>FWPU01000096.1_pt1 | contig 118271 bp, 121 predicted proteins | sample 2228361 | NCBI WGS metagenome assembly FWPU01 (sample SAMEA103939777, study PRJEB20133) | metagenome | reverse complement strand
ATCGAAACGGGTATGGCTGGTGGTTCGATACTATTCCATACCCCGCAGTATAACTGAAGTGATCGCCGAAAGGCGAGGATTTTTCTCCCAATCGACAGTGGAATCGGTACTGGAAGCTCACATCGCCGCTGGTGGTGAGCGATTCCGTGGCATCCGGCATGCTGCGGGGTGGGATGCCAGTGACGAGGTGCGAAATTCGCATACCAATCCTCCCAAAGGACTGTTACTCGATCCTACTTTTCGAGCTGGGTTTGCCTGCTTGCCCAAATACAACTTGAGTTTTGATGCGTGGCTCTATCATCCCCAGTTACCAGAGCTGGCGGACCTGGCAAGAGCTTTCCCGGATGTAACCATTATTCTCGATCACGTCGGTGGACCACTGGGGATCGGTCCATACAGAGGGAAGCGGGAAGAGGTGTTCCAGGAATGGAAGCGCGGAATAACTGAACTGGCAGCCTGTCACAATGTTGTGGTCAAGCTGGGAGGAGTAACGATGCCCATCTGCGGCTTTGGCTGGCACAAACAAGCTAAGCCGCCTACCTCCGCTGAATTGGCCGAGGCTACGGCTCCTTACTATTTATTCTGTATCGAACACTTCGGCGTCCAGCGATGCATGTTCGAAAGTAACTTTCCCGTGGACAAGGCCTCCTGTTCGTACCGGGTACTGTGGAATTCCTTCAAGCGTATGACAAAAGACTTCTCTGCAGCAGAACGTGCTGCGCTGTTTCACGACACGGCTGCAAGGACCTATCGACTCAAAACCAACCAGCCACTGTTTCAGAGTTCGTGACATAGAATTTTGGTAATGATCGAGTCTGGGTTACAAAATAGAAAAGGCTGTTTCTCTTGCGAAAAACAGCCTTTTCCCACTCTGGTACCCCCGAGAGGACTTGAACCTCCGCTCCCGGCTCCGGAGGCCGGTGCTCTATCCGACTGAGCTACGGGGGCACAATCCTTAAATGCCCAGCATGGCTCGTAGTTCTTCCGAAGGTTGCCACGGTGGAGTGAACACGATATTCACATCCACATCAGACACTCCATCGAGTGTGGTGAGCTTTTGCTTGACCTCTTCGACAATCATCGGCCCTGCAGGACACATCGGAGAAGTTAAGGTCATCCGTAGACTGATTTTCCCATCTTCAATATCGATGTTGTAGATAAGCCCCAATGTCCAGATATCTATCATCAACTCCGGATCATAGACCTGCTGGAGCACCTCAATTACTTCGTCTCTGGAAGGCATACCCTTTCTCCCTTCGCTTCGGTGTAACGATCCTTTTCTTTCTGGAAATGCACTATCGACTAAGAAAAGAATAGGATCCTTTCTGCTTTCATGCCTTAACCTAGCTCACTATAGCACACTTCCAGGGAGATTGCAAGATGTGAAGACAACTTCCCTTCACGCTGCTTCGGGAACGAAGCGGAGGGAAGTCTGTGCAATTCTCCCTTTTCCCCATTTTCTATTGTAACCTTTTTATGATATCGTACGACTATAACCAGTGAACCGAAGAAGACATGTCGATGAGCTTTCCTATAGGAACAGGTTCGGTGAGATCTTTATAGCGTGTCCCCTCTCTTAAATGGGGTTATCATTAAACACATTTTTTCATCTTGGGATTTACAGGGAGAAAAGGACTATAAATTTCCTCCTCCCCTATCCCAACCTTCCCCACCAAGGGGGCGGCAAATGGACAACCCTGCGCTGCGCTTCGGGGTGACCAATGGACTTCCCTGCGCTGCGCTTCGGGGAAGGGGGAATTGTAAATTTGTGGGTAATGATAAGCTTAAATGGGAGAGAGGGGGATACGCAGGATAAACTTTCGTACACAACATGTACCTAAAGAGATAAAGGAGATCGTACAATGGAAACACGAAAAAAGAGGCTCTTGATAGCGAGTACCATAGTCATTATGGGACTGTTAGCTTTCTACCTCGTATCACCCATAGCTTATGGGCATCCTCGATTTGGCTGGGGTGGTTCATGGGGGATGCAAGGAGGGGAGGGAGGGCTCCCAATGGCCTGGATAGGCAAGCACCTCAACCTTACCGATGAGCAAAAATCTCAAATGCAAGCGATTCGAGAGACGCATAAGGACAAATTTCGTGAACTCTGGAAGCAGATGCGTACGGTGCGAACAGAGATGGTGGAGAAATTTTTTAATCCTGGAGAATTGAATGAAGCAGATTTGCAGCCATATCTCGAGCAACTGGCTACCTTTCGAGAGCAACTGATCCAGGAAAGCCTCAAGATGTTCTTAGAAGTGCGAGCCCTGCTCACACCAGAGCAATTGGCAAAAGCTGCTGAACTGAAGGACCGAATGCGAAGCTTGCGCGAGGAGATGCATAGTCTGTTTCACAAAGAGGATTAACTTTTTCCTGAATTGATAGCGAGTAAGGCTCATCTTGGTATCCTGTGCGAAGCGAAGAGGTTCCTCTCTCCCTAAAAAACCTCTTTGCTTTGCTCAGGGTAACAGGGTTCATTACCCCATAAGTCAAGCTACCCTGACTTTCTTTTGGGTGAGGATTTGAGATGCTCTTAAAAAAGAGGAGGCAATCTATGGAGGGGGTACTTGTAGCTGGGGGTCTCTGTTATGTGCTGATCAGGAAAAAGTTCTACGAGCTATTTCAGCAGGTGAAGTTTGTATATTTTCAAGTTGTGAGTAAAGCAAGTGATTGAAATATTCTAACAAATCCAGGTCGCCACCAGGGAAACTGCCAGAAAGTTTCTAACACCATGAGTCCGGTTATCCCAGGATTGCTGCTCGTCTTATTGAAGATTTCACAGGGAAGAAAAATAGGGATCATCCGTAAAACATTGCTCACTGGAGTTGTGAACTGGCGCAGTGCCCAAGGTCCAGCAGAGTAGACGACTTATCTCGACTAATATACGAATGAGCAGGTATATATAAGAGGTTGCTCTTTGTGTCATGGCCTTACCCTCCCTCTTCCTACCGTTATGCCTCTCTGTCACGGACTTTACCATTTTTAGTAAGCAAAATTGATACCATTTTTTGAGTCGCCGGTCATCAGGACAGCATGATTGGGGAGGTGTTGTTTTTCAGCATCTTGTCGATAAGAGATCAGTGGACAGGCTTGCTCAGGTCTCCTGTTGCCCCGGGAAGGGCTCATACTCATTTATCCTCAAATAAGGAATTAACAGAAATATTGTAAATTCAAGTAAGTATGACTAAGCATTTTTCACAAAAGTCAGGAGTAGGGTGGGCTGTGCCCACCAACACAGCAATGGTTCTTCTTCGGTGGGCTGAGCCCACCCTACATGCTATACACCAAAATGCCAGAAATTTAGTCATAGTTACTCAAATGATTATGATTTGTTATTTGCTATCTTGGATAGCAAATAAGTAGTAGCAATCATCACGGGTCCCTACGATGAAGAGGAGGAGTGATAACCTTACTTATACAAATGACAGAGTACCTGGTGATCTTCGTCCACCATGATATTGGGTACCGGTTCCCGGCAAGCGGGCAGGACTTTGGGACAGCGATTCTGAAAACGACATCCTGGTGGGAGATTGATGGGAGTGGGTACGGTGTCGGAGATGGGGATACGCCTAATCAGACGCCCCGGCTCTGGCACCGGAACAGCGGAGAGAAGGGCCTGAGTGTAGGGATGATGAGGATTGTTGATCACCAATGCGGTGGGACCCATTTCTACGATCACGCCCAGATACATGATGGCTGTAATGTCACACATGTATTGAATAAGAGACAGGTCGTGGGAGATGTAGATCACTGCCAGATGGAGACGTTGACTGAGGGTTTTCATGAGGTTGAGGACTCCCGCCCGGATAGAGACATCGAGCATGGATACCGGTTCATCCGCTACCAGAAAGATAGGATCGAGGATAAGGGCCCGGGCCAGTACGATCCGTTGAAGCTGACCACCACTCAGTTGGTGAGGGAACTTATCCATAAATACCTCCGGTGGGCTCAGCTGCACATCTTCCAGAGCTGCTCTTACTCGATGCAGACGCTCAACCCGATCACCAATGCCATGGATGAGCAGCGGTTCCAGTAAGGAACGGGCAATGGTGAAGCGAGGATTAAGGGCTTCATAGGGATTCTGGAACATCAATTGTGCCTTCCGGCGGAAAGTTTGGAGGGCTCTCCCCTGTAAGGTGCTGAGGTCTTGTTGATCAAAAAGGATAGTCCCAGCAGTCGGTTCCAGAAGTTTAAGCAGCAAGCGGCCGGTGGTGGTTTTCCCACAACCACTTTCTCCAGCCAATCCCAGGGACTGGCCGCGCTGGAGGGTAAAGGAGATTCCATCTACCGCTTTGACTACGAGAGGAGCATGGGAGGAAAAGAAAGAGGATACCAGCTTTTGTCGAATCGGAAAATATTTCGTTACGTTGACCACTTCCAGAAGCGAGGGACTGGTCCTTATCCTGCTGCTTGCCATGTCGTTATCTCCTTGGCTTTTTTTCGTAAATAGATCACCTCATCGGAGCGATGACAGGCTACAGCGTGACCAGAGGTCACTTCCTGTAGTAAGGGCTCTTGTTCGAAACAGGATTGGATAGCAAAGGGACAGCGCGTGTTGAACCGACACCCTGCTGGTGGCGAGACCAGATCTGGAGGAAACCCTTCAATAGTGACCAGGGTATCTCGTGGATGAGCCAGGTTGGGAAAGGCATTTTCTAAGCCAAGCGTATAGGGATGATAGGGACTGTGGAAGATCTGTTCTACACTCCCCCATTCCACAATTTTACCGGCATACATGACCGCTACCTGATCACACATCTGCGCTACCACAGAAATATCATGAGTGATCATGATGACCGAAAGGGCCAGTCGTTCTTGCAATTCTCGAAAAGTCTGCAAAATCTGATGCTGAACGATAACATCCAGAGCGGTTACCGGTTCATCAGCAATGATAAGGGTGGGTTCGAGCGCCAGAGCCATGGCGATGACAGCACGCTGTTTCATCCCCCCACTGAATTCGTGTGGATAATAATCCAGCCGGTTTATATCGAGCCCTACCAGAGTAAATAAATCCCGAGCACGTTTCCGAGCTGCAGACCGCGTATATCCTCCCTGCTTGCATAACACCTCTACAATTTGATCTCCCACTCGATGCACCGGATTGAGAGAGTGCATGGAAGATTGGGGGATGGTGGCAATCTCCCGCCATCGTATTTGCCGCATTTCTCTTTCGCTTAATCTGACCAGATCGCGTCCCTTGAAATAAACGGTACCACCCACAATTCGGGCATTGCGGGGGAGTACCCGGATAATGGCTCGACCGGTGGTGGTTTTCCCGCATCCACTTTCCCCGATAAGCCCAAGATGCTGACCTGCTTCAAGCGAAAAGCTCACCCCATCGACAGCCCGAACGACTCCACGTGGCGTCGTATAAGAAACTGTAAGCCCTTCCACTGCTAACAAAGCCATCATTGTTTCCTCAAACGTGGAAAGAGTAATTCTTCGTATCCTCGCCCGATAAAGAATCCAGCCATGACGGTCAACATAATACACAAGCCTGGAGGGATAATCCAGTAATAAGCCTCACGAGCCATGGCCTGTGAAACATAGGCATCCTGGAGCATAAACCCCCAACTGATTACGTTCGGGTCTCCAAAACCCAAAAAACTCACACTGGCTTCGGTCAGGATGGCCCAGCCCACGGCCAAGGAGCCATAAAGAAAAGAGAGGGGCAGAACATTAGGGGCGATGTAAATAAAGATAATACGCCAGTTTTTGGCTCCTGATACCTGGGCAGCTTCCACGAAACCACGTTCCCGGATACTCAAGACCTGAGACCGGATAACCCTTCCAGTGTCACGCCACAACAAAAAGGCCATAGCCAGCACTACATTCCAGATACTCGGCTTGAGAAAAGCTACCAGGACGATGACAAAGGGTAAGAAAGGGATGCCAAAGGCTATATCGGTAAGACGCATCAAGACCGTATCCACCATACCACCGTAGTAGCCAGCGATCAATCCGACAATGGTGCCGATGAGCACGACAGAAAAAGCAGCGGTAAAACCCACGAGCAGGGCAGCACGAGAACCGTAAACCAATTGGGAGAAAATGTCCCGTCCCAAATTGGTTGTTCCTAACCAGAACTGAGCCGAGGGGGGATGATTGGTCAGCCATTCATCCCCTTTGGTTTGAATTTCCATGGGATCATACGGTGCAATCAGGGGAGCGAAGAGAGCGACGACAAAAAAGAAGAGATAAATCAGCACACCAGCCAGCGCAAACTTATCTCGTCGGAGTACCTCCCAGGTTGTACTGACCAGCAGCAGGAAGCTTTCAAGCAAAGGATACCGATGCATATAAGCAGTCTCCTGGGTCATCCGGTCACCACCCGGGATGGAGAAACTCGTGGATCCAGCAGTCCATAAAGCAGATCAGCCACAAAGTTCATGAAAATCATCACCGCTGCAATCAAAAAGAAGGCTCCTTGAGCCAGGGGGTAATCACTGGCTGTGACAGCCCGCACCAGGAGACGCCCCAATCCTGGCCAGCTAAAGATGGTTTCAATGACCACATTGCCACCAATGGCATAACCGATGCCCAGAGCCAGGGCAGTAACCACGGGCAATAAGGCATTACGAGCCGCATGATGCAACATCACTCGCCCCTCCGAGAGCCCCTTCATCCGGGCCAGCACCACAAAATCCTCTTCCATGACCTCTAACATATTGCTCCGCATGAGGAGTAAGGGTAATCCATGCAGATACACCGCCATGGTCAAGGCTGGTAACGCAAGATGTTTCCAGAAGTCTAGCGAGAAAATTTTCTGCCATTCCGAGTTATAAATCGTGCCCGGACTGCTGGCTCCTCCTGACGGAAACCACCCGAGGCCAAAAGCGAACAGGGTGAGTGCGATCATACCGACCCAAAACTCCGGTGCTGCCCGGCTCATCAGAGTAAGCGTGATACCCAGATTCTCGATCCAGGTACCACGCCAGTAAGCGAGAAATACCCCACCAATGACACCGATGAGGTAGGCCAGGATCAAGGCGGTACCGGTTAACAGAATGGTATTGGGGAAGACCGCCCATACCAGTTTTGAAACTGGATCCCGGTAAAAGAAGGATTGCCCTAGTTCCCCCCGGAGTAAATTTTTCAGATAGAGCAGATACTGGATGTGTAAGGGCTGATCCAGACCAAACTGGCGCAAGAGCGCCTGCTGCATCTCTTCGGTAAAGGTGGGATCAATATATGCAACCAGGGGATTGCCAGGCATGAGTCGGAAGAGGAGAAAGAGGATAGTAATCACCACCCAGAAGACCAGCACCATCTGGCCCAATCGGCTTATTATATAACCGAGCCTTTCTTTTCGCATCGTATCGCTCCTTTCCGCTCTTTCCCATCCTTCTCCTCAGCCTGTACTTCTCCCTGAAGAGGATCCCGAACCTATCTCCCTGGATCTAACAGATTCTGCAAGACCAGCCATTACTCTCCGGACAACAGCTCTTTTTTGCCTTTGGGATACAACAACCGTCCATCCTTATCCCATTCGTATCCGGCTTCGGTTAAGATTTGCCGAGCCTTCTCCACACCACCCTGATACTGAGGGAGGTTGTCGTTATGCCAGAATTCCAGCGCCTTGGAAACATGGGAATCTGCCACACTGGCAAAACCTTTAAAGATGGCTCTGGCTACCAGCTTTTTGTTGACTACTTCCGCGATTGCTCGGCGGAATGCAGGATCATCGAACGGTGGCCGGCGCAGGTTCAGAGCCAGATAGCGGAATCCCACCTCCACCGTAGACACCATGGTCAGCTTCGGATCCTGATCCACCCTTTGTTTGAGTAGTTCGTAATCGCCAGTGTAGTCAGACAGAAAATTGAGTTCACCGCTGCTGATCATACCCAAAGTAGCTGCAACATTGGGAATAGTGCGCAGGATCCATCGGCGCATCTGTGGGGGATGAAAGTGTTCAGGGTTTGCCTCCAAAATGACCTCTTCGGCCGGTTTCCAGGCTACAAACTTAAAGGGGCCGGAACCGATGGGGACTTTTTCCTGATACGATTCCGCGTTTTCCGGTTTGGTCATCAAATCGGCGAGAATAGGATCCCAGATATGTTTTGGGATAAGGTTGATCTTGGCCAGGGAAGCGGTCTCGAAGGCGGCATAAGGTTCCTTGAGTTTGAAGAGCAGGGTGTGATCCCCGGTAGTCTCAATGCTTGCGATCTTTGCAACGAAGGGTTTGTACATGGGAACCTCATCTCCCATCCCCGGTGCCTGGAAAGAGAAGACCACATCCTCCACAGTGACCGGTTTGCCATCGTGCCACTTCATCCCCTCGCGTAACCTGACCTCTACCGCAGTATTATCGATCCATCTCACTTCCTGAGCAGCCCAGGGCTGGGGGAGTCCATCAGGACCAATACGCATCAGGCGATCCCAGAGCAGCTCGGTGATCCAGGAGTCTATTCCCCCGCTGATAAACAGCGGATTGATCGCCTGGATATTGGAGGAGCCGTTGAGGATCATATCTTTCTGCTCTCCTTTTGGTGTAGCGTTGACAAAAGTCCAGAAATTTTTGATCCCGATCCCTGCCGCCTCCACGATACTCTCCGGTTTCCATACCTCGTTGTTATACACGTAACTTACATGCGGATAGATGTAGAAGATATAGGGTTGATCGCGAGCAATGATCTCCTGCGCTTTGTCAATCAACGCCTTCCGCTTTTGTCTATCTGTCTCTGAGCGTTGCGCTTCGGCAATCTTATCGTATTCGGGGTTGACATACCCTACAAAATTATATCCCTTCTCCGCAGTGGAAGAGTGAAAGAGATTGTACACAAACTCGTCCGGGTCCATACGCTCTGGCCGGCCCACCATACGCCAGGCAGTCATGTCCCACTTTTGTCGATTGTACCACACGAGGTCAGCTTGCTGTTCCCAGGGCATGGCCCGGTGTTCGATCTCCAGACCAAGCTTCTTGAGTTCATTGGCCAGCAGACGTGTGGCCTCGAATTCTTGAGGATCGGATCCCTGGACATTGCTCAAGAAGACTAATTTGCGCACCCGACGTGCTGCAACATCATCACTTGCGCCATCAGCCGTTGTCCAGAACACCAGGATAGGAAACAGAACTAATAGGGTAATGATGCGTACGAGTTTCATTGTTTTCCTCCTTACTCTTCTCCCTGAACCACTAATCGTCGAGCTTCTCGCAGAGCGGAGATCACTCGGTTACAGCCACGCACCAGATGGGTGCGGATAAATTTCGCCTGATCACTGGCCGGTGCTAAGTTCCCCAACTGCTGGATAGGGGCTAAATCGGGGAGGGGTGGTATACTGATGGCCGGTTCGTTGCGGAAGCGTCCGTGTCGTGTGTAGTTGATTGGTACCAAAATTCGCGCGAAGGCTAAAATGGTATCATTGATATGGGTAAGTTGGGTGACATTACCGGTTTCCATCGCTTCTTCCGCCTTGTGGTAGAAGGGAACCAGCGCGGCTCGTAATCGCTCAACCTCTTCCAGTACCGGAGTCAGATCGAACTGACCTTGCCCGACTTCTTGATACCGGTGCAGAGTCTGACTAAATTCATCGGCGAGATGAATAAAGTCAAAGGGATAGACCGGGGCATTGACCACGCGATGCACTGCCACCGTATAGACTTTCAGATCCCGAAGTAGATTGTCTCGATCAGCGATGTCCAGGGTATCATTTTCCGTATGCCAGGCGATATTCCCTCCACAGCCTCCCACTGGATAATACCCCTTTTCTTTGAGCAGCTCCTTTGGCATGGTAGAGAGAAGCATAAAGAAAGAGCTGATGCCAATATTGTTAAAAGAGTAATCACCAGCCTGGTGTGGCCGCCCCCCCGTTGCCGGTTTGCCAGTCACTTCTGCAATGACGCTGGCAGAACGCTTCCGTTTCAGTCATCCAGGAAATATCATAATACTCCGTCGCCCAGCGGCAGCCAGGAGAGTCGATATTGACCTGGGCAATGCAATTCTCGGCCAGGTCCAGTCCAAAGGTATCCGCATACCAGGTGGAGCCAGCATAACGTCCAGTGGAGTGACCGGGCCACCAGGCAATCCGAACCGTACGGCGGAGCTTATTGCGATGCTTCCAAAAAACCCGGGCCAGCTCCAACAAGGTGCCATCCCCTACCGCATTATCTCCAATGCCAATGTCCCAGGAATCGTAATGCCCATGAACGAGCACAAATCGCTCCAGCTGTTCGGTCCCTCTGATCTCTGCTACAATGAGAGGACAGTTGGCCCAGCCCTCCTACAATTCGGTGCGCAGTGTGACTTGCAAGTCTCCCTGTTGCACGAGGTTTTTTAACCAGAGGCCATCAGGGTTGTTGACGGCAACTACCGGAGTCTTTGGCTTCCGTGGTAAGGTATCCAGATCTGGTGTCCCCCAGATGGTAGTACAGATTTCCCAGTGAATGTCCTGTCCCGGATTAATATAAATCTGGCCGATGGCTCCCCGACGTTCCAGATCAAAAACCGGGCCAGGACCGGCATAGCCATGAGTAAGTGCTTGGTCCACTATTCATAAAAGCTTTTCCTTTCTAAACTTGTTCTCGGCGTGCTATTATTCCCTAACTCTCTCCAAAGATCAAGTGGATAAAAAAGCAAAGATATTTTTAGAGAAACCGAATACATGCTCATGACAAATTAGCAGTTTGTCCTGCTGAGCGCAGTGCAGATCTGATCCCACCTGAACGAAGATCCTCACCGGGTTTGTCCTGAGGGACCGAGGGAGGCAGTAAGTTGTGGACCGTTCAGGGGGTTTTTTCTAAACCACGAAGTCTTGGGTCCAGAGCATCTCGCAAACCATCTCCCAGGGTATTAAAAGCCAGGACACTCAGGGCAATAGCCAGTGAAGGCCAGATAACAAGCGTTGGCTCGATATCCATCAGATCTCGAGCTTTTGCCACCATGACCCCCCAGGTAGCGGTGGGAGGAGGGGGGCCGAGGCCAAGAAAGCTCAGACCGGATTCGAGTAAGATAGCGGAGCCAAGACTCAGAGAGGATTGAATGATAATAGGAGCGGTCATATTCGGCAGAATAGACTGAGTGATAATCCGGAAATCGGAAGCCCCAAGAGCACGAGCAGCTTCCACATACTCATGCTGTTTTACGGAGAGAGCTGAGCTGTAAGCAATCCGAGCAAAACGGGGGATATAGAGGAGGGAAATAGCCAGGATTAATTTGAGGACACCGGTGCCTAAAAAAGCTACAATCGCAATGGCCAGAATGATCGGAGGGAAGGAAATGATTACATCCATCAGTCGCATGATGATGGTATCTACCAGACCTCCCAGATAGGCAGCACTGACCCCAAGGGAGACACCAATCAGCAACGCCAACCCAACCGAGCAGAGGGCGACCTGAATAGAAATCCTGGCGCCATAGATCAAGCGGCTGTAGGTATCCCGTCCATAATCATCCGTTCCCAACCAAAAACGCTTGCTAGGGGGTTCCAGGGAAAAACGAGGATGCATTTTGGCCGGATCGTAGGGAGCCAGCACCGGCGCGAAGAGAGCCAGACAGAATACGAGGAGGACAAACCATCCACTGGCCAGTACTCGTTTATTCTTCAGGATCATCCAAAGCACGCTATACCTCTTCTTGCTCTCAGAGTGTCTTTCTCATGCAATGAGTGGCTGCAAGATAATACAAGCCTTCTCTTTACCCATAAGGGCATGCCCTTCATCCGGAAGGAGAGGGTGAGATGTATCGCCAGGAGTTTACTCATAGCGAATCCGTGGATCGATATATGCGTTTAAGATATCGACCAGTAAGTTGACAAAAATAAACCCGCCAGAAATAAGCAACACGATCGCCTGTACCATCGGATAGTCTCGTCGCCACACGCCATTTATAAGCAGCGTACTGAGTCCAGGCCAGCTAAAAACATACTCAATAACCACCGTTCCTCCCAACAACGTGCCTATCTGAATACCGGTAAGGGTAATGACCGGGATCAGGGCATTCCGTAGGGCATGCCGATAGTTGATGAAGAATTCCCGCAATCCTTTTGCACGAGCAGTGCGAATATAGTCTTGCCGGAGGACCTCCAGCATGGCAGAGCGGGTCATACGAATCGTAAAAGCTGCCTGGCTCATGCCTAAGGCGATACTTGGAAAGAGTAAAAGACGCAGGTGTTCTCCCGGATTCTCGGCAAAACTCACGTATCCGGCGAGGGGTAACCATTGCAAATATAATCCAAAGACCAAAATAGCCAGTGTCCCTATCACAAAACTGGGGGTAGAGAGGCCAATCAGCGAGAAGACGCCAATAGCAAAATCGAGCGGTGTATTCGGTTTCAACGCAGCAAAGATTCCCAGAGGAATGCCAATAAGGAGCGCAATGACTATGGATGCTACTGCCAATTCGAGGGTGCGGGGAAGTTGATGCAGAATATCCGGTGCGATTAAGCGTCCGGTGAGAGGGGATTGCCCGAGATCTCCCCGCAGCACCCGGGATAGCCAGCTTCCATACTGGACCACTAAAGGTCGGTCCAGACCCAGAACCTTCCGGGCAGCTTTCATCTGTTCACTTGTCGCTCCGCCGGCCTCTCCACCACCAAACATCACATCCACCACATCTCCTGGTACCAGATGGATTAAAAAAAAGGTGATGGTAGCGACACAGAAGATTAGAAAAACCGCCAATAATACTCGTTGAATAATATACTGGGTCATAGCAGACTACAGGTTCCAGGGGATAGAGAGCGGAGCAAAAGATAGAGAACTCGTAGCGAGTATCCCTGCCTGGTCATCCTGAGTCCGGGTGAGTGGTGCTCTGCTTCAGGAATAAGCTGGAGAGAAGCCTTTTTGTCTCCCCGAGGCACTCAGAATGACATCGGAAGTCATACTCGCTCTGAGTTCATCCGCTACTTGTTCAACCAGGTCACTTCCAAGGTAAGAGAGGAATCGTATATCCCGGGAATATGGGTGTACCCCTCTACATATTTCTGAGTGGCCTCAGCTTGTTCTCGTCGAGAGAGCAATACCATGGGACTGAGTGCTAAGATTCGCTCTTCCACCTGCTTGTAGAGCTTTTTCCTTTCCTGCTCATCCATAGTCACTCGTGCTTTATCGAGGAGGGCATCGATCTGCTCATCGCTAAAGTGGTTTCGTCTACTCCAGGCTCCACCGGTACGCACAAAAGCACTCAGAAAATCTCCATCACGGAATTCCGGCGCTGATCCCATAACCAGTATCTCAAACTCTCCGGCATTGAATCGCTTGACATCTGTAGGCCAGTCTACTAACTCCAGTTCGGCATCGATACCGATCTCTTTCAGCAATGCTTGCACAATTTCCCCGGTTCGTTCATGCATATCATACTGGAACGTAGAGAGAATCTTGGTCTTGAACCCATCAGGATAGCCTGCCTCTTTGAGCAGAGCTTTGGCCTTTTCCGGATCGTACGCATAGGTTCCTTCCAGTTCTGGAGCATAGGTGGGAAAACTCTTAGGGGTTATTCCTCCGGTCATCACTTCTCCCCGCCCGAAGAAGACATTTTTTACAATAGCTTCTCGATCTATAGCCCAGGCAATAGCCTGACGAACCTTGGGGTTGTCAAAAGGAGTCTTATCTACACGAAAAGTGAGCCACATGAAGAGCATTTCTTTATCGCTATGCAGGGTAAGATTTGGGTCTCGCTCCACGGCAGCCTGCTGTTTCCAGGGGACATAATCGATCAATTCCACTGCCCCGGTACGGAGAGCAGTGACCCGTGCCGTTTCATCGGGATAGAAGATGAAAGTGATCCCATCGAGATAAGGGAGCCCTTTTTTAAAATAGTCTGGATTCTTGACCACCTTAAGGCTCACTGTTGGCTGCCACTCGGCAAATTTAAAAGGTCCAGTACCCATAAGCGTCTTATTCAAATCTCCCCCTTTTTCCACAAAGTCTTTTGAGACCATTTTTACCAGAGCGCTGGCCAGGAGAGGGATAAGAACCGGACTCGGATTCTTCAGTTTGAGTTTCACGGTGGTGGGGTCTACTACACTCACTTCCTCGATAAGGAGCTGCAGTTCTTTACCACGAGTGGCCCCTGTTTTGGGATCAAGAATACGGGCAAACGAGAACCGGACATCTTCGGCACTAAAAGGGGTCCCATCGTGAAATTTCACTCCGGGATGGAGACGAAAAGTATACTCCGTACCATCGGTAGAGATATCCCACGAGTCGGCCAGATCAGGTACGATATCAAATCCCTTCCAGTAACGCACTAGCCCATTATAGATCTGGTTTTTTACCGTCTGCGCCGCTGTACCAGTACTCACATGAGGATCCAGATTAGGGGGCTCACTGGAAAGACCGTAACGGAGAATCCCTCCCGGCTTTGGGGTTTGGGCCCACACTCCATTGATGAGAGAGAGCCCCAGGACAAGTAGAAACAGGATACCTGTTCTTAAACCTCTTTCTGGTAAATTTTTCATCCTTTTTCCTCCTTTTTACTGCTAATTTGCGATAGAACTTGTAGCGGAGAAAGCTTAGCATGTTATCCTGAAGGTCATAGCCTTCCCCTGTGCTTTATGCTAATCCATAGACTTCTCTGGCGACCTGCGCAGAGATCTTCTCTTCCTGTAGATCGCGAAGCACCAGTTCTCGGGGGCGTTCTCGTGGATCCCCATAACCCCCAGCCCCTGGGGTCGTGATCGAAATCGCCTCTCCAGGCCGGAGGAGCTTTGGTCTGGAAGGTGGTGGTGCTCCTGGTTTTCGTTGTACGACAAAACTCCCTTTTCCCCCCTCTTTTCCTCCAAAGAGTCCCCAGGGAGCCACACAGAGCCTTGTCCCATCATATTCGTAGTCCGCTTCACTCTCCATCACCCGAATCTTCCGGTGCAGTCCCAGGCCACCTCGCCATTTCCCTGGTCCCCCAGAGTCGGTAACCAGTTCATACCGCTCCACCAGCAGAGGATATTCGTACTCCAGTGCTTCTACAGGGAGATTGGAGGTGTTTGTCACATGCACCTGCACGCCATCGAGCCCATCCTTGGCCGCCCGTGCTCCAAACCCTCCGCCGATGGTTTCCAGGTACGTATAATAGTTGCCCGTCCGTGGATCAATTCCAATAAAATGGAGAGAAGTATTTGCCCCATTATGCGCAGCAGTAACCCGTTTCGGCACTGCCTGCGCCAAGGCGCCATGGATCAGGTCCACAACACGCTGACAGGTTTGGGTACGATAGGCCACGGCTGCTGGAGCCTTACAGTTCACGATACTCCCTTCAGGAGCCGTAACTTTGATCGCCCGATAAAACCCGGCATTGGGAAGAATGGTTGGATCGATGACGGTCTTAACAGCATAGTAGACCGTGGCCAGCAGAGCAGTCCAGACCATATTCAATCCATGTCTTCCTTGCGGGGGATTCCCGGAAAAGTCGAGATGCATCTCTTCTCCCTGCACCGTAATGCTGACCTGTAACCGTAATGGTTCGGGAAGAACGGGATTATCAAAATAATCGACAAAGGTATAAACCCCATCCGGCACCTGGGCAATGCCAGCACGCGTGGTACGCTCCGCGTAGTTGAGCAATTCGGTACCGGCAGCCAGGACCGTCTCTGCACCATAGCGTTTACAAATCTCCTGAAACCGGTGGACTCCAAGATGGTTAGCGGCAAACTGTGCGCGGAAATCTCCCAGGCGTTCATGAGGGACCTGACAGTTCAAGAGGATAAAATCCAGCAGATCTTTGCGTAATTCACCCCGTTCGAAGATTCGGATTGGAGGAATACGCAGTCCCTCCTGAAAGATATGGGCATTTCCGCGATCAATAAAGTCCGCGTGATGAGCCAGATTCGAGGTAAAGGCCATCAAACGGCCTTCAAAAAACACTGGCGAGACGACGACGATGTCTGGTAAATGAGTACCTCCTCCGGTATAGGCATCGTTGCCCATAAACATATCTCCCGGGCGGATTTCGGATAGAGGGTAACGCTCCAGTACCGCATCGACGATGCCCAAAAGTGAACCGAGATGGATCGGAATATGCTCTGCCTGAGCAAGGGTCAGCCCTTGTGCATCAAAAAGGGCCGTGGAGCAGTCTCGTCGTTCTTTGATATTGGTAGAGTAGGAGGATTTTATGAGAGCTACTCCCATCTCCTCGACTAAAGAAGAGAAGGCATTACCAATAACTTCTACTGTAATCGGATCGAGAACTCTGGCCATGAATCGTTCCTCTCTTCCTCACTGTTTCCCTTCAATGATAATATTCGTATACCGATCAATCTTCGCCGTGTGTCCGGGTAAGATCAGCGTGGTCGCATCCATCTGTTCGATCAAAGCCGGTCCATCGAGTCGATGACCGGGCTGGAGGGCTTGGCGGTGATAAACCGGGCAATCGACAAATCCTCCTTCGGTTTTTCCGAGATAAATTTGTCGGGTTTCGCTGAGCGCTTGGGCTGGATTTTCCTCCAGGCTGAGTGGAATCTCTCGCAGTTTGGCTTTGGGTACCACACCGAGCGCTTCCACCCGAAAGGTTACGAATTGTGTCGGTTCCCCATCTGCGTAATAGCCGTAGGTCTGTTCGTGAGCTCGATAAAAATCGTGGAGAAGCTGGGCCAGATCTCCAGGCTCTAGGGTCTTCGAGGGAAGGGGAAGGGTCAATTCGTAATTCTGACCGATATATCGCATATCTACCAGGCGACGGAACAGTCGTTTCTCCGGAGCAATCCCTTCCGTATTCAACCACTGATGCCCCCGCATTTCCAGTTCTTGATAGAGGGCATTTATCTCGTCAAGATTTCCACTCTGCACTGGCAGAATTTTACTCCGGATATAGTCGGAACGGATGTCGGTCACCAGCAATCCAAACGCACACTCAATCCCCGGTCTTTCTGGAACGAGAATCCGTTTTATCCCTAATTCTTGAGCAATCCATCCTGCATGCAAAGGACCGGCCCCGCCAAATGCTACCAGAACAAAGTCTCGAGGATCATACCCACGCTGTACCGAGATGACCCGAATAGCCCGCACCATAGTGGCAACGACTATGGCAATAATGCCTCGTGCGACCTCCAGAGGGGCCATATTCATCTGGCCGGCCAGCTCTTCTATCGCCACTTGCGAAGCTTTGGCATCAATAGCCATTTTCCCCCCGAGCAGATAGTGAGGATTGAGCGTCTGGAGCATGACATGAGCATCGGTAACCGTTACCATGGTTCCACCTTTCCCGTAACATACCGGTCCCGGATCTGCTCCGGCGCTCTGGGGGCCGACTTTAAGTAGTCCCCCTCGATCTATCCAGGCAATACTCCCTCCACCAGCTCCTACCGTATGGACATCGATCATCGGGGTTTTGACTGGATACCCTTCGATTTCTCGCTCGGTAGTTACTCGCGGTTGGCCCTGTTCCACCAGACAGACATCGGTGCTAGTCCCTCCCATATCAAAGGTAATGATATTGGGGTAGCCAGCCTGTTGGGCGACATATGCCCCTCCAATAACCCCAGTGCTTGGGCCAGAGAGAACCGTGCGTACCGGATTTTTGAGGGTCATATCCAGTGAAATAATCCCCCCATTGGATTGCGTAATATAAGGTTCTACTCGAATGCCTAACTCTTTTACTCGTTTTCCTAAATTGAGGATATAGCGACTGATAACCGGTCCCAGATAGGCATTCACAACCGTCGTACTGAGCCGTTCATATTCGCGAAATTCCGGCAAGACTTCGTGCGAAACGGAGATATATGCTTCAGGGAAGTATTGTTCCACGAGCTGTTTTATCTGGATTTCGTGTGCTGGAAAGAGGTAGGGATAGAGCAAACAGACAGCGATCGCCTCTACCTGAGAGGCTTTGAGTTTCTGAATAGCTGCCTCCGCTTCTTGTCGATTGAGAGGCAGCAAGATTCGCCCATCGCTATAGACCCGTTCTTCCACTTCAAGGCGGAGATCCCGCGGAATGAGGGAAACAGGTTTATCTACCTGTAAGTCATAGAGATCTGGACGCGTCTGGCGACCGATCTCTAAGAGATCTCGAAAACCACGCGTGGTGATCAGACCTGTTCGAGCCCCGGTGTGCTGAATGAGGGTATTGGTGGCAACCGTCGTACCATGGGCCAGATAGACTATTTCGCTCCCCTGGGCTCCTTGCAGTTGCAAAATAGAGCGCAATCCTTCCATGATCCCCAGCGAAGAGTCGACCGGTGTCGAGGGGACCTTAGCGACAAATAATTCACCCGATTCTTCTTCAAAAAGACACAGATCGGTAAAAGTGCCTCCTACGTCCACGCCGATACGTAATCGTGCCATATCACCCCTCTTTTCAGAAAAGAGAAAAAGAAAATTTCTGGACAAGCCTATCAGATTTCCCGATACCTGTCAATGAATACTCTGGATTCTTTCCCAAGCCCACCAAAAGATTAGGATATATAGAGCGATTTATGTTGCACTTTCATTTATTCTTCGTTATGTTGGAAAATAAGAGGAATGAAAAGGAACCAGAGTGTAGACGAACCTGACTGTATACTGAAGCTGTACCCTGAGAAGACTTTCCCCACATTATTTTGTTGTATTCTCCTCCAGTTGCTCAAGAATGTGTTTAAGAAAAGAGAAGTGTTTCCCTTCTCCTTTTTCCCAAATGTTCAGAGTAAGTGGAATTTCATCGAGCAAATCAGGCATATATTATATATAGAGGATAAGAGGGAATTGCTTAGCCTGCATATTTTAGAGGTGAGGAGAGAGAATGGCTAAAATGAGGAGATTTCTTCGACTTTTTGAGAGACGGACTAAGATAGTATGTACACTTGGACCGGCTACCAGTTCCTCCATGACAATTAAAAAATTAATTCTAGCCGGGATGAATGTCGCGCGGCTTAATCTTTCGCATGGTAGCCTCAATGAGCATGTCCACTACATTAAAGCTGTACGGACAGTATCCCAGCAGCTTGGAGTCCCTGTTGCTATTTTGATTGATCTTCCAGGGCCAAAGTATCGTACCGGTATCCAGAAGACAGAGACGGTGGTTTTGAAGAAAGGGAGCGAATTTATACTTACTACCCGTCCCGTCGAAGGAGACGAGCGGGAAGTGTCGGTAAATTTCCCTCCGGAAGTCCCCCAGGAGGTTCGGGTAGGGGACAAGGTATTGCTTGCCGATGGAGCCATGCAGCTCCGAGTCCGGGATACGAATAAAACCGATATCCGCTGTACGGTACTGGTAGGAGGCAATCTTACGTTAGGCCGGGGAGTTGTCGTTCCCGGCATGCGGCATGCTGGTCCCTTTATTACTGAACAATTACTCGAACAGATCGAGTTCTGCATCGAGCAGCAGCCTGCTTATATTGCTATCTCGTCTGTCCGCAGTGCCGATGACGTGTGTCAGGTACGAGATATTCTCCAAAAGAAAGGAGCGGATATTCCAATCATTTCCAAAATTGAGCGACGGCAGGCGATTACCAGAAGTCTGGAAAAAATCATGCAGGTCAGTGATGGTATTATGGTAGCGCGGGGCGATCTGGGTACCGATATCCCCTTAGAACAGCTCCCTCTCGTCCAGAAGGAGCTGATTCGGCAATGTAATGAGCTTGGAAAACCGGTGATCACGGCCACTGAGATGTTAGAATCGATGATCGAAGCCCCCCGTCCTACTCGGGCCGAGGTAACGGATGTTGCCAATGCGGTTTTGGATGGTTCTGATGCCGTGATGCTCTCTGCGGAGACCTCTATGGGACATTATCCGGTTGAGGCGGTGGATATGATGGCACGAATCGCCCGGGAAACGGAAAGAATACTCCCGTATGAGCAGTTGCTCCGAGAACGAGGCCGAGGGATTGCTCTGGAGACCTCCGAAGCCATCAGTTTTGATGCCTGTTACACAGCGCATCGTCTGGGTGCCAAGGCTATCGTTGCCTTCACCTCTTCGGGAAGCACGGCGATCCGGGTTTCCAAATATCGTCCTAAAGTCCCTATTCTGGCTATCACTCCGAGCGATGAGGTACGAAAGAGACTCGTTCTCTGCTGGGGCGTGTACGCTTTCCAGATCGGCCAGCCCTCTTCGGTGGATGAGCTGTTTAAGGTCGGGGCAAAACTTCCCAAGGATATAGGACTGGTGCAGGCTGGCGACCTCGTGGTGATTACAGGAGGAACTCCCATTGGAAAAAGTGGGACAACTAATCTGCTCAAAGTAGAAAGGGTCTGCTAGTCCTCTACTTTCTGTTTGATAGATTTTCCTGCTCTTACCTCTCTTAAAGGGATGGTCTGTACTCACTCGACTCAAGGCCTCCATCTGCTGTTTCCCGATACAGGCTCTTGGGGAACTGAGGGAGGCATATTGACTTTTCTCGCTCATCGTGGGAGAATAATGTACCACGATGAGGAGGGGTATATGCCATGAAATCAGCGGGAAAATCACAAACGGGTAGTTATAGAATTTCTCTTCTAGAACAAGAGTGGATCCTTGGCTACCTCCTCCTTTTACCTATTGTGGTGATTTTGGCAGGATTGATCAGTTACCCCTTTATCAATACCATCATTTTCAGCTTCCAGAATAAATTATTGGGTGTGCAAGAGAGTGAGTGGGTGGGATTAGACAACTATCGACGTCTTTTGCAGAGTCCTATTTTTCTCAAAACGGTTCTAAACTCCTTTATCTACACTATTCTCGGAGTCGGTATCAAATGTCTTATGGGCTTGATAACCGCTACTGTGCTTAATCAACCCATCCGCTTCCGTAATTTTTTCCGGGCCCTTCTGTTTGCTCCGTGGGCAATTCCTGCGGTGATGACTGCTCTCAATTTTCGCTGGATTTATGATGATTTGAATGGCGTTCTTAACTTGATTCTGGTACGGTATTTTGGCCGAGAGGAATTTATCTATTTCCTCAGTGATCCACGTATCGCCATGTTTTCAGTGGTAGCAGTAGTGGTGTGGCAGGGCACACCATTTTACAGTATGAATTTTTTGGCCGGGATGCAAGCAGTGCCTCTGGAACTGTATGAAGCAGCGGATATCGATGGAGCCTCAACCATCCAGAAATTCTTCTATATCACTATTCCGAGTATTCGCCATGTTATTGCTATTACGGTGCTCCTTTCTACCATCTGGACTGCGAATGAGGTGCAGTTTGTCTATTTACTGACCAATGGTGGTCCCGATTATGCGACCCAAATTTTTCCAAACTTAGCCCTGGAGATTTTCCAGGGGCAGCATCTCCTGGGAAGAGCGGCAGCAGTGACCCTTATCTTCTTCCCGCTCTTTTTGGTCGCTATAGCGTTGCTAACCAGGAAGATGTTAGAACAGGCAGAAGTATAACTTTTTAGAAATACCGGACAACATGGAAGTGACCGAGAAAAAGTTTAGTAGCTTCACCGTGGCTGTAGCCACCTATATGGTTCTGGCCCTGCTATGCCTGTGGACGGTTGGACCGCTCTACTGGGTAGTCGTGACCTCCTTTAAGTTTGATAGAGAAATTTACGGAGCCGAGGCCACTCTGGTTCCCCATGAATTTACCTGGAAAAACTATGCTACCATCCTGTTCGAACGCCCTTTCCCGCAGTTTTTCTACAATAGTGTCCGTATAGCCCTTGTGACTACCGCTGCTTCGATCCTTTTTGGCATGCTGGGAGCCTATGCAGTCATTTATCTTCGCTTTCTCGGTCGGCATCTGATAGCGCGGAGCATGATTGTCACCTATCTTATTCCACCCGTATTGCTTGCTTTTCCCTTGTTTGCCCTTTTCAGCAGTCTCCAGTTGATCGATAGTATCTATGGGCTTATGCTGGCGCATTTGACGTTTACTGTACCGTTTTGTACCTGGATGTTAATGAGCTATTTTAAGACCGTTCCGAAAGAGCTCCACGAAGCAGCACTCGTAGACGGTTGCACACACTTAGGTACCCTCTTTCGGATCATTTTTCCTCTCTCCGGTCCTGCTATTGCTGTGGTAACGCTCTTCTCCTTTACCCTGTCCTGGAATGAATTTCTCTATGCCATCATGTTTACGCAGAATAAGTGGTCGCAGACCATTACCTCTGGCCTGAGTAGTTTGATGGTGGAGGATATCTTTTTCTGGGGTCAGATGATGGCTGGTAGTGTCCTGGCCTCGATCCCCACGATTCTGATTTATTTTCTCTTTCAGCGGCTTATGATCAAAGGGCTCGTCGTGGGAGCGGTCAAGGCCTAGGGATCGAAGATTAAACGGAGAAGAGGGCCCTTCAAAATAAGAGGAGGAGAACCGATGACAGAGAAGAGGTTTACCCGTAGAGAGCTATTGAAACGAATCGCTATCGTGGCTGGTGTAACGACCCTCCCAGACCGTCATCTGCGGAGTAGCTGGGCGGCAACTCCGCAGATGACGGTCTGGACGATCGGCTTTTTCAACCCCAAGGCTGATCAGATCATTCAAGAGCAGTTTGCCGCATTTGCTAAGCAGGCCAAAGCAGAGGTGAATGTGGTCATTGTTCCTGGTCCCCAGATTACCCGTAAGCTCCAAACGGCTGTAGAAGGGGGAGCTCCTCCCGATCTTTCCATGCTTTACGATGCAGATACGCAATATTATCGCTCAATCGGACAACTTCTCGAAGTTACTGATTTGCTAAGCGATATGAAAAAAGAGCCAGAAGGTCTTTTCCCACCGGCTCTTACTGCCGTAGAACATGAAGGGAAGGCGTTTGGATTACCGCTGGCTCTAAATCCCTGGCCATTTCACTGGCGTAAAGATCTGCTTGAAGAGGCAAAGTTAGAGTATCCCAAGGATATTTTTGAATTTGTGGAAGTTTGCAAAAAGATTCAGAAACCACCCTATCTCTATGGAGCAGGTCTTTGTTTAGGCCGAGCTCTTGATGGAGTAGATAATATTCAAAACATCCTCTGGCTTTTTGGGGGCTGGATGACCAAAGATGAAAAGACTTTAAGCATTAATTCGCCTGGAACTATTGAAGGATTAAAATTTCTCAACAAGATGTATAATGAGGATAAGATCATTCCCAAAGGGGCTACAGGATGGGATGATAGTGGAAATAATAAGGCTTATCAATCCAAACAGGTGGCCTTTGTCTCTAATCCGACCAGTATTTTCTCCTATTTAGCAGTCAATGATCCCGATCTGATGAGCAAAACAGGCCTCTCTCCCATCCCTCCTGGTCCAGCCGGTTCTTACAGTCTTATTGATGTCTGGGCTTATGGGGCTTTTCAGAAGACTAAAGAACCGAATCTGGTAAAGGAGGCCATGAGATGGATGCTGCAGCCAGATCGATATGCTCGTCTGGTCGAAGAGGCAGGGGGACGCACAGTACCCGTATACCGCCGTCTTACGAAGACGCGGTTTTGGAAAGAGCGGCCAGTATTTAACGAATTTCTCAAGATGCCTGAATACGGATATGTGGTTGGAGCCAAATCTCCACCGAGTCCGGCCGTTTCCGAAGTGGTCAATGCCTATATTATACCGGATATGGCTCAGGAAGTCCTGGTAAGAGGAGTCGATCCTGCCGAAGCAGCACAGAGAGCGCATGCACGGGCTCAGGAGATCTTTAATCGTCATTTTGGTTAAAAATTATTCCCAGGAGAGGCGAGGCATGCCTCGCCTCTACTTATCAAAATCTTCCAGAGTCTTCCACACCTCCAGCTTGGTCATGACGCGTTTTATAACTTCCTCCGTAAACTCGGTCGTTGTGGCATGGCCCCCGAGGTCTGGGGTCCGTATTCCATCCCGTACCGATTCTAAGACCGCCTCGTAGATCGCCCGGGAACTCCGAGCAGCCTCGTTTCCCATATAAGCAAGTAGCGAGGCACCTGCCAGGATCATCGCCATCGGATTGGCTATATTTTTGCGAAATAACCGAGGAGCGGTACCGTGCGGAGCCTCGGCCATCACTGTTTGTACCGTAAAGTTCGATTCGTCAAAGGCCAGCAACAAAGATTCGGCGCCGGCAATAGTCCCAAACATCTGCAGCACCATATCGGATAAACAGTCCCCATCCCGGTTGAGCGTGGGAATGACCAGAGGCTCTCCGGTGGTTTGCAGGAGAAGGGCATACACTGCATCGATCAGTTGTGGTTCGTACGGTACATTCGGGTAGCGGGCTGCTGCCGCATCTAACTCTTCCTTGAACATCCCCTCATAGACAGGGCTTACCGTATATTTAGGGCCTCCAAAGACCTTACTCCGAGTGCGACGAGCATGGAGAAAGGTAAATTCCGCCACTGCTCGACAATTTCTCCGGCTTATCCGGGTAGTACGATAGGCAATCTCATCCAACCCTTCCCCTTCTCGCCATTCCTGTGCACCATAGGCATCATCGACTGCCATCCGTACCACAGAGATTGGCGCATAAATCCCTCCAATCGGACGCACTCCTGGAATGCGGCGACCGGTACGGATAATCACTTTGCCATTGATACGGGCGCGCAGCAAAGCATTCGGACTTCCCACATCCCCTGGAGCCTCTGGAGTAATAGTGGCTGCCTTGAGACCAAATCCGGTCTGGAGCATGGCCTCGGCAGCCTCAAAAACGACCCGATTTTGCGTAGCTCGTCGGTTTTCCAGACTGAGATCATACTCCTGAAACTCCAAGGGAAGATCGATTACTGCCGGATCAAGCACTCGCAACGCTTGTTCGAGTAGCTCCTGACCGGTCTCATCTCCTCGTAATACGATGATGGTTCGGGTTGGAGTCATGGAAAGTTGCTTACACCTGCTCAGGATTTTACAAATCTAATGCCGCAGCCACCCGTTCTCGATGGAAATGGGCATCACCAAAAGCGACTTCAGCAGCTTTAGCCCGTCGATAATAGAGTTGCAAGTCATAGTCTGCCGTATACCCAATACCACCATGGATCTGATGAGCCTCTTTGACCACTCGACGGCACGCATCGCTGACCCAGGTTTTGGCAATAGCGACATCCATTGCAGCCGGCAAGCCGTGGGCGAGATTCCAGGCTGCTCGATAAGTAATATAGCGTGAGCCATCAACGTCAATAACCATATTGGCACATTTGTGTTTTATGGCCTGAAAAGTACCAATAGGTCGGCCAAACTGCACCCGCTCCTTGGCGTACTGGACACTCATTTCAAAGGCACGTTGCGCAATCCCGACCATCTCTGCACAGCGTGCTACTGTACCATGATCGAGCACCTGCTGGAGAATCTCCCAACCCTGTCCGACCTTCCCCAGCACATTCTCAGCGGGAACATGAACATTCTGGAAGACCACTTCACATTGATGATCATCGGCAATGGTCTGCAGTTTCTCGCAATGCAAACCTTCCGATTTTCCCGTTATCAACAGTAACGTAACCCCTTCTGCACCGTTACCCGGAGAGGTGCGCACCGGACAGATGAGCAGATCAGCGACATGGGCAAAAGGGACAAAGAGCTTGATCCCATTCACCACATACCCCCCATCACTGGTGGATTGAGCTTGCATCTGGATGCTTGCCGGATCAAAACGCCCTGATTCTTCAGTCATTGCCAACGTCCCGATGAGTTCCCCACGAGCAATCTGAGGAAGATACTGCTCCTTTTGTTTCTCACTGCCCCCATGTAAGAGAGCAATACCGGTTAGCACGACGGTCGGGATATAGGGAGTGGAAACCAGAAAGCGTCCAAACTCCTCCACCAGTACGGCGAGATCACTGAAAGGGGCTTCTACTCCCTCATAGCGCTCAGGAAAAATCAACCCAAGCCATCCTAATTCGGCCATCTTCCGCCAGAGCTCTGGAGGATACCCTTTCTCATCTTTCTCCATGGCACGAACCAGGGCAGGAGGACACTCATCCAGCAGAAAATTTCGTGCACTTTGCTGGAGGAGTTCCTGTTCTTCGCTCAAACTGATATCCATATTATTCTCCTCTTTAGCAATAAACCATTAGCTTTCCACTTTTCTCCTATCGTTCATCGTTTAGACACCGGACAGAAGATGGGAAGGTACTGACTCTACAGGACACTCCTCTTCCTTAGCGTGGTAATCCCAATCCTCGTTCCGCAATAATATTTCGTTGAATCTCTGACGTACCAGCAGCAATGGTTCGGCCAACCGAGGTGAGATAAAAATTCTCTACGCGTCCAAGTAAAGGCGCCCATTTAGATTTTGGTTTGAGTTGACCAAACAGACCGAGCATCTCCATTCCAACTTGCGCCATACGCTGACTCAACTCACTGGTGAACAGTTTGAGCGCAGGAGCTTCCGGGCCGGGTACAAGATTCTTATCCTGAATGGAAGCGATACGATAGGCTAAACACCGCGCAACTTCGATCTCTGTGGCCAGTTGAGCAAGTTTATGGCGGAAGACAGGATTCTTGGAAAGAGGTTCGCCCCGACTCTTGGTCTCCTTCGCATACTCGATTAAACTCTCGAGCCACCGTCGGGCTGCCGCTGGCCCTTCAATCCCAGAACGCTCAAAGGAGAGGGTAGTGGTTGCCATATACCATCCACGGTCCTTTTCCCCTAAGAGCGCTGAGCGGGGAACGCGGACATCTTCAAAGAACACCTGGTTAAAGTGATGGCCACCCGACATGTCGATCAGCGGTTGTACAGTAATTCCCGGTGTTTTCATATCGACAAGAAAATAGGAGATGCCCTTGTGTTTGGGGACATCGGGATTGGTACGCGCCAGGAGGAAGATCCAGTCCGCATGCTGGGCTCCGCTGGTCCAGATTTTTTGTCCATTGATGACAAACTCATCCCCATCTTCTACGGCCCGAGTTTGTAACGAAGCAAGGTCAGAACCGGCATTCGGCTCGCTGTACCCTTGACACCAGATGACTTCGGCACTGACGATTCCAGGAAGATGCTGTCTTTTTTGTTCATCTGTCCCATAGATAATAATCGTGGGACCCAGGTAACGAATCGCATTTCTCCCCACAATCGGTGCATCAGCATAGGCCATCTCTTCATTGAAAATCACCTGTCGCCAGAACGACCAATCCTGTCCACCGTACTCCTTGGGCCAGTTTACCGCCAGCCAGCCCTTTCGGGCGAGCTTTTTGGTAAATTCATGGGCAAAGGCAAATTGTTCATCATCGTCTGGATCATAAAACTGTGTCTTTCCCCACTCTGGTGGTAGTTCTGCCTGCAAAAAATCTCGTACTTCCTGTCGGAACGCATTATCTTCGGCAGTAAATTGGAAATCCATACTTTTCTCCTCTGTATCAAATAAAATATATTCTACCTCTCTTTACCTCTACTCAACCTTGCCTGGATCTCCCATAGATCTCCTGAGCACTCCTCTCCGAAATATACCCATTTTTCACATCGTTGTCTACCCAAGAAGGAGGTCGTTCTTTCGGATTACCCATTCCCCCTCCCCCGGCCCCTTCAAAGATGAGGCGATCCTGCGTCTCCTCCAGGGTGACTGCTCCTTCCCGAAAGGTCTCTGGGGCATCACTGAGCACCTTCTCATTCAAAATCACCCGGGTCTTTCGACCATCCAATCCCCCAAATAAGCCAATAGGAGGAGAGATCAGCCGATCTGGATTCAGATAGATATGCAGAGGACGACTATACGAGGGAAGTTTGCCCATAACCACCCGTTGACCGCAGTAGCCTCGATACTTCCCTGCTCCTCCCGAGTCAGGAATCAATTCCTTTTCATAAATGAGAGTGGGGGATTTGAGTTCAAATACCTCTACCGGCACATTCCCTGCACTGCTGGGAAACATATTAGCCCCCAGCCCATCTTTCTGCCCTCCAGCCCCCCGGCCTCCTCCGATAAAGAGATGGACATTAAACACTTTACTATTCTCTTCAAACCCATAAGCATGAAGGGAATTCATCAAACCATTTCCAGCCTGTACACGATCGGCAAGAATTGGGGTAAGCGCCTGATAGATTGCCGTATGGATGTGCCAGCCGGTCTTCACTCGTGAACCCACCGAGGCGGGCATGGTACAGTTCAGGATACTCCCTTCTGGTGCATAGACGGAGATAGGGGCAAAACATCCTTCGTTGTTCGGAATTTGCGGAATGAGCAGACAATGCAAAGGGAAATACGTATGGCCTTTGGTATAGATGAACGTACAGTTAATTCCACCACGATCTACCTGAGGAGCCGATCTGCTATAATCGACCTGAATGTGATCCCCCTCAATAGTAATCTTGACCCGTAACTGGAGAGGGGTACCGAGCAAGCCATCCGTATAAGAGGATCCTTCATACACTCCATCCGGTAACTTTTGGATCGCCTCGCGCATAGCCTGCTCCGACTTCCCTCGAATGACTGCAGAGAGCTCTGTAAGATCTTCCAGGTGATACTCATTGAGAAATCGCAGCAGTTGCGCAGTGCCTACTTCGTTGGCAATCACCTGGGCTTCGATATCTGCCATAACCATTTCGGCTCCCCGGACATTGCTTTCGATAATCTCAAAGAGGAGCGTATTCGGTTTGCCTTCTTGATAGAGGTAACAGAGTGGAATAAAGAGGCCTTCTTCGTGCACATCACGTACCCGTTTAGCATCTAGCGATCCCCCGATATCCGACGTATTGGCAATACTTCCTACAAACCCAACCACTCGATCCCGGTAGAAAACCGGGTTAACTACCGCCAGATCTGGCAGATGACCGGCACACAGCCAGGGATCATTGGTAAAAAAGACATCCCCAGGTTTCATACTCTCGATGGGGAATTTTTTGAGCAGATGTTTGACCACATTGGGAAGGGTCATATTAAAGACAGGCATACTCCGGTAGGCATGAGCAAGAGAACGGCCTTCTGCATCCAGGAGCTCACACCCAAAATCGTTCGCTGCGCCGATGATGGTTGATACAGCGGTACGGAGCACGGTAATCCACATCTCATCGGTGATATGGAGCAAGCGACCCCACATAATTTCGAGACTGACCGGATCAAACCGCATGGCGGATTCCTCCTATCTGGATAATAAGATTACGGTATTCGTCAACCAGCGCCTGATCTTCTGGTCCGATAACCACAGTCGATTCCCGCTCTTCGATAATTGCCGGGCCAGCGATGGTCATTCCAGGCCGAAGCGCATAACGGTCATAGACCCTGCAGGATCGAAAAGCATTCCATTCCGCAAAATACACCTCCCGTCTTTCTTTAAGCGCTTCCTGGCTGTCCAGTCCTGGTTGCATCGGCTCGTGTTGCAGAACCACTCGTGGATCAGGAGCTTTAGAGACCAGACGCCAGTTCAGGACTTCGATCGGTATAGTTCGATTGACACGGCGATAGAGCCGTTCATAGGTCTGATGAAATGCTTCGAGGATATGCGGTACCGTGTCCTTGGAGAGTGGACCAGAGGGAAGGGGGATATGGATTTCGTGAATCTGACCGGTCAAACGCATATCGGCCGACCGGATAAATTCGATCGCACTCATATCGATCTCTGCTTCTCGTAAGGCTGCTTTGCCCTGATTCTCCATATGGGCAAAGAGGTGATTGACTTTCTCCCAGTCTGTTTCCCGGAGTTGTGAGGGAAGTGAAGCCATTTGTTCAAAAGCGAGAGGAGCTGCCAGGCATCCTAAAGCCGAAGTGTTGCCCGCAGCCATCGGGATTACCACTTCTCGAATACCGAGAATTTGCGCTACCCGACAGGCATGCGCTGGACCAGCCCCTCCAAAAGCGATCATAGTACAATTCCGCGGGTCATAGCCGCGTTCGATAATATGAATACGCGCCGCAGCCGCCATATTTTCGTTGACTATATTATAGATGCCATGAGCCACTTCGATATCAGTCAATCCCAATGCCGAAGCCAGGGATTGAAGAGCCTGTCGGGCCCGCTCTTGATTCAGGGCCACCTTTCCTCCCAGAAAATAATCTGGATTCAGATACCCCAGGAGCAGATTGGCATCGGTAACCGTTGGTTCTGTTCCCCCTTTTTCATAACAGGCCGGCCCTGGATCGGCACCGGCGCTGTGTGGCCCTACTTTTAGCAATCCCAGCTCATCGATCCAGGCGATACTCCCACCCCCCGCACCAATTTCGATCATTTCAATGACCGGCACCATAACCGGAAACCCGCTCCCTTTCTTGAATCGGTGTACACGGGCTACCTCCATCCCGCGGGCCATGAACGGTTCTCCACCACTTACTAAGCAGGCCTTGGCTGTCGTGCCCCCCATATCAAAAGAGAGGAGGTGTTCTCGATGCATGAGCTTGCCATAAAATTTGGCTGCCAGAGCTCCGGCGGCCGGTCCAGATTCCAATAGACGTATGGGATAGAGCTTGGCCGTTTCTACTGTAGCCGTACCTCCGCTGGAAAGCATCATGTAGAAGTTCTTCCGATACCCGATCGATTCGAGTTTGTGCTGCAGAGCCTGAAGATAGCGATGCACCAGAGGTTTCACATAAGCATCACACACGGTAGTTGAAGTACGTTCATATTCACCAACCAGAGGAGCTACAGAGGAAGAGAGAGACCAGAAGATTGCGGGGAAGTGTTCCTGCAGAAGTTGGACTACCATCTCTTCATGCCGGGCATTCTGATAAGAGTGGAGCAAAGAGATGGCTATACTCTGAACCCCTTCCTGGCAGAGCTGCTGGATAGTAGTAAGGATTTCAGTCTGATCGGGAGACTGCAGTACCGTTCCATCACGAGTGATCCGCTCCCCTATACCACACCGCAAATATCGGGGAATAAGTGGTTCTGGAAAAGGGGCAAACAGATCGTAGATATCATAAAATTGTTCACGCCCTAACTCTAAAATATCACGAAAACCTTTGGTGGTAAGTAAACCGGTTTTCACTCCCTTACGCTCAATAAGGGCGTTGGTGACCAGAGTGGTGCTATGCACCATCACCCGCATCTCACCCAGGGCAAGTCCCTGCTGAGCGATGAGTTCCTGTAGACCAGTAAGAGCCCCCTCCGAGGGATCAGCAGGGGTGGTAGGGCATTTATACACTGTAATAGTCCCCGCTGTTTCATCACAGAGCACAAAATCGGTAAAGGTGCCTCCAATATCAAAACTCAGTGTATACCGTGTGGTCAATAGTCAATTTCCTCCTTTAGTACTAGGAATTAACTTCTTATCTATATTTTGAACTCATAGCGGGTAAGTCCCAGAATGTCATTCTGAGTCCTTCGCTTTGCTCAAGGAGTCGAATGGACTTCCCTCCGCTGCGCTTCGGGATGACAAGAGAGCGGTAATCGCTATGCGTTTATACCAACAGCTCTTTGATCACCCGGGCTACCAGTGTATTGGAGAGAAGTACCGGCTTACCAGTCATCATCTTGATTTCCCGTTTCATGACCTCGTTATATCCCATGCAATCCATCACAATCAAGTCCAGATTACGCTCGCGCAATCGTGCCGCCACTTCTGTCAGTTCTTCTCCTTTCCCGTAGGGAGAGACCACCTCTACAACCAGCTCAATCCCCTCTCGTTCCCATTTTTTATACGACTGAGGGACCTGTTTGGGAGAAGGGCTTAAGATACCGAGTCTTCCTTGAGGCAATATTCCGGCTACAACCTGCTGCAGGATAGGTTGAGGATAGAGGAGAAGACCAGCAAATTGGAATGCCGGGAAGTTGCCGGTGCACAAAAGCAGGATAGCATTAACCCCCTGTCCTTCCAGCATGGTGATCCGTTCTTGCAAGAGAGGAAGGATCTTCTCTTTGGCCAAAAGCACTTCCGTACCATTGCGCATACGACTCACCAGCACGCTATCGGTTCCCTCTGGACGGAATCGTTGTACCTCTTCCGGGGAAAATGGATCCAGAGCCCCTGCTTCCAGGATTTCGACCTGATCGCCGAGAATCTCCGCCATAGCAGGGACAACGTCACTACGGGGAGATTGCCCAATAGTAATCATGCCAATTTTTTGCATATCTCTTTCCTTTTCTCATCTCTGGTTAAAATAATTCATAACTTCTTATTCTACTCTCTTTACTTAAAATTTGTCTACCAAAAATCACCAAGAAATCTGAAATTCCAACAGAAGATTTTCCCCTCTCTCTGTGCCCTGGTATGCATCACTGGACAGCGAGCATAGACAACCCTTCCGCCCCTTCCCGAAGCGCAGCGCAGGGAAGTCTTTATGTTGGAATCTCAGCACCAAGAAATTTTCTGGATTATAGAGAGAATTTTTTCAGATACACCAGGAAGGGAGGAGGCAACCAGCAGGTAGAAAGCTTCAATTTTTTTATTGCAAGGCCAAGGGGAATCACGTAGTCTAAAGGTAAAAAGGAGAAAATGCTAGGGATTATTTAGGAACGGCGGAACAGTAAAAAGGCAACATAATGGGTTGCAGGAGAGAAGGCATGTCTGAACGTATAGTGTATATTAATGGGGAATTTGTTCCAGAAAGTGCCGCGAAGATTTCTATTTTTGACCGAGGCTTTCAGTATGGGGATGCAGTATTTGATACGGCGCGCACCTTTGGACATCGCCCCTATAAATTGAGAGAGCATCTGGAAAGGCTGTATCGATCTTTGCAATATGTCCGCATTGATCCGGGATTGAGTATGGCCGAGATGGAGCGTTTGACCCGGGAGGTGCTGGAAAAAAATCTCCCCTTCCTCGAACCACACGATGATTATTGGGTGACCCAGCAGATTAGTCGGGGTACCAGGATGCAGGGGCCGGCTCAGGTCATTATTTATTGCATTCCTTTACCCTTTGTCAGTTATGCCAAATACTATAAGACCGGAGTACATCTGGTTATTCCTTCAACACGTCGCACTCTACCCCAATGTCTCGATGGGAAAGCCAAGAGCACCAGTCGCTTGAATTTGGTACTCGCCGATCTCGAGGCGAAACAGGTAGATCCGGAAGCCTTTGCTCTTCTTCTGGATCTCGAAGGGAATATCGCCGAAGGGACCGGATACAACGTCTTCATGGTCAAACGGGGAAAGCTGTTTACACCTGGTGAACGGGGAATCCTCTCTGGCGTATCCCGGGAAACAGTCTTTGAACTGGCCGAAGAACTCCGTATCCCACTGATTGAAACTGACCTCCAGCCGTATGATCTCTACACTGCCGATGAGGTGTTTATTACCGGAACCAGTCGCTGCTTGGCTCCCGCTTCCCGTTTAAACGGTGTACGGATTGGAGGAGAGATTCCGGGTAAGATCAGTCAGCTCTTGTTGAAGACGTGGAGCAACAAAGTAGGGGTTGATATTGTGGAGCAGGCGCTGAGCCATTTACCCGAAGCTGAAAGAGCGAAACTCGCCCCTCCACCACTTCCCCACTAACTTATAGCAGTGGGGGATGCGGATGTAGAGCGCCAAAAGTAAAGTGACCGTCGGCTCTTGTTGATGGTGTTGGCAAAGATAGTGGTCGTAGAGATTTTTTCTCATGGTATCCGAAGGGATGAAGTAGAACCTGAGTAGGCAAAATCCGCCCTGCTGGAGGGTAGGTCAAGGAGGCACACTATGGTTAAGATTGTTATTCCGGATGATTTTCCCCCTGTTATTTCTGGTACTCCTGCGCTGGCTCGACTCCAGGAGGCAGGCGAGGTGACCATTTACACCACGCGAGCAGAATCGGAAGGAGAGCTGCTGCAGCGTATTGAAGGAGCTCACACCGTCGTAAACATTCGAGGCTACTCCAAATTTACCGAAGGGGTCTTACAAGCCTGTCCTGCTCTGAAACATCTCGCCATTTGGGGCACCGGCACGGATAATGTCGATCTGCAAGCTGCTGTGCGTCTGGGGATTACGGTTACCAATACCCCTAATACAGCGACCGATGCGATTGCGGAGCACTGTATTGCATTGATGCTTGCAGTAGCCCGTAAGCTGCTGCAGATCAACGAGCAAATGCGCCGGGGAGAGTGGGTCCGGGGGATGCTAACCCAGCTTTGTGGCAAAACACTGGGAATTATTGGCACAGGAGTCATTGGTACCCGGACGGCCCAGTTAGGCAAGGGATTGGGCATGGAAGTCATTGCCTGGACCTATCACCCTTCTACGGAAAAAGCCCAACAGTTTGGCTTTGAGTATGTAGATTCGCTCGATGAGCTCTTACGACGCGCGGATATTGTCTCCCTGCACCTGCGTCTTTCCCCGCAAACCGAGGGATTACTCAATGCCGAAAAGCTTGCTCTGCTGAAACCAACCGCTATTTTTATCAATACCGCTCGTGGTGCTATTGTCGATCAGAAGGCGTTGTATCAAGTCTTAAAAAAGGAAAAGATCGCCGGGGCTGGGCTGGATGTCTTTGTCCAGGAACCGATTGATCCGCAGGATCCCTTACTGCAGCTCCCCAATGTCGTGCTCACCCCGCACACGGCAGGAACCACTCCCGAGGCGCTTCAAAATGGGTTAAATATGACTGCAGAAAATGTGATCAATTTCTTGCAGGGGAAAGTCACCAACCGGGTGGTGTAGCACGAGGGGACCGGAGTCGATACGCAAGCGTGATGGAGAGAAGGAGGGTATGGTATGAAAGCACAGAATCGGATCAGGGAGTTAGTAAAAATGCAAGACACCTTGAACCTCTTTTTTTCACTCTATCTGGATACACGCTGGAAGGATGAACAGCAACGTGAGCGAGTGCGGATCTTTACCAAAAATAAACTCTCCGAAATTAATCTGACCGCTCACCCTCTCGAAGTGCAACGAAGCCTGGAAAAAGATATTCATCGCATTGAATCCTATGTCGAGGCCCTGATCAAACATGCCTTACCGGTCGAGGTGGCAGGTGTGGCGCTCTTTACTTCCAGTGCTCACGATGTATTCCTCACTTACAGCTCCACAATTCCCTTCACCAATCAGTGTAGTTTAGCTACCCATCCTTATGTCGCCCAGCTCGCCTGTGTAGGTGATGAGTATGAAAATGCCCTGGTGGCTATGGTGGATACCGAATCTGCCCGTATTTTTGAAATGGAATGGGGCGAAATTCTTTCTAAGCTCGATATTGAGCACGAAGTGCCTGGTCGGCATAAACAGGGTGGATGGTCGCAAATGCGGTTTCAGCGCCATATTCAGGATCAGATGGAACGGCATCATAAAGAAGTAGCTGATCAGATCGTACGCCTTTTTGATAAAGGAATTTATGGTAATGTGATTCTTTATGGGCAGGATCATATCCTGGCCAGTTTTCGCTCGTTTCTTCCTGAACGGGTCCAGGAACGGATTATCGCCAAGATGCCTCTCGACATTCTGGCTTCCGAGAATATCGTTAAAGAAAAAACCCTCGATATTCTCCGGCAGCACGAACGTCAAAAAGAGGAAGCTCGTGTTGCGCAGCTCATTGGGACTGCGAGATCGGGTGGCCTGGGGGTACTCAGACTCTATGATACGCTGGAAGCGGTGAATAAACGAGAAATTCAGTTGCTCCTGCTCGACAAAAACTTTGCCCGCTGGGGGTGGCGGTGCCCTGCCTGCAGTATCTTAGGTGAACAGATTCCTCTAGGGTGCCCACTCTGCGGTGGAGAGTTGCTCACGGTAGATCTGAAAGAGGAGATCGTTTGGGAAACCTTCCGTCAGGATGGGGAGGTAGATTTTGTGCTGAACCAGCCAGATCTCGATCGGGCAGAAGGCATAGGGGCATTGCTTCGTTTTCGCTGATGTGCCCCAGAACAGCTTTTCTCCTCCTCATTCTCTCTCTCCTGGCTCGTTCCTCTTCTCCCTGATGTAGCAAAGGGCAAGGAAAGGAACGAGGCAGGGGTTTTCTCTATGGCCCTTCTTTTACACCTGTATTCTTCTCTCATTTTCCTCGAGTCTCTAGCCCTCTTTGATTCCCATACACTCCAGCAGCGCCTCCTTGGTCTGCGGACTGAATGGAGGAATCTCAGATACCTTCTTCCTTGTCCCCTTGACAATTTGGTATCGAGATGACAGCCCGCACCCGTGCGGAGATCATCAATTTATTATAAGTGAATTTGATTTGAAATAGAAAAACTATTAAATATTGAAAAAAAAATTCCCGATAAGAATACAAAGGAGTCAACAAAGAATAGAGAAGTGGGAAAAAGGCAAGGAGGGTGCGGACGCATATGCGAGAAAGAGGGTTTACAACGACAGAGCTCTTGCTGATAGTGGTTATCATTGGACTGTTAGCAGCATTGGCCACGCCGATTTTCGTTCCATGGCTTTCCTCGGTCAAAGTCCATAGTGCTGCCCGAGATATCGTTTCTGATCTCCAGCTAGCCAGGATGAAAGCCATCTCCCAAAATACCAATTTCCGAATTACCTTCAACCCCACCAACAAAACCTATCAAATCGAAAAAGAGGTCTCCGGTGTATGGCAAAATGTGGGGGCTGCTAAAGCTCTTCCCGCCGGCATTACTCTTAGCATCACCGGAAATCCGGCGGTCTTTCAGTCTACGGGAACCGCTACTAACAGTACGACCATCATTTTACAAAACTCGCAAGGAAAAACAAAGCAGGTGACAGTATCGGTAGCTGGAGCCATCAAGATGGGGTGAAACAATGGAGACTACAAGCTTTCTGGATGAGAAGAGATCTCAGGGGTTTACTCTTATCGAAGTGCTTATCGTCATGGTCATTCTGGCGGTCGGGTTTTTAGGCCTCTCGGCGATGACCGTATCCACCACTGAAGGGTTATCTTTTAGCAAAAATATGACTATGGCTACCACGTTGGCCCGCCTCAAGATGGAACAAATTCGTAATACAAGTTATACGAATATCTCCTCTGTAAACTTCCCCACCGAGGAATACGGCACGATTGCAGAACATCCTCGGTTTCGCCGAATAGTGACCATCAACAATAATACTCCAGGCCCAAATATGAAAACCATTACGGTTACCGTTTTTTGGCGCGGAGATGGTGATACCCATAGCGTCACCCTGAGCACGATACGAGGAGAATAAACGAATGAACCAGGCGCGAAGAGGAGATTCCTGGAAGCGGAGAACAAGTCTCAAACAATTGGATCCGAGCGAAGAGATTTATCGGTCACAAAAAGGTTTTACTCTAGTAGACCTCCTGATTGCCTTAGCGATTAGCTCTCTGTTGCTTGTGGCTATTTATAATATCTTTATCAGTCAGCAGAAGATCTATGGTGTACGAGAACAGATTGCAGAGATGCAGCAGAATGCTCGAGCGGCAATAGATCTCCTGGATAGAGAACTTCGGATGGCTGGCTACGATCCCACTGGTACGGCAGGAGCGGGGATTCTGGTCGCAACTGCCACGACCATTCAGTTTACCATGGATCTGAATGGAGATGGGGATATCACAGATCCAGGTGAAAATGTGACTTATTCGCTCGTGGATTTTGAAGGGGATGGTGATCAAGACCTTGTCCGGAATACCGGATCTGGAAACCAGCTTGTGGCCGAAAATATCCAGAGTTTGAATTTCCTCTACACCTTAGCCAGTGGGGCAACCACTGCCACGCCAGCCATTTTGAGCCAGATCAGGGTCATACAGGTTTCCTTGACCGCTCAAACGGCTAAAAGGGATCGAGATTACTCAAAAAATAACGGATATCGAACATTCGAGCTTACCACTGAGATCGAAGTCCGTAATATGTGACTCTGGCGAGGATGATTTTTACGAGACCCTTTGCTGGGCGAAGCGAAGGGCTAAACAGAACATTGCGCATGTTCGTAAAGATTACCTGGTATGAGTTTCTAGAGAAGAGAAGGGAAAGTTATGATACGCAAGATACCCACGCATTACAGAGAGACCATCAGGATAGCCTGTTATGATACGAGAGGGGCTGCACTCGTTACCGGTTTACTGGTGATGGGAGTGCTCATGATACTTGGGACGGCTGCTATTATGACTACCTCAACCGATATCCAGATCAGCGGGAATCATCGTACGGCCAGAGAGGCCTTTTATGCAGCCGAGGCAGGAACCGAAGAGGCTCGAGCACGCTTACGAGCTAATGCTGGAGTCAATCTGATCGTTGACACTCATCCCACACAGACCCAATGGCGGGGCTATATCGGACCGACCAATAAAGCCCAAGGGAAAGGTTATGACCCGAGTAATGGAATGCATATCCGGGTAAATAGCCTTCAGACTGCTCTAGATTATACGGTAGCTATCCAGCATGCCATAGATAGCGATGGGAATATTTTATACTGGGGTGATAATGACGGAGACGGTATCAGCACACGGAATACAACCACTGGTCAGAATATTTATATGATTACTGGTTATGGAGCATCCGGAGGGGCAAGAAAGACGATCGAGATCGAGTCAGCCAGAATCCCCCCTTTATCCGTTACCGTTCCTTCCCCTCTGTACGTGGAGGCTTCTACCACCATTCAGGGGAGCAGTACGTATATCTTGGGGATGGATGGATGTGGGATGGATAATAAAAATGCCGTAGTGAGTACCCAAGGGGCAGGGACTGTGACTCAAAATGGCAATCCGACGATCGCCGGTGCAGGAGGCCCGAATGATATCGTGTATAACGGAACAGATATAAATGTTCAGGCTATGGTAGATGGTTTCAAAAATTATGCGGACTTCTCGTATAATGTAACCAGTGCCACCCATACCGGTACTGCTACTCCCGGTCCTGGCGATAACTGGGGAACTCCTATACCCGGTCCGACTCTGCAAGATCCCAGTTCCTGTAGCGTGAATAATGTAGTCCATTACAATACCAACGGAACCTATATCCGGCTCAGTGGAGGCGTTTCTGGTTGTGGGATTTTGTTAATAGAAGGTAATCTGGAAATCCATGGGGATTTCTCCTGGTATGGTCCGATTCTGGTGACCGGGTCAGTGGTCTTTACCGGTGGTGGAAATAAACAGATAAGCGGAGCCGTATTAGCTGGTGGTTCTGTAGATGCGGACGTCATCGGAGGAAATGCGAATATTGTCTACTGCAGTGCGGCGGTTAACGCGCCGGTCCAAAATCGGCCTTTGCTTATTCTGAGCTGGAAAGAGCTATAGATATTTTCTCCCTAGCCTTCCCCCTTTGGCGGGGGAAGGCTAGGATGGGGGGACGATTACAGTTTTTCCCACCAGGCCGGAAGTACCCCATTATTTTTCGCTTTGACTTCATCCGAGAGATCGAAGAGCTGTTTGGAAAGAGCCCGAAATTCCTCGCGGGCTTTCTCTTCTGCTTCCTTATCTTGCTGCCCGGAAGCCATCCGATATCGCTCCAGCGCTTTTTCGAGCGCGGTGCGGAGTGCTAGATTCTTTTGTTGATAAGAGACAAAATCAACTGGGGAGATATTCTCGGCTGTGGATTCTCCTTCTGGCTTCTGTTCGACATTCCCCAAATCTTTGTTGCCGAGTGCTCCTTGATTAGCCGAGGGAACAGATGAGCCTTGTTCGGAGACTTGAGTTCTCGTTATCTCTGATACTACATGAATTACTCTCTTCTTCACAGGATGTGATTTCCGGATCTCTTTAATAAAATCCTTCTCTATGCCCACAATACCCCCCTCCAAATAAAACATGGTCTGGTTACCTTCCTGCCAATAGTGATAGGTGCTAAATTCCACGCCATTTTTTAATTGGATAACGTAAGCCGTGCTCACATGGGGATAGGGCAGGATAAAAAGTGCAGCTGACAAGAGGATACCTATTCGTTTCAACATAAAGGTTTCCCTCCCTCTGGACTGAATGCTTCTCGAAGAAACGATGGTGCAAAGACCTTCTTCTCCTCCTCTTATCGGCAAGTGATGGTCTTTTGGTAAGGGATTTCTCCACTTTTTTTTGAGTTGAAAAAAATTCTAAACTTTCGGAAGAAATAACCGATAAGAATATCAAAATAGAAAATATGAAATCAAGAAGATCAAAAAGATGGATCGACTCGGGGAAAATAAACTTTTGAGACACGGCGATGTTCTTTAATCGTTTAAGGAGGTGTACAGCTTATGAACAATTGCCGAGGTTTCACATTAGTCGAGCTCTTGCTCGTCCTGGTAGTAATCGGGGTTCTGATAGGTATGACTGCCCTGACCATGCAATCCCTGAATAGCCCCCTGCAGACCGGGACATCGGAATTGCTGGGTTTCTTCAAGCAGACCAGAGCGAAAGCTATGGCTACGACTGCGGCGTATCAAGTATTACCAGTTTCTTCCTCCCGCATTATTACCCGGTTTGCGAATAGTTGCACAGCAGCTACCTTCACCGATGATCCCCAACTCGTCCTTGATCTACCGAAAGGGGTGGCTCTCCTCGATACCAACTGGTCCTTATGCTTTAGTACACGAGGACTGGCGGATAACAGCCTGACCGTCACTCTGCAAGACAGTAAAAATGACTCTCGTAGCATAGAAATATTTTTAGGAGGCGCAATACGGGTACAATCATGAAAGAGAAAGGTTTTACACTGATAGAGGTCATGATTGCTATGGCCATTTTAGGGGTGGGGTTGGCCGCCATGGCTCCTCTCTTTCTCGCTCACCTCCAGATCAATAACCAGAGTGAGTTGAAGAATGGAGCAGTGCTGGTTGCACAACAAACTTTAGATACCTTACGTTTACAAAATCCGATCACTATGCCGAACTCCGGGAGCACCACCCCACAGAATGTTACGATGGGTGGACGAACCTACCAAGTAGTCACCACTTATTGTGCCCTTGCCAGTTACTGTAATTCCGGAAGTCGACATATCCGGGTGGAGGTACAATTCCGTGGGAAGACATTATACACAGTGGATACAGTCTATACTCACCTCCGCTAGCGGGTTATCGGTTATCGAGCTGCTCATGGCGGCTACCATTAGCCTTACTGTCCTGGGATTAGCACTCTCGGTGACCTTATCCAGCAACAAGGTATACCGGGAGGATCAAGCGCGTACCGCCCTGAACCAGAATCTCCGAGTGGCTATGGATATCCTGGGAGCCAATATTCGTGAAGCAGGAGAACGGTTACCTCCGAATTTCCCGGCCATTGAAATCATCAATGGAGATGATGGAGCTCCTGATGAACTGATGATTCGGCGCAATGTGCTGGATGAGGTCATGCCTGTATGTAAAAAGGTACAGGCAGGTACGTCAACAAATGTCGTGTTTGTGGCCTTAGCAGCCAACCCACCGCAGGGGTGTGAACGTAACAGCCAGCAGGCAAATTTTGATGCCTGGAAGGCGTACCGGCAGGCTCAGGGTGGGGAGGTGCGCGTCTATATTTATAATCCGGTGAGCTCCGCGGGGGAATTCTTTACTTACAGTGAGGAAAAAGATGATAATTCGGGACTCCATATCCACCGCAAAGAAGGAAAATGGCTCTACGACTATGATTATGGCTCTGCCATGTATATGCTGGAAGAACGGCACTATCGCCTGCAAGGGGATCTCTTACAACTGGTCATGAATGGCGATGAGACGAATATTCAGAATCTGATCTTTGGGGTAAGTGATCTGCAGATTCAGGTATTGATGCAGGATGGGACCACTCAGGAGAGTTTTACTCCAGACGATCCGTGGACCTTGATGCAGTCTCTGGAGGTTACCCTGTCAGGGGAATCCCACTTGCGAGGAAGGGTACTGCAGCGCACACTAGCCGCCCAATTATTCCCCCGTAATATTTTGTCCAACTGAGGAGGAGAAAATATGCAAGTCCTGCGTAACGCTCAGGGATTTGCTCTCGTCACCACTCTTGGAGTACTTACCGTAATGCTGGCGATGCTCAGTTCATACTACATAATGAATAGTATTGAAATCGCTACCGATAAGTCTTCAAGCAATAGTAACACAGGTTTTTATGCGGCAGAAGCTGGACTCAATATGCGCGCCGAGGCTATCCGACAGACCTTTTTGGGGTACAACCGGCCCAGTGGTACCAGCCCAACATCTACCGATCCCTGCCAGGGGAGTAATCAGGGGAGTGGGGATTTTCAATGCATCACCTATATGCTGGGAGGACGACAGGTTATCACCTATGTAGAAGAAGATGCTGGAAATCCGGTCCCGGTAACCATCCCTCCGGGAGAGCTTTTTCAGGGGCTCAAAGCTCAGGAATACCGGTACAGTACGTATTCCATAGCTGAGAATGTCAAGAAACAACCGGAAGCAATACTAGAGCTCCGTTTTAAGAGTCGGCTGGTCCCTCTGTTTCAATTTGCCGCCTTCTATAACAAAGATCTTGAAATCCTGCCCGGTCCTCCTATGACACTTGCTGGTCCAGTGCACACCAATGGAGATCTCTATGTAGATTCGGGGGATGCAGCGGGATTGGATATCCTGGGACAGGTTACTACTGCCGGAGATCTCTATCGTGGCCGGAAGAACGACAACACCTGTAAGGGCAATCCGGTGCGGGTAATTGATCCGATAAATTTACGAGAGCTTCCAAGCTGTTCTGGTCGTACCAAAATTTCACAGAGTGCTCTTACTCCCTGGAATGGAATGATTTATACAGATGTGGACGTCGTAACCGTTCCAGACACCGGTAGCTTTGAGCCTCAACCCGGTCGTCTGTATTGGGATAACGCAGATTTACGGGTAGTACTGAACCTGGATGCAGGAGGGGTAATCGAGGTACGGCGAGCAGATAACACAATGGATGTCGCAGCCACCGCAGGGCTGACAGCCTGTGGAGCGATCAATAGCACCAATAATAGCTTTTATAATAACCGTGAAGGAACAGGGATCCGTATGCTCGAAGTGGATATGCAGGCGCTCCTCAACTGTATTGCCATCGATCCGAGCACCTTATTTGGTGTAGTGGGCAAAGATCTCGATGATACCACCCACGGCGGGCTGGTCTTTTATTTTACGATCCTGGGGCCTGATGCCGATGTAATTAATAACTATGGAGTGCGCTTGCGGAATGGGAGCCAGCTTCAGTCCACGATCCCCGGAATACCACTGGTACAAGGACTCACGGTGGTCACCAATCAAGCAGCCTATGTGCAGGGAGATTACAATGCCGTAAATAAGATCCCTGCCGCCATTCTCTCCGACTCCTTTAATGTCCTCTCCAATGCCTGGAATGATGCCAACAGCACCTTATCCCTCAATAATCGTATCCCTACGGATACCACCATTAATGCCGCCGTGCTCTCTGGGACAGATACTACTGGGGGTGTGGAGGGTCCTGGAGGGCAAGGCGGCGCCTACAATGGTGGTTTGGAGAATTATCCCCGGTTCCATGAGAAATGGACTGGACGGACGTTTACCTATCTCGGCTCTTTTGTGAGCCTGAATCAACCCCTCCACGTGAATGGAGCCTGGGTATATGGCGGAATGCAATATACGGCACCGATTCGGAATTGGGGGTACGATGCCGATTTTAACGACGCAGCCAACCTCCCTCCGCTTACTCCCGAATTTGTCTATTTGCGGCAGGAGTTGTTTGTGCGCCAGTTTGAGCGCTAAAAGATCTAACAGGCAGCCGGTGACCACATGACATATATGCAACCACACGAAGAATTCATAAAAAGATTGCACCTATTATCCACCGTTCACTCGAATGGCCTGTAATCTAGTGAAAACCGAATCCTGCAGGGGCGGTTCACGAACCGCCACCTTTATTCCTCACCCTTCGTGTTATGCTCAATCCTTTGCTTTGCTCCCGCTTTGTTTCCACTCAAGATCCCTGCATGACATTGCCATTGCCAACTTTCCTCTACCAAGCGGAAACCGATTGAGGTATACTAGATCTGTTTAAGTAAATTACTAATTTTGCATAAAAGCCAAAAGGTAGGGTGGGCTCAGCCCGCTAACACAGCCAGGGGTATTCTTGGTGGGCACAGCCCACCCTGCATTTTTATGGCGGTGAGGAGTGCAAGAAATTTAGTCATAGTTACTTATCACTAACGACAGAGGGGGATTCATCGTGGATGAGTATAACTACTCGAGCTTTCCGCTTAGTGAAGATGTATTTGAGCGCTTTCCGGCGATACTCAAAGTGGGAACACCCGCTCCGGACGGCGAGCTGACCGATGCCAACACTGGCCGCCGAGCGCGGTTGTCTGACTGGCGCAGTGGACCAGTGGTCATAGAGTTTGGTTTCATTACGTGACCTTACTGCGGGCTGGCGGCGCCAGCTCTCGAACCTATGACCACAGAATTTGCAGAACATGATGTCCATTTCGTATTTGTCTATACCAGAGAGGCACATCCCGGGGAAAACTTTCCGCATCATACCAGTTTTGACCAGAAGCTCGCCCATGCCCGGGCCATGGTCACGCGCTGGCAGATCAAACGACCGATGCTTGTGGATGATCTCGATGGGCCGGTGCATCGAGCTTATGGGTGTTTGCCAAACATGACCTATATTGTCAGACCCAATGGGGCTATTCTCTATCGAGCCAGTTGGACCGATCCGCGCACTATCCGTCTGGCTCTTGAACAGCTCCAGTACGAAGGGGAGCAGCGTCGCGCCCGAAACCGACTAACGCCGTACTATCTGGAATGGGAACCCCAACGGGCGAATAATCGAGAACCTTTTATGGAAGGGCTGCTCAATACTGCCGGCCCACGCGCGGTAAAAGAATTTATTATCGCGATGGCACATCGAGGGGGTGAAAAAATGGTCAAACCTCTACAAGACTGGTGGGCCAGCAAGCAGAGGGAAGAGCCGAAATAGATTTGACGATATGAAAAGCTGTTTCCAGGAGGAGTCCTCGCAGTAGGTCTACAAAATCTTTGAGCAGGTTTAGGTATGAGCAGCAGAGCTCCTGAGCGGACAGAATGTGGAGAATTGGAGAGGAAAGCAAATCCATGAAAGGGTCCTTGATTATCTGTCTACTTGTCTTTTCTATGGGAACACTCCTTCAGAACGTCACCGGACAGACGCTCTCCTCTCACCTGGAGTATTCGCTTCCCCAGCGGGCACACAAGTATTTTTTTACGACCTTTCCGCATCATCTTCTGCAGGGATTCAAAGAGAGTTTCTTTCGGCTTGATCATCTAGCCGTGCTTGCTCTCGCCGGTGGAGCAGCACTGGCTCTGCAAGGGCCAGACAAAGATATCCAGACCTATTTCCGAGAAGAACGTCCCTTTCAAACTGGGAAAGAAATTGGAAATATCTTAGGACAGACAGGAGTGCTCTTTGGACTCAGCGGTCTCACCTTCAGTATAGGTGAATTTACCGGGATACCCTCACTGGCGGAGACAGGGGTTATGATGTTTGAGGCGTTGTCCATTACCGCACCAGTAACAACCCTGTTCAAAGTCGGTGTAAATCGGCGACGGCCGGATAACAGTAATGACCTCTCCTTCCCTTCCGGTCATGCTTCTGGTTCTTTTGCCCTGGCTACTGTAGTGCTGAAACAGTACGGTCCCCTGGCTGGAATTCCGGCCTATCTCACCGCCACCTGGGTGGCGATGAGCCGTATGCAAAAGGATAAGCATTTTTTCTCGGACAATGTCTTTGGGGCAGCTCTGGGGACAGTAGTCGCTAATGCGGTGGTTCAGGTGCATCGCCGGGAGAAGATGCAACCAAAGGTAACCTTTTTTCCTCTGGTTTCTGACGATATTTTGGGTTTTATGGTTTCTGTACTCTATTGATTCCAATACTTCTAGGCCTGGAACCATTGCTAAAGGGAATTTTCCCATCTCCCGTCTCAATAAGAATACCAATTTGCCTTGGGCATGATGCATTCTTGTCACTCTGAGTGCAGAGAAGAATCTTGTCACAAACTCTTCACTTTACTCAGAGTGACACGAGGATATGCTATATGTCTATAGAAATTGGTATAACGTTTAGAGAGCTCCTGGATCCTTCTCCCTCCAAAAGGCTTGACAGGTGTTGAGACTCCAGATAGAATGCCCAAAAAATGGCTCCAGCGATGATCATCGGTTATGTCTACAAGTAATGAGAGCTGGACATGAGGCAGAAGGTTTTGAGAATTTTAGCAGGAGATTTATGAAACGAGTAATTATTGATACAGACCCGGGAATCGATGATGCTGCGGCTATTTTCTTTGCCCTCGCTTCACCCGAACTCTCTGTAGAAGCGATCACCACTGTCTATGGTAATGGTAGCATCGAGCAGTGTACCCAGAATGCCCTGATCATTTTGGAAACAGCCGGTCGAAGTGATATCCCTGTCTATCAGGGGGTTGGGAAACCGCTTTTGGGCGAACCGCATTTTGCTCACCATGTTCATGGCAAGGACGCGTTTGGTGGTATAGGATGGTCCCCGCCGGCTGGCCATCCTCAACATACACATGCGGTACGTGAACTCATCGACCGGGTGATGGCCAGCCCTGGGGAGATCACGCTGATTGCTTTGGGACCACTGACCAATGTGGCTATCGCTCTCAGCATCGAGCCACAGATGAGTAGTGCCCTAGACGAACTGATCGTGATGGGTGGAGCGGTTTTGACCTATGGAAATGTTACAGAAGTGGCCAGTGCCAATCTTTACAACGATCCCGAAGCTGCAGCCATCGTATACCAGGCTGGAGCGCCATTGGTTCAGGTGGGACTCGATGTCTGTCGAAAGGTGCGCGTGTCAGAGGAACAGCTCGAGCAGATTCGACAACGACAGACTCGCACTACAGACCTCCTGACGCGCATCACTCCTCAACTCAGGCAGTATTACACCGGTCAAGGGTTTATACAACCTGGAACCGGGGTCCATTACAATGACGTGCCTGCAATGGCGTATGCTATTGCTCCTGAATTGTATGATATCCGGGAATATTATGTCCGTATAGCGCTCCATGACGAATTGACTAGAGGGCAGACTGTTGCCGATGTGGCGAATCTTTGGCGTCAGCGTCCAAATGCCAGGGTTCCCATGGATGTTGACGCGGTCAAACTCACTGACCTGTTCACGGCGCGGGTGATCGAGTACGCTCCTCCCGTGGAGTAACCGTGGAGTAATATGAGAGAAAATCCTAGTACCCTGTCAAGGTTAAAATTGTGAATAGGTAAGTAGACACCCGGGGACCATGCTCCGCACGGACACCCGGGGTCTCTAGGTCCCTTCCAGCGCTCAACCCCGGAGTCGAATGGACAGCCCTCCGCTACGCTCCGGGGTGTCCGAGCGCAGCGAAGATCCCGGGTGTTTCGATGAGAAAAAGGAACGCACAAAAATACGTTTGACAAGATCCTAGAACCGTAGAGTATAAAAGAGTATAAACAGGAAATCTACAACTAACTCCCGATGGTTCGCTCAAATTTTTTGTAACCTGTTGAAGATATTGATCTTTGTAGGGGCGGTTCGCGAACCGCCCCTACGTGCAACCATTTGATCCGTTTTCAGTTATAAAAATGAGCAAACCGTGGGTAACTCAGAGGTAATTGGTAGAAAGGAGAGCATAATGTGGACCATGAAAACTTCATCCTACCGCTATGGGATATTTCTTGCTGTTTCGTTTATCCTCGTCCTTCTCTCTCTCGGCTCTCAAGAGAGAGGAATAGCCGTTGCCGCTCAGGCAGAGAAGCCGGTCACTCTTCGCTTCTGGATGCAGCATGACAACTTACTCCTCGCAGCGATGCAGGATCTCGTTGCTGCCTTTGCAGAGGCTCATCCCAGTATTAAAGTCCAACTTGAGGCCTTTCCTTTTGCCGAATACCATCAAAAAATTTCGGTGGCCTTTGCCGGTGGCGATGCCCCTGATGTCTTCTGGATGGATGTGCGCATTGCCTCCTTTGCCGAACAGGGCGCTTTGCTTCCTTTAGATGAATTCATCACACCAGAGAATCGTGACGACTACCTGGCTTCTGCCTGGAAGGAAGCCATGTATGAAGGAAAAACCTATGGAGTACCCATGCATCAAATTACGGAAGCCCTCTATATCAATACCGAATTGGCAAAAACGGCCGGTATTACACTCCCCACTATGGTAGAGAAGGCCTGGACGTGGGAACAGTTCGTTGACGCGGCTCGCCAGCTTACCAAACGTTCGGGTGATCAAACCATGACCTGGGGTTTTGGAGTACAGCGTCACCTTCAGGATTGGTCTGTGCTGCCAGTGGTCTATCAGCACGGTGGGCGTGTACTCTCCGATGATTTAAAAAAGGCCAGCGGGTTTTTGAATAGCCCGAGGACAGTGGAAGCTCTGAGCTGGTATGGCAATCTGTTCACCAGAGAGCGGGTGATCTCGGTGGAACCGATTCCAGAGGGATTCCCCACTGGCAAGATTGCCATCTTCCAGGCGCCAAGCACCTATCGACCGGTTCTGGATCGCAAGTATCCAGATTTCCAGTACACGGTTGTACCGCTATTCCGGGATCAACACTGCTCAGTGATGACTGGCGGGTGGAATGTGTCGATTGCAGCGACCACCAAACATCCCCAAGAAGCCTGGCTCTTTACCAATTGGATTACCCGGGAAAAGCATGCGGAATGGGTGGAGAAAAGTGGATACCTGCCCGCTCGCAAGTCGGTGATCGAACGTTCGCCACAATGGCAACAATACCCCTGGAACATCTTTATGCAGGAACTCCAGCAATGTCCTGCGAATCGACCACCGACCTCCAAATACGCTTTCTTCTTTGATACGTTTAAACGGGCTATAACCGATATTGCAATCGGACAGGATCCACAGGCAACTCTGGATGCGGCTGCTCAAAAACTCGATGCCGAACTGCGTCGCTGAGGAAAGGTGCTTCTGCTGTCAGGTATCAGGGCTTAAAACTGAAGGCAAACACCGCACACTAAGGATGACATTGCATGAGATATCAGCCTCGACGCAGTCTCAAACAGCAAGAATATCGAGCTGCCTTTATCCTGCTGTTTCCGGCAACGCTGGGATTAGTGCTCTTTGCCTTTATCCCGATCCTCCAGGCATTTCGTATAAGTTTTTATGATGCATCGCTGCTGTCGCCACGACGGACCTTTATTGGGCTGGAGAACTATTCACATATGCCCCTCGATCCCGTATTCAAAAAGGCATTGCTGAATACGGTCACCTATGCCGGAACGGTGGTAATACTGCAGATTATCGTTGCCTTAGGTTTAGCCCTTCTGATTCGTGAAGCTATTCCTGGTATTGGGATCTTTCGTTCTATCTACTTCCTGCCGGTCATAACCTCTCTCGTCGTGGTCTCTACCGTCTGGAAGATCATGTATCATACGGATAACGGGCTGATCAATAGTGTGCTGCGTACCCTGAGTCTCTCTCCACAGCCGTGGTTGACGAGTCCAGACCGAGCTCTCTGGAGTCTTGTTTTGATCGGGGTGTGGAAAGAGGTAGGATTTTCTATGCTGGTATTGCTCGGAGGACTCCAAAGTATTCCGAGCGATGTCTACGAAGCAGGAGCTATCGATGGAGCCACCGGCTGGCGGTCCTTTTATCGGATTACCTTACCCCTCCTGCGCCGCCCTTTACTATTTGTGGTAGTGCTGAACAGCATTAATGGCTTCAAACTATTCACACCGGTGTATGTTATTACAGAGGGTGGACCTGCTGACAGCACACAGACTCTGGTCTTTTATATCTTTCAGTCCGCATTCCGATACTTTAAGATGGGTTATGCATCTGCTCTTTCCTTTGTCTTACTGGGACTGGTGCTCATCCTGACAGCGATCCAGTTTCGTCTGTTCCGAAGCGAGGTGGAATATTAAGGAGGTTTCATGCCGGTTGACCCTGTTCAGGAGGTCGTTTCGATTCCCTCGATATCCTCTACTGGGAAAGGAAAAGAGAGGATAAGCCGGAGTTGTCGCTTCCATTTGGTGAGGATTGGACGCTATTGTGTGCTGAGCATCGTGGCTCTTTTCTTTCTCTTCCCCTTTCTCTGGATGTTCTTCGCTGCTCTCAAACCTCAGACGGAAATTTTTCAGTATATCTATCCCTTAAGCTGGAAGACCTTCATTCCTCAAACCTGGACTCTGGAAAACTACCGCATTTGATGGAACTCGACCCTTACCCTTTTACCCGTTATCTCTTCAATAGTATTTTTGTCGCTGTCCTGGTGACCTTGTCCAGTCTCATCGTCAATGCTATGGCCGCCTATGCCTTTGCCCGGCTTGATTTTCCAGGCCGTAAAATCCTCTTTGCCCTCTTTCTGACCACGGTCATTATTCCCTTTGAAGCGCTGGCGATTCCCCTCTATCTTGAGATGCGGGCTCTGCGCTGGGTCAATACCTATCAAGCACTCATTGTCCCCTGGATTGCCAATGCTATGGGGATCTTTTTATTACGCCAGTTCTTTTTAGATATACCACGTGACCTCATCGATGCAGCGCATATTGACGGCTGTTCGCATCTGTCCGCTTTTCGCCGTATCGTACTCCCCAATGCGATTCCGGCCTTAATCACCTTTGCCCTTATTCGTTTTCAAGCGAGCTGGGATGCTTTTTTCTGGCCGCTGATTGTGGCTCCCGGTCCCGAGAAGCGCGTAGTACAGGTAGCCATTGCGACCTTCACTACCGAAGTACAGACCCAATGGGGCTTGACCTTTGCCGCCAGTACACTGGCTACCCTGCCAATTCTCTTTCTTTTCCTCCTCTTACAACGTTATTATGTCCAGGGTATTTTGCTCAGTGGATTAAAGGGGTAAATATGACACTGAAACTCTACATAGCCGGCCCTTTGTTTACACCATATCATCGAGCGTTTCATGCTCGCAACGCAGCCCGCTTAAGAAGCGAGGGGTTTATCTGTCTTGTCCCGCACGAACGGAGTGTGGCGCGGGGTATAGAATGGGATACCGGTACACCAACTACACCGATCGATATCTTTGATATGGATTACGAGATGATCGCTGAGGCAGATGCGATCGTCGCTCTGCTGGATGATCCGGATATCAGCAGTGGTCTGGCCTGTGAAATCGGCATCTTCTGGACTATGATGCAGCATACCACCCATAAAAAAGGGATTGTAGGGCTGTTGACTGATGAACGAGCTTACCGCCGCGCAGCGCTTGGTGTGCCACCGGTTAATGCCTTTGTACTCGGTTGCATTCTTGATGCCGGATGTGTTTATTGTTTGCTCGATCAGATCATTACGCATCTGCACGGCTGGAAAGAGGGGCGTTTAGTTCCAAAGGGAGGAATCTTCTTATGAAAATCGTACTCACCGGTCCGGCTGCGACACCCTATGCCCGGGAATTTCTCTCCAGGGCTGCAGCCACCCTTCGTCAGCAGGGACATGAAGTCTTTGTTCCTCATGAAGGAGCCTGGAAACCAGTGGAGAGTCCCGTTGAAACAAATCGCTTTGACTTTGAGGTGACCTATGCTGCCCTGCGTCAGGCTGATTTGCTGATAGCGATACTGGATGGCTATACGGTGGATGATGCTGTAGCAGCCCAAATCGGAGCGTTCCATGTCCATGCCCGTGAAGGTGGTCGTCCACGGAAAATAATCGGAATATTGCACGATTCCCGAGTAGCAGGCTGGGACTGGTCTGGAGGAGATCGGGCTCTTCATCCACAGATTCGTCAGAGTATTCGGGAATTTGGAGCGATTTATCCGAATTTCAAGACTGCTCAGGCAGCCCTGGAAGCAGAGGAGAGGTAACGATGCAGATCTATATTGCCGGCCCATTATTTACCCCCTATCACCGCACTTACCATGCCGAAAATGTGTGTCGATTACGGGAGGCAGGTCATACCTGTTTTGTTCCTCAGGAACAAGAACACAATACCCTTCAATCGGTGAGCACTCCTCAGGAGGTTTTTCAGGTGGATTTAGCCGGTCTGCGCTGGGCGAATGCGGTGGTAGCTTTGCTCGATGATCCCGATGTAAGCAGTGGTACCGCCTGTGAACTGGGGATTTTCTACGAACTAGCCCGCCATGATCCGAGTAAAAAGGGAATTTTGGGGATTTTGACCGATATGCGTCCTCATCTGCGCAAGGCCAGTAATGTTGGTGAAACGCTCAACTTCTTTACTCTGGGTTGTGTAGAGAAGATGGGAACTGTCTATTCCTCGATCGATGGGGTCCTTGAACATCTCGCTCGTTGGCAAAGGGAGCTGGAGGCAGGGGGCTCTCTCTAAGTCTGGAGGCATCTCTGCTAATGAGCTTGACTTTCACGGCCCATTCGGTCTAGAGTTGATACAAAGGGTTCTTTGTCTGGTCAATGAAAATGTATTTGAAAATATCCTCTTTGCAACAAGAGGTTTCTCATAGGAGAGAATTCTCTACACACCCGGGAGGTTGAAATGATCCAAACTCGCCTGATCATTTACGTTTTCTTTGCTACTATCCTGACGTGTACATGGTTGGTAAAGCTCTCTCAAGCTGCAGAGAGACCAAAATATGGTGGGACATTTGTCTTTGCCACTGGTACTGATCCGGAGACCCTTAACCCAGGGCTCACAACAGGTGTGGAAGCGCTGGCCGTAGCTTGCAAGATGTTCAATGGACTTATCTGGCTCAATAGGGATTGGGAACCACAACCTGAACTCACAAAATCCTGGGAGATCAGCCAGGATGGGTTGACGTACCGCTTTACTCTCCGCGAAGATGTGACATGGCACGATGGAAAGCCCTTTACCGCGGCTGATGTCCAATTCACCTTTGAAGAAGTGCTCGCCAAGTATCATCCACGAGCGCGATTGGCTTTTGCAAATGTCCAGGCTGTGGAAGTGCCAGATCCGTTTACAGTAGTAGTGAAATTCCAAAAACCGTACGCTCCTTTTCTGCAACAGATGACCTGTCAGGACGCTCCTATACTCCCCAGGCATCTCTATGAAGGAACAGATATTTTAAAGAATCCCCACAATTCCGATGCTCCGGTGGGTACCGGCCCATTTAAGTGGGGAGAGTGGGTAAAAGGAGACCATATTACCCTGGTGCGAAATGCCCAATACTTTCGGAAAGACCGCCCTTATCTGGATCGCATGATTGCGAAAATCATTCCGGATTCGGTGGCACGTATTCTCGCCATACGGTCGGGTGATGTCGACTATATTCAAAGTTTTTTTCTCATCAAACAAGAGGTAGCACGGTTGCAGCAAGATCCACAACTGCAGGTACAGTTCGATACGGATCTGCCAGGCAACTTTCTTTTGTTCTTTAATGTTACGCGTACTCCCTTAGATCAAAAAGAGGTGCGGCAAGCTCTCACAATGGGGTTAAACCGCGAACAAATTTTGCAACAGGCAGTTTTTGGTTTGGGAAGCGTGGGAAAGAGTGCTATCCATCGGAGACTGGAATGGGCATCGAATCCAGAAGTGGATTATACCAAAATGTATCCCTATGATCCTGTGAGGGCTGCTGCTGCCTTGGATAAGGCTGGTCTTCCGAAGCAGGGAGAACATCGCTTTCAGATTCGTTTAGTCTATAACATTGCGCAGGCTGGATTTGAAGCTATGGCCCAGATTATTCGGGACAACTGGCGCGCGATTGGGGTGGATGTAATCCTCGAACCGTTAGAGTTTCAGTTGGTTGTCGATAAGGTCTTTAAAAAACGGGACTATGATGTGACAATCCAGCCTTATACAACCGCCGGTGATCCGGCTGTAGGTATTGCACGTGCTTATGTAACTACTCCACCAGGTCGTCCCTTTACTAATCCCACTGGCTACAGTAATCCAAAGGTCGATGACCTCTTTGAGAGAGCGGCAATGACTCCCTTTCGCTCTGAACGCCAAAAGTTGTACTATGAAGTACAGCATATCATTGCCGAGGATTTACCCGTACTCAATCTTATCGATCGTACCGAAGCTGATGTGGCGAGGAAACAATTTCGCGGTCTTTGGCAAAGCGCTCAACCCTACGATCTCTGGGATCGTGTCTGGTGGGTACAGGGACAGGAAAGCCGTTAGGCGAGGCAGGACATGATCCAGTTTATGGTAACCCGGTTGCTCCTGGCCATCCCTCAACTTCTTGGAGTTGGCGGAGCCATGTTCCTCATCATTCATCTTGTTCCGGGAGATCCAGTAATCGCGTTGGTGGGAGATTTTCCGGCACCACCGGAATACATCGCTCGTATCCGCGCAGAATTTGGTTTAGACCAGTCCCTAGGAGAACGATTTTTTCGCTACCTCATGGCCCTTGTACGTGGGGATCTCGGTTTTTCCTTTGCGTACCGCACCTCTGTTCTCCATCTTATCGTTGAACGAGCGGGGGCAACGATTCTTCTTACAGGAACAGCCTTGATTATGGGAACCAGTTTCGGTTTATTACTCGGGATCTCCTCTGCGCGCTGGTCATTTTCTCGACTTGACAATATCATTTCTGTAATCTCACTGGCGGGCTTTTCTATACCGGTTTTTTGGTTGGGTCAGTTGTTGATTATCCTCTTTGCCGTGCACTTGGGCTGGTTCCCTTCGACTGGTATGGTTTCTTTGCGTGCTCCTGTGGTGGGATTGGGACGTTGGATGGACATCCTGAAACATCTGATTCTCCCGGCCAGTGCGCTCTCTTTTGGTTATCTTGCCATCACGACTCGTCTTACGCGGACGAGTATGCTTGAGGTGCTGAACCAGGATTATATACGGACAGCACGGGCTAAGGGTGTTCTAGAGTATCGAGTGCTGGTGCGGCATGCCTTCCCAAATGCTATGCTCTCGGTAGTCACACTTATCGGGTATAATACAGGTCTGATTCTGTCAGGATCGGTTTTGGTCGAGACCGTTTTCGGCTGGCCAGGGTTGGGACGCCTCCTCTATGATTCCCTCTTCCGGCGTGATTATCCAGTACTGATGGGTATCTTCTTAACGGTTAGCACAGCAGCAATCCTGGCTAATCTCTTAACCGATTTGACATACGCCTTCCTTGATCCACGAATCAGGTATAGCGATGCGTGAGTTCTGGAAACGATTTCGTCGGAGTCACTCTGGCCTCTGTGGTCTCGTTTTAATCCTCCTGCTGATAACTCTTGCCGTTTTTGCTCCAGTACTTGCCTTACGTGACCCCTTATCCACTTCTGCCAATGCTTTTGTTCAACCGGGTCCAGAGGCACCGCTGGGGAGTGATAACCTGGGGCGCGATGTGTGGAGTGGAATTGTCTTTGGTGCCCGTGTCTCATTACTGGTAGGTGTCACAGTAGCGCTGGTATCAGCACTCATTGGTGTCTTTATTGGAGCCATAGCAGGGTACTGTGGCGGAGTGTTAGACACCATCCTGATGCGTATCAGCGAGTTTTTTCAGATTATTCCTCAGTTTTTTCTCGCTTTGATATTTGTAGCACTTGTAGGGCAGGGTATTCAAAAGGTAATCATTGTTTTGAGCATCTTAGGGTGGCCCCTGACCGCCCGGCTGGTCCGCGCTCAGTATCTCTCGCTCAAGCATCGCGAATTTGTGGAAGCAGCGCGGGCTATTGGAGTACACGATCTGCGCATTGCTATACGCGAAATCCTCCCCAATACCTTACCCCCAGTCGTAGTGACTGCAACTCTGGGTGCTGGTCAGGCCATCTTACTTGAGGCTGGGGTCAGCTTCTTTGGCTTGGGAGACCCAAGTCTGTTCAGTTGGGGACAGATGCTGAATAATGCTCAGGGATTTTTTGAACGAGCCTGGTGGATGAGTGTCTTTCCTGGACTCAGCATTTTTTTAGCCTTACTGGGTTTTAATCTGTTAGGAGATGGGTTGAATGACGCAATGAATCCTCGCATTACTCGGTGAGCTTAGAGAGGATACAAGGAGATAGAGATTATGGAGACTACACGCATTCTGGGGCAGATCTGGCAATCGGTAACCCTGTGGCAGGACTTTGAGGAGGTGTGTGCCTGTGGCGGGCGCTTTACGGGTACTTCCTCTGAAGCAAAGGCCTGTACATTGCTCAATCAAAAACTCAGCGATCTGGTCGGAGCTGTCCGCACACATCAATTTTCGTATCCAGGCTGGACAAGAGAAAATAGCTCTCTACGGCTCCTTCACGGAAACGGACAACTTCTGGCTTCGACAAGTTTAGTCCTCTCGCCCCCCACACCATCAGGAGGAGTAGAGCTGGAAGTGGTCGATCTCGGGAGAGGAACAGCCCAAGAATTCGAGGCTTCGCGTGACCATATTCGGGGACGTGCAGTTCTGGTTCGACATGAATTTCCTTTCAGTTTAACTCATGTCCATCGTCGTCGGAAATACGCATGGGCCAAGGCTGCTGGAGCAGCAGCATTTCTTATAGCCAATCATCTCCCCGCTTGTGGAGTGGTAACCGGATCTTCGGGTCGGGGGGAAGCAGACGATATTCCGGCTGCAGGGTTGAGCTATGAAGGGGGAGAAGCTTTACGACTAGCTCAGGAACAGGGAGACGCCCGGGTGTTGCTTGAGATCCAGGCTTCGCGTATGGAGACAACCGGCTCGAATCTGATCGCGGAAATTCCGGGAAAAACAGAGGAATGGGTTGTCCTGTGTGCCCACTATGATGGACATGATCTGGCCGAAAGTGCAATGGACAACGCCTCAGGAGTTGCGGTAGTCCTGGAAGTACTCCGTGCAGTAGGACCATACGTCTCACAGTTCCGGCGTGGCCTGCGGGTGATCTTTTTTACAGTTGAAGAGTGGGGACTCCTGGGCTCTCAAGTGTACGTGCAGCACCTCTCCGAAACAGAACGTCGGGCCATTGCTTTGGCTATCAACCTCGATACGGTGGCTGGAGGGAGACGCTTGAGTGCGTTGACCAGCGGCATGGGAGATGTGGGAGATTTTGTCCGGCAAGCGACCGCACGTAGTGGAGTGCCCGTTACTCCGGTGAGTCCGCTACAAGCCAACTCCGATCACTACAACTTTTTCCTGGGAGGGATCCCCTCCTTTCGGTTGATCGCGGGGTATGAAGATCCGAGTTCATTGACTCGCTATCTCCTCACCCCTGCCGATACCCGAGACAAGGTGGATCCCGGAGAGCTTCGTATCGCTGCACTGGTAACCACGGAACTGGTTATACAGGCCTGTACCGCAGAGAAGCCTCTCGCAAAGCACCGTCGTCCAGAGGATATTCAGCAACTCCTTGATCTTACTGATCCCTGGGTATCGGACAGGGTCAAGAAGCCAGGAGCTTAATTGCGTTTGACCTCTTCCCATGGCATTTGCGAAGAAGCCAGAGCCTTACGGTCTTGAAATTCTGTCCAGCGAATACCTCCGATCAGGGGGCACAATGATGTGCCCCCATGGTATTACCAGCCTCCATAGGCAATCCAGCCACCATCGACATTCAACATGGTACCGGTGATATAGCTGGATTCATCGCTTGCCAGAAATAGAGCTGCCCTGGCGACCTCTATCGGGTCACCAAATCGGCCAAGAGGGGTGCGACGTTCTATATCCGCATTCGAATATCCTCCACTCGCCTGATCCTGCACATCCATAGGTGTCCGGATATACGCTGGATTAATTGCATTCACCCGGATGTTGTATTTGCTCCATTCCGTGCCCAGCACTTTGGTTAAACCATTCAGCCCATGTTTAGAGGCACAGTAAGCAGCCCTCATCGGCAGTCCGAGTTCACCCAGAATAGAGGAAATATTAATAATAACCCCTCCTCCTTGCGGGATCATGACCTTCGCCGCAGCCTGAGCACAGAGAAATGGACCGGTGAGATTGATATCCATCGCCTGACACCATTTTTCTTCCGCTAGCTCTTCCGAAGGAGAAATCATAGAGATACCAGCGTTATTTACCAGGATATCGAGCCGGCCCCAGGCATTGACCGTTTCCTGTACCATACGATCTACATCCGCTTTACGGGAAACATCCGCTTCGACAGGGAGCGCTTCGTACCCGCGAGCACGGAGGGCATCACTGACCTTCTGTGCTCGGGATAGGGCCCGCGAATTGATCACCACCTTTGCCCCCTCCTCTGCAAACACCTCGGCGATCGATTGCCCTATCCCCATACTCGATCCAGTTACAATCGCTACTTTGTCCTGCAGTTTTTTCACACTAGCCTCCTCTCTCCACTGATTGCAAGCATCTGCGCCTTACGGACCTCCATGATCCGCCGTTCGGCCAGGACGTCAGCAGCCTGGGCAGTGGAAATGTTTTCTCTCTTGGTTATCCGAATCAATTCGGTCATCGTTTCATAAATACGACGGACTTTCTCCATCGCCCGTTCGGCATTAAAACCCCCCGGCAGAAGTCGATCGGTATCATAGATCGTCCCACCAGCATTGATAATATAATCGGGAGCATAAAGAATTCCCCGCTCCTGTAGCAGCTCTCCATGATGTGCCTCATGCAATTGATTATTCGCCGAGCCGGCGATAATCTGGCAGCGAAATTGAGGAAGGGTTTTATCATTGATAATTCCTCCGAGAGCACAGGGGCAGAAGATATCGACATCGAGAGCCTGAATAGTTTCTGGGGATTCCGCAGTCACCCCATACTGTTCGACTATCCGCTTAACCTTGTCTGGATCGATATCAGCCACTATTACCTTTGCCTGAGCCTCCACGAGCAAGGGGACAACCTCTGCTCCAACCATGCCAAGTCCCTGTACCGCTACAGAGCGACCAGAGAGATCATCGGTTCCAAAGACCTCACGAGCACAAGCTTTCATCCCGGCGATTACTCCAGTGGCAGTAGCCGGCGCAATAGGACCAGCTCCTCCCCAGGATTGGGGAAGTGTAACTACATAGGGCGTCTCCATACGAATATATTCCATGTCTCGCAATGTTGTCCCCACATCTTCGCCAGTAATGTAGAGACCGTTCAGGCGATGAATAAAGCGTCCCAGAGCCCGAAAGAGCGCCTCACTCTTGTCGGTTCTGGGATTGCCCATAATCACGCACTTGCCACCTCCCAGGTTAACACCTGCGGCAGCGTACTTATAGGTCATGCCCCTTGCGAGCCGGAGCGCATCTTCTATCGCTTCTCGCTCGCTGTTATAGGTCCACATCCGACAGCCTCCGGTGGCTGGTCCCAGGGTCGTATCGTGAATGGCGATAACTGCCTTAAGTGAAAGACTTTTTTCCTGGCAGAGGAAAAGGTTCTCATAGTCAAAACGTTCCATATAGGGGAAGAAAAAATCTTCCATGAGTGATTCCTCCAAAGTCAATACTCCTTACTCCTTTTGGGGATTGAAGACAGGTAGAAAGACAGACTAGATGGTAAGGGTACTCTCCCCTTTTGAGGAAAGTCCTTCCCTCTTTCTCCCCTGACGCGAAGGGATATCCAGTCGCCACCTTCGTCCAGAGGCAAGAAGAAGCTACCATGCCAGTGCATACGCTGGTCGGCGTGGATCCGCTCCAGCCGACAACACCCCGGTTTCTCTATCCCGATGAGTCACTATGGCTCCGATTCCACACGCACCAGCCTCTTCGACTTTGTGCCCGAGTTGACGGAGTTGGACTCGAGTTGTTTCTGGAATGCCTCGCTCGACATTGAGCTGGCCTGGCAAATAGACCCGTGGATAAAACGAATTGGTCACACTCTGGGAAGAAAACCGTGGAGCTTCTACCGCCTGTTGGGGATTCATACCAAAGACCAGACTATTGAGAATCAACTGGAGATCGGCCTGAGCCTGATCATCTCCTCCTGGACACCCAATGGTCATCACAGGTTCACCCTCCTCGCACACCAGATAATTCACCAGCGTGGTACGAGGGCGCTTCCCTGGTTCTACAGCATTCGGATGCCCCTCTTCTAAGAAAAACATCTCGATACGCGTACTCAGGGCACAACCGATCTCCGGGAGAAAAGCTGACTTCCGGAATGCTCCCCCACTCGGGGTCATACAGATCATATTCCCATCGCGGTCGATGACAGCGATATGGGTCGTCCCCTCATGAGAATGAGAAGAGACCTTTTCTTTGGTGGGTTGAGGTGGTGTAAAATTGGCTAAGGCTGGTTCTCCATGATCATACGACCATGGGTCGCCAGCCGGTGGGAGTTCCGGGTAGGCTTTATCCATACGGATCAAAGCAGCTCGTTTTGCCGCATACTCTTTGGAGAGGAGACCTTGGAGGGGAACACGAGCAAAGGAGGGATCGCCATAATAGCGTTCACGATCCGCAAAGGCCAGCTTGATAGCTTCGGTTACCAGATGAATATATTGAGGTGTATTGTGTCCCAGTTGCTTAAGATCAAACTGTTCCAGAATATTGAGAGCTTGGAGCAGGACCGCTCCCTGGGTCCAGGTCGATTGGGCACAAATTTCTTTTTCGGCAAAAGTCGTGCGCAACGGTTCCTCAAAACGGGCTCGATATGCAGCTAAATCTTCCAGAGAAAGGATGCCACCGACTTTCTGAGAGAAATGGGCGATAGCCTGGGCAATATCTCCACGATAAAAGCGGTGTCGTGCTGCCTGTAATCCGGCCAGACGATTCCCTGGACTCTGCATTTCTGCTTCGACCAGCTTGCGCAGCATGGATCCCAATCCTTTTTGTACTAATAACTTTCCTACTGCTGGAGTATTCCCTCCGGGATAAAATACCTCCCTGCCACCGGGAGGAAATAGTTGAAACTGGGTTTGGGTTTCGGGAATCTGGAGCATACGATACATGTAATCGTACATGGGGAAACCATGCTCTGCATAATGAATCGCTGGCTCCAGAACTTCAGCCAGCGTTTTGGTACCGTAAGCTTCCAAAATCGTGATATAGGCATCGACGACACCGGGCACGGTAAAGGCGAGCGGAGTGTCCGGCCCAGGTCCGGTGGGGATCTTTTCAAAACCTTTCTGACGATAAAAAGCAACAGTGGCTTTTTGAGGAGCTACTCCTTGCCCACTGACTGCTCGAATTTGACGGCTCTGGGCATGATAGAGCAGCATGACCCCTTCTGCAGCCAAAGAATACGAAGCAGTGGGTTCAGTGACCCCTGCGGCAAAACCAGCAGCTACTGCTGCATCAAAGGCATTGCCACCCCTGAGAAGCATCCGCATGGCGGCCATAGAAGTTAACGGATGCCCACTAGAAACAATCCCTTGTGTACCTGATATAACCGGGCGAGTCGTTGCCCTTTCCGTTTCATGATGCTCTACTTCGTATATTCTGCCTTTGTGTTCCGCCATCTCCTTTCTCCTTTCTACTGCAATGGGTAAGATAACCAATAACTTCAAGCTTCCTCTATCTATCGTGGAAGTAATCCTCCATCTCCCTGAGCTACTGGGGAACGAGGTTCCCACTTTCCCGCCTCCACCATTGTAAGAAAATCCAGGATAGCTCGATTAAAGAGTTCTGGCTCTTCCAGGTTAATCGTATGGCCACTTTTGGGTATGACCACCAAACCAGCATTGGGCAGATGTCGTTTCATGAAGATTGCTGGTTCTATACAGGGTTCGTCCTCATCACCAATCATAATGAGTGCTGGTATGACCAGCGTTTTAAGCTTTTCCTCCAGAGCAAAAATAGTCGGGCGCTTGAGCTGGACACCACGGAAAGTCAGAGCCGAACCGAGAGCTGAATGAGAGGCAAATTCTTCCAAAAATTCCTGCCAACCCTTTGGATCCTTTCGTAAAAACTGGACCCGTGCCGGCCTACGAGCATAGGTTTCAGCCACTGCTCGCATTCCTTCCTTCTCCAAACGACTGGCTACGGCCTCCACATCCTTGACAAACTGCTCTCGATTGACTGTTCCAGCTCCACATCCGGCGACAATCAAAGCCCTGGCCATTTCCGGATGGGCAATCCCAAAATTCAACGCCACATTGCCCCCCATGGAAAGGCCACCAATATAAGCCTGCTGAATACCCAGATGCTGGAGCAATTGATAGAGGTCCTCTACAGAATGCTCCTGCGAGTAAGCTTTTGGATCGGCAGGCACCTCGGACGGAGGATACCCTCGAGCGTTATAAGTAATAACCTGATACCGGCGAGAGAAAAATTTTACTTGCGGATCCCAGCTTTTATAACTTCCGGCAAATTCATGACTGAGCACTAAAGGGAAACCACTACCCGTCACCTCATAATAGATCTGTACCCCGTTGATCTGAGCCGTTGGCATACCATGAGACCTCCCGTGTATTGTGGTTACCGGTATACTGAAGGAGCCTGTAGGCTGGTTGACTGGGGGATCGATACAGTGGAACATCAGCAGCCCTCCACACTATCAGCTTCATCCATGAATCGAGCTACCGGCAAACCAGAACGTACTTCTGTCTTCCCCAGTGAGTATATCTCCCTTGTATCACATTACGCGGCAGGAGTCTATCAGATTTTACGATTGAATATGGAGCAAGAGATTCGGAATCCTTCCTCAGAACCAGTAAAAGGATTCTCTGGTGAGCCCCATCACAAAATAGAGGTGATACTCGTTACAGTAATAATGGGAAAACTTCTTTACACTAAACGGAGAATGAGAAATAGAGGGGAACGATAGCAAGGATCTATCCGATTGATCGACTATTCATGTGAGAAATTTCCTGCTATTTCTTGTGCTCCTAGTAGAAATTTTCTACCAAAATTGTCCCGGAGCTGATCATACTGACCGGATTGCAGAGACCTGAAAATCCATGAGAAAAGTAGAGGAGGAATTATACATCCTTTGCTGGTATAGACCTTGCTTTAGAAAAATACTGTCGACATCATCTCTCATAGAGGAGGGGAGACATATGATCCTATCAGAACTGTTACTCATCGGTTTAGTCCTGCTGATCAGTAGCCTTATGGTGGTCTCGTGGGTGACCAGGTAAAAATTTCCGCCCAGGAGAGGTTTTCTACACAGAGGAGAATAGATTCATGCGCCATCGGAAGAGTAAGGGGAGGATTCAGGAGCGACACATCAGGCGATTTTTGCATAAGAAAATAGCACACGAACACCTGACTGATGCTGAAATTGCTCGTATTCTTGGTGTGGCTACGACGACGATCTTTAACTGGCGACATAAATTTCAGATTCCCCGGGCAGAGAAATTTGAGCGGAAGTTTACCGAAAAATATGGTAAAGATGCTATTAGTGTGTTCCAGCGTATGGTAGACCGTCAGGCTACTTTTCAGGAGATTGGCGATCATTTTGGCTTTACGAGAGAATACGCCCGTCAGGTCTACCAGAAACTTTATCCTCAGGATAACCAGAAGAGAAGAAAGATCAATTGGAAGTGATTTAATTCCTTCTTTAGACAAGGGACAAGAAATGGTGTCCGATTTTCATACTTTCTCTAGACCGAGAACCAACGCTGTTTTCGGAAGGATTAGGTCTGAAAATCGGACACAGTCAACCAGGTTGTGTAGAGATCTTTAAGAGTTGCATCTAACGCTGGATAGCGCTCCACCTTTTCTTAAGCCAGCCCGCCTTTATCCAGCGCTCTGCTCATGGAGCGACTGGAATAATCTGTGTCCGATCTCCATCCATACTATTTACCCTATCGAGTTCTATAGGGATAGACGTGCTTAAAGACCTTCTCTGGTATACCTGCCGGTTAGGATGAGGAAAACCCCTTGCTTTTCCTCGAGGAACGCTTTATGATTATGAACTTAAGAGCTTATATGAGGATCAAGAAACCGGAAGATCCTGAGAGGAAAGGGAAAATTATGTTTGGAATTGGCATGCCAGAGTTATTGATCATCTTGGCTATTGCACTTATCGTGATTGGGCCAAAAAATCTTCCCGAATTGGCCAGAAGTTTAGGAAAAGGATTTGCTGAACTGAAGAGGGCAACAGAAGATTTTCAGTATTCCTTAACTTCGCTGACTGAAGAAGAGGTGGAAACCCAGGAAAAGGCGAAAAAAGGGCCACAGAGCATCGAGCGAGCAGAAGAAGAGGCGGGAATTGATGCCGTGGGGTGGGAGTAGAAGCACATGGCTGATGAAAAAAAGATGCCATTTACGGCACATCTGGAGGAACTCAGACAGCGGCTGATTCTCATTGCTATTGCTATTGGTATAGGCTTTGTGGTTTGTTATACCTTTTCAGATAAGATTATTCTGGTGTTGCAACGACCTATGCAGGGGGAGAAGCTCATCTTTCTGGCTCCCACGGAAGCGTTTTTTGTCAATCTGAAAGCAGCATTTTTTGCGGGAATCTTTTTTACCGCACCCTTTACCCTGTTTCAAGTATGGCTCTTTGTAGCTCCTGGTCTCCTGGAGACAGAAAAGAAATTCGCTGTACCTTTTCTTATTTTCTCCAGTATAGCCTTTATCACGGGAGCCGTATTTGGGTATTTCCTTGTTCTTCCGTTGGGTCTGCAATTTTTATTAGCGCAAGGGCAAGGGGTCTGGGAACCGAGTATCACCCTGTCCAATTATATCTCCTTTGCTTCCAAGCTGTTGATTGCCTTTGGACTGGTCTTTGAAATCCCCTTAGTCGTTTTTCTCCTCAGTAAATTAGGATTGGTCACTCCAGCATTTCTCGGCAAAAATCGTAAATACGTTCTGTTAGGCTGTTTCGTTATTGCCGCCATCCTGACCCCACCAGATGTGGTTACGCAGGTGTTGTTAGCTCTCCCCATGTATCTGCTCTTTGAATTGAGTGTCCTCATCTCCAAAATGGTATATCGCCAGGCAAGTCAAAAAGCACAACAGGGGGCTCAAAACTGAGATGGAGCATAAGCGCGTACGCATTGTTATCTCCGGACGAGTTCAGGGAGTATTTTTTCGGGCTTCGGCCTGTGAGCAGGCCACTCTGCTCGGGATTACAGGGTGGGTTCGTAATCGGCCAGATGGCAAGGTCGAGATTCTCGCCGAAGGGGAAACAAAACAGCTAGAAGAATTTATCTCCTGGTGTCAGCAAGGCCCTCCGCGAGCGCGGGTTACCAGGGTCGAGGTGTCCTGGGAGCCTTTTCAGGGAGAATTCAGGAGGTTTGTGGTTCAGTATTAATCAGCATTCCAGAGGTTTACCGGCAATCCAGCATAGATAGATCTGTACAGGCAGAGGTATCTTGAATTTCTCTCCGCATTGTGAGAGTAGAAAGGAAACGATACGATGAGTATAGCACATGACAAAATGGCTGCAGCTCACAATGGGTATGACCAGGTAAGGGAAACGGCTTTTGATAATCGTTTTACCCAGCAATTTGGTCTGCCGAGTGAACGGGTCCAGGTAAAAATCAAAGATCACCTCACCGATGATCTGCAAGCATTTATCAGACGGTCACCATTTCTGGTCATGGCCACTGCCGATGCAGCCGGGAGGTGTGATGCCTCTCCTAAAGGGGGGAAACCCGGTTTTGTGGCTATTCTTGACGAGAAACATCTCCTCCTTCCCGACGTGGCCGGAAACAAACTTTTTCAATCCTATCTGAACGTCGACCAGAATCCAGGGGTAGGGCTTATTTTCTTTATTCCCGGTGTCAATGGCACTGTCCGGGTCAATGGTCGTGCTATGATCGTCAGCAAAGAAGAGCTGGAGCGCCGAAAGATCGAGCTCTTCCTGCATAATCCTGATGAGAAGTCCATCGCTTTACAAGGCCTCCTGATCGAAGTAGAGGAAGCCTATACCCATTGTCCTCGGGCCTTGAAGTTTGCCGATTTGTGGAATACTGAGACGATGGAAGCCAATCGGAACAATGCATAGTGTATATCAGATCATCGATCATGGGAGGAGGTTCTCTGCAATCTTTACACTAGCAGGGATAGTAAGCTTCTCCACTTCTCTCTTTACTACAACCGGGGAAGTCTGGATCGTTTCCACGCTTTCAACCTGCGTATTACTGCACGGCTATCGGCACGTATGAACTGGTGCTTCATATCGCTGGTGGCCATACGGTCATTACTATTACGGCCGATGCTGCTGGCCAGGATGTACGGAAGGAACAGGTGAGGCCTGGAGGAAATCCTCAGACCTGCCTCTTTCCCGTCAAAGACGCTGAGTCGGGCGTTACACTGATACTGGACGATCGATTGACACTGAATCGTAGAGCTCCCTTGAGTGCAGCAGAGGAGGATATGTATGAAAAGTGAGCTGGGAATTGCTATGATTGGCTGTGGGCGTATTGCCCTCACTCATCTGGAAGCTTATAAGGATTTGCAGCAGAGAGAAGGGAGTGTACGTTTAGTAGCTACTGTGGATCCTGAGGGAAACCGTGCAGAGCAGTGTGCGCAGAAATATGGAGCAGAGTTTTCGTATAAAGACTACCGGGATGCCCTGGATAATCCAGTAGTAGAAGCCGTAGTGTTAGCTCTTCCCAATTATCTCCATGCTCCGGTTGCTGTGGAGGCAGCAAAAGCGGGGAAACATATCCTGGTAGAGAAACCGATGGCTAATACTCGAAAAGAAGCGGATCAGATGGTTGCTGCTGCAGAAACAGCCGGAGTTACCCTCATGGTAGCCCAGAGTCGTCGCCATATTCGAGCCCTCTTTATGGCCTGGGAACGAATCGATGAGATTGGAAAGCCCCTAAGTGCAGTCTATCTTTCACTTATGCAAGAATCTAGTTTTGCTCCCTGGGCCAAAAAGAAAAAGACTAATGGACATCTGGTATATACCTCATTGGGTTCTCATACTCTTGACTATATTCTCTGGTTATTCCAGGGAAAGAAGAAACCGGTACGGGTCTATTCCGAAGGATACTCAAACCTGGAGGAGGTAGAAGGGATAGACGAGGCCTCTGTGGTCATCGGTTTTGATGATGGGGCTTTAGCTACGACGACTCTCTCTATGAACAATCGTACTCCCCGTATCGAGCGCGTAGTAGTCATTGGTACCGAGGGATCGATGCACATGGAGCATGCCTATCTTCCCTCAACAGCTTCTGCTTTTGGAGGTGGAGTCCAGTCCAAACTTGTGCTCAATGAGCAGGTAGTCTGGAATGGTGTGCAAGAGATAGGGAATTTTACTTTGCAGATGAAGGAATTTGTCTCCTGTATTTGCGAGGGACGACCTCCTCTTTCAGATGGACGGGATGTCCGGCATGTTATGGATATCATCGAGGCAGCAGATCTCTCCGCAGAACGACATGAGGTGGTCTGGTTGTAAAAATACCCTTGCACTTGGAGGAGGGCCAGGTAAGCTTCCCATGAGACAGTCGGAAGGACAGAGCACATCATGATGGCGAATCAAACTTCCCCTCGCCTTTTATCGATCCTTTCGGCCAGTGTATATATATTTATGTACGCTCCTCTGCTCGTATTGATTGTCTTTTCATTGACCCCTTCCGAATACAGTATACGCTGGGAAGGATTTACGCTGAAGTGGTATCAGGCCGTATTTGCGAACGAAAACATTCAGAATGCATTGAAGGTCAGCCTTATGGTGACTATCCCATCGGTAGTCATTTCGACTGCTATTGGAACCCTGACGGCAATCACCCTGTATCGTACCCGATTTCGCGGAAAGGCGCTCTTTCAGTATGTGCTCTATATTCCACTCATCATGCCCTCAATTGTTATTGGGATCTCCATGCTGCTTTTCTTTGTTTCCATCAATCTCCAGCTCGGGGTACTCACCATTTTACTGGCGCACATCTCCTTCTCTATCCCTTTGACCACTCTGGTGGTCATCGGGCGTATGCAACGGATCGATCCTACACTGGAAGAGGCTGCTATGGATCTCGGAGCAGATGAGTGGACCACTTTTTGGAAAGTGACCTTTCCATTGCTGAAACCAGGGATATTCGCTGCAGCTTTGCTGGCGTTTCCCTGGTCATTTAACGATTTTGTTATTACCTTCTTTGTGGCCGGAGTAGGCTCATCTACTTTACCATTACGAATTTACTCCATGATTCGACTAGGCGTTTCTCCCATGGTTAATGCCCTGGGGACCCTGATTGTTCTGGTGCCTCTGATTTTGGTTATCCTTGGTCTTCTTCTCAATCAGCGACGGATATAAGGGTGCAGCAAACAGGTGTGAAAGCATGTCATCGTCCTGCTTTCTTTGCCTTTACAAAGGCTACCTATGATTTGAGTTTGATACACGGTAAGGTAAATGTTTTGTATCGAGGAAGAGCAATGCAGCCGGGGGGTATCTCCTGTGTGAGGAAAAGAGGGCATCTTTCTGAGTCCAGAAGGTGGTCTGGCAGGAGTGAAGAGGAAATTGAAGGGATTGAAGTTAGGTGTAATTAATCCCCTCTGAGAGAGTCTGAAGAAGCGGTGAGAAGGAAGAATCCATGAATACAGACCCTTTTCGTCTTGATGGGCAACTGGCCCTGGTAACTGGTGGTGGTACAGGGATTGGATTGGGGATTTGTCGAGCGATGGTAGGAGCAGGAGCACGAGTAGTTCTGACCGGTCGGCGTGAAGAACCATTGCAGGAGGCCTGTACAGAACTGGGAGAAGCGGCTGGTTATATCCGCCATGATGTCAATGATCTGGCATCGATACCCGGTTTGGTAGAGCAGATCGAAACGCGTTTTGGGGCGATAGATATTCTGGTGAATAATGCGGGAAATCATCTCAAAAAACCGGCAATAGAGATGAGCGATGTGGACTTTGCCAGTGTGTTGCAGACCCATCTGTTCGGCTCTTTTACCCTCAGCCGCGAATGTGGGCGTCGGATGCTTGCTCGAGGGCGTGGGTCTATCATTATGATCGTTTCCATGACCGCCCTGTTCGGTGTCCCGCAAGTGTCTGCGTATAGTGCAGCAAAGTCTGCTATGCTGGGCCTGACCCGTCAATTAGCCACCGAGTTTTCTCCTGCTGGTGTCCGCGTAAATGCCATTGCGCCCGGGTGGATTGAAACGGCCCTGAGTCGTAAAGCGATGCAGGGTGACCCTACCCGTGAACAAAAGATTTTGAGTCGCACTCCTATGGGTAAATTTGGTGAGCCGATAGATATCGGCTATGCTGCAGTGTATCTGAGTGCTCCGGCTGCAAAGTTTGTGACCGGAACGGTACTGGTAGTTGATGGAGGTATGAGCATCGGGTTTTGAGTAGCTAACAAGGAAGAGGAGGATTTCTCCGCAAGCGACTGGTTACGATATATATTATGAGCTCAGTCGAGTCAGCAGGGCCTTAACACGGGCAGGATCGACCGGATTTGTAACCAGTCCCTCCCGTTTGAAATAAGTCCCCACAATAAATCCGTCTGCTGTCGGGAGAAGTGCATCGAGGGTATCCGGAGACACTCCGCTGCCAACAAAGACCGGTATGTCCCCAGCCGCTGCTTTCGCCTGACCCAGCTCTTGGACATCTGTCGCTTTTCCTGTTGCTTTCCCCGAGACAATGATTCCATCCGCTCCACCGCGCTGAAGCACATCATCTATCTCCTCTACCAGAGCAAAAGATCCGAGGGGAGCAGAATGTTTTACATTGATATCTGCCAGCACTTTGATGTGGTGAGCTCGCAGGAAGGCTCGTTCTCGCATCACGGCATGTGCCATCCCTTGAATGATTCCCTGATCCGTCACCCGTGCTCCCGTAAAAATATTGATTCGGATAAAATCAGCTTCCGAAGCATGCGCAACAGCCAGTGCACTGCAACCATCATTTCGCAGCACATTGATCCCTAAAGGAACCTGAAACTGATGACGGAGTTCTACGGCCAGAGCGGTCATATAAGCAACTGTATAGGCAGGAACACGGTCTGGATAGAAAGGAGCGTCCCCTAAATTTTCCAAAATCAGGCCATGTACACCACCACTCACCAGAGCCTCGGCATCCCGTAATGCGGCTGAGCGCACGCTATCCTTATCACCATTGTACTTGGGAGATCCCGGTAAGGGCAGGAGGTGAACCATCCCGATGACCGGTTTGAGGTTTGTCCAGCAGGGAAAAAGCGGTTTAGTCATCTCATTTCCCTTCTCCAGTATCCTGAGCACGCCATTCATCAAGAGCAGAAGCGGTTCGTACACATCCAATCGTACACTGGCTATTACAGCTCTTAGCAGTATAAAACTGCTCCTGGAGATCTGCTGGTGTATATTCGAGGAGATCTTTGGTAAAGACATTCCGCGTTTGTGCACACCAGTGTATCTGTCCAAACTCATCTATGTACAGATATCGTGCTCCAGCTCGACACTTAAAAGGGGCCTGGCCGGTTTGAATAAGGCGGTCACGATAGTGATGAGCCTCGGCTGCGGCTCGTCCAATACGCCAGGTCGTTTCCTGATACACTTTTAATTCAGCCGGAGTCAATTTTATTTGTCCCTGCTGGTCATGAATGAGTAGAACACGGGGAGTAAACCCATGCTGCTGAGCAAACGTAATCACTTCCAGCACCTCTTCTGGAGGAGTACTTCCAATCACCGCACTCATCACCACGCGAAAACGGGCGCAGGTAGCTAACAACTCTAATCGCTTGCGAAGGGGGTGTAATGTTTTGACAGTGACCGCATTCGGTGTCACACCATCTATACTGATCTGGAGATCAGTGAGACCGCTGTCGTTGAGCTGTTCGATAAGGTCACGGGTCAAACGGTAACCATTGGTGATCATCTGACGGCGTCGAAATCCGAACTTTTGCATTTCCTGCAGTAACTCAGGAAGTTGAGGGTGTAAGGTCGGTTCACCCCCGGTCAGGCAGACTACCCAGGTACGGAGAGCATGAAGCTTTGCTAATCGTTTCTGGAGGAGGGCAAAGGGAACGGGTTCGGAAGTTTTATCATACTCTGAACAATAGCCACAACTGAGATTGCAACGTCGGATAATTACAAGCTGCGCTAACCAGGGACCAAAGCGAAGCCAATCCAGCAGCGGAAGACGGGTATTGCGCTCTGGGTTTTCAGGAGATACGGTTTGTTTCATTTCAGCCTCCACGAAAACGTAACCAGACCTGCTTTTTATTTTGGAATCCCCAACACGGGGCCTCTTCATTCTTTGAAACTATCTATTCCCCTTTAGTATTCCATATCCTCTGTTGTCCAACCATCATTATAATATACTTTACCTGAGTTCGACACCTTCTACAAAAAAAAAAGTAGCTTTTCAGTAAAGTCAAAACCCTGGTAAGCATGACGAAATTTCTTGTCCTCTTCACCGCCATCAGTTACTCTTCCTGTCATGCTGAGCGGAGCGAAGCATCTCAATTTTGAGATGCTTCGCTCCGCTCAGCATGACAGGTCAAAATTTTGTTTCCAAAGCACTGGTCATAGCTACTTTTTTATCTGTATTGACCTATTTCATGCAAGAAGAGCCTAACCTCTGCAGCACTTTTTTCTGGACTCGGGGCCGTGTATTTCGGTATGTTAATAGGACAGCTTGCCATATGGTTTCCGAGTTTCACTACGAACACAGAACGGACTTCCCTCCGAGGTGCGAGAGTAAAGAGAAATTCCTCTCTGCATTCTCCGTGACCTCTGTGCCTCGGTGCTGGAGGTGACAGAGTTGTGAATGCATTATTGGGAACGGGATGGGATTGAATTAAGGAGAGAATGTTCATGTTGACTATACGTCATATTCTGGTGCCCTTAGATTTTTCAGCGTGTTCCACAGCAGCCCTCCCTTATGCGCATGCGTTAGCACGCAGATATAAAGCCCAGGTAACCCTTCTGCATGTCATCCCCACGACGATGTTTGTAATTGGAGAAATAGGGTACCGCCCGATATCCGAACAAACGTTTGCTACACTGACTCAGGAAGCCCTCACCAGGCTGGAAGCTGTTTTCTCTCCTGCAGAACGAGAAGAGATCACGGTAAGTATGAAAGTAGCCTATGGTATTCCCTTTGTAGAAATCATTCAGGAAGCAACCGAGCAGCGGGTTGATCTAGTGATCATGGGGACACATGGCCGCACGGGAGTTTTGCACTTGCTTCTGGGAAGTGTAGCCGAAAATGTGATTCGGCAAGCCCCCTGCCCAGTTTTGACCGTTCGTGAATCGAGAACTGAGCATACAACAAGGTAAAGAGATACTCATAACAAGACTCAATTGCTCTGGTCGGTACATCTCCGGCCAGTAAGGAGAAAGAGAAATGGATACGATAGAAATCAAGAAGATTTTAGTTCCTGTTGACTTTTCCAAACACTCAGACTATGCAATGCGGTATGCCGCGGATCTGGCGCATGACTTTGGAGCAGAACTGCTGATCCTGCATGTGGTCCCTGAGGGAGATCTCCGCACCATGTATGATTATCCCCCTGATTTCCCCCTGGATCAAATTCTTGATGATCAAAAAAAGGCGGCCGAACAACGGTTTGCAGAGATTGTCGCCGATGAGGCAAAGCGAGGGTTAAAAGTCACTCCTCTGGTTTATTCCGGCAGTGTGTATGAAGAGATCATTCAGACGGCCAGCGCACAGAAAGTTGATCTCATCGTGATAGCTACTCATGGACGTACCGGACTTGCCCGGGTATTGCTTGGCAGTGTAACGGAAAAAGTAGTGCGCCTTGCTCCCTGTCCAGTGTTAACAGTCAAGCATCCTGACCATGGCAAAGAGGAAGATTCCTGAGAAAGAATTGAGTATCCGGAGGTAGCCAAAGGAGCGCCTTTTACAGAAATTCTCAAAGAAGCGCACAAGCAACAGTTGCCCTGTCTTTAAAAAGAGCTTGCCTGCAAAAGCTATATATGGCCACGATAGGGATATCCATCCCATCCCTCTTCACCAATCAGGGGCACAAAGCGCACATCCTCGAGCTTTTCCTGACTGAGACTCCCATCAGGGTTCCGTCGGATACGAAGAAGTTCCTGATAGCCATTACTTTCCACCGGGATCACCAGGCGTCCACCGCTTACGAGTTGCTCGCACAAGGACTGAGGGATAACCGGTGCTCCTGCCGTGACGACGATTCCATCAAAAGGAGCTTCTTCCGGCCAGCCCTTCGTCCCATCGCCAATACGTACTCGAATATTGTCGTAGTGAAGAGCCCGTAGACGAGCCTCTGCTTCCTGAGCCAGCTCTTCGATACATTCGATGGTATACACCTCGGCCACTACTTGCGAGAGGACTGCTGCGCTGTAACCCGAGCCGGTACCGATCTCTAATACTCGATCCGAAGGCTGTGGGTCCAGAGCTTCTATCATCAGAGCCACAATATAGGGTTGACTGATAGTCTGGCCCGCTCTGATGGGAAGTGCTCTATCCTGGTAAGCGTAGCGCTGGAGATGTTCGGGAACAAATCGATGGCGAGGGACCATCAGCATACTCTGTAACACCGCTTCATTCCGTATCCCACGCCCTTTGATCTGTTCCTCAACCATCTGACGTCGCTCATCAAAACGACTCTCTGTGGGCGTGATCTTGCTATCTCGTGCGGTCATCTTCTCCCTCCTTTCTCCCTGTGATACAAACTTCTTATACTAAGATACCACAGGATAAGACAGGTGCAAACACCGTTTGCTTAAATTTCTTGTAATTTATTAGGTTTACACTTCTCGAGGAATGATATGTGTATTATAAGTCATCAGGACAGGGATGCGTGTTCTCCTGTTTCATGCTATAGTAGAGAAGTTAGAATCAAGAAGTTTTACGAGCGCTGAGCCAAGAGGCAAAAATGGGTACGAGAAAGGAGGTCATAGTATGTCCAGTCCCCCAACCAGGTTTAAAGGTGTCCAGCATGTAGCTATTAAAGTTCATGATATAGACGAGGCGCTGCGTTTTTATACCGAAGTACTCGGTCTCCGGCTCTCTGAGCGTCATGAGCCAGGTTCTTTTCGGCCAGGTTCGCCAGGAATGGCGTTTTTGAGTTGTCAGGTCAATCATCATGATATCAACCTGGTCTTTTTCCCTAAAGAAGCGAGCCCTTCTCCAGAAGAGAGTGCTACAAAAATCAGTACCGGTCTCCATCACTTCGCTTTGCTTGTAGAAGACAGGAGAGAGTTCGAGGCATGGCTGCATCATATTCAGTCCTGTGGTATTCCCATTCATCATGGTCCTGTCGTGCACAGTTATACGCATCCCGAAGGGAATAATACTCCAGGAGAAAACCGCGCATTTTATTTCGCGGATCCCAGTGGAAACCTGATTGAGATTTGTTGTGACATGGGCCAGATGACCCCGGAGAATACGATTGATCCACAGTGGCATGCCGAACGTCTACGACGCGACGGGTACGTAGAAGAGGCGTTGAACCGAAAATAGCTCGAGATCTGATCTTGTCGGGTCCCTCCTGAAGGTGGAGAAGAATCTGAGGGGCAAGTTGCTTTAGCATCATCAGGGTCTTCGCTTCAGCCGGGATGAGAGAGGCTTCTGGCCTGAGGAGGATTTATTCATAGCGAAGAGCCTGGATTGGTTCAAGCTGAGCGGCTTTACGGGCAGGATAGAATCCAAAGAGGATGCCCACACTTGCGGAAAAACAGAAAGCCAGCAGAATGGCCTCCGGAGAAATCAGGATGGGCCATTCTGCAAAGATACTGATAAGCCAGGAACTCCCAATACCGACCCCGATTCCGATGATTCCACCGATGACACTTAAAACAATTGCCTCGATTAAAAACTGGAGGAGAATATCGCTCTCCTGTGCCCCCACAGCCATACGAATCCCGATCTCTCGTATCCGTTCCGTAACCGATACCAGCATAATGTTCATGATTCCGATCCCTCCAACAATCAGGCAGATCAGGGCAATACTCCCTAACAGAAGAGTCATGACTTGTGAACTCTCCTGAGCTGTGGCCATGGTTTCGGTCAAGGGGCGGATGGTGAAATCATCGTCTTCCCAGGGCTGTAAACGGTGACGCTGACGAAGCAAGGCTCTGATCTCTTCTCTGGCACGCAGGACGTCTCTATCCGTTCTGGCTTTGACATGAATGGCTGATAACCAGCTTGTCCTTCGTAACTTTTTCTGCACGGTGGTATAAGGGAGAAAGACCACATCGTCTTGATCCTGCCCCCACGGAGACTGGCCTTTTGGGGCCAGTACCCCTATTACCCGGAAGGGGAGATTTTTGATGCGGATCGTGCGACCGATGGGGTCCTGGGTACCAAAAAGAACCTTGGCGACCTGTTCGCCAAGCAGAGCTACTCTACTTGCACCGATAATGTCCGAGGCAGTAAAATACTCTCCCGCAAGTAAGGGCCATTCCCGAAGCAGAAAATACTCGGTATTGACTCCGTGGATATACGTATTCCAGTTCTGGTTTCCATAGACGATTTGGGTTCGCGTATAATAGACCCGAGGTGCCGTGTAGATCGCTGAAGGCACTTCCTGCTGAATAGCCTGGACATCAGCAGCAGTGAGCCTTTTCACCCCTTCGCTCCCTGTGCGCACTCCCCCTCGATTCGCACTCCCCGCTGAAACAATCAAGGTATTGGTTCCCAGACTGGCGATTTGCTCCTGTAACTTCGTTTCCGCTCCCCGCCCAATTCCTACCATGGCTATAATGGCTCCCACTCCGATGATGATGCCCAGCATAGTCAGTGTGGAACGCATTTTATTCCGTCCAAGAGCCCGATAAGCGATCCGAAAAGCAATCCACAGAGTCATTTTATCCTCTCCTCTCTGCAGCAGAATTCACCAGGGTAGCCAAAGCGGTTCTGGCTTCCAGCCGGTCGATAACCGGATAATCCGCCTGGATTTGACCATCCCGACAGAGAACAATCCGGCGGGCAAAGAGAGCGATATCCTGTTCATGGGTCACTAAAATAATAGTGATCCCCTGTTCGATATTTAAGCGCTGAAAGATCTCCATGATTTCCAGACTGGTTCGGCTGTCCAGATTCCCGGTAGGTTCATCAGCCAGCAGAATAGCCGGTTGATTGACCAGCGCACGGGCAATAGCCACACGTTGTTGTTGTCCACCAGAGAGCTGACCCGGGAAGTGAGCCGCACGGTCAACAAGTCCCACTGCTCTGAGAGCAGCCAGAGCCCGCTGTTGCCGTTCTTTTGTCCGGACTCTTGCGTACAAGAGAGGGAGTTCCACATTCTCCAGGGCGGTGGTTCGGGGCAGGAGGTTAAAGTTTTGGAACACAAACCCAATTCTGGTATTTCGGATCTCAGCAAGTTCTGGTTTTGTTAAAGACGAAACATCAATCCTTTCCAGGGAATATCGGCCAGAAGTCGGGCGATCCAAACAGCCCAGGATATGCAGGAGGGTGGATTTTCCAGAACCGGAAGAGCCCATAATAGCAACAAACTCCCCAGACTGCACCACCAGGTTGATGCCCCGCAGAGCAAAGACTTCGATCTCTCCCAGAGGATATCTTTTGGTAAGCTGCTCTATTCTGATCACTTCAGGCATACTCTTTCCTGATTCCTGTTCTCGTTACATAGCCAGAGAGCTCTTTGACCTGGCAAAGCCGATCGGGAAATATGAAAATTCGGGAAACGTAGCGTCTCACCACCAACGATTTAGAGGCTCGCACTCCCGGCGTGGAGTGATTTCCCAGAGATGTCTAAGAATAGGCTAGAAACGCAAACGAGGTTGGCGAGGCCTTCTTCTCTCATTGCCCCCTTCTTTCTCCTGGTATCCCACAATTACCTCTGCACCTTCCTGCAGATCTCCTTCCAGAATCTCCGTAAAAAGTCCATCCGTAATCCCCAGTCTGAGCGAAACGGCGGCAGGTCTTCCTGAACCGTCTACTACCCATACACGACCCGATGGGGTTCGCTGGAGCTGGATAAAGCTCTGAAGAGTATTCCTCCCCTCTTGCCGTCCAGTCTCTTCTCGCTCAGGATGAAAGCGAAGGGCAGCATTGGGAATCTTCAAACTATTTTCTCGCTCTGCTACAATAAGAGTTACGGTAGCAGTCATTCCTGGCCGGAGTTTCTGGGCTGGATTCTCTACCCGAATCACCGTATCGTAATGTACCACATTCTGTTCAATAATAGGAGCGAGGCGAATCTCTTTGACTATCCCTTTAAAAGTCTCTCCAGGATAGGCATCGACGGTAAACACTGCCGTCTGTCCTACCACTATTTTCCCGATATCCGCTTCATCGACATTGGCATCGACCTGCATTTTGGTTAAATCTTGCGCAATCGTGAACAGCACTGGAGCTTGCAGACTTGCCGCCACGGTTTGTCCTACATCCACATCCCGTGAAATCACCACCCCATTAACCGGAGCACGGATCAGGGTATGTTCCAGATCCACCTCAGCCTGCTGGAGAGCAGCCTTGGCTTGACTCACCTGCGCTTTGGCCTTGTCTACCTGAGCAGCCGCTACTTCTTTCTGGGCCTGGGCTGAACGAAATTTGGCTTGGGCAGCTTCTAGTTGGGCCTGGGCAGCCTTCTGTTGTGCTCCTGCCGAATCATAAGCAGCCTGGATGCTCTCCAATTCGCTCCGGGAGATCAGATTTTTGCCAGCAAGTTCTCGATTTCTGCGGAGGGCTCGTTCGGCCTCGATGACTGCGACTCGAGCTTTCTCCAGATTAGCCCGTGCACTGGCCACTTCAGCCTGCGCATTTTCTAATGCCGCTTCCATATTCCGGAGATTTGCTGCCGCTACTTTGACCTCAGCCTGAGCACTTTCCAGATTGGCCTGAGCCTGGGCACGCTTCGCCTGAAAGGTTCTCTGATCAAGGCGGGCAATAATCTCCCCTGCCTGGACAATCGAATTAAAATCAGCAAAAAGCTTCTCTATAATACCAGAAACTTGCGTTCCTACTTTGACCGTGGTCACCGCATTGACGGTACCAGTAGCCGATACAGTAGCGGTAATCTTTCCTCGCTCGACCCTCCGGGTTTCATACGCCACCTCCTGCGCTCCATTCCGTAACTGAACGACGAAGATCCCTCCACTCAAGAACGCCAAAAGCATGCCAATCAAGACTCCCTTCTTAACGAATCGTTTGGGCTTTTTCTTTTCTCCAGGTGGTCTCATATCCTGCACTTCCTTACTCCTCCCGGGATTTTCTCCTACCGGAATTTGCAGGGGGATGGAGAGAAATGAAAATTTTTTCTATAAGACAGTTTCCCCGGTATTTGCTGGTTTATGATTAGATATTGTAACAGGTCAGGGGCGATTCTGCTAGTGACCCTGGATGTACCAGCTTCCAATTCGATACCTCTGTCCACATGTACTTTATTCTTCTCAAAATTCTCCTTGATTTATCAGGGGGGAGTGTGTTACGTTTGCTATTCTACTACTTTGTTGTATCGGGTAGATAAAGGGTGACTAACATACAGTGCGAAGGAGAGCGTAGAATGGATACCCAAAAGTTGATGGAGTTATCAAATAAAACGATTGCGACCACCTATGGCCGCTATCCGGTGATCCTGGTTCGTGGTGAAGGAACTCGCGTGTGGGATTCGGAAGGGAAGGTTTACTATGATTTCGTCAGCGGAATAGCGGTAAATAATCTGGGACACTGTCATCCCAAAGTGGTGGAAGCCATCCGTAGACAGGCCGGTACGCTCATCCATGTGTCTAACCTTTACTATATTCTGCCACAGATTGAACTCTCCAATATGTTGCAAACTCTCTCTTTTGCCGATCGGAGTTTCTTCTGCAACAGTGGGGCTGAAGCCAACGAAGCAGCGATTAAACTCGCTCGTAAGTACGCCCATGACCATTTTGGGGAGAAACGGTATGAAATTATTACGATGGAACAGTCGTTCCATGGCCGGACATTAGCCACCATTTCGGCTACTGGACAGCCCAAATATAAAAAGGGTTTTGAGCCAGTGGTGAGCGGTTTTACTCATGTCCCTTTTAACGATTTGGGAGCAGTAGAGAAGGCGATCTCCGAACAGACCTGTGCGATTATGGTGGAACCTATTCAGGGAGAGGGAGGAGTGAATGTTCCAGATCAGGATTATCTCAAAGGACTCCGAGAACTGTGCGATAAATATAAACTCCTTCTCATCTATGATGAAGTGCAAACCGGTATAGGTCGTACTGGCAAACTCTTTGCCTATGAGCATTACGATGTGCCGCCGGATATCATGACTCTAGCCAAATCGCTTGCCGGCGGAGTTCCCATTGGCGCTATGCTCGCCAGAGAAGAGGTGGCTCAATCGCTGGTGCCCGGTACCCATGCCTCGACCTTCGGCGGGAATCCGCTCGCTACAGCGGCTGCAGTGGCAGCCCTGCAGGCGATTCAAGAAGAACAGATGATTGAAAACTGTCAGCGGATGGGGCAGTATTTTCTGGGCCGACTCGAGGAACTCCGGCAAAAATATGGCTTTATCAAAGAGGTGCGGGGGAAAGGTCTTCTGATCGGCATGGAACTCGACAGACCAGGGAGTAAGTTTGTGACGGCCTGTATGGAGCAGGGATTTTTGATTAACTGTACCATGGATACGGTGTTGCGGTTTATTCCACCGCTGATCATTACCTCGGAAGAGATTGATAAATTGATTGAGCTACTCGATTCGTTATTTGCTAAGGAGTGAGAAGGATAGGACCAATGAAGAGAGATTTACTCACTCTCGATGATTTAAGCGTCTCGGAAATGGAGCAGATCTTCACACGAGCTGCTCTCCGTAAAAAAGAACTGAAAGCAGGTATTCCTCATCCGGTCCTGCAGGGTAAAACTCTGGGCATGATCTTCAAAAAACCCTCCAGCCGAACCAGGGTTTCCTTTGAGATCGGCATGTATCAACTCGGTGGATATGCTGTTGTCCTCAATCATCAAGATATTCAGATGGGAAAACGTGAGAGTGTGCCAGATATTGGCCGGCTGTTCTCTCGATATCTGGATGGGATCATGGTACGGACATTTGCGCATGAAGAGGCTGAAGAGCTCGCGCATTATGCGACTATTCCGGTGATCAATGGGTTGACCGATCTGACTCATCCCTGTCAAATTCTGGCCGCCATCTTTACCATCCAGGAACATCTGGGCTATTATCGTGGGGTCAAGGTGGCGTATGTGGGGGACGGCAACAACGTCTCCCATTCGTGGCTCAAAGGGGCCTCCAAACTCGGTATCCACTTGACTATTTGTACACCAAAGGATTATCAACCACGTGAAGATATTGTCAAAAAAGCTTTGGAGGATGCAAAAAAGAGTGGAAGCCAGCTTGAGATTGTCGATGACCCTTTTATAGCGGTCCAGAATGCGGATATCATTTACACGGATGTATGGGCAAGCATGGGACAGGAAGCGGAGCTCGAGAAACGGCGGCACATCTTTATGCCTTATCAGGTCAACAGAGCTCTCCTGCAGGCGGCAAAACCGGAAGCACTCGTGATGCACTGTTTACCCGCACATCGGGGCGAAGAGATCACTGCGGAGGTAATCGACGGTGAGCGCTCCATTGTCTTTGATGAAGCAGAAAATCGTCTCCATGTCCAGAAAGCCATTCTGGAGATGTTTTTAGGACCGGAGGGTTTTGTTTAAAGAAGGAAAAAGAGGATGAATGAGGCTATTAAGCGAATTGTGCTCGCCTATTCGGGGGGGCTCGATACATCGGTGATTCTGAAATGGCTGGTCAATACTTACGGTGGTGAGGTGATCGCGTTTGTGGCGGATTTAGGCCAGGAGGAAGATCTGGAGTGGATCCGGGAAAAAGCAAAAAAGACGGGAGCAACACGGGTTTATATCGAAGATGTGCGGGAAGAATTTGTCCGTGATTATGTCTTCCCCATGTTGCGGGCAAATGCGGTCTATGAGGGGACCTATTTTTTAGGAACCTCGATTGCCCGTCCTCTCATCGCCAAAAAACAGATTGAGATTGCCCGAAAAGAGCAGGCGGATGCCGTAGCCCATGGATGTACAGGAAAAGGGAATGATCAGGTTCGCTTTGAGTTGACCTATCTAGCTATGGAGCCCAACATTCGTATTATTGCCCCCTGGCGAGAATGGGATCTCAATTCCCGAGAGGCTCTGGTCAATTACGCAGTAGCACATGGAATTCCGGTACCGGTGACCAGGGAGAAGCCATATAGTACGGATCGGAACCTGTTTCATGTGAGCTACGAGAGTGGTATCCTGGAAGATCCCTGGCTGGAACCGGATGCAAAGATGTTTCAGATGACTCGTGCTCCAGAAGAAGCCCCGGATCGCCCTCAGTATCTTGAAATCGACTATGAACAGGGGAATCCAGTCCGCGTCGATGGCCAGCCTATGTCACCCGCCCAACTCCTTGCCCACCTGAACCGGATTGGTGGAGAGCATGGGATCGGTCGGGTCGATATGGTCGAAAATCGGTTTGTAGGGATGAAAAATCGTGGAGTATACGAGACTCCTGGCGGAACGATTCTCCACATTGCCCATCGCGCTATGGAGTCTATTACGCTCGATAGAGAAGTGATGCACTTGCGTGATTCACTCATTCCACGGTATGCCGAGATGATCTATTATGGATTCTGGTTCTCTCCGGAGCGAGAACTTCTGCAAAAGTTTATTGATGAATCGCAGCAGAATGTGACCGGTACCGTGCGCCTCAAACTCTACAAAGGGAATTGTATGGTAGTAGGGCGCAAATCTCCTCGTTCTCTCTATCATGAAGGATTTGCTACCTTTGGTGCCGATGACGTGTATCGCCAGAAAGATGCAGAGGGCTTCATTCGTCTCAATGCCCTCCGACTCCGGATTCGCTCACTGCTTCAGGAGAGACTTACCTGAAACCTTCTGCGAAACCGTGATATGGGGATGCCGAATCTTTCATCCCCATGGGGTAAACGATAATTCGTCTGAAACTCCTGATGCAGAGGCTCTTTTCGTTTGAGACATTCCAGTTCCACTCTCCCCCCGGTTCAGGGCTGGGTGTGGCAGTTGATAGCAGGCAAGAGAAGGAGGCTGTAAGGATCGATCATGACCACAAATGTCTATGACCATCTTCCCCGTAAACAGTTGGCAATTACCTTTCCCCGCAAAGGTGAAGCCCAGGTGCAGGAGGTCGAAGTGCCGACCTTTTTCCAGGAGCAGGGATTGTGGAATGTGATTATGCGTCCACTGGCGGTAGGACGTTGTCCCAGTGATACGGCCAGTTGTGAAGAAGAATTTCCACCAAACTATCGCCTCCCCTCAGCTTTCCAGCCGGTAATTCCTGGTCATGAACAGGTGGTAGAGATTGTGGCGGCTTCGAAGCAAGCTAAACGAGCAGGAATAGAAGTAGGGGAATGGTATGTCTATGATATTAATATCGGCTGTGGGGAAACAGATTGCTATCCCTGTACCGTGCAGAAACGCCCTGGCCTGGATTGTTCTAAAGGGACGCTCTTTCAGGGGATTGGGGCGGCAAATGAAGAGTGGGTGCTTCGGCAGACCGGGTTACGGCACGTTCCTGGTTCCTATGTGTATGATCCGGTGGAACAGCGTGGGGGAATCATGATCGGACGCCACACGCAACTCTATCGGGTGGATCGGACACGGATACGGGACGAAAAGGCTCTCGCCGTATTCACCCAGACCGATGCCCTTGCCTGTGCCTTTATGGCTACCCGTGGAGTCGCCAAACTCCATACCTGGGATGAAACTTATAAACCTGCCATTCTGATCATTGGAGGAGGAGGACGGATAGCCTACTGGCTCGCCGAAGCGATCCTGGCCGATCTGGGGCGGGAGGGAGCCGATCTCTTCCTGGCTGATGTCGATGCTGATCGCTTAACGCTCACTACCGAACGTCTTCAGCTTGATCGTGGCAATACCTATCTGGTTGATCCGGCCAATCCAGATGCGTTTGCAAAAGCATCTTTGCAGCGAGGTTTTTCTAACTTGGAGAACGGTCGCTGGTTTAATGTCATTTTTGATGCCGCGGGTCATAAGTATGTAGGAGCGCAGGTGACTAACCGCATCTTTCGGGAAAAAGTCCTCGACCGGAATGGTATTTATATCACAACCGCCCATGGCGGGATCCCGGGAATTGAAGCCGGGGCCTTTGAAACCGTCTTCGCCAATCAACGCTTTTCAGGGGCATTATCCCCTTACAAATATATCCCACTTGCCCTGGCCCATATTGAGAAACAGGTAGAACGCTATGCTCCGCACATTGTGATTACGCATCGGGAGATTAATGATTCACTTGCGCATAAGGTAGTGATTGCGGGCAAAGATCCGGATGTGGGGAAAGGAGCCAACACTTACGTGGCGATGTGGCATCGCTGGTCTTAGACTTCTGATTTTTACTACAGAGACGCGCAGGGGTTTGGGATTTCGGATTTCAGATTTCGGATTTCGGATTTGCATTCTGCAGGAGCACAGCATAGAGAAGTCTAGTTATCCTCCTCCGTGTCTCTGTGCTCTTACCAGGAATTCATGAAGGCAAAAAAGCGCTTTGGACAGCATTTTTTAACCGATCCATCCTTTATTCACCAGATTATCGAAGTGGCGGACATCCAGCCGGAGGAAATAGTGCTGGAAATCGGGCCAGGAACCGGGAATCTCACCAGAGCATTAGCCCAAAAAGCCCGTCGAGTAGTGGCGATTGAGCTGGATCGAGAACTGGTTACCTTCCTGCAAAATACCTTTGCTACAACCCCAAACGTAGAGATCTATCAGGGTGATGCACTGGAGTTCCCTTATCCTTCTCTCTTTTCACAGGCCAAGGTGGTCGCCAATCTCCCCTATAATATTGCTTCTCCCTTACTCCTCCGCTTGCTGGAATACTCCTCACTCTTTTCCCGGATCCTGGTAATGGTGCAAAAGGAGGTTGCTGAACGGATCGTGTCGCTTCCAGGGCGAAAGAGTTATGGGGTATTGAGTCTTCTGGTGCAGTACCGGGCACGAGCGCGTATCTGTTTTTTGCTCCCTCCAGCGGCATTTTCACCTCGTCCTAACGTGTTTTCCGCCTTTTTGGAATCAATTCCCTATTCCACTCCTCCAGTGACCGTACATGACGAGAGCCTTTTCGTGCGCACGGTAAAGGCTGCCTTTGCCCATAGAAGAAAAACTCTCAAAAACAGTCTGAAACAGGCGTTTTCTGCAGAGGTAAACGAACAGCTATTGACAGAAGTGTTAGACAAGTTAGGTATTGAGGAAAGAAGACGAGCAGAGACTCTTACTCGCGAAGATTTCGCTGCCCTGAGTAACTGCTTGTGGAGTCATCTGTCCAGGACTCGCTCACTCAATTAACTTTCCGATCCGATTCCAGCGCACCCCGGGTTTTGTTCGATCCCAGGACCAGTAAATGATAAAGGCTTTTCCTTTGATCTTTTTTATATTCAGATACCCCCAAAAGCGGCTATCCATACTGTTATCCCGATTGTCACCGAGTACAAAGAGATGACCGGGTGGAACGATCTCTGGTCCCCAGTTATCTCGGGGTGAGCTGGGCGGTAAAATCTGGTCATCTTCATAGATGACATATGGCTCCTTTAGTAAGTCACCATTAATATATACCCGTTTATTGCGAATCTCGACCCGGTCGTTGGGTAGTCCAATAATCCGTTTAATAAAATCTCGATCTTCATCCTGAGGGAATTTAAAGACAATGACATCCTGTCGTTGAGGTTCTTTAAACAAATAAATAAACTTATTGACCAAAATGTGATCCCCAATGAGCAGAGTGGGGATCATCGATCCAGAGGGGATTTTAAAGGCCTGAACTACAAAAGTGCGGATCACTAGAGCGAGAATAATAGCAATGGCTATGGATTCTATGTATTCCCGGTAGACAGATTTCTTCTTTTCTCCCAAGGTTAACTGGTCTCTTTTACTGGACACTTTTCTCCTCCACACCCTTCTACTACCTCAGGTTTCCGGCCCTTTTGTTCTGGCACGTTGGGCGAAGTCCTGAGCACACTTTTCACTACAAAAATAATGGATCACTCTACCGTGTTGCTGTTTTATCGCTATGGAACGAGGGAGATAGGTTTCACAGACGGGATCCTTTACCATTTCGTCATCAATCACTGTTCCTTCTTCTCGAGAGGCTGCTGGCGGTTTCTGGAGACCACGACTTCCCTTGAGGAGGACGTAGAGGAGGTATCCAAATGACAGTAAAATGAGATACCGTATCATGAGGGATTACCGTTTGAGCATCTTGAGTTGCAGCACTTCGTTCATGCTGCCTGAGCGGTACCCCTGCAGATCAACCGCCACATACTTATAACCAATCTGCTTCAATCTGGCTACCACACGATCGGCCACATCCCCTTCCCAGAAATGGAGGATATCCTCACGTGGTACCTCGATGCGGGCGATATCGCCATGATGACGGACCCGTAGCTGGGTAAAGCCTACTTCACGTAAAAAATCTTCTGCTTGCTCAATCATAGCCAGCTTCTCTACAGTCACCTGTTCGCCGTAAGGAATCCGGGAAGAGAGACAGGCCAGCGCTGGTTTATTCCAGGTGGGGAGTCCGAGCTCTTTGGAAAGCTGACGAATTTCGGCTTTGGTTAATTCGGCCTCTTTGAGAGGACTGCGCACCTGATGTTCTTCGGCTGCTTTCATTCCCGGTCGGAAATCGCCGATATCGTCATAATTCGATCCTTCCACAATATAGGGATAGCCTTCGGTCTGGGCAATCTGTTGCAGATCGGTAAACAGTTCTGTTTTGCAGTAGTAACAACGACTGGGGGCATTCTGTCGATATCCTTCCCGCTCCATTTCCTGCGTTTCGATCACGCGATGATTCACGCCGAGGGTTTTGGCCAGCTCTATAGTCTCCCGTAATTGACTCGCTGGATAACTGGGAGATTTTGCGGTTACCGCTAACGCATTAGTTCCCAGTTCCTTATGGGCTACACTGAGTAAAAAAGTACTATCGACGCCGCCAGAGAACGCCACAATCACCTTACCCATTTCCCGGAGAATGTGTCGGAGATCTTCGAGCTTTTGCTGCGTATCTTTTACTGAAGTTGTTACCATCATGTATCGATCCCCCTTTGATCTTCTTTATATGAACCTGCTTTTATCGGAGTCTTCTGGTCTCGATAGAAAAACCGTGTCACACCTCTTACCACCTCCTGCTAAGAAGCAAAGCGACGAAGAGTCTCCTCTTCTCTCACCAGTAAGTATTCTAGAAAAGATAAGGAGTAATTGCAAGTATTATATAAAGACAGGAACTTCTTAATAAAGAAATCCCTTGCTTCTTCCCTGATTTCCAGGCATATTTACAATAGAACATTTTTGAGTATTGCTCCTGTGTAATGCTGACCTCTTCGTTCTGCTCAGGAGAAACTTCCAGAAAAAGGCACAGCTAATCCTTCCTTCATTCCGTAAAGGTTTTCCTGGAAAGAGCTGTGGAACTGCCAGAGGCTTCGTACAGTGTATTTTGGAGGAAAACGCACCCATGAAAATTACCGATGTCACCGTCCAGAGCTATTCCTGGCCTCGCCCCAGGCCTATTCGTAATGGCAAGTATACTTACACCATGGTCAATCTGAATCTCATTCATATCCATACCAGTGAGGGGATTACTGGTATCGGATGGAATGGAGGGATCTCTACCAATCGGGGCATAGTGAATACCCTGATCGAACAATTCAAACCAGTCCTGATCGGAGAAAATCCTTTTTATTATCGTCGCATCTGGGAAAACCTCTGGCAACCCAAATTAGTAGGTCGGCGAGGAATGTCCACGCATGTAATCAGTGCCATTGATATCGCTCTCTGGGATTTGATGGGGAAGGTGGTAGGGAAATCGGTGCATAAACTCCTGGGAGGCTATACCGCCCGCATCCCGACCTATATCGCTGGAGGGTATTATGAGGAGGGGAAAGGGCTCAAAGAATTAGCCCAAGAGATGGAAGAAAGCCTCCGGTTAGGGGCCAAAGCAATTAAGATGAAGATCGGAGGGGTCCCGATCCGCGAAGATGTGGAGCGCGTGAGGGTCGTGCGGGAAACTATCGGTCCAGAGGTCAAGTTACTCGTCGATGCCAATAATGCCTACTCCGTCTATGAAGCAATAGAAATTGCCCGAAAAATTGAGAAATATGACGTGTTCTGGTTTGAAGAGCCAGTGGCACCGGATGACTATCGCGGACATGCTCAGATAGCACAGGCCACTTTGATCCCTATTGCCACGGGAGAAAATGAGTATACCCGGTATGGATTCCGTGATCTCATTGCCTATGGACGTCCTGCTATCCTCAATCCTGATGCGCAAATTCTGGGAGGGATCACCGAGTTTATGCACGTCGCCTCCTTGGCGGCTGCCCATGATCTCCGTATTGCTCCCCATGGTGCGCAGGAGGTACATGTCCATCTGGTTGCAGCTATTCCCAATGGCTTAATCTTAGAATTCTACCGGGAGACTGTTGATCCTCTGCGTGGGCAGATCTTTCAGGAAGCCCTTATTGTGGATAAAGATGGGTATGTGACTGTTCCGGATCGACCCGGGCTGGGTATAGAGCCGAATTATGAATTGCTGGAGAAGTACCGGATAGGATAGCTATCCCTTTCTATAAAAACGCTTTTCTCTTGCACTTCGACTCCTTTTTTGCTACCAGTATTCTACTTATGATATACGTAAAAAATTTAGTAAAATCTTTTCAGGGTCGTCGAGTTCTCGATGGGATCAATCTCCACATTCCTCGTGGTCAGATTACGGTGATTATGGGAGCCAGTGGAGGAGGGAAGAGTACACTCTTTAAGCTTCTCATTGGTGCATTACCTCCGGACGCTGGAGAAATATGGATTGATGGCGAAGAGATTACCAGACTGAGTGAAGAACGGATGGATGAGGTTCGTAAGAAGTTTGGGATTCTCTTCCAGAATGCAGCACTTTTCAATTCATTGACCGTAGGGGAAAATGTGGCTCTCCCCCTTCGAGAACATACCCAGCTTGCTGATGATATCATCGACATTATTGTGAAATTGAAATTGGAGCTGGTTGGTTTACGAGATTGTGAACATCTCAAACCGGCTGAAATCAGCGGTGGTATGCAAAAACGGGTCGGGATTGCTCGAGCAATTGCCCTGGATCCGAAGCTTGTGTTTTACGATGAGCCCTCGGCCGGTCTTGATCCGATTGTGGAAGGAGTAATCGATACGCTGATCATGGATCTCAGTCGCAAGCTCGGGATTACCTCGGTTGTCATCACTCATGAGCTCAATAGCGCCTTTCGTATTGCCGATCGGATGGTGATGCTTTATAAAGGGAAAATTGTGGCAGAGGGGACACCAGAGGAGATAAAGAATAGCTCTGATCCTCTTGTCCAGCAATTTATCACCGGAAGTCCGGATGGCCCTATCCCTCTGCGGCAATCCAGCAAAGATCTGAAAGAAGATCTCATAGGGATGTAATGGAATATCGGCGTTCTGAAATTACGGCAGGATTGATGATTATCCTTTGTAGTCTTCTCCTGCTGGTCACTGTGGTGGTCGTAGGAAACATTGGCCATATCTTCCGCCCCCAGAAAACGTTTACTATTCTCTTTCGTTCCTCGGGTGGTCTCGAAACATCCGCCCCGGTCATGTTTGCTGGAGTAAAAATTGGACAGGTCACTGCCGTACGGATTGCTCCGGAACAGGGGAATCAGATTGCTGTCTCGGTGGAAGTGGATCGGGATGTAGAGATCAAGCAGGATTCTCCAGTAACCATTACCGGTCGAGGACTCTTGGGGGAAGTATTTGTGGCTATTTCTCCTGGCTCTCCAGAGGCCCCCCTCCTTCCAGAAGGAGGAATGCTACAAGGGATTGATCCCCTTTATTTCACCGATCTGACTCGAACCACCAACGAGGTGGCGCTCAAACTGCAAGCTACTATTGACCGTATCTATCAGATTGTAGCCAACCCGGCTACCGAGGCGGCCATCGAAGAGACTCTGGTCGAAGGAAAAGAGATACTGGAGGTGTATCAACAACTGGGGATGGAATTGCAGGAGGCTACCCGTAGTACAGATAATCTCCTCGATCAGATAGGAGCAGATCTGCAAAAGAGTCTTCGTCGTATAGATACCGTTGTTCAAAAGGTGAATAAGCTGGTGGAACAAAGCCAGGAGAATATTATCACCAGCACGGAAAACCTGAAACAGGTAACCGGAAATCTCAATCGGGCAGTTCTGGATGCGAATCAACGCATCTCTGCCATGCTGGAGACTCTCCAGCAAAAGGTCACTCTCCTCTCCGAACAACTTACCCTCACGATCACGCATCTGGATGGACTCGCTCAAAGAGGGACAGCGGTTGTGGATGAAAACCGCCCTAATCTTTTTCTTATGGTCCAGGATCTCAAGGAAACCTCACAGAATCTGAAAGAGCTCAGTGACACCGTCAAAAGAGCTCCCTGGAAGCTTATCAAACTGTTTGGTCGAGAGGAAGAAGAGAGCGATCAGGTACACAAGGTGATTCTGCAGGAGAGTGGTCAGATTCGACGCTATGGAAAGCAATAGATAAAATGCGGGAAGGAGGCCAGACAGAAGATGCGTAGGAAGATGAGATGGGCTATGCGGTCTGTTTTCTTCTTAGCACTTCTCCTGCTCAGTCATGGGTGTAGTACTCCCTGGAAAGATTACTACAATCGAGGGGTGGAGCTCTATGATCAACAGCTCTATGCCCAGGCAATCACCCACTACCAGATGGCCATCGCTTTTGATCCGGAGGTGATCCCTCCGCGCTTTAATCTGGCAATTGCCTATGCCGATCGCGGGATGATAGCCCAGGCCATAGCCACCTACCAGGAGATCCTCTCGCGGGTCCCCAACCATACGGATAGTCTGATCAATCTGGCCACCCTTTACGAGCAACAAGGGGAGGTGAGTCTGGCTGTCGAATACCTGGAGCGCGCTGTACATTCTGCTCCAGAGCAGGCATATCCCTACACGCGACTCGCTCTCTTTTACCAGAAGCAGGGGGAAGAAGAGCGGGCCATCGAAGCGTATCAGCTTGCTCTACGGCGTGATCCGCAGCATGCTGATACCCACTATTTCCTGGCGCAATTACTGGTCAAACGCCAGGAGAAAGATAAAGCTATCACGCATTTTGAACAAGCTATAACGGGAGGAAAAACCGATTTTGCAGTCTACTATAGCCTGGCCAGACTTTATCAAGAACAGGGATCTTTCCGGCAAGCCACCCAGGCTCTGGAAAAAGCCTATCTCCTGCAGCCTGATCAGCTCCAGGTTGGTCTGGAGCTGGGGCTTGCCTATACAGCCCAGCACCGGTATGAAAAAGCTATAGAGGTTTTCTGGAAGCTGCGTGAACGAGGAAGGAACACGCCGGAGATCGAACAGCATCTGCATCGTCTTTATCAAATGCTGGCTACGCAAGAAGATATGGAGTGTTTGATTACGGATAATTCTTACAATGGAGGATCCTCTCATGAAAATTCTCTATCAGTTAACCAGCCCCATGGAAAAAACCGTCTTGGGCAAAGAAGAAATGCATCGACGCCGTGATTTTCTCAAGCGCTATGCTGCGGCCGGAGTGCAAGTAGAGGTACAGAGTATTCCACGAGGACCGAGCTCGATCGAGTCTTCTTATGAAGCTGCTCTGGTAGTGCCGGAAGTGCTCCAGGCTATCATCCAGGCTGAACAAACGGGCTATGATGCCGTGATAATTGGCTGCTTCAGCGATCCAGGGCTCGAGCCGATTCGGGAGATGGTCAAGATACCGGTGATTGGCCCGGGTACCGTCTCCCTCCATTTAGCAGCACAGCTTGGTACAAGTTTTTCCATCATCTCTCCCCTGGGTGGAAAGACAGGAAGTGTGCGCGCCCGATTGCGCGCCTTAGGTTTAGAGGCAAAATTTGCCTCTGTACGTGGTATGGGAATGTCTGTCCTCGATCTGGCTCGACAACGGGAAGAGGCCTTACAGAAGATTGCCATCGTAGGAAAACAGGCCATGGAAGAAGATGGAGCAGACGTGCTGGTATTGGGATGTATGAGTATGGCCTTTCTGGGGATTACAGACGAACTGCAAGAGCGGATAGGGATTCCCGTGGTAAATCCGGTAACAGCCGCTCTGAAAACCGCCGAGCTCTTGCTCTCGATCAATTTGACGCATAGCAAACATGCCTATCCATTTCCCCCAAAACAGGAGATTCTTGAATAAAAGAGATAAGGAGATAGAGGGGATGAAGAGAGATAGTTACCCATAATTCTATCTCCTTTTCTTGCATGATCTCCCGTAACCCCTTCGCTTACACCAGCGAAAGCGACTTTACTCTTTTTTACTCACCTTATTCTGAATCGGCTTTAAGGATTTCAGATACACCGCAATGGCTTCCAAATCTGCAGCAGTAAGATATTTGTAGCCATGTTCAATTACTTCGCTCATCAGACCCTGGGTATCGTCACCATCAGGTTTGAGGCCAGTTTCTAAAAACCAGACAATATCGGCAACGCTCCATTCGCCAATCCCGGTACCCTCATCCGGAGTGATATTCGGAGCGAGTTCTCCTTCTGGCCCATCAACAGAGCCTGCCAGATACATATCCGTCTTCGGTGCACCCAAAAAATTGCGTGGGGTGTGACATTCTCCACAGTGGGTGAGGGCAGTAACGAGATAAGCCCCCCTATTCCACTCTTCTGGCTGATGGGGATCCGGTTGAAAAGTTATTGGCTGAAAATAGAGCCATTTCCATATAACAAGACTCCCCCGCCAGCTAAAGGGAAATCGGATTTCAGGGGGTTTATTTTTGTGCTCTATCGGAGGGAGAGAAAAGAGGTAGGCCTTCAAATCCAGTAAATCCTGCCTGGTTATCCTGCTAAAAGAAGTGTAGGGGAATACCGGATAGTAATGCTTCCCATCTGGTCCGATTCCCTCTGTCATGGCCTTGATGAAATCGTCATCACTCCAGTTTCCAATACCAGTCTGGGGGTCTGGAGTGATATTGGTGCCATAGATGATCCCGAAAGGGGTTTGGATAGCCCGTCCCCCAGCGAGGAAAGGTCCCTGATTTTCGTAATCAGTATGACAACCACATCCTCCGGTTGCTCGAAAGATATATTCACCACGTTGTATCGCTGTTTGTTCCTCTGCCGCAACGGAAAAAACCAGGGACCAGATGATTACAAAGATGATACAACTCCAAACCATTTTACACGAGGTCATAGAGGTTACTCTACTCAAAAAATTGTGGGGAAGCAGACTCACAGTCTACTTCCCCACGAAATGTTCTTTATACACAGGTGTTACTGTTGTCTTTTATAACTTTCCTCTTTAGGTTTGCGAAATGGCTTGTGACAGTTTCCACAGGCATCGCCTAGTTTTTTTACCTGGGCAACGACTTCCTCCATACTGCCAGATTGAGCAACCTCAGCTAATTTAGCACTCTCTTCTCCCAGGGTCTTTGCTGCAGCGGTGAATTTATCCCAGTCTTTCCAGATTTCCGGTTTGGCATCTGTTTTGCCTTCAGTAATCTCTTTTTTGAAAGCATCAGCGATTAATTTGCTACTCAAATTAATCGCGCGGGCATGCTCCACAATATGGGGATTGGCCGCATAGGGCAATTTATTTTTGAGAATATCCCCAATCGATCCCATGTGTGCCCCATTAGCGACCATTAATTTCTGTCGATATTGAATAATCGCTTCATCGCTTTGCGCTTGAACAGTTAGAGGGATAGTTATACAGACGAGTAACAGTAAAAATTGCCACGAGTAATGCCGCTTGTTTCCCATACATTTCTCCTTTCTGTCGTATCTTATGACGACCCTAAAGAGCCCCCCCAGGCTCTTTCCCTTTTTCCCACTGCGCAAGCAACATATCACCCCCTCTTTTTTTTGTCAAGCAATTCCTCCGAAGGATCTTCCTTGAGAGTGGACATTTACCTTGCTACTCCTATATTACAGACCTCTGTAAAAACTTGTAAAGGAAAAGACCTTCTCTCCTCTCCCCGGGCCTTGAAGAAGAGTGGAGAGCCAGCAAACCGGATAGAGAGGTTAAGCCTGATCGGTTGGAAGCTGAAGAATACCGGCATCCAGGTCGGCGCGTATCGCTTGCAGGCAATGCTCAAAGTTCCCTTCCACTAGCCGGCCACCACTCATAAGCATTCCACATTCCATCATTAAGTTAATGGAGGTGCCAAAATCATCCACTACCAGGTATCCATCCTTGTCGATGGGGATGCCATCCTCCCGCAGTGTGCAGGGATAATGACTGAGTATGTGTTGTTTGGCTGGAAGTCGCTGCGCAATGTACCCATACGAGGGCTTTCCCAGGGCGTTGCCTACCCCAAGTTCATACGCAGTGCCATCATCCATGAGCGCCCCACGGAAGGCATTGCAATTGGCCACGACAATATCACATTGAAAAATTTGGTACAGATCTCCCAGATAAATCTGGAGCGCAGAAAGGATCTCTTCTTGCTCTTGCGCAAAGTGAGTGAGGAGTTTTTGAATATCTCCACGAAATACGCGCAAGGACTGATAAAGCTCTCTGATTTTTATCGGGTCTCGTTTCCGGGGATCAATATTGTTATCCATCGGATGTAACCCGACAAAACCATACTGCGCACAGAGGGCACACTGCTCCTCTGCTTTTTCCAGAGCATCCGGCAAGAATACTTCTGGGCCGGCCAGATAGAGTTTGGGTTTTCTCGATGTGTTCATCCTTTTGTTCCTCTCGATCGGGTTATACACAAAAAAGAGTGACACCTATGCCATTCTTGCACTTTCTCTATGCAAAAATTCTCCATTTTTTCTGCTCATAGAGCGCTCAAACTCCAAGAATATCCTAAAAAATTTGGGAGGTCTATGAGAAAAAATTTGGGAGGTCTATGAGAGAACAGATACCTATTGTTCAGGCCTTTTGCCCTGGGAAAAGTGCTCTTCAGACCCAGACTTTTTCTCCTTGGCATGAAAATAGCATCTTTAATATCTGAAATATCTGATTTGGGGGATACCTCATACATATTCCTGGCATACCCTGGACTCCTGAATCTGCCAATGTGCCCTTGCTTTGTCAGAGCAGTTCTGACCCGTTAACAGGTTGAGCCAAAGGAGGAGCATGACAGGGTGATAAGGAGAAGAGAAAGTCTGGGCTACATGCAGGATCTGCATAAGAAGAAAGCATTCCTTGGTTCAAAGGGGGTACGGAGAAAAGTGATGAGTCCAAGTGAATTGTTCTTATTCGTGTTGGACAGGTTACAGAGGAACTCAGGCCCTTCTTTAGCTCCAAAACAGGTGCTGGAAGTCTATAGTAAAATTGCTCCGGCTCCGGTAGGCACTTATGTCGAGATGATTCGAGTAGGACATACTTTTATTCCCAACCGCCGAAAGAAGCCACGACCAGGAGAACGAATCCATCATATTGTATAATGGGCAGTACTACAAAGTCGTAAGCCAATCCTTCACCACACGCGTAGCGATACAGTCGTCACGATTATACTGGATGATCGCGTCCAAGAGCGCGTCTTCTCTCCTTTCAAGCCACTGCGAGTACCAGTACATGGATTGAGAAGCGTTTGCTAGAGCATTTGACCACTGAAAACCCAGATATTTCGCAATAGTCTTAATCGAGTAAGAGTGGAGGGGAAGCACCACAGAGGAGGTGATCACCGGATATAAATCGATCATATTGCGCATAATTTTTCGGTAGAGAGTAGCGTTGATGCCATACCGGCTGGCAAAACACTCCAGTTGGACCCGTTCATGGCGGTGGAAGTGGTAAATGGTAAAGTCGTCAAAACATTCCATTAATGTGATAAAGTCCTTCCATAAAGCACTGACAGACTCCTCTTTTGGCTCTGTAGCCAAGAGTGCTTTATATTCTTCCTGCTCTGATTGACGGATAAGCAGTCCAAAGAGATAGTTGACATGGCTGTCTGCATCTTCCTCCATGTCAAAGAAGATCTCTACGGCTGTTTCTGGTAACCGGGGCCGACGGAGCACTATCTGTTTTTGTTGTTCGAGCGCCTGAGCTTGAACTTGCAAACTTTTCATTAACGACTTTTTTTCATGAGGAAGGTAGAGCAGATGATTTAAATTTGCTTCAGCGAGATCAGCAAATGTTTCGATACCCTGAGCTAGTAAAGCTTGCCGAATCTCTTGTGGGAGATTGAAGATCAGCGAAATATCCTTTTGATTCTTCGCTTCTTCCAAACACCGCTCTCGCCATCCACAATGGCGACAGCGGGACCGAATATTTACTGAGGGCTCTTTTCCCCTCCCAATCTCCTCAATTTCCGCAAGAAGCATCTGCGCTATTTCCCAGTGCGGAGCAACAGCAAAGGTCTTTTCGGTTTTATCGCCCAGAATGATCTTCCCCTCTTCAGGCCACCTCTCCTGTATAAGAAAGAGGAGATAAGAATAAAAAGCCATGGGCAGCGTGTATTCTGCTTTCAAAGAGAGTCCGCTCTTAATCTCGGTCACCCGATAATGAAACGTGCCGAGCAGAGAAGGCCCTTCTACTCTTTCCAGGAGATCGGGTAGACCGAGATAACGGCCATGTAACAGCACAGGTTTGTAAATATATTCAACCCCTTCTTTCATGAAAGCAAGCGTTTGTCGGAAACCTTCCTGAAACTCTCCTGGAGCGTACTCAGGCTTGCAACAGGAAAGGGTAGAGAGCACCTCTGCTTCATACTGGCGCCTCTTCTCGATCAGGTGGAGTTGAAAATCGCTGAATGGTAGTTTCTGTTTTGGATCACCATGAAAGTTCAGATAGGTCAGCCGTTCACATTTTTTATGATTTCGGATATGCGTACCCGTGATATAGTCGTCGAGATCCATGCTCTCCCTGCGTTGAAAAAGAACTCATAAGGTAGTTGTCATAAGGCCCTGATCCGCCCTGCGGGTACCGATGGACGGCCTAAGATAGTCTGGGGCAACAGTTGGGCTGTAGCATGTGAGGCGATAAAAGCCCGTTTAATATCAAAGAGATTCTGGCGGAGATAGGCTTTCCATGGACCTACCTGGACTCCAGATTGCACCAGCCCTTTCAGTATACCGACATCGTTAGTCGTCCAGATATCCTGGGCCAGTCCCAGAATCATCGCCCCGATTACGCGATCACCATCCCACACAAGCTTCCGGTAGGCTGGCCGCTCCGGTTTAATAGCCGAGAAGGTTTCGGCATCAGCCTTATCCCATGCTCCAAAGCTGGCAATTTCTAAGTGGAGGACATCCACAATATTCATCAAGAGACTTCCTCGGTAAGCAATCCGCTGTCCGGCCATGTTTGCTCCAGCAATACGACCATGTTCCATGGCCGTCGGTTCAATAGCATGGATAGCTCGTTGTCCGGTGACTAAATCAGGTCCCTCAGCCACATCACCGGCTGCATAGACATTGGGGATATTTGAGCGGAGATGATGGTCTACCACAATGCCCTGATTGATCTGGATACCCGAACCATTCAGCCACTCGAGATTTGTGCGAATACCAGTAGCCATGATGACCACGTCCGCCAGGATATCCTCTGTGTCTTGGAAACGGAGACGTTTGCGTTTATCCACATCTTCGATGGCCGTTAAATGCACACTGGTGCGAACTTCTACACCATGTTTGGTCAACCAGCTTTCCACAAGCTGCGCTCCTTGTTGATCAATCATGCGCGGGAGAACCTGCGGAGCAATTTCTACTATCGTGAGTTTCGCCCCAAGCGACAGGATAGCATTCAGGATGGTAAAAGCAATAAAACCTGCACCCACCATGACCACATGCGATCCTTCTTGAATCTCAGCAATAACTCCACGCGCCTGCTCGAGGGTCCAAAAGCTATGTACTCCGGGACTATCTGCTCCGGGTACCGGAACGCGTACTGCCGAAGACCCAGTCGCAATCAGGAGATTATCATACTGTACAGTTGTGCCATCATCCAGAGTCAGAGTATTGGTCGCGGTATCCAGACGAGTAGCCTTCCGACCAATATGCGCCTGGACCTTTAATTGTTCAAGGCGGGAAGGATTGGCCGTGAAGACATGTGATTCGCTGATGCTTCGCCCCAAATAGTAAGGAAGTACCATCCGCGAGTAAGGGCGCTCTGCGGAAACCAGGACGATTTCTCCTGTGCCACAATCATACTCTCGAATAGTAGTGATGGCGTTCATACCAGCGGTGCCACCACCAATAATAACATGCCGTTTTGCCATGATGCCTCCTATGATTCGAGTGTGAGTGCCGCAAGTTGAGACGACGAACGTTCAGCCGCAAAATCCCCAAGCCAATCCACCGTATCGGCTTCGACCCATTCGATAGCCGCAGTCGGACATACTTCGGCACATGCGGGGTTCCCTCCACAGAGGTTACATTTGAAAGCTTTATTAGTATCTGGATTATAAAAGATCGTTCCATACGGACAAGCAATGGTACAGAGTTTACAGCCAACACAGTGGTCGTCCAGTACCACTTTGGCACCCACCGGGGAAATGGTGATAGCTTCAACTGGACAGGCGGTCATGCACCATCCTTCGTCGCACTGGGTACAGGTATAGGGAGCATAACTGGTATGTGCTTCAAAGGGAGAAACTCGAATAACAGATTTTGCCGGTTGAAAGGCCCCTGTCTGCATATAAGAACAGGCAATCTCGCAGCGTAAGCAACCGGTACATCGATCTGGAACAATACGTAACACTTTCATACACGGCCCTCATACAGGTGAAACAAGAGAGAATATCCCTCTTATTTCGCATTTGTGTCCAAGAGGTTATCGTTCAGATATTCCACACTTCACTCTTTTCTTATACGAATATTTATACTGAGAAAGCAGTCAGAAATCAAGGGAAATATCGTAACAGAACGTTCGGAGGTTTTGCTGGATTTTTAGCAAATCTGTGTTACAATACGTATGCTTGAATTTCCTTAGTACGGAGACACAGAGGATACAGAGATAAGAACTGAACGAAAATTCCGTGTTCTCCGTGCCTTTGTGGTGCATAATAGCTTGAACCTCAGATACTATTAGTAAGGAGGAGCCATGCCCAATATTGTCCATGCACTGCTGGGAGAAATGGTGGCAGGAATCTTACAGGGGAATGGGGTGAGTGCAGAAGAAGCGGCTATTGTTCGGGATCATATGATTGGAGCCAATCTGGTCGGTCATGACTCTCATGGAGTCATTTTACTCCCCACTTATATCCGACGGATTAAGCAGGGACATATTGTGCCAGGAGCGCCTTTTGAAATTATGGCGGAGAGTCCAACCACAGCCCGGATCAATGGCCACTGGGGATTTGGCCAGGTGGTCTCCACTCGAGCTATGGAACTGGCCATTCAAAAAGCGCGTACTCTAAATGTGGCTGCCGTCACGGTGTTTCAGCAAAGTCATGTGGGGCGCCTGGCCGATTATCCTCTTATGGCCGCCCGGGCTGGTATGATCGGTTTGATGTGCTGTGATTCTGGACGGACAGATAAGTCGGTGGCTCCATACGGGGGGCGAACGCGCCGTTTAGGAACGAATCCTTTGAGTATTGCCTTACCGAGTGATCTTGAAGGGCCGATCTTTCTGGACATGGCTACCAGCGCAGTAGCTGCAGGGAAAATTGCTGTGGCTCGTAACCGTAAACAAACAGTTCCCCTCGGTTGGCTTATCGACAAGGAAGGTAATCCAACAACCGATCCCCAGGCATTCTATGGAGGGGGAGCTATTTTGCCTCTCGGTGGGGATCAGGCGTATAAAGGCTATGGTCTTTCCTTTATGGTAGAGACTCTTTCCGCTCTTCTAACCGGATTAGGCTATGGATTTGATCCTGCTGGACCGCACAATGATGGAGCCTTTATGGCTGTATTCAATGTCGAAGCGTTCTATCCTCTCGATACCTTTAAGAAAGAGCTGGCGGGATTTGTGGCCTATCTGAAAGAGTCTCCACCCGCTGCTGGTTTTCAAGAAGTGCTCTATCCAGGGGAAATCGAGTATCGCACAGAGCAGCAGCGCCGACACTCCGGCATTCCCATCGAAGAAGAAACCTGGCGACAGCTTGTCTCATTGGCTGAACAAGCGGGAGTGTCTATTCCCTCACTTACTACAGAGTAATAGAGAAAGCGAAAGCTTTTCCTCGGGGGTTTGCTGATATGTACTCTGGTCTTACTGAGCATTGTGAATAGCTAGAACTGGAGCTTCTGGATTGTCTGATAAACAGCCTACTTTTTACGATTATGTCTATCGGGTAGTGCGTTTGGTCCCTGCTGGAAAAGTAACTACGTATGGGAGGGTAGCAGCAATTTTAGGGCATCCACGAGCAGCACGAGCTGTTGGGTATGCGCTGCATAACCTGCCAGAGGGGAGTGCAGTCCCCTGGCATCGAGTCATCAACTTCCGTGGGATGATCAGTGGACGCTGTGAAATACACCGGCCAGAAATCCAAAGACTTTTGCTGGAAGCAGAGGGCGTAGTATTCGATCGACAAGGAAAAGTGGACTTTGCCAGGTTTCTCTGGAAAGGCCCTCCACCCCAGGAAGTCAAGAGATACCGCTATCACCCATTGCCGGAAATGAGGATGGGATAGGGGAATTTGGGCTTCGACAAAAGTGTCGAACAGGAAACAAATTTTTCCGGCAAAAGAGAAAAACCTCCTGTAAAGAATTCCATGAATATTCGCCTCTCTCAGAGGGTTTTTGCTCGACAATTCTGTCGAACAGGAAGAGGGCAAAACCATATACCATCAAAAATCCCAACCACGAGTTGATTGTATTTCCAGGTGTTAACCCTTTCTATTCCTCTTTTACTCTTCAGAAAGTCCTGGCATATTCTTTGCCTTCTCAAAAAGAGCACCAGAATTCTCCAGAATAGCATGTGACCATGTTTTCTGTAGAGATCTACAGAAAACAAAGGCTTGCAGCAGTTTCTTATGCTCTTCAGACGAGTGGAAGTGGAGGTAATTTGTATGCCAGGGCAGTCCTTGATCTCGTTGCAAACAGGTGTCACTCAATTTACTTCTCTCCTAACAAAGCCTTTCCCTAAACAGCTCAAGATTTCGATTCTGTATAATCTACATCACCTATCGAAGAGAAAGTCGCAGAGATTACGCTACCTGCTCTCTCTCTCTCTGGCCATCTTGATATTGTTCACCGGTATGGGGAGGCAGGAAGTGACTGGAGAAACTCCAACCTGGATTGAAGTAACAGAAAAAGGGCTCTCTCCTCAAGCATTTCTGGCCAAATATTTTCCTCACCATCTTCAGCAAGGGTATTCCTGGCGAGATTTAATTCGAGAGGATGGGGAGCGGATTCAGGATCCACGACGTGATTTCATCTTACACCAGCGCTATACGGTATTGAAACAGGACACCACCACGACTCACAAGCAGGTTCTCCCCCTCTTTCCTGGAGACAACTCTCCGGAAAGACTCCAGGAACAGTATGAGGAGCTGTATGGCCTTTCCCAGGAAAGACATAACCAGTGGTATAAACAGGAACGACACTCACTCCTTTCCCTGTATAAGGCTGTAGTGTATAGCGATGAAAGTCTGCGGCGGAAGGTAGAGGAAGCCGAAAGAATTTTAGAACCATTTTCTATTCAATTATCTGATGTTGTGCTGGCACTGGCCAAAGTGGAGAGCAACTATGACCATTTAGTAATTGGAAGCCATGGCGAAGCCAGCGTGTTTCAGCTTACCCCTCGTTATGCTTTTACCAGTGGTTTAAAAGTGTATCAGTGGGAACAGTATCTGGTTGATGTGAAACGCTATGGAGAGAGGCGAGCCCAACGACTACATCGCCAGTATCTTCAGAAGCTGGTGCATCATCATCAACAGCAGTATCCAGCAAACAGAGTTTTGTCGGAATTAGCAAAACAGGATGATCGCTTTGATGTCCCGAAGGTTCTCCGTTCGGTCATCACCAATCTGACCACAAAACTCCTCTGGTTCCAGCGGGAAGGATTAGAGGATACTCTTCCTCTCTTTTTTATCGGATATAACGGAGGGATTGGGCGGCTGAAACGCGTGCTCGATCATCTCCAAAATCAACAGGGATCTTTGGAGGAGTCGTATACTTTAATTCCGCAGCGAACTCGCCTCTATACCCACAAGATTATGCTGGATCTTGCGCTCACCCAGTATCGGCGTCTCGGTACAGATCAATCCTAATCTTCTGCAGCAGGATTTTGACATCCAGAGGTCCGTATGCGATGTAATAAGGTGTGGGTACTAGGAGATCGGATTAAAGGCGGAGCCACTGCTATGCCTAAAGAGGCAATAACTCTCTACGATCTCACCGGGCTAAAACAAGATCTCGCCGCAGCACGAACACTTTAGCAGAAAATGTTTCCAGCCCTTTACTCCTTTGGCACTTGTGGTGTTTATAACGCCGCAGTCAAAGCAGCCACGAATTTAATGGGCTATCCAGTAGGACCACCTCGTAAACTGGTATTGCCATTAAGCAAAGCCGCGCTGGATGATCTCAAAAAGCTCTCAAGCCTCTGGGTCTGAAAGATTGAGGGTGGGAAACCTATTTGTTGTTAGGCCCAATGACGAAAGGAACACAAGATGCAAGTATATTGGAGAGAGCATATTACCAGTTCGGCTGAGGTGCTGCGAGGAAAACCATGTATCAAAGGTACGAGGATTCCTGTGAGCCTGCTGCTTGGGTACCTGACGGCTGGCTATACAGTTGAAGCTATTCTCGGGGAGTTTCCTGACCTCACACGGGATCAGATTGCGGCCTGTTTGGATTATGCCCGTACCTTAGCAGAGTTTGAGGTCGCCGGGGGAGTTCTTTGCGCTTTTTCGTGGACCACTGCGTTCCCAATCTGGTTATACAATCGCTTCGTGTGACAGGTGCTGAGGTCCTTCGACTCCGGGATTATCTGCCGACAGATGCTCCGGATGCAGTGGTCATTGCTACGGCCCAGCAATTGGCAGCGATTTTGGTCTTTTTGAATGGTGATTTTGCTGATATTGTCGCGTACCCCTCCAGCCCAGTATCAGGGGATTATTGCGCTGCAAGTTCGCAATCACCCAGAGATTATTCCTCAGCTAATGACCCGATTGAGCGGGTACTTATCGGCATATCCTGCCATGGATGATTACACCGGTCCGGACATTTTCCTAGGATGAGAGTCGTTTGGGACTGCTCCCCGTGCAGCGGAGACGAGTGACTTTACAAGGAGTCAAGCCCGGGGGCCACTTTCACTATCTCTTTGCAAGTTCCTAGTTGTATGGAGCGATCGAGCCGGTGACTGGTGAACCCTTTTTTCTGGAGAGGCCCTCTGTGAACACCACGTGTTTTCAAATCTATGTGGATGCCATGGCAAAGCAGTGCCGAAAAAGCACCACTATGCTCCTGCTTGACAATGGGAAGTTTCATAAAGCCAAAGCGCTCAGGGTTCCACGGAATATCCAGTGGGAGTTTTTCCCACCGTATAGTCCGGAACTGAATCCCATTGAAAGATTCTGGCAAGAGGTCAAGGCGAAGATACGTGGAGAAATCTTCCCGCAATTGCAGGTCCTGCAAGAGAGAATTTTAGAGATGTTGCAAGGATTCTCCTGTGCCATGCTCCACTCATTGACGGCTTATCCTTATCTTATGAAGGCCATCAAGAGTCTCTCACCTTAGTAGTAAAGGAGGGTGATATTATGGAGTAATTCAATATGAAAATGGCATAAGCTTTTGTTCTTTAGCCTTGAGCAACACTCCTAACGTTTCAGTTATTGACAAACCTAATCGCTTGGCGTGTCGTCGTGTCAGTCGTTCGTCGAGGATGACTAACCGAGCCTGTAACTCTTGAGCTAAGGCAATAACTTCTGCTTCTCCTCTATCTAGATCGGATAACAGATCAGCTCTCTGCGAATCTGAGACACCATACGGATCCAGGTAGCCACCTCAAGCTCAGCAAGGCCAACTCGTCGGGCCCCACCAGCCATGATTTCTGCTTTCACGGCTGCTGGTATGACCACCTCCGTATAGAGTTGTTGTAAGAGCTGCAACTGGCTGGAAAGCGTCAAGGCGATAATTGGAGTAGTATTTCCTTACAACTACCGGCCCCTGTTCAGGCATGTGCCATGTCCTTTGCTAGTTCGTCCGGATCCACACCGATAGGTGAAAGACCAAAGCGGCTCAAGGCAAACAGAAACTCCACACGGCTCATCCCTGCGAGTTTTGCAGCTCTTCCTGTGGACACGCGTCCGAGTTCATACAATTTGACTGCAAGCAACAGACGTGCCTCAACTTCAAACTCCTCTGGACTTTCCTTTAATGAGAGTAAAAGATTATCCAAGTACGGAATCGTCAACGTACGTCTTGCCATGTCTTTCTCCAATGCTTTCCTGTGGTCATACCCGGTTTTGTTGATAGAGAGACTCTCTTCCTTGAGGCCTTCTTCAGCGAACCTTGCCAAGAGTACACTCCCCTTTGAGTACTGCATACAGGCATCTATTCTTTTGTCAGGTTTGTGCCAGTTCTGCTTCTATTTGAGGGAGCCAAATGGGCATCTCCATGGCACGATACATCTCCATGGCGGTGGATAACGCAACGCGGGCTTGCTGTCCCGTCTTCGCATAGAGCAGGCCAAGACCCTGGTGACAGTGCGCCTGGAGGGGACGCATCTCCAGCTTTTTTGCCAGGGTGAGGGCTTGCTGGTAGTAGGCTTCAGCTTGTCCGACCTCACTGATTGGAGGGAGGGGATCAAGCCGGAGTTGGGCATAATACGTCTTCCATCCCCAGGGATGCTCATACTCTGGACGATAGTTGACCAGCAGGAGGCGTGCCGTCGGCAGACTTTCCACCAGACTATCGAGAAAGGCCTGGGTCTCCGAATCGATCCAGTGTAGATTCTCGCAGACCACCAGCACAGGCTGCATCTGACTCTCGCGAAGGAACAGCCGCTTACAGGCCTCCAGGGTCCGCTGGCGGCGTTGGGAGGGCTCGAGTTTCTCCCAGGAGGCATCCTCGACAGGGAGATCGAAGAGGGAGAGGAAGGCGGGTAGAGTGGATTGCAGCGCCGGGTCTAAGGTGAGCAGCTTGCCCGTGACCTTCTCTCGTATTGTCCGTTTCTCATCGCGCTCTTCGATCTGAAAGTAGCTTTTGAGGAGCTCAATAACCGGCAGATAGGGCGTGGCCTTTCCATACGAGGTCGCGCTACTTTCCAGGAGGAGCCATCCTTGCGTCCGGTGCGCATGGACAAACTCATAGAAGAGACGGGATTTTCCTACGCCGGGTTCCCCAACCACTGCCACCACTTGTCCCTGTCCCGCAGCCGCTTTCTCAAGAATCTGCTGCAGGATGTCCCGTCTGCCGCCCCACAAACCGGGTGAGCCCTCACGTTGCCATGGCTTGCAGACGTCTTCTGAGGGGACTCGCCCCCATCAGCTCGAACATGTCCACCGGCTCCGGAATGGGACCTAATGCTTTCACCTGGACGAACCCTTCCACGAGTCGAAGCGTCTCCCCAGTCAATAAGATACTCCCTGGTGTCGCCAGTTGTTCCATGCGCGCGGCCAGATGGGTGGTCTGGCCAATGGCAGAATAGTCCACGTGCAGATCATTGCCAATCGCCCGCACGACGACTGCCCCAGAGTTCATCCCCACCCGGATTTGAATAGCGATCCCATGCCCGCGCCGGATCTCCTCCATCTGCCGGCGCATCGCTTCTTGCATGGCTAATCCTGCATAGCAGGCCCGCACCGCATGATCTTCATGCGTGAGTGGGGCGCCAAACAGGGCCATGATGCCATCGCCTAAGACCTGATTCACCGTCCCCTCATAACGATGCACCACCTCCATCATGGTATGGAGTACTGGATCAAGGATCTGTCGTGCCTCTTCTGGATCAAGCCCGGCGATCAACTCGGTGGAACCCTTGATGTCGGCAAAGAGGACAGTAACTTGCTTCCGTTCACCTTCCAGAGATGTTTTGGAGTGGAGGATCCTTTCAGCGAGATGGGGTGAGGTATAGGAGAGTGGTGGAGGATATTGATTTGCAGCTACTGATCCTGGTGGAGATGCTGCTGCTAAGGCTGCTCCAGTTTCACCAGTCCAGACCAGCATTTTCCCATCCTGATCGATGGCGAGCTGGTGAATCTCGATAAGCTCTTCCTTCAGTGCCTCAAGATGGTCATTATCCAGATGGAACTGAAGTTTGAGCGCCCGATATGAGACTCGTCCACGACGCTGGGAGCATGGCCATTGCCTGATCCAGAATCTCTTCAAAAGTCATCGGTCTTTCCTCTCCGGTGGACGAATTGATGATATGCTCGCCGTATCACAGATGTTAATCATTACCCATACTTTTTCCATCGTGAGGAAGGGAAGTCCTCAATTTCTTCCCTCATGAGGGGAAGGTTTCAAATGGGGCAGGAGACAGCTTTTACCCTCCCCCTGCTATTCGATTTTCCCCTGATCTTTGCTGAAAACATCATTCCCTCCTTTTATTGTGTATTGTGGTATAGGAATCCTCCCTTCAGTTTCCACATCGTCTTCGCAGGAGACACCCTTTGTGAAGCACCTTCGTTAGGAGCGCGGTCGCCTCGCCTGAGCGCTTCACCTGAACTCGGCGAAGTCTCAAGTCAGGCCGTAGTGGGCAGGATGCCCGTGCTCCCAGGGTATCTGTATCCCTCACAGGACTTATATCAGAGCTCCTGGATATCCCCCAATACCTCTCTTACCGAACAAAAGTGGTTGCTTCAGGAACCTGAGTATACGTCTCGAAAATGAAAAACCGATGAAAAATCAAAAATTTTTTGAGTCCTTTCCCCTGCCTGGGGGATTCTATGATCGGTCTGTCCATAGTTCGCGCTGCCCTATCCCAGCAGCGCAAATTGTCCTGTTTCGTGGGAATCACCCTTAGGGGAACATGCTTGATTTTTCAGGAGGCATAGGTTATCGTTGCCTTGATACCGTTCTCTTGATAGGGAGCCTTTAGGGACCGGGTAGAAGGCTGGACTCCTGGTTGCAGAAGGAAATATGGTGCTACGGTTACGCCAGGTGCTGACAAAAGGGCTTCTGGGGGTGGGGCCCATGTGGCTGCTGATGCTTATCGGCTCTGAGGGGATTGGGGTGGCCCAGTTCTCTCCCATACCCCCCATAGATAGCCTCCAGACCGATAGATCCCCTCCCCTTTTCACCATTTGGCCTGACTGGCTCGAGTTCGCTGGAGAGTCCGAGATAGAAACCACACACGATACCCATCTTGCCCTTGGCACGACTCCAGACGACGATCAAACCAGGTTAGCTCCACAGCTTACCCTAGAGGTCAGAGTCAAACCAGACAAACAGGTGCAGGGATTTCTGCAGCTAGAGCTCTCCAGCGATATCATTCTGGATGCGGTGCCGGAGGAGCAGACGAGAGTGGAATCGCCTGTACTTAAGCTGAAAGAGGCTTTTATCTCTTTCGAGCATATCCTCGACAGTGACTGGTCGCTGCGGCTTGGTCGGCAACTCTTCGAAGACTCGTGTCGATGGCTGTTTGATGATGAACTGGATGCCCTGCGGTTGATCTATCAACCTCCCCGAATCCATCTCGACATTGCAATAGCCCGGGAGGGCTTGTTCACAAGCGACCTGATCAAGGGAACAACTGAGAGGTCATCTGATTATTACTGGTTGTATGGACAGTATGATGAGGGACAAGAACGCCTACTCGCCGCGTACAGTCTGATCCAGCATGATCACCCGTCAGACCTTCATTTAGCCTTCCTTGGCTTGCGAAGCCAGGGTGAGCTTGCGCCGGATCTGTCATACTGGCTCGATCTTGCCCACATGCGTGGCAAGGAGGAGGGTCGTACCGTCAGGGGATGGGGACTCGATGTCGGGTTTCTGTCCTCTTTCGACTGGCCTTTGCATCCTTTCTTAACGGGGAGTTTTGCCTTTGGGAGTGGAGATGACACGCCGGAAGATAAACGAGACACCGCTTTCCGACAGACGGGTTTACACGGCAATGCCACGGAATTAGAAAGCGTCGTTGATTTCCAGTACTATGGGGAGCTCTTTGATCCTGAACTCAGTAATCTGCTAATTTTCACCGTGGGCACTGGACTGCGTCCACTCCCCGATACCTCGCTTACCCTTATGTATCATCACTATCAGCAACACAAGGCTACCAATACCCTTCGAGAGGCGAGGATCACGGCTGAACCAACCGAGCACAGTCGCAACCTTGGGCATGAGCTCGATCTCATCGACGGTTGGGTCCTGGGCAGGTTTGAGTTCACACTGATCTTGGGCGCTTTTTGGCCAGGATCGGCTTTTACTGGGACAGACCCCTTTGCCTTCTTTGCCCAGGGCCGTGTCCGCATCGCGTTGGAATAAAGTTGTCCCTATCGGCCCATATTCTGGCCAGAGGTTTAGCTACTGCGCACACCTGGTAGCGATATAGTGATAGCAAAGTGCTTCGCGTCGAGGGTGGCGTGCATATCGAGATGGAGGGGTTCGGATAAGGCCTTGACCACGGAGAGTCCCAATCCAGTGTGCTCACCGGTTGGTTGTACGAGCAGGATCCTTGCGCCAGAAGCGCTCGAACAGGTGAGGGATGTCTTCGGGGGTGAGGTCTTCTGTCGGATTGCAAATGGTCAGGTGTACAGTATCACCTCACCCGTGGCGATACAGCGAATCTCACTCTGGGGTGGACTGTAGGTCACCGCATTGCTCAAGAGATTCGTCAATACGGTGCGTAACAGGTCGCCGTCAGAACTAACCCAACACGTCGATGGTATCGTACAGTGAAAGGTTAAGGTCTTCTCCTGAGCCAGGCAGGCTACGCTAGTCCAGCTTGTCTCCACCAGTTCACGGATATTGATGGGTTGCGAGGAGACCTGGATCAGGTCACCCGCACAGCGTGCCATGGTGAGAAGATTGACCACAATCCGTTCCATATGTAGGCTAATCGCATGGGCATCGGCAAAATATTGTTTAACCGCCTCCGTATCATCCGGCCACCGCATTCCCACCTCGCTCAATGTGCACAATTCGGCCAGGGGTGTGCGCAGTTCATGTGCTACATCACCACTGAATTGCCGTTCCCGGACAAACGCCTCGTCCAAACGCTGGAGGAGAGTATTGAGTTGTGCCACAACCGGGACGAGTTCGGCCGTTTGTGTCTGAACCTGAATCCCTGTGGAGAGTGAACGGGCATCCAGTTGGTTTACCTGTTGTTGTACGTCGTCTAATGGGCGTAAACCAACCCGCAGGGCCGAACGCACCACTCTCCAACCATGATCACCAGGAGCCCGGCAATGGTGGTGGCAAGCGACCACCAAAGTGTCTGCAAGAAGGTATCCAGTCCTTCCCGATCCCGGGCGACCAGAAGGACTGCAGCGCGGTCTGGAAACCGAGCCGGATCAAGCACAACTTCGTCTGTCTCCAGCTCTTCGACGGTTTTCGTCTCCGTAGTCTGCTCGATCTTCTCCTTGTCCTCCTCATCCAGATCAACTTGTGGCACAAAGGCAATCTCGATAAGGCGTCCTGAACGGCCATCCGGGAGCACCAAATTTTGAAACAGGGGTTTGTCAGGTAACACAGGACTGCGCGGCAGATGATGCTTTCCCAGCGAAGGGGACTTTGCAATCAGCTCACCAGAAGCTCGCCAAAGGGTAAAATATTTGGGGTTATCAGCAGTATCAAACTCGGGCATGAATTTATCGGCAATATCTATTTCGATTGTCTGGCCATTATCGTCGGTGAGAGTAATCAACGCTTGAGCCTTGGCCAGGAGCACACGGTTAAATTCTCCGATCAGTTGCGCCCGGATGATCGTGTAGAGCACTCCCCCACTCCCGACCAGTAAAAGCCCTAGGCTGATAACCAGGAGAAGGGTCAGATGACCACGGATGGAGTGCATACACCTATCCCTTATCAATGAAATACCCCTGTCCGCGTATTGTACGGATAACGGACGATACACCCTGTTTGCGGAGTTTCTGTCGGATATTGTAAATCATCACTTCAATGACGTTGCTGTTAACATCCACATCGTGCGGATACAAATATTCGCATAACTGGTCACTGGAGACCACCTAGCCACGCCGCAGCGTCAGGTATTCTAAAAGCATATATTCTTTACGAGTCAAGGCGATAGGCGTATCCCCATGGAATACCTACCGGAGACTGGTATTCATGACAAGCGGACCGAGCTGGATACGCGGATTTTTTGTGTCATAACGACGGCGGATCAGGGTGTGGAGGCGAGCACACAGCTCCTCGAAGGCAAAGGGTTTGATAAGGTAGTCATCAGCCCCCAGACGCAGGCCACGGACACGATCCTCCACCTGATCTTTTGCTGACAGGATCAGAATGTGGGTGTCGTTGCCCTGGGTACGGAGCCGTTGCAGCAACGTCAGGCCATCCATCCCAGGCAGCATGAGATCCAGGATCACAACGTCATACGTGTAGGTTTCGGCAAAGAGAAGCCCCTCACATCCGTCTCCGGCCAGATCCACGGCGAACCCTTCCTTGCGGAGTCCATGTCCGAGCGACCGGCGCAAACGTTCCGAATCTTCAATCAGCAAAACTTTCATGACCTTGTGCCTCTACCATGCATTGGAGGCTAGTGCTCTTTCAAAAAAGTTTTGAAATATCACCTGCCGATGGGAGATTCCTAAAGTCTGATTCCTGTCATGCTGAGCGGAGCGAAGTATCTCTTCCTGGTTCCGATGAGACCCTTCGCTCCGCTCAGGGTGACAAAATGGTCGCGTCCTATGTTTCAGAATTAATTTGACACAGCACTAGCCTTTAATAGCCCCGGCGGTCATCCCTTCGATAAACCGTTCAGACAAGAAGAGATACGCGATCAGTAATGGCAACATAGCAGTCACCAGACTGGATGCGGCCAGAGCATAGTCCGCTCCATGTTCACCCACGAAATTCATCATTGCGACCGGGAGGGTACGATTGTTGGGATCGGTGACCATCGTGACCGCCAGCAACAGTTCGTTCCAAAAGTGGATGAAGTTGAGGATGACTATCGTAGCCACAGCCGGTCGGGCCAGTGGAAGCATGACCTGCCAGAACATCCGCCAGTCGTTGCACCCGTCAATACGGGCAGCATCCTCCATTTCCTGGGGAAGCTGGGAGAAATAGGTGCGCATCAGGTAGGTGCTCACCGGTAGACCGGTTGCGGTATACAACAATACCAGTGACCACTTCGAGTTGAGCAGGCCGTATTTGGTCATCATGATAAACTGGGGGATATACATAATCTGGACGGGGAGCATAAGCGCAAATAACAGGAGCAAAAACAGGCCCTCCCGGAATTTGAAGGCATAGCGAGAGCGACCAAAGCCATAGCCGCCCATCGTAGACAGCAGGGTGGTCAAAATCAGTGCAAAAAAGCTGACAAAGGCGCTATTGTAGAAGAAGCGATAGTAGCGAATCTGCGGATCAACCATCAGTTTCAGGTAATTCTCCCAACGGATCGTTGTGGGGAGACCATACGGATTGTGCAGAATCTCTCCTGTTGTACGTACCGACATCAGGATCATCCAGAGGAAGGGCACAATAACAATCAGCGTGAAGCACAGCAAGATCACAGTCAGCAAACCTCGACTGATACGCCGCTTCCACACTTGCCTCTTTTGGTGTCTGGTACGTACCGCTTGCGTTAAACGCATGTTGTTGATCCTCTGGATGCCAAAACGGACAGAGACAGCATAAAACGTATACCCTAAGCTTCTCGCCGGATCCTTAGCCACTGATTGATCAAGGCCACACCAACCAGAACTACTCCAAACCAGGCCACGGCTATGGCCGAGGGATAGCCCAAGTCGAGTGTGCGCCAGGCAAAGGCCCGTTTTTGCACATAGGTTGCCACAGTCTCGGAGAAGTGTAACGGGCCCCCATTGGTCAATACCCAGACCACGTTAAAGGCCCGCATCTTACCCATGAACGAGAGAATGAGCACTGTGACAAAGGTAGGCCGCAAGATCGGGAGCAATACTTTCCAGGCAACCTGCGTTGTAGAAGCCCCATCTATTCTAGCAGCTTCGATCAGTTCTTCCGGAATGGCCGTCAGACCGGCCAGCAACAGGACAAACGAGTAGCCAAAGGTTGACCAGTAGTGGACAAAGATAACCACCCACAAGGGCGTGTCCCGGCGTCCGAGCCAGTTCAAAGCCAGCTCATCCAAACCAATTGCTCGCAATCCCACATTAATCAGCCCCCAGTCGAAATTAAAGATCCAGCGAAAGACCAGGCCGACGATGACTCCGGAGACCAGAATCGGTGAGAACCAGGCGGTGCGGTAGAAACGATGCAACGGTACCTGGAAATAGACCAGAAAAGCCAGTGTAGCAGCAGTAATCATCTCCAGAGTAGGCCCAGCTATTCCCCAGGTCAACGTATTTTTGACAGCCCGGAGAAAGATCTTATCCGAAAACAAACTCCGAAAATTCTCCAGCCCTACAAACGTGGTGACCAGTCTCCCCTCCACAGGCTGAATGGTATGAACGGAGTAGTAGAAGGTTTGGGCCACCGGGTAGAGAATAAATAAGGCGTAGTAGACCATGACGGGACCGATGAACAGGATGATAGCTCCCCATGGTTTGCGTATTCGCCTTCTCTTTGCCACGCCCTGTCTCTCCTGAATTAACATCGTATCTTACTTTTTGCATAGCCCGTCATTCAGCGTCTGAATGGCTTCGTCTACCGTAATCAGCCCCAGTGGTATCCCTTCATTGAGGGCGCTCTTCAACGCATCGTTGAAACTCCCACACGTACCTTCAGCAGTCACTCCAACCTCTTGGTCGCCGTAGACTTTATTAAACTCATCCCAGTACCACTGCCAGGGATTGTCTCCGAGGTCTGCTGGCATATCCTTTTTGGGATCGTATTTAATGGCGGTTGGGCTGTTGGTAATCGCGACCCACAATGCCCCATACTCGGGTTGAGAGGCAAACCGCAGAATATCCTTAGCTACCTGGGGGTGTTTGGTCGAAGAGAGCACGGCATAACCCGATTCAAACCCTCCTCTCAGCACCTGAGGGGCCTTGGCACCATCCATTTTGGGGTAACGCAGGAGACCAAAGTGAAAGTCGGGTGACTGGCCCCCTTCGGCGACAGGCTTGAAAGCCCGCCCGGTGTACCAGGTGGGATTGTAGAGCATACAGGATTTTTTTTGGGTATGGAAGTAGACATGATACTCATCAATAGTCATCGTGGCAAAGGTGTCAGGCCAGACGCCAGCCTTGGTGAGTGCTACCGTCCATTCCAGTATCTGGCGTACCTCCGGAGTGTCCCAGGACTGCTCGCCGCGGATATACCGGCCAAACTCCTCGATCCCGACCAGGTTCACCAGGGCATCTTCTGGAATAAAGCGGGCAGGGTAAGGTCGATTACCAATGGCATTGGCTACGCCAGCATAACCCGCAGCCCGACACTGCTTGACCACATCGATAAAGTCAGCCTGAGTAAACTGATAATCATCCGGCACTTTAATACCCAGTGTGGCAAAGATCTCTTTGTTGTAGAGGATCATATCTACTTTAAAACCAATATTGAACTTATAGATACCATCGATGCCAGGGTAGCGACCGTCTTGAGAAGCAGCGGAAATAAAATTTCCCCAGGGGAGGGAATCTTCCAGGTTCAGAAGCCAACCTGCTTCCACCCATTCGACGACTTCGGTATCAAAAGTGGTAATATCCGGAGCCCCTTCACCGGCGGTCATGCTGCTACGAATCGCGTCACGCAAGGGGTTCTTGTCCCACCAGGTGACCGCCACGTCTACGTTGGGGTGCTCAGCTTCGTAATCAGCCGCAATTTTTTCGATAACCTGACGTTTAGAGGGTTCATTGGCCCAATGACTCCACCACTTAATCACCACCGGGCTTTCTGCTCCCAGGGCAGGAGACACGATCAAAGTGGTCACCAGGAATATTGGAAAAACACCCACGAGTCCCATAATGATGAAAACGCCGCTTTGTTTCTTTAACATAGGATTTCCCTCCTTTCTACGCCTAAAGAATTTGACGATTTACTGTTATTAGGGCTATTATAGTCAAGAAGGATGGAGAACTCAAGAAAAGACTGCGCTTAGCTTTCTCACACAGGTGTGGTCTGTATCGGTGGAAAAGAAACCCGGAAAAGGGGAGAGAAAGCCATGCAAGTTTATGAACGATGTTACTGGCTCAAAGAGGCCCTGGCTGCAGAAGAGAATGAGGCGGTGTCACTCGAGGGGAATGAGAAAGTAGATGTCTGCATCGTGGGTGGTGGGTTCACCGGCCTGTGGACAGCGATTCGTCTTAAGGAAATAGAACCGTCTCTGGACATTGTCATTGTGGAGCGCGATATCTGTGGTGGTGGGGCAAGCGGTCGGAACGGAGGATTTGTTCTGAACTGGTGGGCGAAGTTTTTAAAGCTGGAAAAACTCTGTGGCAGTGAAGAGGCACTTCGTCTGGCTACAGCCTCTGCAGAAGCGGTTTCCGAAATCGGTGAATTTTGTCATACTCATCATATTGATGCCGAGTATCGGCAAGATGGGTGGTTATGGACCGCCACCTCTGTGGCACAAATAGGAGCCTGGACGGAAACAGTCCAGGGTCTTGCGCAACACGGAAAAACCCCTTTTGAGCCGCTCACGGCGGAAGAGGTGGCCCATCGTACAGGATCACCGGTACATCTGGCCGGGATTTTTGATCCCACTGCAGCACAGGTCCAGCCAGCGAAACTGGCCCGGGGATTACGTCGGGTGGCGTCTGAATGGGGGGTGAGGATTTTCGAGGGCACTCCCATGATTCGCCTCATGCGTTCCATCCCTCCGATAGTGCAGACGCCACGCGGAGCAGTGATAGCAGAAAAGGTGGTGCTCGCCATGAATGCCTGGGGAGTCTGTGTACCGGAAATCTGGAAGGCGATTTATGTGGTGGCAAGTGATATCGTCCTCACCGAACCGGTACCGGAATTTTTGACTCAATCAGGCTGGAAGGATGGAGTCACGATCTCTGATAGCCGCATGCTTGTCCATTACTATCGGACAACGGCCAATGGCCGGATCGCCTTTGGCAAGGGAGGTGGACCCACCTTTGCCTTTGCAGGAAGGGTAGGAGCAGCCTTTGAGGGAAAATCCCGCATAGCTGATACGGTAGAACGCTGTTTGAAGAGGACCTACCCTGCACTGCACCAGGTACACTGTCCGACCAGTTGGACTGGACCTATCGATCGGTCGATGGATAGCTTACCCCTGTTCGGACATCTGGAGGGTCGACCAGATCTACTGTTTGGGGTTGGCTATTCCGGGAACGGTGTCGGACCTTCGGTAATTGGTGGACGCATCCTGGCTTCCTTGGTCCTGGGAAAAAGAGACCAATGGGCTGAATGTGGGCTGGTGCGCAGTCTCCGCCGAACCCTTCCCCCCGAACCACTCCGCTATCTCGGGAGCCATATCGTGCGAAGGGCGGTTGCCCGGAAAGAAAAAGCAGAGGACGAAGGACGCCGACCGGGCTACCTTACCAAGCGAATTGCGGCATTGGCCCCGACCAGGAGCTCGAACTGACCAGACAAGGTCGTGGAGCCAACCAGATCACAGAACAGGACAGTCAGTTGGCGGCGTTCCGCTTCGGGAACAGAGGATGGGTTTAAGGGGGATGGACTCGCCTGAATGGTAGGCTGTTGGATAAGCGGGGAGGGTTTCACCGTTGGCATGCGGCTCATAAGGGAGGCGCCAAAATGCCTGCTGCAGTCTTCTCGAGGGTCACGATATGTTCCAGTCCCAACTCCACTGCCCACTCAGCAGGAAGTTGGATTTTGTGTCCTTTTTCGACTGGCATAATCCTCATCTGCACCATAATGTACCTCCTATAGTACTTTATTATACCATATTCTCCTTTGATGTCACGATAATGCATCAAGCAACGCCCTGGCCTCCTGCAGGTCTGCGGTATCAAATCCCTCCGTGAACCAGTAGTAGATCGGCGCGAGCAACTCATGGGCTTCTTGTCGTTTGTCCTGTTGTTGCCACAATTGGCTGAGGCTCATAGCTGCTCGCAGCTCCAGCGACTTGGCTTGCTGGTGTCGAGCAATGGTGAGGGCCTGGAGCATCTCGTAGGAAAACTCTCGCCCGAGGACTGCTCCCAACTGCGCTGCTTCCCGTCCTGTAGAGAGCCGATCCAGGCGTGCCATGAGCGAATCCTGCAGAGTGGCCGGTATCATCACTGTCGAGAGCGGACCAGTCAGCGCATGTTGGTCTGCCTCCTCCTGGAGGAGGTCTGATTCCAGGAGCATCTTGGTGAGCTCTTCCACAAATAACGGCACGCCATCGGTTTTGGTCACAATATGGTGCATTACCTCTGTGGGAAGAGACTTGCCACCAGCCAGATGAATGATCAGCGCCTCGACCTGCTGGCGTTTGAGACGGTTGAGGGTAATCGGCGTCAGATGCGAGCGGGTGGGCCACGGTGGGATAAACTCTGGGAGGAAGGTGAATACCTGTAGTATCGGTACGGTGGGGGTCTGCTCCAGGACGAGCCCCAATAGTTCCAGCGTGGAGGAGTTGGCCCAGTGTAAGTCTTCCCACAGCACCAGCATCGGTTGCCGCTCTGCTTCTGCCAGTAGCCAGGCCACCAGCGTATCCAGGGTCTGCTGCCGCTGCTGGGGCGTCAGCCTCACAGGAGGATAGCGATCACCCAGCGGTACAGAAAGCAAGGCTGCCATGAGCGGTACCACCTCTTCCAGGGAGAAGCGATACCGCTGCAGCACCTCTGCCATTTTCGCCAACTTGACCGCCGGGGTATCCTCTTGCTCCCAGTGCAGCAAGTGCTGGAGGTGCTCAATCACCGGATAGAGGGCACTGTTCACGTGATAGGAGGAGCAACCAAACCGGATTCACGGATACCCCTCCTCTACGACTTGGGTACGCAGGGTCTGCACCAGCGTGGATTTCCCAATGCCTGCTTCCCCTCTCACGAGTACCGCCTGTCCTACCCCTTCTTTGCTCTGTTCCCAGCGCCGCCGCAACAGCCCCACTTCTTCGTCCCATCCGACCAGAAACACTGCCCGGTCAGTTACGGACTCCCCAGTATGCCGAGAATCCTCCAGGAGACCGAGCACGCGGTATACCCTTAGTGGTTCTTCTACTCCCTTGAGGCGATGACTTTCCAGATCCTCCAGGGCACACGTACCCTCTACCAAACGGATAGTGGCAGCACTGATCACCATCGTATCCGGCGTAGCCAGCCCAGAAGAGTCAGCAATGTCGGCGCAGAGTACCGTAACCTGTTTGCGCTCGCCTTCCAGGGCACTGCGAGTAGTGAGGATTTTTTCGATGAGATGTTTGGGGGTATAGGCAAGCGGGGCACGCTCCTGGGTTGTGGCTGGGAGTATGGAGGGGGAGGCGGACACTGGTTTTGCTGCTGACCAATCCACACCAGGACTCTCCCTTCTTCATCGATTGCCACCCGTTGGGCATAGATGAGTTCCTCCTTGAGGTCTTCGATATACTCATCATCCAGGTCAAACTGCCGTTTGAGAGCCCGATACGAGACCCGTTCGCGGCGCTGGAGCATAGCGATGACCTGGTCCAGGATTTCTTCAAAAGTCATAGTCTCCCCTCCCTCCACTCCTCCAACGATTTCTGGGCTTCTCGCTCTCTATAAAAGTGATTCAAGTCGGATAGGAGCCATACTTTCTGAAGCAGGCCAGCGTCTTACCCATTGGCCGGTACACTGAGCTGCTGTTCCCACTCTGTGAGCGTGGCATCAGGGGCATCCAGCAATTCATCGACCTGCTCGCGGGTAACACACAACGGCAGGGAGATAAAGATGGGGAGCCCTCGGTGATGACTTTCCGATCTCCGGAGACCGTACAGGGTGGCGTACAGGGCTAACCCATGCTTGAGAGCAATGGCCTGTAAACGTTGCTCCGCCTGTACCTCTGGCGGAAAGAATCCTCGGGTTTCTTTGTTTTTGACCAGTTCTGCCACCAGGAGTAACCCTGTACCTCGTGCATCTATGATGGAGGGGTGCTGTAAGAGTCTGTGTTTCTGGGCATGGAGATAGGCTCCGACCTGTGCGCTGTTTTCTACCAGCCCATCCTATTCGAGAATGTCGATAACCGCCAACCCGGCGGCACAGGCCAGGGGATGCCCCTGATTTGTAAAGCCATGGACGAAACTGGCCCCACCTTCGCGAAAAGGTTCATTAACCTCATCACTGACGGTTACTGCTCCGAGAGGGGCATACAGACTCGATATCCCCTTGGCAGTGATCAGAATATCTGGCTGTACCGAAAAGTGTTCCATCGCAAACCATTTACCCGTCCTCCCAAAACCGGTCACTACTTCATCGCGATAAAGAGGATGTCGTAGCGATTACAGATGTCTCGTATGGTCTGCCAATATGATACGGGAGGGACCAGGCCATAGTCCTCTCCAGCACCCACCGGTGTAGCCAGAAATGCCGAGACGTGCTGCGCTCCCACGTAGTGGATAGCCTCCTCCAGTTGCTGGACGCAGAAGAGGGCATGCTCCTCGACACTCATGTGTGACGGATATCCATAGGCGCGAGGTTGCGGGATATGTGGCCATTGCAAAACCATGGGAGCGAATTTGTCTCGGTTCTTTGGATTCCCAGAAACAGAAAGAGCCCCCAGGGTCATGCCGTGATAACTCTCCCATCGGGAGATCACCATGTGCTTGTGGGGATTGCCGCGCTCCACATGATACTGGCGGGCCAGTTTTATAGCGGTCTCCACCGCTTCTGATCCACCGGAAACGAGATAGGAGGTAGTCAAGTTTCCTGGTGTGACCTGACTGATCCGCTCACACAGCGCTGCCCGGGGCTGATTGGAAAGGGTGGGATGACAATAGGCGAACCGCTCTGCCTGCTTCATCATGGCTTCAATGACTCTCCGGTCTCCATGACCCAGGTTCCTAGCCAGAGGTCCTCCAAAGGCATCAATATACCGGTTCCCCTCGCTATCATAGAGATAAATCCCCTCGGCACGTTCGAGCACAGGTGTAAAGGGGTGATAGGAAAACACCTTGCCCCATATTCCTTCCGATCCGCGTAACGAAAGCTCTGCTGTCTTGGCTATGCTCATGTCAATCTCTTTTGGGATGCTCATAAGTTCGACTTTCCTGTCTTCGATGTCCTCATCATTGAGGAAACTGTTACTTCAAGACACAATAGGCGAGACCGGCTTTCGACTTCGTAGTGAGTACCCGGGTAAAAGGTTTCCGGCATTTTCACTGTAGGTGCACTCTGTGCACCAGCGTGGTGCGTAAAACGCACCCTACTGAAATTCCAACATAAGATGAGAGGGCAATACCCTCTCTGCGTACCCTCCGCCGTTTCTGTAAGGGCGCGGTCTCCGCACCCGAAGGAATGGGCGGGGAAATCCCGCCCCTACTCTGCCAGCGCAGCCTCGTCCCTGCATAGCCAGCAGGTTGTATTCATGACGAAGAACCAAAACACTGGGTTCACTGTGCCCGGCCGGTACGGATAAAGTTTCGCACCAGCAAACAATTGGTTGGGTGAGGCCGGTCTCCGGCGCGCAGTGCCCAGACTGTGGTGGCCATCTGGTGTTGGGAGCTGTGGCCTACACCCTGCTGGAGTTGTTGGCGCTTGTAGATGCTTTCGGCACGCAGGGAAACAGGCGGAGCAATCGCTTCCACGTTGCCCGTCGGGAAAGGGAAGCGACCTTGGAGGCTATCAAAACCAGGCTGCAGGGGCTACGGTGGGTCTATCTGGTCGGCACACCGCTGCTCTGGGGGAACGGTACGTGCGCGGTGGCTGTCGAGCAGCCCGCGATGCTCTATGCCCCGTTCCACATGAGTCGACTCAAAGGAGTCGTCTGAACGCTGAAATCCTCGTCGGGACAAGGCTTTGGGCCCTGTGTCAGGCGCAAATCCACCTGGTTGCTTAGATCAGTCAAAAATGGGTAACTCCTGATTATTATTCATCTCATCAAAGCCTGTATCTTCATCTCAGACAAAGTGCCTGGGTAAGGCTCGATTTGGAAGAGGACGCTTCCGGCCATCGATGCTGACCAAGGCTGATCAGAGCTAATTGACCTGAAATTAATTCACCCGGGAAACCAACCGCATGAATGATGCGGTTGGTCAGAACAAAATGTTCACAGATGAAACCAAGTCTCTTCTGACTGATATTTAAGAACAGAAGAGACCTGGTCTGCTGGGCCTGGTGAATCTACTGAATGATCTTCGTTTCGATTCTCCTATTTTTCGCCCGCCCTTCCGGGGTATTATTAGGAGCAACTGGATTGGCTTCCCCAAATCCTACGGTCACCAGTCTGTTTGGATCGATACCAAACTGTTCTACTAAGACCTTCTTGACCGCTTCTGCTCTTCTCTCAGAGAGTCCTAAATTATATTGCTCAGTACCAATACTGTCGGTGTAGCCCTGAATTTCGACTCGAACATCAGGATTTTCTTTAAGCCAGTTGGCAAACTCTTCGAGCAGAGGGAAAGCTTCGGGTTTTACCACGGCCTGGTCAACATCGAAAAAGGCCTTAATACTCATTACTTCCAATTGCGGTGGAATAACCGACGGAGGCGGTGGGGGAGGCGGTGGCGGGGGAGGTG
>FWPU01000580.1_pt1 | contig 118403 bp, 89 predicted proteins | sample 2228361 | NCBI WGS metagenome assembly FWPU01 (sample SAMEA103939777, study PRJEB20133) | metagenome | reverse complement strand
GTTGCTGGTGGCGTTTCTGGCGCCGGCGTCGTTGGCGCACGCCCAGCAGAGGCCGTACATCGGGTACGCCTATCCGGCTGGGGGCCGCCAAGGCACGACGTTCGCGGTCAAGCTCGGCGGACAGTGGCTGGACGGGGTCAACCAGGTCCTGTTCACAGGGAAAGGGGTTACAGGGAAGGTTGTCGACTATTTCAGCAGGCTGGGGCCCCAGGAAATGTCGCTCATGAGGGAGCAGATCAACGAGCTGAGGAAGAACCCCGGCAAGGATCCGTCGAGCCCCAAGGTTGCCGCCAGGATCCGCAAGAGGTTCGACGAATTCGTCCGCCAGCCGGCGTGCGCATCGCTCGCCAGCCTCGTATTTCTGGAGGTGACGATCGCGCCCGAGGCGGAGCCCGGCGTCAGGGAGATCAGGCTCGCCACACCGCTGGGGGTCACCAACCCGCTGCCGTTTTTCGTTGGGCAGCTGCCCGAGCACACGCGCAAGCCGCTGCGCACGTGCGCGTTGCAGGTGCTCGGCAAGGAGGAGCAGGCGCTGCGCAAGAGGCCGCCGGAGGAGGTGGAGCAGCGCCTGGTCCTGCCGTGCGTCGCCAACGGGCAGATCGCGCCCGGTGAGGTCAACTGGTACAGGTTCGAGGCGCGCAAGGGGCAGCGCCTGGTCCTGTCGGTGGCGGCCCGGCAGCTGGTGCCGTTCCTTGCAGACGCGGTCCCCGGGTGGTTCCAGCCGGTGCTGGCGGTCTACGACGCGCGGGGGAAGGAGCTGGCGTACAACGACGATTTTCGTTTCAAGCCCGACCCGGTCCTCTTCTTCGAGGTGCCGCAGGACGGGGAGTATCTGTTCTCCATCACCGACGCGATATACCGGGGCCGCGAGGACTTCGTGTATCGCGTGACGATCGGCGAGCTGCCATTCCTCACGGGCGTCTTCCCGCTGGGGGGGAAGTGCGGGGCCACGGGGAAGATCGAGATGCAGGGCTGGAACCTGGATAAGGCGGAGCTTCTGCCGCCCCCAGCCAACGCCGGGCCGGGGATATACAACCTGGCCGCCAAGAAGGGGGGCTACGTCTCCAACCGCGTGCCATTTGTCCTCGATACGCTGCCCGAGTGCCTCGAGAGGGAACCGAACAACGACATACAGAAGGCGCAGAAGATCCGGCTGCCTTCAATCGTCAACGGCCGCATGGATCGCCCGAACGACGAGGACGTATTCCGTGTCGAAGGCCGCGCCTGGGATCTGATAGTCGCGGAGGTGACGGCGCGCCGGCTCGATTCGCCGATCGATTCGATCCTAAAGGTCATGGACTCGTCGGGACGGATACTGGCGTTCAACGACGACCACCAGGATCCAGCGGGGGGGACAAACACGCACCACGCCGATTCCTGCCTGATGGTGAAGCTGCCGTCCGACGGGATCTGCTACGTCCACATCACCGACGCCGCGCGGCAGGGCGGGAACGAGTATGCCTACCGCCTGCGAGTCGGCCCCCCGCAGCCGGACTTCGCCCTGTGGGCGGTGCCCACCGCCGTGACCCTCCGCGGCATCGGCGGGGCAACCATCACGGTCTATGCCGCCAGGAAGGACGGCTTCGCGGGCGACATAAGGCTGGCTCTCAAGAATCCTCCCGAGGGGTTCACAGCCTCCCCCGCGGTCCTGAAGGCCGATCAGGAGTCCGCGAAGATCGTGGTGAGGGCGCTGCCGCGCGCCGCCGCCAAAGGCCCGGTCAACCTGATCGTCGAGGGCCGCGCAAGGATCGGCGACCGCGAGGTCGTTCGCCCGGCCGTGCCCGCTGAGGACCGGATGCAGGCGTTCCTGTGGCGTCATCTTGTCCCAGCCGAGGCTCTCAAGGCCGTGGTCTTCAACCCGGCATCGCTCCCCCAGCCCAAGAGGACGCCTCACGCCGCCCTCCAGAAACCGGCGGCGCCTGCGTCAACGGCACAGGCGCCCTCCCCCGACGGGATGCAGGAGATGGCCAAAGCCCAACAACAAACACAAGCCGCCGCAGCGGCGAATCAGCAGAAAGCGGCCGCGCAACCGCAGACCACAGAGCCGCCCAAGTTCACCCAGCAGCAGGTCGCCCGACGCCTGAGGCAGCTAAGGGCGCTCTACGAGGAGTGGCTGCTTACCGACGACTTCTACGCCCGCAAGGTCGCCGAGCTCCATGTCGCCCGCTGACTGACTGGTCGTCGCACGCGGGGATCCATGCGTGAATGATCGCTCACCTCAGCGCGGACCGCCCCCGGGCCTCCAGAGAAAGACCAAGTTCTTCCCCATCCAGCATTCTTCGACCAGGATCACGTACGTTCCATCCGCACGACGGTGCGACTTCCCTCCGGGGCCATTGCTCCCCCCAAATCCATTCCTGTCCGTCCCCCACAAAAGCCGAGGCTTCTTCGACCAGTCCGCCCAGCAGCGGATCACCGGCCCCACCGAGCACTGCTCCCAGGCGTTGGCCCTCGGCCACGTGGGATGCGGGCGCTTCTCGGTGAACATGCCGACTGATATTCGTCAGCTTGAATCGCCCCGTCGCCGTTGGCGTCAACCCACAAGAAGGGTCCGTCCGGATGCTCCGGCGGCCACGCGCCTCTCCTGGCGCCGTGCGGGTAATATATCATTAGTCCGTTACGAGGAGATTTCCCCTCGCGTCAAAGCACATCGCCACGGGCTCCTTGCAGTCGGCGACGGACACCTTGAGGTCCTCGCCGTTCCGGCCGATCTTGCGCACCCCCTTGGCGCCCGTGTCGATGACCCAGAACGCCCGCTCGGCCCCACGGTCGACGAGGATTCGGCCGGGATTCCTGAACTGCACGTCGCGGACGTGCGCCATGTCCGCGGTCCTGTAGATCCGGATGCGGTCCGCTGAAGGATCGGAGACATAAAGTCCCCCGTCCGCCGCCACCGCCGGTCCGCCGCGGTACCCCCAGGGATGCCATCCCTCGAGGCTGCGGGCCTTGTCGCCGTCGGTCGTGTAGATGCTCGCCTCGCCGCCGTGCTCATCCCAAACGTGGCTGATGAAATAGACGCGGCGAAGCGGCGGCACGATCCTGGACGGTCTCCCCCGCCAACACGCAGTTACCCGCACGGCCGGTGACCGGGGCGGCGCCTGAAACCACCGTAACGGCAAAGATGGTGATCATCAGAAATGCCCCTCAATGGGGCGCTTCACGGACGGATATGCCGACGGCCTCGTCGAAAGTCAACCAATCCCCTCTTCCTTCTACTCGCGCCCGGTGGCCCACCCTATCTCACCCCCAAGGCCGCAAGCTCCGCATTCCAGGGCTTGCGGTACGGCCGGCGGAGCATCGCGTTGGCCTCGCCGTCGCCGACAATCTGCTCGCGCTCCGAGTCCCACACGAGCTTCCCAAGGCGTCCATTGCGAATCAGCTCTCGGGCGCGCTGGAATACCGGCCCCGAACGGTTCTGGGTGCCCACCTGCACCACGCGCCTGAATCGGCGGGCGACCTCGACCATCCACCACCTCTCCCTGACGAAGAGGCTCAGGGGCTTCCCGACGTAAACGTCCTTCCCCGCCGCGCCCGCCTGGACGAAGTCCAGCCGGGTCATCTTCGCGGGATCCGCGCCGCGGCCGATCGCTCATTCCATTTCCGTCCCCCCATGACCGCCCTCAGGCGGCAAAGGCCTCCATGAGTCTCCATCCGGCGTCGGCGAACTGCGCCAGCGTGCGCTGGGTCTCGCCGCAGGTGATGAACTCATCCGGCCGCAGCCCGCCGGGTTCGTACGCCCGCGCGAACTCCCTGCGCCGTGAGAACCTCCCCCGATCACGCCCGGCGGCACCGGCTCGTGGATCCGCTCCTGGCGCGGGGGGTCTTCGCCGAGGATCCCGTCCTGGAAGGGGGCGCGTTCGAGCAGAGCGCGTAGGCACGCTTGGCCACGGCGATGCCGGCCTGCCTGATGTCCGACTCGCCCAACTCGGCCCGCGCGTCGCGGGGAGCTTCACGGCCATGTTCGGGGCCAATGAGTGGAAGCGCCGGGCCATGGCCAGCATCGGCTCGCGCTCCCCCGCCCCGAGCGGATTCACCTGGGCGCAAACGTGCCCGCGGCGGACCCCGCCCCTCTCGTATTCCGGCATGAGCATCCCCGCCGCCCGCGTCACTACGATCCGCATGAGGGCCTCGGCCTTCTCCTCAGGCGACGGATCGCCCGACAAGGCCTCGCGGATCGAGTCCCTCCACGCCTCGCGGTTCCTGACCAGCGCGATGTTCGCCAGGTAGGGATTCGTCGTCACGCCCAGGGGGCGAGCGCCCCCACGGTTTCGGCCGGATCCTCCAGCAGCGCGCGAGGTTGTTGCCCACGTCGACGCACGCGCCGACGTATTGGCTGCCGATCCGCTTGAGCAGATCAGCGCACTCGGCCGCGCGGTGGTCCTTGTGGTTCTCCACGGCCAGCCGGACGCGGCGCCTCTCCGCCACCGGAGCGGCCCGTTCCAGCGACTCCCGGCCGCCATGGACGGATTCATCGGGGGATCGACGATCCCCTCAGTGCCAGCGGTTCGAAGAGATCCGGAGGCGTACCGGCCCTGCGCCGGGCGAGTCTCTCCTGCTGACAGGCGTAGAATACCAGGCCGAGGCCGCTTTTCGCGGGCCGCCCCTTCAGGGGCCCGGCCGGGCGGGCGCCCCAGGACATGCGTGCCGCGCCGCCGGCGGCGACTCCCGCCAGCAGGCCGACGGCCTCCCTGCGGTTCATCAAACCCGCATCCCGGCCGCTCGACCGCATCCGGCCTCCTTGGCGCACGTCACCTCACCTCGACACGGGCCACGTTGCTGATAGGACTTCTGTTCCGCGACCCGTCCCACGATCGAACGGCAAAGAAACGCGTGCCGGGAGAAATTCCTTCCACCACGAAAGATTCCCTGGTCCCGGCCGCGGATGGCTTGGGCTCGCCGTGAATCTGGAAGGACGCCCACCAATTCGCCTTGGCCTCCAGTTCCTCAGGGAACTTCAACCGTTCCGCGATCTCGCGTTCCGCCCATTTGACTTGGTACTCCACCGGGCCGCCCGCCGGCGCCGTCCAGGTCAATCGCACCTTGCCGCCACCGATGCTTTCGGCGGCCAGATCGCGCACCGCCTCCGGCGGAGTCCGGTCGGATCGTTCGGCGTAGTAGTTCACGTAAGCCCACGGGACGTGCGGGTAAGCCTTGGAACTCAATCCATCCACCGCCCGGCGGAACCGCTCTTCCCCGGAATTCTTGTATGCCCAGGCCATCACCCAGCTGAGGTTTCCGTAGCTCAGATTCTTCTGGCCTTCCGGCTTGGGATCATCGTCGAGCTTCCGGCGCGCCTGGGCGATCCTGGCGGCGTTGATCCGGGGATCGATGAAAACCACGTAGTGGAATCCCCAGGGCCCCATCGACGACTCGGCGAGGATGAAATCGGCCATGCCGAGCATCTGGTCGCGGGTGCGCTCGGAGCCGGTCAATTCGTAGTGCGCCTTCAACCCCTGCATGACCTGGGCCATCATGAATGGTTTTTCGACGACCTCCTTGCCCCCTTCCCAGCCGTTCATCTCGCCGTAGTTGCCCCGGGCCTTGTTCACCTGCTTCCAGCACACGCCGGCGAACCGGTCCAGCGACCTGAGCAGGGATTCGCCGCCGAGAATTCTATAGGCCTCCGCCAGATTGTGAAGCGGCAGCCCGTCGGCCCGCGTGCCGGCGACCAGCCCACCGCCGCCTTCCCTGAAGTCCACGTAGGATTGACAGAACGTGGCGATGCCGGCCACGGCCTCCAGCGCAAGAGGATCGCCGAAGATCCGCCAGCAGTCGAAAATCTCCTGGGCGCAGAAGTGCGCATGATTCCAGGACATGTACCCGTGGTGCCAGGTGCCCTCGCGGTATTTCCCCGTGCCGCGGACCGTCGAGCAGTACTGGGCGTGGTTCAGCAGCTTGGCGTCGCGGGGATACCGGTAGTCCTCCAACCAGAGCGGGGTGAGACCAGAGGAGTGCCGCGACACGGCGTAAAGCCTGCAGGCCTGATGGGGATCGCCCGTCTGCGCCCATTCAGTCAGGTCGGCTCCATGGTAGCGGCGGCGGATTCGGTCGGCCACGTCGCCGCCGAAAGTGACCCAGTTGCGACCCGAGCCGGCCTGTTTCCGCACGGCCCCACCGGCGAACGGCCTCGGGGTATCCCGCCTGGGCGCCCTCGTGAACGCCCCAGCGGCGAGATTCCAATCCCGCGAGGCGCACGCCACCAGCGGATAGTCGAAGGCCTTTCCCATGGCCTCCGCCCGCTCAACGGGGATGGGTCCGGCCGACCAGCGGAAGGAAAGGTCGTGCGCCTTCCGCGTCATGTCGTCCAGCCAATGCAAACCGCCGAAGGACCGCGTGTGCCTGGGCCACAGTCGCAGGGTTATCCGGCCGTGTGAAACCTCGGTGACCTTCGGATACTGCTCGTAATAATTCCTGAGGGCGGCGAATGCCCCGCCTTTAGCGGAGTTGAGAACCGCCCAGCCGGCCGCGAAATCGCCGGCCGCCACCTCCTTGTCGCCATCCACCACCTTGTAGCCGCGGAAGGCGGGCCTGCCGGCCCTGCACCTCGACTTGTCGGCCGTCCAGTCCAGCACTGGGCTCATGATGCCTCCCTTGCCGAAGGTCTCCCACAGGTCGGTGCCGTCCGACTCTTGATGCAGATACGCCGTACCGCCCGTTCCGAACGTGCCCTTCACGGGCCTGCCCCATTCGCCGCCGAGCGCGTAATCGCGCGCATCGGCCGGCCCCGGCGGTTCCCAGACCACCGAAAAATCCCGGAAATAAAAAGGTCCTATCAGGTCATGAGGCGTGTTCTTGAGGACCACGGTCAGGTCGCACCGGTGCATGCGATCGGCATCCCCGGACGACTCCGCATAGGCGTATATCCAAGCGATGAAACCGAACCGGGAGTGATCCGTGGGGCTTTCCGCCCGCAGGCAAGCGCGGAGGGGTCCTTCCTCCCAGACCGACCACTCGATGCGCTGCCCATCGGTGGAGCGCTCCCGCCCCTCAGCGTCGGTAAGGATCAGCCGAAAGGGCGCGCTGAAATCCTTACGTATCTCCAGATCGCCCACCCGCCAGCTCTTTCCCGAATCGGCGATCTTGACCGGGTTGTCCGGCGGTGGATTCCTGCCGCGCTTGAGCCTATATTGGGCCTGTCCTCCCTGCGGCACGTCCGCCGGAAACGTCACAAGCAGCCAGCGGATCGAACCGTCTCCACGCCCCTCGCCGGCATCACGCCAGCGTTCGAGCACGCGGAACTGTGCCGGCACGGGGGCGCCGGCGGCGTCGTAAACCGCGATGCCGGCGGGCTCCTTGAGCAGCCCGCACGGCAGCGGGATGCCCGTCGAGCATATCTCCCGCCGACGTTCCACTCCAGCCACATCCCAGACCGTGACCGTAACATCCAAATCGGCGCTCGGCGCGGCTTGTGGGAACGATGCTATCAGGAAACATACAAAGAGGGACACGTCCATCCTGCAAGCCCCCACAGAGAGCACACATGCAGGGGTATGCATGGGCTCCAAGAATTATACACCCTGGTCCCACCTGATCCCTGGGGGCCGTCGGCAGCTTGTTGAATGTGAGGGACTCGATCCCACCTGGGTCCCTTGAAGCGCCCTCGGCCGATCCCGGCTCTGCGCCAGTGAGTATTGACATGGGATGGACGGCGGGATAGATTTCCGCAATCCCTTGGCGTTCAACGACGGTGCCGGGGTAGCTCAACGGCAGAGCACCGCTTTCGTAAAGCGGGGGTTGTGGGTTCAAATCCCATTCCCGGCTCCAAAAAAGATCTCCTCAGAAGACAGCGCCAAGAGGCGACCGACCGGTTCAGCACGTCACGGCAATCATACCGCACTTTACTGAAATAAAGTTTGTCACCCGGCCCACCCCGCCCTCAAGATATCAGGGGACCCGGATGACTCAGGAGAAGCCCGAGATCCGCGAGAAGGCGTTCGAAATCCTGGCGCGCCAGCACCACCGCCAGCTGCTGGCCTACGCCCTCTCCCTGGCGCGCGACGAGGACGTGGCCGAAGATCTTGCTCAGGACGCCTTCCTGGAGGCCTACCGCTGCCTGTCTCGGTTCGATCCCTCGAGGGACTTCGGCCGGTGGGTACGAGGCATACTCCGGAACAAATACCTGGAATGGACCCGCAGGAAACGTCTCCGCGTCCTGCCCCCCGAGGTCATGCAGGGACTGGATGAACAGCACCAGGCGTGGGACCGTTCCTGGGAGTCGGGCCGTGGAGACGCGCTGAGCGCCCTCCGGCACTGCCTGACGCTCCTCAAGGAGAAGGCATCGAAAATCGTTGATCTCTTCTATTTCAAGCGGCACGACTGCGCCACCATAGCCGTCCGCTTAGACTCCACCGAGGACGCCATCAAGAAGCGGCTGGAGCGGATCCGATGCGCCTTGGCCGAGTGCATCCGACGGCGCCTGGCCGTGTCGCCTCCGGAAGCGGGGCACTGAACCATGACGGAACGGAACGGACGGATAGAGGACGAATCGGCCCCGCAAAGGCCCCCAGCGGAACAGCTGGCCGTCGACGGGCTCCTGCGGGAACTGGCCCGTTCCGCCGGAACAGGCAGCGACGAACGTTTCATCGCCCTCCTGATGCGGCGCGTCCGCGGCGAATCCACCCGATCACGCCTCCGGCACCTCGCCGCCGCCGCCCTCCTGGCGGCCTCCATCCTGGGCGCCCTGCTCTTCTTCCGACCCCCGCCGGCTCGCCCCGCGCTCCTGCTGGCCGACGGCCGGCCGATCGAACGCGGGTCGACCGTGACCGCGCCTGAACGGCCGGTGGACGTGAACCTGGGCCCCTCCTGCCTGCTGACCCTTGACCGGGGAGCCGCCATCCGCGTCGAAGGAAAACCCGCGGCCGAACAGGTCTATCTCGAGCGCGGGCGGCTGGGGGTCCAGGTCCGGCCGGGCCTCGAGAGCTTCGTCGTCCGCACGGACGTCGGAACGGTCTTCGTGACGGGCACGAAATTCGAGATCCACGTCGAAGAGGGCGACGAGAAGCGGGTGACGGTCGCCGTCACGGAAGGAAGCGTCCTCCTGACCGGGCCGAACGGCGAGCAGGTCGTCACGGCCGGGCATTCAACCTCCATTTCGCAAGGATCGGTCCATCACCCGGAACCCCACGTCGGCGCGGTCCGTCCCCCCTGGCCCCTGGAACCGGAGCGGAGCCGCCTGGGGATCAACTTCAGCATTCCGGCGGACTGGGTCGCGGAATACCCCTTCGCGGACCTCGCGCGCCTTTCCCGCAAATGGATCAGCCAGAAGAAGGGGGCTCGATGGGGAGAGGGGCCGCCCTTGGATCTAGACGCCGCCGGCTGGATCCGGCACCTCGATCCCGACTGCTGGGCCGACATGATGCTCTGCACCTGCGGGCACGCCCCGCCAGGCCGGTATACGTGCCTCTACGAGGGCGATGGAGACCTGGAAATCCACGGCGCTCGCGCGGTCATCCTGGCCAGGCCAGGCCGGATCGAGTTCGTCACCGAGGGCGGGCCCTTCCGCATCAGGCTCCGCAGGACGAACCCGGCGGACTACATCCGTGACATCCGCGTCCTCATGCCGGGGAGCGAGGAACGATACCGCGACAATCCCTTCTCCCCCTCATTCATCGAGCGATGGAGGGGCTTCAACGTCTTCCGGTTCGTGAACTGGATGAAGACGAACTCCTCGACGATACGCACCTGGAATGACAGGCCCCTCCTTTCCGACGCCACGTGGATGGATAGGGGCGTACCGGTGGAGGTCATGGTTGATCTGTGCAATCGTACGGGGGCCGACCCATGGTTCTGCATGCCCCACGCGGCGGATGACGACTTCGTGCGCCGATTCGCCGCCCTCGTGAAGGATTCCCTTGATCCCGCCCGCCGCGTCTACGTGGAGTATTCCAGCGACTTGACCAACCCCGCCGCGAATAAGGGCCGGCATGCCGCGGAGGAAGGTATCAGGCGAGGGCTCGCACGGACGCACGAAGAAGCGATGTGGCGGTATGCCGTGGTGCGCTCACAGGAAATCTTCACGATCTGGGAGGAAATTTTCGGGGGGAAGGATCGCTTGGTCCGCGTACTTTCGTCGCCGGCCGACCCCGATGAGGCCCGGAAACGCCTTGATTACGGGGGCGCATACCGGCACTGCGACGCCCTCGCGGTCCACCTCTTCTTCAGGTATCACGTGACCGGGAGGGGCGGATCGGCGGATCCACCCGACGTGGAGACTGTGAAGAGATGGACCTTGGACGAGCTCTTGGACCGCGTGGAGGAGGGGCCGCTTGCGCGGGCGATCGAGGTCATGCCCGCGCTGGCTGGAGCGGCGTCCGAATACGGCCTCCGCCTTATCGCCGCTGCAGGCGGGCAGGGTCTACAGGCGGTGGGGGGCGCCGAGCGCGACGAGGAGCTCAAGCACAGGCTCCGCGCCGCGAACCGGCACCCACGCATGGGCGCCTTCTACACACGATTCTTGGACGCCTGGAAGGCGGCCGGCGGGGATATCTTCTGCCTCTACAGTTCCACCGGGAATTGGAGCCAGACGGGATGTTGGGGCCTGTTGCAATACCAGAACGATGATGAGGGAAATCAGCCCAAGTTCCGGGCGGTGATGGAATGGAACCGCATGAACCAGAGGGATTGAAGGAATGGGCTTCACGAAAGCTCTAAGGCGGGCGGCGGCGCTGGCGGCCGCGTTCCTGGGGACCCTGCGGGCGGCCGGGCAGGAGGTCCATTCCCTGCCTGCCGACCGCGCGGCGGGCCTCCGCGTGGTCCACGTGGGCAACAGCCACTCGCACGCCCTGCGCCTCCTGGAACCACTCGCGTGGTCCACGGGGCACCCGCAACACAAGAACGGGGAAATCAACATCCTCGGGGCTCCGCTCAGGTGGAACTGGGACCATCCACAGCAGAACAAATGGCCCCAGACGCTCGCCGCCGACAAGTCCTGGGACGCCATCACACTCCTCGCCTGTAGTGGAGACGACGAGATCTACGCCCCCAAATTCGCGGCCGAGGCCTACAAGGGCAACCCGAAGTGCGAGGTCTTCATTTACACGATCTGGCCGGCCGCCCACATGGACTGGGAGAATCCACCGCAGGCACGCACGGAGACGCACTCCGAGAAGGTGGCCGCCGCCGTCAAGAAGGCCTTCCCGGACAAACCCCTGCCCCGCGTAATCCCGAGCAGCCTCATCATCCGCGAACTGGGACGAATGGCGGACACGGGACGCCTTCCCGGCGCGTCCAACCGATACGCGCTCCTTTCTGACGAAGGGCATCTGGGAGAGATGGGAATGTACACCGTATCGGTCCTTGTTAACGCCATGCTGTACTCCGAGTCCCCGCTCAACTACCCCGACCGCTTCGGCCGCAAGGATAAAAGGGGAAACCTCGCGAAGGACCGGTACGAAAGCCTCGACATCCCCGCGGAAACCGCCCGCGTCATCCGCGAAACGGCATGGGACATCCTCCTGACCTACCCTCCGGCGGGGATTGCGCGGGACCTGGTGATAGCGGACCGTCGCCTCCCGCCGGTTATCGCTTGCAGATACTACGAACACCGGCTCAAGGCGCTGAACGGCGGGGGCACCCTCCGCTGGACTCTGGAGAGAGGCCTTATGCCCGCCGGTATAGGCCTCTCGCCGGATGGCATCCTCTCGGGCACAAGCCCGGCGGTGGGCGAGTTTCTCCTCCGAGTGAAGGTGTCCGACGGAAAAAAATCCTTCGAACGAACGCTCAACCTGTCGGTAAGCGAGGACCGTCCCCCCGCGATCGATGAAACGACGCTGAAGCCCGTCGCGCTCGACGATTACTGCCTCGTGGAAATCAGGAGGCGCGGCGGGGTCGGACCGCTCAAGTGGGACCTGGCGGAAGGCGGCCTCCTGATGGGGACGCCGGGGGAAGCCGGGGAATTCCGCTTCACCGTGCGGGTAACCGACTCGCACCCGGACGGGGGGCGGGCTTCCGGTTCGAGATGAAAATGGGGAGGAGGACGCTCGTGAGGAAGTGGATGGCCGGAACAGTCGCGCTGGTGGCGTGGGCCTCCGTGGCGCGGGCTGACGACCCCGCCAACCCGGATCTCATCCCCGAGGCGCGCGCGGTGCTCAAGTACCTTGAATCGATCTACGGGAAGAAGTGCCTTGTGGGGCAGAACAAGTTCGACCACGCCGAGAAGGCATTCCAGGCCTCCGGGAAATATCCCGCGCTGGTCAGCGTGGACCTCAGCGGCTGGTCCAAAACCCGGTGGGATGACGTCTACAAGCGGAACCTCCAGAAAGCGATCGACCGCGCGAAATCCTGGTGGATCGAAAAGAGAGGCCTCGTCTCCATCGAGTGGCACTGGGCCAATCCCATGCAAACCGGCGGCGACTTCAAGCACACCCAGCCGAAGAAGGAGGAACGGCCCGACGTCGGGAAGATGGTGACGCCGGGGACCCCTGAGCACGCCGCGGCGATGGCGGAGATGAAGAAGCACGCGGACTACCTCGAACAGCTCCTCCAGGCGCGAGTCCCGGTGCTCTGGCGCCCCCTCCACGAGATCGAGGGCGGCTGGTTCTGGTGGACGGACGTGCAGAATCCCGAGAACACCGCGAAGCTCTGGCGGATGATGTTCGACTACTTCGTGAAGGAGCGGAAGCTCCACCACCTCATCTGGGTCTACAGCTCCGCGCTCAAGGCTGGGGACATGCAGAAGGACGTCGTATGCATAGACTACCGGAGGAGGTTCTACCCGGGCGACGCGTACGTGGACATCGCCGGGATCGACATATACGTCAACAGCTGGTTCGGGTGGGGCGACTATCGAAAGGAAGCCTACTCGAAGGCGTGGGACATCATGCATCAGCTGGCGCCGGTGAAGATGCACGCCCTCTGCGAATGCCAAGGGATACCCGATCCGGAGATCATGGTGAAGAACGGCCCGAGGTGGCTCTACTGCCTGGCCTGGTACGTGGGGGACAAGCCGGAGTGGAATCCGCCGGACTGGGTGAAGCGGATATACCCCCACGAATTCTTAGTCACCCTGGATGAGCTGCCGAGGCTCAAGACGGAAAAATGAGAACCCCCCATTGGCCGTCCCCTTTCCCCGGAGGGCGTTCACTGGAGCTGGCACGATGAGATTCTTTACGACGATCCTGCTGATCGAGGCCCTTGCCCCGGAGGGCGCCGGACAGGAAACCGCCGTGCGCCTCACGGACCGCGTGCTGGTCCCGGACTGCCCGCGTCTGGGGATCCACCTGAGCGGAGACACCGACTACGGCTCCCCCATGCTCAAACAACGCGTCGCCGAGAATTTCGAGGGGAGCGTCTACCGGTTCCTCACCGGCTTGGGCAGCAGGGTCGAGGGCGACCGCGCCGTGATCGGATACCACCCCGATCCCGTCCTGGCGGGATGGCTCAAGGGCGCACGCTACACGATCCTTTCGGGGCCGGACGCCTGGCGCACCGGCATCCTGAACGACATCCAGCCGGTCGGGGAACAGGCCATGGACGGAAAGACCTCACGGAAGCTCAGGTACATTCTGGACCGTCCCTTCCGGCCTCATCCGAAAGAGAACAACTTGATGATTGAACTGGATCACAAGGATCGGGGCTCCAATCCCTTCCTGAAGAAACCGCGATCCTGGTCGAGGGCCGACGTCCCCGAGGTCGAGGCGCGTCTCTGCTCTGCCGCCAACGGCATCGCCATCGGCGACACCCCTCCGGGATCGGCCGGCCGCGCCGCCTTCCGCGTTTCGGGCGGCGGGGGACGCGGCCATGTCATGTTCCAGGCGGTCTACGAGAGCGCCATGGCCCTGGAGGGCACGTGGCGGGCGGCGTTCTGGGTGAAGGCGGCGGCCGGGGCTCCAGAGGTCACCTTCGGCCTGACCGGGCACGACGGCAAGTTCTTACACGCCCCGGCGCCGCACACCCTCCGGCCGGGCGGCTGGCGGAAGGTTGAGCGGGACTTCACGGTGGGACGCGGTGCGAAGATCGGTATCCTCCACCTCCGCATCGAGGCCGCGGGGGGAGACGTCCTTATCGACGACGTGGAGCTCTCCATACTTGGGGACCGGAATCCCACCGCATTCCGTGACGCATTCGTCGATCTCATGCGGGAGCTTCGGCCGGGGGTGACGAGGTATCTGCTCAACACGTCGGGCACGCTCGAATCGCGTATCCCGTCTCCCCTGGGACAGGTCGCCGCCGGCATCGGATTCCCGGCCACGAAGGTTGACTGGGGACTCCACCAGTACCTCGAGCTGGCGGAGCACGTCGGGTTCGAACCATGGTATACACTGCCTGGGACGCTCACGCGGGAAGAGGTGACGCAATTGATGGAGTACCTCGGGGCCCCCGCGGATAACGGATGGGGCCGGATACGAGCCTCGCTCGGGCACCCCCGCCCATGGACCGAGACGCTCCGCCGGATCCTCCTCCAGTTCGGGAACGAGGTCATCACTTTCGCCGCGCGCGGTTACCCCGGCCCCGACTACTGGCATGGACTTATCGAAACGGGGAAGAAGTCCCCTCACTACCGGACCAACGTCGTCTTCATCGTGGATCGGCAGACGGGCGCGGAACACGTGCTCGAGAACGCCCCCAACGCCGACCGTCTCTGCATGAGCAGCTACATGATGTACTCGTTCCGCCGGGAGATGCTGGAAGAACACGACACGAGAGAAAAGCTGGCCCGCTACATCGCCTCCGTGCCGTTCCAGCTTTGGCTCCAAGAGCCGCGCAACCTGGAGGATCTGGCGCTGGCGAAGCGGCTCGGCAAGGAGGTCAGCATCTATGAGGGCGGCAATTTCCACACCACCTTCGGCGATGCGCCCGTGGAGACCATCAATGACATTCTGACCAGCCAGGTCGGGGGGCTGGCGTGCACGGCCTGCATGCTGGTGCCGATGAAGGCGCACGGCATCCGCGCCCAGAACTCCTTCAATCTCTCCCAGTTCGGCTTCAGCCCAGGCGGGGCGTTCGGCGACATCAAGGGCCAGGTCCGCCTGTGGGGCGGCGTCCTGGAGCGCGGCGAGAAGGGACGCCGGTTCCGGCCCCGGATGCTATGCCTTATGGCCGCCAACCGCGTGATGGGCGGAGACCTGGTGGAAACGATCCATGGGGGTCTGGATCCCTCCTTCGACGCCTCCGGGATCTTCACCTCCGGGTACCGGTACACCAAGAACCCCCGGCATGATGCGGTGAAAGGGCTCAAGGCCCTGCAGAGCTGGGGATTCGCCGAGGGGAAACGTAGGGGCCTGGTGCTCATGAACCTGGATCCGGTCCGGGAGCAAACCGTGAGAATCGAGTTCGATGGGGAAGCGGCCGGCGGAAAGGCCTCGAGCTGGCTCGTCTCAGGCCCCGAGCCCTTCGCCGACAACGAACCGGAACGGGAGGAGCCGCAGGTCACGATGAAGGAGGGGGTTGTCGACCGCTTCACCTCGGGCACTTCCGTGACGCTCCCCCCGTGCTCCCTACTTTCGCTCGGGTGGGAAATCGAGTAGCCACAAAAGCGATCTTCGGCCGGCGAGAAGACCGTCCAAAAGGCCGGATCGCGGGTCACCGCACGAGGTGCCGGTAACGAATCCCTGTCACCTTTCCCATTCCAGTGTCAATGGAAGTACGGACTGCAAGGAAGAATACGATGGATCTCTTGCCGCGGTTCGCCGGGCGCGCACTCCCACTGGCGGCCCTCCTCGCATCCGGCTGGGCGGAGTCGTCGCCCTCCCAGGTAATGAGTGACGATCCTGTGAAGACCGCCCTCGCCCTGATTCGGTCGATGAACGATCCGAAGATCGGGGACCGCATCGATGCCCTCGGAGGATGGCTCGCCGTTACCCCGTCGCATGCCGAGGGCGTATTAGATGCCCTGGAAAAGATTACCTCCATTCAGGCCGTCACCCTACGGGCCGAACTCCTGGTATGGATCGCCCGCGGTGAGGACATCCCGCGGCGCGCGGCAAGGACGAAAGGCGCGAAACCCCAGGTGCTTTCGACTGACCGGCTCGGTCCCCGGGCGGGCGCCCTGCTTACCCATGAGGACCCTTTCGTCAGGGGTTTGGGCGAATGGGCTCTTTCGTTCCGGCTGAGTTCCGATTACGAGGGGCAGGATGAGCGGATCGACGGCCGCCTCGTCCCCGCCGCCTGGCCGGGAAATGACGCCCCGGCGTGGTACCGGCAGTGGATATCGATCCCGGCCGAGGATTTCTTGGAACTAGACTACGTTCGCCAAGCCGCGGCCCAAGGTTGGCACCGCAGCACTGGATCCCTCCTTGGTTCCGCGGATGCGCTGGTAAAGCGGGCTGAAGGATTGGCGAATTCCATCACATCCCCCGCCGCCGCGTCCGCCCTCGCCTCAGTCCATGCGGCGCGCCGGAGGCTGGACGCCTTCAGCCGGTCCTCCCCCGAAGACCTGACCGGGCAGCGCCGGCTCTGGCTGGCACTCCGCCGGGCGGCCCGGGGGATGGTGATGGCCAACCCCGATATCGAATTCGACCGGATTCTCTTCGCCACACGCCAGGCGGCACGACATGGGGGGAACATCACGGCGGGGCGCTGGAACCAACACCTCCCCGGCGGTGACATCCTGATCAAGACCGGCCTGAACCCGGAGGACCCCGTCCGCCCCCTGATCGACGGGCGGCTCGGCCCCGGCCACGTGCGCGGCCTGGACCTCTGGTGGGACGCGGACCGTCTGGTCTTCGCCTACGCACGGCAGCCGGGGACCGCCGCGAAACTCGCCCGCTACTCTTTCCCGAACGGAGAGGAATCCCAGCACGGAGGCTACTTCGGATTCGGAACCGTTCGTGGAAGGCTGGGGGAGGAGGAGAACTCGGCCCTCTTCGAGGTCAAAACCGACGGCAGCGGGCTTCGCCGCCTCACAGGCCTCCCGTACAACGTCGACCAAGAACCCGCCTATCTAGCCAGCGGCGACATAGTCTTCGTCTCCGACCGATCCAATTACGGCAGCCAGTGCGCCGGGGCGTTGGAACAGGACAACATGATCCTGAATCTTTATCGTTGCGATGCCGACGGCAGGAACATCCGGGCCCTTACCAACAACAAGGACTTCGACCGCCACCCCCACGTGATGGATACAGGCCAGATACTCTTCCTCCACTGGGAGTACCAGGAACGGCACCTCTGGCAGACCCACTCGCTGTGGACCTGTCTCCCCGACGGCCGCCTGACGGACGCGATATACAAGCAGCATATCGAGACAGGTCCGATGTCGCTCCGTGAAGCCCGGCAGGTACCCGGCCAGAGCAAGATCGTGGCGATCGCCTGCGGCCACCACAACTACGACCAAGGGGCCGTGATGCTCGTGGACTACGCCAAGGGCGTCAACAACCCGGAGGGCATGCGGCTGGTAACCACCGGGGTTTCGCACACGGAGGGAGGATACGGCCGGGCCAAGACCGTCGAAGAGGGCGGCGTCCGGGACGCCGGCGGACATTACATGTTCCCCTATCCTCTCTCCGACCGAACGTTCCTCGTATGCTACTCCTACAAGCGCCCCGAAAAGCTCCTGGGCCTGAACTTCGGTCTCTACGTCATCGACGTATGGGGCCACAAGGAACTAATACACAGGGATCGCTTCCTATCGACGGCCTTTCCCATACCATTGCGTCCCCGTCCACGCCCACCCGTGATTCCTGATCTACATCAACCTCCGCCGGGACCCCGTTTCGGCCTCGCCTACGTGGCCGACGTCGACGCCGACATGCCCGGGATCAAACCCCGCACGGTCAAGTACCTCCGGATCTCGCAGAAGGTGCCTTGGCCCTGCGTGCGGGACGAGAGCAAGCCGTTCGGCTTCAACGACCTCCACTACATGTGCACGACCGGATGGGCCATGGCAATGGGAATGTGGGACTGGGGCGCCGCGCGCGTCATCGGCACCGTGACGGTGGAACCGGCCGGCTCGGCGTTCTTCAAGGTGCCCGCCAACCAGCCGGTGTATTTCCAGGCGCTGGACGAGAACTTCCTGGAAGTCCGCCGCATGCGAAGCAACGTCACATTCCAAGCGGGTGAAACTCGGAGCTGCACGGGATGCCACGAGACGAAGCCCGCCACCGCGTCGACGGCCCCGGGGCCCATCTCTCTGGCCATCCGCCACCCACCCTCCACGCCCGTGCCGCCTCCGTGGGGAGACCGCGAGATCCCCGATTACGAGCGGCACATCCAGCCGATCTTCGACCGAAACTGTGTTCGATGCCACGGCGAGATGAATCCCGCCGGAGGCCTGGAGTTCACATCCCGCAAAATTCAAGACCATATGCAGTCGTACCGCACGATATTCGGCCTCAAGGCCGGCGATCCGACGCCGGTCCTGGAAGGCTACTGGAAGCATTGGCATCCCGGCGAGCCGATGCCGGGAGATCCTGTGGCCGCCAAGGATGTCCTCAAAAAGATGGCCGCGAATCAGCAGCCAGGACAGCTGGTGGCCATCGCCAACTACCAGGGAGGCGCGGGGGTAACGCCGCCGCTGTCCTTCGGATCGGGGAAGAGCCGGCTGGCGCGGATCCTCCTGGAGGACGAGCTCCATCGGAAAGAAGCAAAGCTTTCCCCGGACGAGTGGCAAACGCTGGTCGCCTGGATCGACCTCAATGCGCAGTACTGGGGCACGTTCGTGGACAAGGATCCTCACTTCAAAAGTAGAAAGGCCGGAAAGACAGTTCCCTGTCGGCGTGTCAGCGTGATCTTCCCCGATCCCTGGCTCAGACCGCCCGCTGGTGAATGGATCTGGGAAAATAACGAAACCGTTATTCTCCAACCCTGATCGAGTTGAAGCCATGACATCCTTGTCCCGGCGCGACTTCATCGAGACGATGACAGGGGTATCCCTCCTGGCAGGTTCCTCCGCCAATCAAACGGAGAAACAAGCGAACTCTGTGAAAACACCCTTTGTGGGCATCCATATCGCGGCACATAGCTTCTACGACGAGGGCATCGACCATTGCCTCGACTTCCTACGAGAAACCGCAGGGGTAAACGCCCTCCTGATCAGCAGCAGCTACTACTACGGCGCAATGATCCGTCCCAAGGAAGTCATGGGCAACCACGACGTCCCCCCCCGCGACAACCGAAACCGCAAGCTCAGCCGGGTCTATTTCAAATTCAACGATGGGGCCTACGCCGGCACCAGCCTCCGTCACCGGGGCGCCGATCCCGACGCTGAATATGCCGGCCGGGAGATCTTCGCCGATCTCGCAGGACCCGCCCGCCGGCGCGACATGAAACTGTTCGAGCGAATGTACGAACCTACCTCCCAGGCACTCGGTAAAAGTATCCGTAACGGAGAACGCGTACTGGCCCGTGATCTGACCGGACGACCGGACAGTAAACCCTGCTGGAACCACCCGGAGTTCCGCACATGGATAGTCGCGGCCATCTCCGACCTGTTCAAGACCTATCCCCTCGACGGCCTCCAGTACGGGGCAGAGCGCGTCGGCCCCCTCTCCCGACTGCTCTACCGCGGGAATCCCCCCACCTGCTTCTGCGAACACTGCGAAAAGCGCGGACGGGAACACGGCCTCGACATGGGCCGCGTACGCCGGGGCTTTCAGCGCCTCCACGAATTCATCCATGCCCAGCGCCAGGGCGCGGATCGTCCAAGCGACGGCGTGTTCACCACCCTGCTGGGCGTCCTCATCGAATACCCTGAAATCCTGGCATGGGAACGCGAACAGCTGGCCTCCGCCGAAGAAATCCACAAATCGATATTCAATGCCGTAAGGGCCATCCGCCCCGGCGCCCGGGTGGGCCGTCACGTGGACCACGCCCAGTCAAGCTGGGATCTCATCTACCGGGCCGCCGTCCCGCCGGCCCGCATGGCCGAGACCTGCGATTTCATCAAGCCCATCCTCTACCACGAGATCATCGGCCCGCGCCTTCGCAACTCGGTGCTGGAGGAGCTGAAGAAGGGACCTCTCAGGGAACTCGCGCTGGACCAGTCGCTCGCCCTCTATTACGCGCTGGTGAACTACGATCCCGCGGCCGAACCGAAGCTCGACGAGCTGAACGCCAAGGGCTTTTCCCCCGAGTACGTCCGTCGAGAGACCCGGCGTTTCGTGGAGGGCGTAAGCGGCCGCTGCGCGGTCTACGCCGGCATAGGAACGGACATTCCCAAGGGAAGCGGTTGGGGCACACAGGCGTGGCCCAGCGACACAGAATCAGTGTATCGGGCCGCGAAAGGCGCCTTGGAAGCAGGCGCGGGGGGCGTCGTGGTCTGCCGCGAATACGAGGAGAACCGGCGCGAGAGCCTTCAAGCCGTGGGCCGGGCCGTTCGGGAATGGAAGGACTCATGAACCGGGCAGCGAAGGCATTCCTGGCCGGCCTGCCGGGGATTCTCGCGACCCTCCTGACCGGCACGGCGCCCCGGCGACCGGCGCCGGTACAGGACGTGCCGAAACCCGCCCGCATCCTTTGGGTCGGCAGCAGCAGCCTCTACTACCACAACCAGCCCAAGGTCCTGGCCGAATGGCTCACGCGCTTCGGGGACATGCCGGCAATGTCCGAAATAGTCGGCCGTAGCGGCACGGGCGTGCACGCCTACCTGCGGTCGGATTTCAAGGCCGAATACGGCCTCAAGCCAGGGGAGGGGATTCTCGAGAAGATCAGGCGCAAGAAGTACCGCTTCGTGGTGCTACAGGTTCCGGCGGAGTTCATCAATGGCCCGGAGGGGGAGGAGCACGACCGTTCCCTGGACGTTTACTGCGTCGCCATCCGGGAGGCAGGCGGTCAGCCGGTATTCTATGAGATGGGCTGGGGACGGGACGATAAGACCTCCGAGGGCCGCCGCAAGATCCTCGCGGCGGCGCTGCGCAACCAGATCACCCTGTTCGCCCCCTGCTCCAGCGCTTGGGAGCGCGTCCGCCGGGAGCGGCCCGATCTGGAGCTGCAAAATCCGCCCGATAGGGCGCACCCCGGAACACTGGGGGCGTATCTCAACCTGTGCTGTTTCTATTCCGTTCTGGCGGGCCGTGAACCCCCGTCCGGCATTTCCCCAACGCTTCGAATATGGCCGCGGCTCAGCAATGACGCAAAGAAGGCCTTTGACGAAAAGGTGAAATCGACGGTCTTCGACGACTATGACAACGCTCTACCGGCATGGATGAAGCGGCTTTTGATCGCCTCCCGCGAGGTGAGAATCGAGGACGAGGTTGCCGCCTATCTCCGCCGCACGGCCTGGCAAGAAGTCGGTATCTTCCGGGTGAGACTCGTGAGGGACCACCAGCAAGGGCCCCTCCCTGAAAAATAGAGATTCAGGAGAACGGCAAAGGCTCGGAACTCACCCCGGGGAACACTTCGGACATCCATCTTCCCGGACGTCATCTCAAATACAGCGGAGGGATAGACCTACGACCGAATTGTGGCGGCCCCATGAGGTTTCGTGCATGAACTGCACAACGACAAGTTACAATTACTTCCGTTCACAGCCGGCGGGCGTTTGTAAAGCGTGGGTTGTGGGTTCAAATCCCATTCCCGGCCCAATAAACGCGGCGCCTATGGCGGGAACGTCGTAGAAGCGATGTGCGGGGGAGGCGATGAAAAAGGCACGCCTCATCCTGGACGACAACATCAAGACCGCCATCACCATCGGATGTGAACCGACGAACATGAGCGGTCTGGCTCTGGCACTGGCGATCTTTCTAACCCCCCCCCGCGGCACAGGCAGGCGAAGGAGCCGGGAAGTTCCGGGCAGGAGCCTGTGCGGTCGACGTGATGCCCAAGAGATGGCCCGTCCTCGTCAGCGGCGGGTTCCTGGAGAAGCGGGCCAATGGACCGGCGGGCACCCTCCACGCCCGGTGCCTGGTGCTCGACGACGGGGTTACGAAGGTAGCTCTCTCTGTCGTGGACACGCTGATGATGACCCGCGAGTTCTGCGACGAGGCGAAGGAGCTGGCGAGCAAGGCCACCGGTATCCCTGCCACCCACATCCTGATCTCGGCCGTCCATACCCACTCCGCCCCCTCAGTCATGGGCGCACTCGGCACAGGCGTTCAAGAGGACTACGTCCCCGTCCTCCGCGACGGAATCGTTCGAGGCATTGGGCTGGCGGCGAAGAATCTTTCGCCCGCGCGGGTCGGCTGGACCGTTGCCGAAGCCGGCCGGTGGACCAACTGCCGCCGCTGGATTCTCCGCCCCGACCGGATCGGCACGGATCCCTTCGGCCAGCGGAACATCCGCGCGATGATGCACGCGGGCTACCGGAGCCCGAACCACGTCGGGCCGGCAGGACCGATCGATCCCGACCTCACGCTGCTGGCCGTCCAGTCGCCCGACGGCCGGCCCATCGCGGTGCTCGCCAACTTCTCGATGCACTACTTCGGCGCAGGAGCCGTGTCGAGCGACTACTTCGGAATCTTCTGCGCCAAGCTGGCGGCCATGCTCGGCGCCGAGAATATCGAACCGCCTTTCGTCGCCCTCATGTCCCAAGGCACCGCCGGCGACCTGCACTGGATGGACTACAGCCAACCCCGCAAGAACATCAACATCCATCAATATTCGGAAGCCGTCGCCAGGATCGCCGCCGAAGCATGCAAGAATATCGAATACCGCGACTGGGCGCCCATCGCCGCATGCGAAAGGAGACTGAAGCTCGACCGCCGCGCGCCCGACGAGCACCGGTTGACCTGGGCGCGCGAAATCATTGCCAAGATGCAGGGCCCGGTGCCAAAGAACCAGCGCGAGGTCTATGCCAAAGAAGCCATCTACCTCCACGAGGAACCGACCCGCGAACTCAAGCTCCAGGCCATCCGCGTGGGCCAGTTGGGCATCACCGCGATTCCCAACGAGGTCTTCGGCATCACCGGGCTGAAGCTCAAGGCTCAAAGTCCGCTGGTGCCTACGATGAACATCTCGCTGGCCAACGGCGCCGAGGGCTACATCCCGCCGCCGGAACAGCACACTCTCGGCGGCTACACAACTTGGCCCGCCCGCACGGCGGGGCTGGAGATCCAAGCCGAGCCCAAGATCGTCGAAACCGTGCTTCAATGCCTCGAAGTGGTCTCGGGCAAACCGCGCCGCAAGCTCGTTGTGACCAACGGCCCATACGCGGAAGCCGTCCTTGCCTCCAGGCCTCTGACCTACTGGCGGATGGAGGATATGACCGGCCCGACCGCCGCCGACGCCGTGGGCGCCTGCCCGGCGACCTACGAAGACTTCATCGCCTTCCACCTCGAGGGCCCGCAATCCCCCGCCTTCTCAGGCCAGAATGCCATCAACCGCTGTCCTCACTTCGCCGGTGGGCGGATGAAGGCCGGGGCCAGAGGGCTCGGCTCAACATACACCGTCGAGTTCTGGTTCTGGAACGGCTTGCCGTCCGACGCGCGCGAGGTCACGGGATACCTGTTCTCCCGCGGCGCAAACGGCGACAAGGAGGCCCGCGGAGACCACCTCGGCATCGGCGGCGGGAAGGACGCCCCAAACAAGCTGATCTTCTACAACGGCAACGTCGCCAATGAGCTTCTCGCCGGTACCACGGAGATCACCCTCCGCACCTGGCACCATGTCGCCTTGGTCCGCGACGGCAAGAAGGTCGCAACCTACATCGACGGCAAGCCCGAGTTTTCCGGCGAGGCCGCTGTCACGGTCCCCGAGGGCTGCGAGGCGGTATTCATCGCCGGCCGCTGCGACAACATCGCCAACCTCGCGGGCAAGCTCGACGAGGTAGCCATATTCCCCCGCGCCCTCTCAGCCGACGAGGTCGCCAAGCACCACGCCGCGGCAGGGCCGGTGAGGTAGGCGGCACGGACACCGGCCGTTGCAACATGAAACAGGAGATGTCGAGACTATCACCGCTCCATCCGTATCCCCCCGTACTTCCTCGGTCGATGCGCGGCCGGAAGGTTATCGAACGCGCCTCGACATCGACTCGATCTCCTCCGAAACCTCGCGGGGATACCCAGCCGATTCCGCCAGCCTCGAGGTCTCCCCGTACTGGCGCAACGCATCCTGCCGCCTGCCCAGCCGCGCAAGCGCGCCCGCCCGGCCCAGCCGAGCGAAGACGTCCCCCGGTGAGGCGGCAAGCGCCAAATCAAATCTCTCGAGCGCCTCTTGGTGCCTGCCGGCACCCGCCAGCATGTGGGCATCAACACGAAGGGCCGCCGCGTGCGGCAAAGCCACCTCCTGCAACACCGGCGGCACCGGACGGCGCAAGCGACGCCTGGCGACGAAGGATGAAAGCTTCATGCACACGCGGCGATCCATCTCGAAAGGGCCCCCCGGACCGCGACCCCCACGAAACCCCGGCCGCCGCGGCGGCTCGGGAGGGGGCCCGAAACGCCCCAAGGGGCGGGAGATGTCGCCCCACGCCGCCCCCAGCGCCGCGATCTCCGAAGCCACCCATGGCGGCCCCTCGTCCCGCCCCAGACCCTCCAACTTCGACCGGGCACGCTCGAACTCCCTGCGCGCCAAATCCTGGAGCGCCTCGCAGAGCCGCCCCTCCTCGGGGCTCCAAGCGCCCCCGGCGGCCGAGGCTCCACACAGATCGGCCATGCGCCTCCGAAACGCATCCGCCGTCCGGGGATGCGCGACTCCCTCGACCTCGGCCACCAGATGCGCCGCCGTCAGTATCCACGCCCTCCCTATGAGCGCCTCCCGGCGAAGGCCCTCAACCGCAAGGGCCCGCCCGTAGGCATCGAACGCCTCTTCGAGCCGACCAAGTGAAGCATACAACCTCCCCCTCGCCAGCGCCGATTCCGGCGCGTCCCCGGCCGCCCCGTCGAGGATCCTCTCTATCCCTGCGGCCTCCTCCAGCCGCCTGCGAACGCTCCCGGCATCCCAACCGGACGGGGCCGCAAGCGCCGCTATCCGCCTGGCGACATCCCGTGCCGCCTCCGGAGCCAGACCGCTCGGGGCCGGAGGATAAGGCTCCCATTCATCCTCATCCCCCATGGTAGTAACACCCTTGCGTGGAGAGACGGCCCGAGGATCAACGGTTGGCGGCGACCACGCCTCATCATCCGGGCGCCAACGGTCCGGCCGCCCCGCCGAGGACGACGCGCCGGACGAGGAACCGGCGTCCGACGCATCGACCATACCCGGCGCCTCCCTGCCGCCCGAAGGAACACGGGCGAACCAAACGGCCGCCACGATCCCGCTAACGACCGCCGCGGCAACACCGACCTTCCAGACGCGCGCCGACGGCCGACCACGGCCGCCCTCATCCCCGGGGGACGGGTCATCCTTCCATGACCCGGCATCCAGGTGTCGAAGAGACGCCTCGACCTCGACGGCCTCGGCGCAGCGCGGACACATGAGGACGTCGTCCTGGCCCACCAGGTCATCGGCGGGCCTGTCGCAGACCGGGCAGATCTTCACCCCATCCGGCGCCCCTTGAGATAAGGAGAGAGCCTCTCGACCTCCTCCTCGAATTCCTCAGCCGACGAGCACGTGGCGCGGATCGCCTGGAGCACCAGCTGCTTGTACTTCAGCCGCGCGTAATGGATGTGATTCTTGGCGTTGGCCAGGCTGCAACCGAGACTCGCGGCGACCTCCTCCTGGCTCCGCCCCTCTATGAAGTGCAGCCGGAACGCCTCGGCGTGCCTGACGTTGCGCTCCATCGAGTCGGCGTACAGCATCTTCAGCGCGTGGTCGAGGACCTGCCTGACCCACATCCGGTCGAATACGCCCTCCTCCTTCTTGGCCTCCTCGGGCGAAACCTCGCGAACCGGCGGCGCCCCGCCCCGCCCTTCGCGCTTGAGCGCCCTTCGCCGGCGGATCTCCTCGGAGATCACGTGGCGCGTCACCGCCTGCAGCAGTACCCTGAACTTCCCCTTGGAGGCGTCGATCTTCTCCAGGAACTCCGGCCTCGAAACCCTTATGAGGACCTCCTGGCAGAGATCCTCGGCCTCGTGCACCGAGAAGCCCTTCCACTTCAAGAAGGATAAAATCGGACCGCGATACCTCGAAAGGATCGCGTTCAGGTCGCCACGGTTCCCGCGCCGGGCGGCCCAGATGTCATCCCAGATCGTTGTCGGAAACGACTTATCCACGGCCAATTCAACTATATCACGGCGCGGCCGGCGGGCTGGAAAGAACGAACGGGAATCCCCGAGGGAGACCGGGGATTCCCGTTCGATTGCCGCCGCGTTACTTGCGGCCTCCGCCCTGCCCGCCGCGGCGACCGGGGTGGCCCGGCGCCGTGCCGGGGCCGTCGTTCACCGGCGGGTTGCCCGGAGGCTGGGGATCAACACCGTTGCCGACCCCGTTGTTCCCCTTGGGCCCGCCCCTGCCGGGGCCGCCGGGCCCGTCTCCAGACCCGGGCCTTCCGCCCATGCCGGGGCCGCATCCGGGACCGCGACCGCCGCCGGGCCCATCCGGCGGCCCGAACCGCGGGCCGGGCCGGTCGTCCGGACAGCCCTCGAACCTGCCCTGCATGCGGCGGTGCCGCAGCATCATCATGAAACGATGGAGCTGCTCCCTCTCCTCGGGAGTGAGATCTTCAAAGAGATCGCGCATCGCCTCCCGGCGTTCCCGCGCGCCCCCCGGGGGACATTCACGTTCGCCGCGCCGCGCGCCCGGAAGGCCCGGGGGGCAGTGAAGAGGACAATGCAGGCATACGCCCGGCCTGTCTCCCGGCCGGCCGCACAAACCCTTACCGAAGCCCCCCGGCCCCGCCGCCTCCCCGCCGTCTTGGGCGGGCGCGGGCGAACCCCCGCCGAATACCATGCACGCCACCATGCCCGCGACGACCATCCATCCAGTTCTCATCAGCGCCTCCTCCCGGGCGTCCGGCAACCGCCCGCTCCAACCTATTAATGGCGATCCGGCGTGAAACGATTTAAATTTCCGCGCGAAATCGCAGGCGGCGCCGGCCGGCCCCTACCAGCGGAAGAAACGGTAGGGATCGTCCCACTCCTGGGGCCGGTCGAGGTAGAGCCCCTCGAGCCACCGCTTCTCCGACTTGGCCGCGGGGCTGCCGAACCGGGCCAGCAGGGGAGTGGAGCCGGCGGCACCCAAGTTCGCCAGCGCCCGCGACAGCATGAACGAGGCGCGCCGGAAGGTGCGCCGCAGGTTGTTCGGCAAGACGTCCGCGCGGGCATCCTTCGGGGTCCCGCACACCTCCCACGGGGCGAACTGACAGAAGACAACGCCGGCGCCTCCCAGCGCCGCGAGCACCCCATTCCCGTAAGCCTCGGCCCCGCCCGTCACCAGAGGCAATTCCCGCGGATCGCGATTGTGCACGTCGGCGGGCCCGATCCCTACAAGCGGCGACTTAGATCCGAACGGCTCGAAGAACGCGGCGATATGCTCCCCCCTCTTCATGCTCACCCTCGACGGCAAGAACGAGTTGGCCTCCGCCTCGTCCAATCCCACGGCCAAGAGCCGCCCGCCAGCCTTGAGGAACGCGGTCACGTCGGCCGCCAGCGCGCCGCCGCCCCCCTTCCCCACCACGAGCACCCTGTCCGCCGCGGGTTTTCCACCGCCGTACGCCTCCACGGCGATGCCGGCCCTCTCAAGGTGCCCCTTCCCGGCCGGATCGCCGGCGTACAGGACACCGCGCCGCTGCGAGGGCTTCCATCCCGACACGTAGCCGATGATGTTCCGCGCCAGGATCTCGGCGGCCGGATCGCTTTCCGTCCGCCCCGTCACGTCGACCTGGCAGAAAAGCACCAGCCCGGCGCCCTCCCTGTACTCCATGAGCGGGCTGTACTGAAGGCTGTATCCCCCGTCGAGGATCGGCAGGAAATCCCCCCGCGGGGGCTTCTCGATCAGCACCGACGCCACGTTGCCCCTGCAACCGCACCGCCACAGGCGCGTGACCTCGATGTCGCACCACGTCACGGTGGGCGAGGCCAGGCGCTGGCTCATCGTGTACTTCATCCTGGGCGGCAGGATCGTCGCCTCGCCCCGCCAGTCGCGCAGGTGCTCCGGTACGAGCCCGGCCAGGAGCGGATTGTCCGGCACGCGCATGAAGACGTTCCGCAGTCCGTACTCGGCGATCCGGAAGCCCAGGCGCCTCTCGAGGGCCTCGGCGGTCTGCTCGAACACGACCGCCTTGAGGCCTTCGCGCACGCGGCTCAGGTCCGGGGCCGGCGCGTAGGCGGCAAGCGCGCCCTTGCCGATTACAAGCACGTCGAAAGGCGAAAGGTCGGCGTCCGCCTCCACGGGCTTGAACGCGACCCCGATGGATCCCAGGAGCTTCGCGGTTTCACCGGCGGGATCGAAAAGCGCGATCCTCGCGCCGGCGGCGGAGGGCGCCTTGGGGCGCGCTAGTACGTGCACCGCGAAGGCATCCTCCTGGATCTGGCCGCCGCCGAACTTGAAGGAGGCCTTCAGTTCGTAGGTTCCCGGCGCGAGGCCCTGTGGCAGCTCGAAGCGCAACGGGACGCGTTCCTGTCCGCCGATGGGGACCGTGACGCGGCGGCGGCCCGAGAGGAACTGCGGCAGGGAAAACGACCATGTGCAGTCGCACTCCACGGTTTCCCGCGAATCGTTTATCACTATCAGCTGCTTCTCGACGGTTTCGCCCGGGAAGAAGTTGTGATCCTTGCTGGTGAATCGGGCCGGCTTGCCGCCGATGTACGCCAAGAGCGGCCCGTTGTTGCGGACCAGCGCCTGGGCCGCCGCCGTGGGGATCCAGTCCGACCTCTCATATGCGTACTCCATCAGCTCGTAGCGGTCCGCGATGAAATCCGGGCTGAAACCGGGCCGCTGGAGACTCTCCCAGTCCACCTTCAGGTCGCGGCGCCCGCGATCGGTCCCCTCGCGCAGCTTCCAGTAGGGATGGCGGTCCCATGGAGAGAGCATGGAAACCCCCCACGTGCGGAACGCCCGCCAGTTGTGGGTCAGGTAGAGGGCGTATATGGGGTGGCACTCGTCCAGGTCGCGCGAGCCGGGCTGGACGGGATAATCCCAGCGGTGCCAGACCTCGCCGGCGCGGAATTTCCTGGCCTCCCACCGCAGGATCTTCTTCTCCCGCTCGCTGATCTCGTAGGCCCTGTCGCCGATGAACTGCGCGTTCCACTCCGCGATGCAGAACTCCCATGGGACCCTGGCGCTGCCGAAAGACCGCTGGCCCCTGTACCACCCGCGGTACATCATCCAGTCCCACGCGAACGGCGCCGCGTACTCGCAGGTGAAGAGCGGCTTGACCCCCTTGGTGGCCCAGTGCTCGAACCAGTCGTCGAGCTCCTGCACCGGGGCCCAGTTGGGATAGAAGTTGCTCGTGTGCATCGAGCTGAGGTTCCCGGATGAATGGTGGTAGACGATGCGGCCCGGATCGAGCTTCCTGACGATCGCCTCCGCCCGCAGCGCCAGCCTGGCGTTGTTGGCGGACCACTGGCTCCTTGGATCAGAGACGCCGTCTATCATGTCGGGGTGCATGTCTTCGCTGTATCCGGTGGAATTGTGGCTCATGGAGTACATCACGACCGAGGGGTGGTTCTGCGCCCTCCTGACGTAGAACTCAGCGTGGCGCGCGTACCCGTTGCTCCGGTCGGCATCGGGCGACTTCCAGTCGTAGTGTCCGAAGTGCGGCTGGGAGAAGGATACGAGCATGCCGGCGTCGTCGGCGGCGCGGAGGATCTCCGCGAAGCCCAGGTGTGAACCCGGCATGCAGTCGTAGTTGTGCGTGTAGACGAGGTTTATTCCGATCTCCTTGAGGCGCCTCAGGCTCTCGCGGGCGCCGTCGTAACAGGCCCAGGCCGCACCGATCTGGGCGCTGTCGACGGGGACCGCCGAGAGGTGTATGCGGGTGCCGTTGAGATGGAAGTCCCTGCCGTCTATCCAGAACTCGCGGAAACCGAACCGGACGGGATGGAAGGTATCAAGTATCTTCCCGCCGGCATCCAGCAGCGAGACGGAGGCGTCGTATACGTTCTGCGGCGTGTGGATGTCCCACAGTTTCTCGGCCTTCCACTTCGCGGAAAAGGCCATGCGCCCATCCTTGAGGTCTCTCCCCTTGAACTGAGGGCTCGTAAAACGTACGGCGGCCCGGTTCCTGTCCAGCACCTCCGCGCGCAGGACGTAGCCGGCGTCGGGATCCAGCCCCTCCAGACCCGCCTCGAACGAGATCTCCCATCTCCGGACAGAGGTGTCCACCTTCACGTCGGCGACCCGCGGCCCTGCCGGGGTTCCGACGAGCCAGACGTCGCCGCAGAACCCCCGGCGGGCCACCGACCCCTTCACCTCCCTGGCAGCGTTGGTGTCGCTGAACGACAGGATCACGCCCTTCATGGGCATGGCCAGGACGAAGACGCTCAGGACGTGTCTCGCCCCCGGGCGACACGCCTGGGTGAGATCCGCCTCGCCGCCGGGGAAGAGGATCTCGCCGGCCCGCCTGCCGTCCATGTAGACGACGGCGTAGGAATTCACGTATTCCGCCGCCAAGGCGATACGGCGGCCGGTCCAGCCCTGCGAGATCGTGATCTCCCTCTGGTACCACGCCGCGTCGCGCAGCGGCGAATTCCTCCAGGCCGGGTGGACATGAACGGTCTGGCAATCCTTCTGCATGTAGTTGGTGACACCGGGCCATGAGCCCGGCACCTTGAAGAACCCCCAGTTGCCTCTGGGCACCTCGGTTTCGCCGCTGCCGGCGGGCTGCCACCGCCACAGCCCGTTGATGCAGACGCGCTCCCGCGTCTGAGTCGCCTCGCGGTAGGCCTTGTCCGGGTCCCAGACCGCCCGGACGCCCGCGGGGAGCGCGGCCTCGGACTGCGCGCGGCCCGGGGCCCCGGCCGCGGCGGCCGCCGCCACGATCGCAAGGGCGATATGCATGGCTCGCTCTCCTCGAAGCAACGCCGCCGGCCATATCAAGTGTTAAGATGACTTGATAACTATACACGGAGGAAAGTCCCCCCGTTGGGAAAACCTTTTCCCGCCCCGGTGCCGCCGACCCTCCCAGGGGCCTCTGCACAGAGCGGCGGCGAATCCCCTCAGGCGGGGTGGTGATGCATGGCCTGACGGCCCTTCTGCATGTCCAGGCCGTGAGCCCGGCGCCCAGAGGAAGCCCAAATGGCCCCACGCCACCTGGCCGCCGCGGCCGCCGGCGGAAAGCGCGGCGACCAGGGGCCTGCCGTACCTATTTCGTGTAGACCGCTATCTTCTCGATCCTGAGCGTGCAGCCCCAGGTGTAGAAGCCCACCAGCGCGTTCCCGGCCCCCTTCAGGGGTTGGTTGTCCTTGAACGACAGGATCTCCTGGCCGTCGGCGAGCAACCGCACCTTGCCCCCGTCGTTCTCGGCCACGAGGTTGTATTTCTTCCCCGCCTTGACGAGGACGTTCGAGTTGACGGTGCTGTCGACGATTTCGCCCTCGCGGCGGAGGCGGTTCTCCTGGTTGCCCCCGCCGCCGAACTGAAGCAGATAGCCGGCGGCGTACCCGGACTCGTCGGAGTTGAGGAACGGGCTCAGGTCGCAGACGTCGTCGCCCACCAGCGAGGCGACCGCCTCAACGCGGACGCTGCCGGGGCACTTGGGGGCCTTGAGCACCGCCTGCCCGTCGCCGCCCGCGTCCGCCTTCAGCTCCAGCGCGCCACCCGCGACGCGGAGCTCGCCGCCCACGGCCTCCCACTCCGACGGCACTTTCTGGACGTCCTTGAAATCGACGGAGTAAACCCGCGTCCAGCCCGGCGGCGCCTGCGCATCGGCGGAAGGCTTGTCGGCCGACTTGCATCCCGCCGCGCAGAACCACATCACGCACGCCGCCGCCGGGAGCCAAGCGGCCCGTCCCGAAGAATTATCCATCGCTTTTCCTCCTCAAAGACCGGCAATATCCATCGCCCCTTTCGAAATCCTTTTTATGATACGCGGACAAGGCCGGCCACGGGTCACCTCGCACCGGGATCGTAGTCGGGATTGGGCGTCGGCATCCGCGCGCCGACCCGGCCGCGCCAGCGGGCAAGCAGCCCTTGTAGCTCTTTCGCCTTCTGGGGCATCTCCGGGGCGAGATTCCTCCTCTCCCCCACGTCCTCCTTCAGGTTGTAGAGCTCCAGGCGGCCGTCCTCGAAGAACTCAATGAGCTTGAAGTCGCCCTTCCGCACGGCGCCGTATGGGGTGGCGCCCCCTGGATGGTAGTGCGGGTAGTGCCAGTACAACTCGTCGCGGGCGAGCGCTCCCGATTGCCGCAGCAGCGGGACAAGACTGACTCCATCGACGTCTTTAGGGCGATCCTTGACGCCGGCGACGTCGAGTACCGTGGAGAAAAGATCCGGACTGATGACCGGCGCCTCGCATGCGCTTCCCGGTTTCGTGACCCCGGGCCAGTACACGATCAGCGGCACGCGCACCCCGCCCTCGTACGGCGACCCCTTCCCGGCCCGGAGCGGCTCGTTGGAGGTGCTCCGGAGGAGCCCGCCGTTGTCCGAAGTGAAAATCACCACGGTGCGGCCATCGATCCGGAGCTCTGCCAGCTTCGCCATTATCCGCCCCACGGAATCGTCCACCCCTTCCACCATCGAGGCATAGACGGCGTTCGACTGGCCGGCGCCCGGCCTGGCCTTCTGGCGGTATTTCTCGACGACCTCCTTCTTGCCCATCAGCGGCGTGTGAACGGCGTGGTGGGGCAGGTAGAGGAAAAAGGGGCGATCCCTGTTGGCCTCGATGAACCGGACCGCCTCGAGGGACTCGCGGTCGGTCAGATATTCCCCCTTCTCGCCGTCGCTCAGCGTGGGGATCCGATAGGGCGAGAAATAGCTGGGCGGCTGGCCCTTGTCGCAGCCGCCCAGGTTGAGATCGAAACCCTGCTTGTCCGGGAAGTAATTGGGCCCCCCAAGGTGCCACTTGCCGATGCTGGCCGTTGCATAACCCGCCGCCTTGAGCGCCTCCGCCAGCGTGATCTCCTCGAGGGCGAGCTGAAGACTCATGCCTGGCACCCTCAGCTTCGCCTTGGGACGCCTGTGGCCTGGTATCCAGTCGGTGATGTTCACACGCGGGGGATACTTCCCCGTCATCAGGCTCGCGCGGGTGGGGGAGCACACGGTGCACGAGGAGTAGGCCTGCGTGAACCTCATCCCACGCGAGGCAAGCCGGTCCACGTTCGGCGTTTCGTAGAAGGAGCTGCCAAAGCACCCGAGATCTGTCCACCCCATGTCGTCGATCACGATAAGGACGAAGTTCGGGCGCTCGACGGGCTCCCCCCTCTGACCGGCGGAAAGGAACACGATTGCGGCGATCATTCTCATCATGGCGGCATGCCCCTCACGCTTCAACGCCCCAGCAGCGCTTCTATCGCGCGCGCCACCGACTCGCGCACCTCAAGCACCCGGTCGGGATACGGCAGGATCCGCGTGGAGTAGCGGCCGATCTCGCAGGGGGACTCGACCAACCGGGATGCCTCCTCCAAGGCCCTCTCCCCCGCCCGCACGTCCCTCCCCAAGCCGCGCAGCCGTTCCACGAGCGACCGCAGGATACGCAGGTACTCGTAATCCTCAAGCCCCTCCCTGACTTGTTCCAGGCGCACCGAGGAGACGAACCGACCATGCCTGGGCGGATACGCGAGGTATCCGTCCCCGTTGGGATATCGCACGTGGGATTTCTCCCGTCCCGGCCCGAAATCGTGAGGTAGAAACCTGTGCCAGCCGACCTCGTAGGGATCGTACGTCAACCAGTCGATGCCCCAAAACTCGTAGGCCTCGGCCCCGTACTTGAACGCGTAGTGCGGCAGGAGCCGCTCGATGGCGCAATACGGCGTATCGAGACACATCTGTCCGTCGGTGGTCCACCATATCGACGCCCCGCGCCGGCGGATCTCCTCCATCTTCGCGGGCGCCACGATCCCGTAGTGGCCGATGCCCCATACGTCCAGGCACCCGTCCCACTCGGGCTGGTGGTGCCAGGTGCTCGAGTAGATACGTATCCCGGGATCGACCTCGCGCACCATCTCGCAGAGCGCCTTCATCTGCGCGCGTATCTTCGGATCAGAATCGTGCGGTTCATCCGAGATGTAGAAAACGATCTTCTTGTCCCACTTCCGCGCCTTCACATGCTCCCAGTACTCCCTGATGCAAGCCTGGAAGATCCGCTTGTACTCCGGCCTCAGCCGACCCCGGTCGGCGTTCTCGAATGGATACGCGCCCTCGTAAGGCTGCTGGCCGAACTTCGCCCCGGGCGGATGTCCCCATCCGAAGAGGTAAAATTGCCACGGCGTATACGCGTGGGGGAATTTCTGGACGTCGAAATAGTACTCCGCCGCGCGATCAAATCCGGCGAAATCCGCCACGACGCGCCCCTCCCTGAATTCCAGCCGCGGTTCCGGCTTGACCGTGTCGGGGCAGACGCGGCGCTCCGCCATGAAGGCCCAGAACGCCCGGCGGCCCTCCTCCTGCGTGCGGCCCGGCAGCAGCCACTCGCGCCCGCGCTGGCGACAGTCATAAACGGCCTTCAGGTGGGTTTCTTCAGGAAGCTCGAAGTCCCGCACCCGGAGCGTGAAGGGCACATCGGCCAGCGCCGATCCGGCGGTGGTGAACCTGACCCTGCCGGAGTAATCTCCGGCCGCCGCCTCCTTGGGCACGCTGAAGGTGATCCAGACCGGCTGAGTGGTTTCCGGCTTGAGCTCGAACCGCGCCTGCGGCAGCAGCGGATCGGGCCACCAGCCCGGCCATCCATCGCAGCCGCCGCGCCCCGCCGGCACCTTCCTGTGCCAGGCGGGGCTTCTGCTGCTGTAATAGTTGCTGGGATGGTCGACGGGCACGAAGCCGACGACGCAGATCTCGACCCCTTCGATCGCCCGCCCGGCCGCGTTCCTCGGCGGAACGACCTCCACCCTCACCTCCGGGACCGCGCGTGCCGACCTCACGGCGAGCTGGAGCGGCTCCCTCTCGTTGCGGGCGCATGAAATCGCCGCCGGTGTGACCGCCGCCGGCGGCACGTCCTCGCGAAAGACCTTCACCACGGGATTCACCGGCCACACGCTCACCCCGGCGGCCGCCGGACGCGGGCGCACCTGCGGGGTTCCGACCACGGACGGCGCCACCTCGGCCAGCACCACGCCGTCGTGCCACGCCGTCCCCGAGGCCTGCATCGTGAGGTGTATCTGGAAGATGCCGGCGTCCCGCGGCACGGCGATCACGTCCGCCAGCAGCGTCCACCCTCGCGTGCCGGTCAAGGCGGGCCCGACCCCGGCGAAGGCGTTCTCGCCGACCAGATCTCCTCCCGGCCTGCGGATGTGGGCGTGAAGCTGCAGACCCCCGCCGGTCACGCCGCGGGACTTCAACCAAGCCGCGTAAAGGTATCTGCGGCCCGGCCTGACGGGGACGTCCTGGCGCCAGCCGGTCCATTCCTTCCGCCTCTCGACGGGGACGGTCATCCGCGCGCAGCGCCGGCCGAAGAGGCCGCCCTCCTCGATCACCATGTCTTTCCCGGTATCCGCGCCCGCCCACGAATCCGGTTCTTCCCCTCCCTGCTCGAAGCCGGGATTTTTCACGCGGTTGCGGGGACTCGCAAGGAGCGCCGCGTACTCGGGAAGCGACATGGAGCGCGCCCTCAGGTTCTCCCCCCCGGGCACCGCCGGGTTCGGGGCGTACTCGACCGGCAGACCGGCAGGCGGGCGAGCTCCCGTCCCCGGCGCACCCTCTCCCACATAAAGGTAGAACGTGCGCACGGTACGCGGCTCGACGCGCCCCTCGAAGAGCAGCAGATCCTGGAGACGGTAGTGCGGCAATCTCCTGCCGCCGCCGGTTACCATGAAGGCTGCACGGTCGGACCTCGTCCGCGACCATATCAGCGCCGGGGCGATGTCCGCGGATATAAGACAGCCCTCAAGCGGCTCGTCTGAGAGGTTGGCCACCCTGATGGGAACGCGGCATCGCCACGGTCCCCCGTCGTCGATCCATGGCTCTCCCGCGCCGACTTCCCTGAACTCCAAGCGCTCCGGGCGCGACGACGCCGCCTCCAGCCTAGCGGGGCTCATGCAGACGAGCGAAACGTCGTCGAACCAGGCGGCGCCCGTCCCCCTCAGCACCGTCCCGACCCCGGCGGTATCGGCGCCCTCCGGCGCGTTGAATTCCGCCCTGACCTCCTTCCAGTCGTATGTGCCGCCCCCGCCGCTGAGCATGGGCGCGGCCATCATGGGATTCTCGTCGGTGCCCACGTGGATGTACCATCCGGCATACCCCTTGACGTCCCGCGCCCTGACCCACGCGCGCATCTCGTATCGGGCGCCGCCCACGATGCGTATGCCGCGCTGCCTGGTCGAAATCCAGGTGTGTTCGGCCCCATCGGCGACCACGGTCTTGAGGCATCTGGCGCCGCCGTGCGGCGACTCTGAAACCCAGAAGGTCCGATGACCATCATCGTTATCATCGTGCCGCCAGCCTAGCGGCGCGTCGCCCTCTCCATCCTCCATGCCGCCGTTGCGGACGCCCCCGGAGGCCTCCAGGAACTCGGGCACCGGCCACGCGTCCGGGTTGTCGAAGTACACGTACATAACGGCCGTGGCCCCGGGTGCGCATTCGCCCGGCAGCGTCAGCGCCCCGCCGGGCGGCACGGGCCCCTTTCGGATCTCCCGGCCGCCGGGGCCGGCGACGCGGTAGAGGAGCTCGCGCCCAAGGGCGTCGCAGACCCGCACCGCGTCCGCCCGCGCGCCCGCCAGATCCGCCTCTCCAGGGCCGCTCCCCACGCGCACATCGACCGGATCCCCCGCCGCCGGGCGGTCCGTCCCATTGCGCACCTCGACGCGGATCCGCCTCCGCCACACCCCTCCGTTGCCGAGATAGAGGGATTCGTGCCAGGGCGTCCCCGGCCCGTCTTGAACGGCGGGCGTCAAGGCCAGCGCGAAGGCGCCCCATCGATTCATGACCCCTACAGGATCGACAATGCGGGGTATATAATCAAGGAAACGGCGTCTCTCTCTCGGCCGCGGGCCCAGAAAGGCGCCCTTTCAAACCTGTCAGGAGGATCGACATGGACAGGCGCGCGTTTCTCAACCGGACGCTGGCGGGCGCCGCCGCGCTGGGGACCGCAGACGCGGCGGCCGCCGGGCAGGGTGCCCCCGCCATGCCCTGCGGCACGATAGGCAAGGCGAGGATAAGCCGCCTGCTGCTCGGCGGCAACCTGATCGGCGGATACATGCACGCCCGCGACCTCAAGTACGTCGACGGCCTCTTCAAGGCCTACGCCACGGAGGCGAAGATCCTGGAAACGCTCCAGCTGGCGGAGAGCCTCGGGATCAACACCGTCTTCGAGACCGGGGCGAACTTCATCGAGAAGTACAACCGCACCATGGGCGGCCGCATGCAGTTCATCCCCCACATACAGGTCGACCCAAACCCGGACGAGGCGAAGCTCAAGGACCACATCAAGCGGCGGGTGGACACCGGGGCGGTGGCGCTTTACGTCTGGGGCGTCTCCGGCGACCGCCTCGTGCGCGCCAACGCGGTCCACCGCATCGCCCAGGCGGTGGAGATGGCCAAGGCCCACGGCCTGCCGGTCGGGGTGGGAGGACACTCCCTCCTGGTGCCGATGGAGTGCGAGAAGCACGGCGTGCCCTGCGATTTCTACGTCAAGACCCTCCACCGGGACGACTATTTCTCCGCCACCCCGAAGCACCTGCGCAAGGAGTCCATCTGGATCACCGGCGGCGAGGGATGGCACGACAACATGTGGTGCATCAATCCCGAGGAGACCGTGGCGTTCATGAAGACGGTGACCAAGCCGTGGATCGCCTTCAAGGTGCTGGCCGCCGGGGCCTACCTGCCCCGCGAGGGCTTCGAATACGCGATCAAGAACGGCGCGGACTTCCTGGCGGTGGGCATGCTTGACTTCCAGCTGAAGGCCGACTGCCGGGTATTCCTCGACGTCTTCGCGCGCCACCAGCAGCGCGAGCGCCCCTGGAGGGCGTGAAAACCGCGGGCGCCGCCGCGAACCTTTCGGGACCGCCGTCGTCTGAATCACCGTGCGCCGGACAGGATCGAAACCGGGCGGGAGCCTGCGCTTTTGCTTGAAGGGTCGCCTGGGGGCCCTATAATGATGCCATGCGCAAGATCTCGGCGTTGATTACGATCGCCCTGGCGTCCCCGGCCGCGGCCCAGGACGTCATCCGGATGTCCGACGCGAACCAATCCAGGAAGCGCGGCGAAATCATCTCCATGAACCTGAAGACCGTCGAGATCGAGATCGAGATCGAGGCCGGCGGCCTGCGCGTGCCGCAGAAGGTCAGCGCCCGGGACATACACTCGATAGAGATCGATCGACTCCGGCGGCCGTTCGACTTCTCCTCGGGCGAGGACGCGATGGCGAAGGGCGAGTACGCCCAGGCCGTCGAGCGGTTCGAGCGCGCCCGGAAGGACTCCAGGGACGTAGTCAGGCAGACGGCGGCCATAAACATCGTCCGCTGCCATTACAACAACAACGACTTCCAGGCGTGCCTGGCCGCCATAAAGCAGCTCCGGCAGGAGAAACCCGACAGCTTCTACCTGCGGGAGACATACGAGTACGAATACCGATGCTACCAGGCGCTCAACGACGCCTCCGGCTTGGCCAGGACGGTGGAGGAGTTCGAGAAACGCGGAAAGGCGGAGAAACTCGACGACTGGGCCAAATCGGCCGAGATGATGCGGGCCGAGTTGCTGGAATTCCAGGGCAAGTGGTCGGAGGCCCTGGCGATTCATTCCAGGCTCGCCCGGGACAAGGACGTGGCGGAGGAGGCGATTCTCGGCGAGCTGCGCTGCCTGCGCGAGCTGAAGAACTGGGTCCAGTTGAAGTCGAAGGCGGAGGTGGCCCTCGGCGCATACAAGGGCAAGAAGGGCTACGACCGGCTCCTCACCGGCGCCTACAACGCGCGCGGCGAGGCGAGCCTCCAGGCCGGCAACGCCAAGGATGCCCTCCTCGACTTCATGCAGGGCGTGGACGTCTACAACAAGGGGGGCGAATCGAGCCGGGAGCACGAAAGGGCGCTGGCCCTCGCCGGACTGGCATGCGCCCAGATCGCCTCCGCGGAGAAGGTCAAGGCAAGGAAGGACCTGTACAAAGAGCGGGCCGCCGAGATGCTGGGCGAGCTCAAGAAGGCCTATCCCGACTCGCGCCTGCAAACCGAGGTCGCCAAGGCCGTCCAGGACATCAAGTAGCGGCCCTAGTAGAGCTTCCGCACCTCGGCGCCCGGGAAATAGTACTCGATGATCTCGGCGGCGGTCTTTCCGTCGCGGGCCATCTCGCAGGCGCCCACCTGGCACATCCCGGCCCCGTGACCGTACCCTCGTCCGACGATCGCCACCGCGTCGCCACGGTCCTCGATGCGGTCCCAGAGCGTGCTTCGGAGCCGCGCCGATGCAATGCCCCTCTTGAAGTCCTGAGCGGACATTTGGACCGTCCTCGATGCGCCCTCCAGCGTCACGGTCACCTCGCAGGCGCGGCCGCCGGGATGCGTCTTGGTAACCACGATGGACTTCACCCGCGCACCCCGCAGATCCTTCGGCAGGCACCGTTCGGATATCTCCTTCTTGGAGATCACGACGGGCGCCTCCCATCGGTGGACCGCCCGCCGCTCGCAGTAGCCGCACTTCCTGCCGGCCAGCGGGGGTATCCGCCCGCCTTCCCCGCCCAGCACCTCCCACGCCGGTTCGGTGGCCCCCCCGCACGCGCTCGAGTAGACGGTCCTCACCGGCCGTCCTTCGTACACCACGATCATGCCCCGTGTGGAATCCACCAGACGCGAGGTCTGTCCCGTCTCTCCCTGCATGCCGCCGTAGACCTGGGAACGCTCGTCGTCGTAGAGGTCGAATTTCTCCCCCTTGACCCGCCGGAGGCGTTCCGAGCGCTGCTCGTGGACCGCGTACGTCCTTGAAACGATCGCCTGCGCCTTCAGGGCCTCCACGGATTCGTCGGGGCTCATCTCCCCGGCCAACACCCCCTTGAGATAATCCTCCAGACCGACCTCGTTGACCAGGACGACGCCCCTGTCCTTCGGCGCATATACAAGAAGCATCCCCCGGTAGCGCACCGCGGCCGGAGGCGCGGGGTTGCCGCGCTGGTCGCGGTCATACTCGACCTCCAGCGTGCCGTCGACGTCGGGGACGATCACCAGTGGATCCGCCGCCGACGGGGCGCCTCCAAAGAGCAGGCCGCCGGAGGCCCTGATCTCCGTCCTCGGCAGCCCGTCGCCGCGGGCCAACACCTCGGCGCCCGAGCGCAGCTCGTAGGGGCCGCGCACCGCCACCACCGCCGACGCCGCGCGGAGGCAACGCCCAAGGCCGACCCGTACGGCCGGCGGCGCCGCCGCATCCAGGGGCAAGGAGGCCTCCCGCGGGACCGGCGGCCCGGCAGCGCAGGAATGGAAGAAGAACGCCAGCCAAACGGAAAAAACGACCAGAACGACGAACAGGAAGAAATGCCTCCGCCTCATGCCCCCTCCCCTCGATGGGAATTGTACGCCCCACCTCCGGACAAATCAATCCCCCGGGCCAAGTTTGAATTGCCCGCGCCGGGGCCGCGTGATTCAATTATTCGAAGGGGGACACATGCCGGATGATGCAGCGCCGGCGGGATCTCCAACCCCGCCGGGGAATGCCGATCCCGCCGAAAGGGTGCGCCGGCTCGAGGAAACCGTCAGGGAGCTGAGGGCCCGACAGGAACTCCTGAGAGACATCCGCGACCGGCTGGAGGCGGTGCCGGAGCGGATCATGGCGGTCAACCGCATCGTCAGCGAGCTGAACACCCTGGACATGGACAAGATCGCGGACGTGGCCGTCCGGAAGATCCCCCGCCTCATCGGGGCCAGATACTGCTCGCTCTTCCTGTACGACTACGAATCGGACGAGCTGGTGCTCAGGGCCCACAACCACCCGCGCGACCTCACCAGGCGGCTCTCAATCCGGCGCCACCGCAACACGATCATGGGAATCGCCCTGAGGGAGAACAGGACGATCCTCGCGAACGGCTTCGCCGAGCTCGAAAGATCGACGGGGACGCGCCTGGAGAGGACCTTCGCCGACAAGTACGCCTCGCAGTCATGCATCTGCGCGCCAATGCGCGCCGGCCAGCTGATCATGGGGGTGCTGAACCTTGCCGACAGGGAGGACGGCAGGCCGTTCGACGCGGCGAACGACCTTCCGGTGGTCGAGCAGCTGGCGCACGTGCTGGCGATGGCCTTACGCAACTGCAACCTGGTCAGGGAGCTGCAGAACCAGGCGCGCACGGACGCCCTGACACGTCTGGCCAACTACCGCGCGTTCCACGAGACGCTCAAGGCCGAGATCCACCGCGCCGGGCGGTACGGGCGCCCACTGGGGCTGGCTATGATGGACGTCGACTCGTTCAAGGAGATCAACGACAGGCACGGCCACCAGGCGGGCGACTACGCCCTGGCCGAGCTGGGTAAGATCATCCGCGGCATCGTCCGCCGCGAGGACATGCCGGCCAGGTACGGGGGAGACGAGATCGCGATCATTCTGCCCGAAACCTCGTCCCGCGGCTGCCAGTCGGTGGTCCGCCGGATCCTGGCGGCCGTTAGGGCGCACAACTTCGTCTTCGGGGGCCGGCCGATCCCCCTCTCCGTCAGCGTGGGCGTGGCCTCTTACAGGCCGGAGATGACCATCAACCATTTCATAGGGGCCGCGGACGAGGCCCTTTACCGCGCCAAACGCGCTGGCAAGAACCGGTTCGAGGTCGCCGGGCGCGAGGAAACGGCTCACTCCACGTAGCTGACGACGATCTCCGAGGCGCAGCGGGAAACGATGTCGTACCCGCCCATGGCGGCGGGTATGAGATATGTCTCACCCTTCCTGAAAGGTTGTACAGACTTCTTCCTCTCTCCGAACCGGTACTCTCCCCTCCCTTCTATGACCGTATGGATGAAGCTCTTGCCCGAGTCCCCCTTCTCCGATATCCGCTGGCGACCCAGCTCGATCGCCTCCATGGTGAACTTTTCGCACTTGATCAGGAGCTTGCGGCGATAGGAGTAACCCGGGATCCTCGAAGGCTTGTATTTGGAGACGCCCATGGAGTAAAAATCGGTGACGTTCATCGCCTTCTCGATCTGCAACGGCCGTGAGCGCCCGCGTGAATCGGTGCGCCCCCAGTCGGTCAGCCGGTAGGTCACGTCCGAGTTCTGCTGCACCTCCAATAGCACCACCCCGCCGAAGGCGGAGTGAATGGTGCCGGGGGGGATGAATATCACGTCCCGCTCCTTGACGTCCATCACGTTGAGACACTGTTCCACGGAGCCGTTCTTGAGATGCTGCTTGAACTCTGCGACCGTCGTCCCCGGCAGGACGCCGCGGATCACCCTGGATTCCTTGGGCGCGTGCAAAACGTACCACGCCTCCATCTTGCCGGCCCCCTCCAGCTCGTACCGCTGCGCGTAATCGTCGGAGGGGTGCACCTGGAGCGATATCCTGTCGTGGGCCGCGATGAACTTGACCAGGAGCGGGTAGCGCCGGAAACGCATGGCGTGCTCCCCACCGAGGATCTCGCGCCCGAAGGCCGACAGAAGCCTGTCGATGGTCCAGCCGCGGAAGGGGCCGTTGGCGCAGACGCTGTTTTCCTTCTCCCGATGGCTGATCTCCCAGCATTCCCCCGCGCGCCGCCCCGCCCCCTTCTTGCCGATCACCCTCGACAGTTCCGGCCCGCCCCATATCTTCTCCTTGTAGATTTCCTTGAAGCGCAGGGGATAAAGAGGCCGCTGCCGGACCGGCATGCCGGGATTCTAGGGATGGTCCCCCGGACTGTCAACAGATCGCCGCCTCCGGAGGATCGTTCTCAGGGCACCTCGAACGCACCCACATCCCCCAATGCGCCGCCGGCGGGGCGGACCGTGCCGACTTGGTCCTCGGAAAGCCTATATACGACCGTGGTGATCCATTGCATCCGCATGGAGATGTCGGGATTCCCGGCAAGTCCTAATGCAAGCTTCCCGTTGGACATGTAGATGCCGCCGCCGTCGGAATAGACGCCGGCCCCGTAGGCCTGATCGGCCGTGATCCGGTTGCCCAAGACCACGCAGCGATCCAGAAGCGAGGTCGTCCCCGCCGCCTCGGCCCCGCCCACCGAACAGGTCCCCCCGCCCAAATTTCTCCAGGCAGCGGACTTGCCCCATCATCATCAGATTCGGACCTGCACCCCGAGCCCATGAAAAGCATCGGCCATAACCACGATTACCCGGCGATCCGACGGAATTGCACCGGCACGGAGGCCCCGATATCATAAAAGCGTGGAGGACGAATACACCTCCGGCCCCTGGACGGGATTCTACACCTACTCCAACGGGCTGCGCGAGCGGATGGACCTGTCCCTCACGTTCCGGGAGGGAAAGGTCACCGGGCAGGGCTCCGATCCGGTGGGGCCCTTCCTGGTAAGGGGAGGCTACGACGCCAAAAACGGCGAGGTATGGTGGACCAAGACATATCCGGGTTCGCACGAGGTCTTCTACAAGGGCTACCGCGACACCCGGGGCATCTGGGGCACCTGGGAGATACACCCCGGATGGTCGGGCGGCTTCCATATCCGCCCCCGCGGCCAGGGGGACTCGGCCCAAGTGGAGGCGGAAGCGGAGATAGAAGCCCCGGCGCACGCCGCGGTCCCCGCCGGCGGGCGGACGAGGTGAAACTGTGAAATGGGCAGCTTCCTTGACATGCAGCGCCGCCGGGATAGAATCGGGTGCCGCGTGATCGCGAAGGCAGTTCGATATTCCTGGCCTTGGCCCCGCTGAGGCGGGCCCGGCGGAGGACTTTCCCGAAGCCTGCGAGGACCCGCCCGTGGAAAAGGCGGGTTTTTTTATCGGATGACCTCGATCAAGGTGGACCTGAAGCCTGTGATCAGGGAGATCCCCGCGGATCTCGAGACCCCGGTCTCGGCATTCCTCAAGCTCAAGGACCGGGGTGCCCGCTTCCTGCTGGAGTCGGTGGAGATGGGCGAGAACCTGGGCCGCTATTCATTCATCGGCCTGGACTACATGCGCGGCTTCAAGGTGCTGCCGGGGCGCGTGGTCATCGAGGAGAACGGCCGGTCGGAGGAGGTCCCCCTGGAAGGTTGCAACCCCCTGGAAATCCTCCGCGGCATCATGGCCCCGATGGCGATCCGGAACGAATCGCTGCCGGGCCTCGTCGGGGGCGCCGTGGGATATATCGGCTACGACTTCGTGCGTTTCCTGGAGAAGCTACCCTGCAGCCAGCCCGAGGTGCTCGATCTGCCCCTGTGCAACTTCCACCTTGCCAGCACAATGGTCATTTTCGACCACGTAAAGCGCAAGATGCTCATGGTTACCGTGGGCCGCGAGGATCCCGAGGGAACGCTCCAGGAGGTGCACGACCGCCTCCGCCGGCCCCTTTCGGCGGAATGGACCATCCCACGGCCGGCGGAGAAGCGCACCCAATTCGCCTACGACTTCACCGCCGAGGAGTTCGGCGCGGCGGTCCTGAAGGCCAAGGAATACATACGGGCGGGCGACATATTCCAGGTGGTCCTCTCCCAGAGGGCCCGCGGGGAGCTTCACGTGGAGCCTTTCCAGGTATACCGGGCGCTCAGGATCCTCAATCCCTCCCCCTACATGTTCTTCCTGGACTTCGGGGACTATCAGCTGGTGGGCTCATCCCCCGAGATCCACGTCAAGCTCAGCCGGCGCGAGGCGATCATAAGGCCCATCGCCGGCACGCGGCCCCGCGGGGCCTCCGACGCTGAGGACCGTGCCCTGGAGAAGGAGCTCCTGGCGGACGAGAAGGAGCGCGCGGAGCACCTCATGCTCATAGATCTGGCGCGAAACGATTTGGGCCGCTGCTGCGAATACGGCACGGTGCGCTGCCGCGACCTGTACACCGTCGAGCGTTACTCCCACGTCATGCACATCGTCTCCGAGGTCACCGGGAGGTTGTCGGAGGGACAGGACCAGTTCGATCTGCTCTGCAAGACCTTCCCGGCCGGCACCGTCACGGGCGCCCCCAAGATCCGCGCCATGGAGATCATCGACGAGCTGGAAAAGGGCCGCCGCGGGCCTTATGCCGGCACGGTGGGGTACTTCTCGCTCTCCGGCGACATGGACACGTGCATCACCATCAGGACTATGATAGTCAAGGGCCGAACCGCCTTCATCCAGGCCGGGGCCGGCATCGTGGCCGACAGCGACCCCGGCCGCGAGTGGAAGGAGACGTGCAGCAAGATGGAGGCCCTCAAGCGGGCGGTGGCCATGGCGGAGGAGGGCCTGTAGCATGATTCATGGACGCCCGGTGACGACCGGCTGATGATGCGCCGTGAATGACGCCGCCAAGAGGATCCTGCTCATAGACAATTACGACTCGTTCACCTACAACCTGGCCCAGTACCTGGGCGAACTGGGCTGCCGGGTCGACGTCCGGAGGAACGACGCGATCACCGCGGACGAGGCGCGGCGGATGGACTTCACCCACCTGGTAATCTCGCCGGGACCCGGCAATCCCACCCAGGCCGGCGTCAGCAACGAACTGATCGACCGCTTCGGCGGCGACAGGCCCATCCTCGGCGTATGCCTCGGCCACCAGTGCATCGGCCACGTCTTCGGAGGCCGGGTCGTCCTGGCGGCCAGCATGATGCACGGCAAGCTCTCCCGCATCCACCACGACGGCCGGACGATCTTCAGGAACATACCCAACCCCTTCGACGCGACCCGGTATCACTCGCTGATAGTCAGCCGGGAAGGGTTGCCGGATTGCCTGGAGATCACCGCCAGCACGGACGACGGGGAGATCATGGGGCTGCGCCACAAGCGTTATCCGATCGAGGGCCTCCAGTTCCACCCGGAATCGATTATGACCGGGCCGGGCAAGGAGCTGCTGGCCAATTTCCTGGAGCTATGATCCTCGACGAGATCGCGGCGGCCAAGAGGAAGGAATTGCGGCGCTCCCGCGAGGGGATGCCGGCGGCGGAACTCCGGGCCCGCGCGCGGGACGCCCCCCCGCCGAGGCCCTTCGACATACGACGGGAAGGCGCGGTTTCCATCATAGCGGAGATAAAACGCGCCTCCCCCTCCAAGGGGCCCATCAGGGAGGATATCGATCCGGCCGACCTGGCCCGCCGGTACGCCCGGGGGGGCGCCGCCGCGATATCGGTCCTCACCGAGAGGACATTCTTCAAGGGCTCGGCGGACGACCTGAGGGCGGCGCGGGCGGCTGCGGCCCTGCCGGTGCTCCGCAAGGACTTCATCATCGACGAATACCAGCTCTGGGAATCCCGCGCGATGCAGGCGGACGCCGTCCTGCTCATCGCGCGCCTGGTGGAGCCGCGCCGGCTGGAAGACTGGGTGGCGATGGCGCGCGAGGATCTCCATCTGGCCGCCCTCGTCGAGATCCACGACGAGGACGACCTCGAGGCGGCCCTCGACGCCCGGGCCCAGATCATAGGGATCAACAACCGCGATCTGGGCACATTCCGGGTTTCCGTCGAAACGACCGCCCGGCTTAGGCCCTCCATCCCCGAAGGCGTGACGACGGTGAGCGAGAGCGGCCTCTCCAGCCGCCAGGACATCGCGCTCCTCAGGGCGCTCCGTGTCGACGCCGCCCTCATAGGGGAGGAGCTGGTGAAATCCGACGACCCTTCCGGGAAAATCCGAGAACTGCTGGGAGCCGAAGATGCCCATCCGAGGGATCAGGGGCGCCATTGACGTGGCCCGCAACACCAGGCACGAGATCTTCCACCGCACGCAGGAGCTGCTGCGGGCGATGATCCGCGCCAACCGGATACGCAAGGAGGACGTGGCGGCGGCCTTCTTCACGATGACGCCGGATCTCGACGCGGACTTCCCCGCGTACGCCGCGCGCGACATCGGCTGGAAGCACGTGCCGATGATGTGCGCCAGCGAGCTGCCGGTGCCGGGGGCCATGAAGCGCGTGGTGCGCGCGATGCTTTTGGTCAACACCTACCAGACGCCCGAGGAGATACGCCACCAGTACCTGGGGATCACCGCGGCGCTCAGGCCCGACCTGACCCATCAGTCAGATGGGCGGAAGAAAACCAGGAGGGCCCGGCGATGAACCCGGGCGGAAGGCCGACCGTCGCAGTCGTGGGCCTGGGGCAGATCGGGGGCTCCCTGGCCGCCGCGCTCACCCGCCGAAGGATGGCCCGCGTGGTGGGCGTCACCCGCAGGGAGGAGACCGTACGCCGGGCGGTGCGCATGGGCATCGTCTCCGCGGCCGGCACCGACCTGGAGGCGGTTTCCCGCGCGGACGTGACGGTCCTGGCCACGCCGGTGAGGAACATCCTCCGGCAGATACCCGAGGCGGCGCGGCTGGCCCCCCCCGGGGCCGTGCTTACCGACGTGGGCAGCACCAAGGCGGAGATCATGGAGGCGTTCCGCCTGAGCGCGCCCCGCGCCGCGGTCGTCGCGGGGCATCCCATGGCGGGCAACGAGAAGGCGGGGCTGGACGGCTGCGATCCGGATCTCTTCGAGAACCGCCCATGGGTGCTGATCCCCGGGCCGGGCGCCGGCCGTCGCGCCCGCCGCCTCCTCGAGGGCCTTGTCACGGGGGTGGGGGCGCGCCCCATATGGATGGCGGATCCCGCCGAACACGACTTGGCGGCGGCCAGGGTCAGCCACGTGCCGTACCTGCTGGCATACGCCCTGATGGAGCTGCCGTGGCGGGACCTCCGCATGGCCGGCAATTCGTTCCGGGACGCCACCCGTGTGGCGCTTTCGGATCCCGTCATGGTCCTCGACTTCCTCCTGACGAACCGCGGACCCCTCCGCCGTGCCGCCCGCGAGCTGGCGGCGCGCCTGGCGGCGCTGTCCGCCCTTGCCTGGCGCGGGGGCGAAAAAGGCCTGCTGAAACGCCTCAAAAGGGCGCTCCTGCGACGGCGCCGCCTGTAACCGATTGCAAACCGCCGCCGCTTCTGGTATTCTCACCCTCCAAATTATGCGGTCGCGCCGGACCACGGCACCGTATCCGAGGGTTCTGGCCCTGATAATGGCGATTCCCGCGGCCTCCCCGCCCTCACTGCGGGCCCAGGCCGCCCCCCAGCAATGGGAGGACAAGATCATATCCGCGGTCCGGCAGGGATCAGGCTGGGAACGCGAGAACTTCAAGGACACGATCAACAACCTCACACAGCTCCGCCGCGGGCAGAAACTCACCGCCGCGCGCCTGGACCAGGCGTACAAGGAACTATGGAAGACGCGCAACTTCGAGCGCGTGAGCATCGTGCCCGAGCCCGACCCGGACAGGCCGGACACCCACGTCGTGGTGACGGTAAACGTCGGCGAATATCCCGTCGTCGAGCGCGTGGAATTCGAGGGCTTCAAGGCGATACCGGCGAGCCAGATCAAGCCCAAGCTCAACATCGAGCCCGGCGGACGGCTCAACACCTACCACCTCAAGCAGGACCGCGACACCATCAGGGACGAATACCTCCAGAAGGGCTACTGTTTCTCGGGCGTCAGGGAGGAAATCAAGACGGTCCCCGGCGGCGTCGTCGTCACCTGGGTCGTGGAGGAAGGCCCGATGGTGAGCGTCCGTGAGGTCTCATTTACCGGCATCTCTGTCCCGGAGGGGGACCTGAAGACCTTCATGCTCACCAAGGAGAACAGCAGGCTCCTCTTCATCCCCACCGGCAAGCAGCCATTCGTGGAACGTAACCTCCGCGAGGATGTCGAGAGGATCAAGCTCTACTACCGTCTGAAGGGCTGGCTCGACATCAACCAGGGCGAGCGCGTCTTCGTCCAGGACGTCGAGTTCAACGACGACCGCACGGAGGTTTCCATCAAGATCCACGTCGACGAGGGGCCAAGGTACGTCATCCGCAGCATCCGCTTCCAGCTGGACCCCTCCAGCAGGGGCATCTTCACGCCGGAGGAGATGCGCTCGTGGCTTTCTTCCAGGGAAGGCGAACCCTACACCGAGGAAAACGCGGCCAAGGACGCGATGAAAATACGTGAGAAGTACGGCGAGAAGGCCTACATCTCGGCCGAGGTGGGCGCGTCTACGATCCTGCCGCCCAAGGGCCGCGAGCTCGACCTCGTCTTCACGATCAAGGAGAACAGCAAGATGTACGTCGGGCGGATCACCTTCGAGGGCAACACCAAGACCCGCGACGACGTGCTCCGCAGGGAACTGACCCGGACCGATTTCCTCCCCGGCGAGGAGTTCAACAGCCGCAACCTCATGCGGGGCCTCAACAGGATAAGGGACCGCGGCTACGTGGAGATCCCGGGAGGCATCACCTACCGCACCGAGGAGGGCGACGACCCCCAGACGCGCGACGTGATCGTGGAGGTCAAGGAAGGCCAGACCGGCAACATCCGGTTCGCCGCCGGCTACAGCTCCGCCTTCGGCGTCCTGGGCATCTTCGAGTTCACGCAGCGCAACTTCGACCTGGCTGATCTGCCGTCGAGCTTCGAGGATCTGATAGGCGGCACCGGTTTCGCAGGCGGGGGCCAGACCCTGCGGATCCGCCTGGCGCCGGCGGCGCGCCGCCAGACATACGTTGCGGAGTTTAGAGAGCCCTACCTCTTCGGCTATGATCTGGGATTGGGGCTCCGCGGCTACCAGATAACCACTGTGCGGGAATCCTACGACGAATCGCGCAGGGGCGGGTCGATAACCTTCGACCGGCGCTTGGATCCGTTCATCCTTCAGCTGACCTTCAACGGATACCGGATCAATATCGAAGACGTGGACGAGGACGCCCCGCCTGCGGCCAAGGAGCTGACCGGAGTGAACGACATATTCTCGGTGACCCCGGCGATAATCCTCGACACGGTGGAGCGGGACCACCTGCTGGTGGCCCACGAGGGCTTCAAGGCCAGCCTGAGCTACGAGTACGCCGGGCAGCTCCTGCCGGGAGACTTCGACTTTCACAAGATCATCTTCAACCTCGAGACCTACTTCACCATCCACGAGACGGCGAGCAAGCTGAAGCACGTCCTGAAACCGCAGATCACCGTGGGCTGGGCCTACGAGGCCGAGGGGATGAAATCCATACCCTTGTTCGAGCGGTTCTACGCCGGCGGGATGTATTCGATCCGCGGCTTCGAATACCGGGGCATGGGCCCCCACCAGAACGGAGACCCGGTGGGAGGCGAAGCGTACGTCTTCGGCAGCGTCGAGTACTCGTTCCCTCTCTTCGTGGAGGTCCTCCGCGGGGCGGTCTTCTGGGACATCGCGAACCTCTCCCGCACCTTCGACTACCTTTTCCACGACAAGTGGCGCAACGTGGTCGGTTTCGGCATCAGGTTCATGATACCGCAGCTGGGGAACATACCGGTCTCCCTCGATTTCGGGTTTCCTCTCACGAAGGACCGCGACGACGAACGCCAGACGGTCACTTTCGACATAGGAAGGCTTTTCTAGCGAGGGAAGGAGAGAGAAATGCGTCAGAACCGCCGCTGGATCGCGGCCATGACGGCCGCCTCGACGCTCGGCGCGGCCGCGGCCCTCATGGCCGTCGGCGCTTCGCACGCCCAAGAAGCGAAGACGTCCTTCAAGCTGGGCGTCGTGAACCTCAAGACGTGCTTCCAGTCGGACAAGTACGAGCGCATCAAGGAGATCGAGGAGGACCTAAAGAAGGTCGCCGAGGACTACAACAGGAAGGTCCAGGAGCTCGACAAGAGGATCAGGGAGCTTCGCGAGCAGCGCGACGGCCTGGACCGGTCCCAGAGGCTTTACGAGGAGAAGAGCCGCCAGATCGCCCTGGCGGAGACGGAGCTGAAGATCACCCGCGAATTCGGCGTGCAGCGCCTCAAGAGCTACCACACGGATCTGCGCCGCGAGGTGTTCAATGAGATCGAACGGGTCATACGGATGATAGGGCAGGAGCAGAAGTGCGACCTGGTGCTGCGCGTGGAGCAGCCTCAGCTGGAGGAACAGGACGAGGCCACGCTCTCCATGCAGATCATAAGCCGCGTGGTCCTATACCACACCGAAGGGGTCGATCTCACACCACTGGTGCTTGAGCGGCTCAACCAGGAATGGAAGAAGCAGAAGGCGGCCTCAGGGGCGGCCGCCGCGGAATGGGAATGCCCCGCCTGCAGGAAGAAGAACCGCGGGGACGCCTGCTCCACCCCGGGCTGCAAGGGGAAGAAGCCCTAGCATGGAAATCACGCTGAGGGAGTTGGCGGAGTTCGTCGGCGGCAGGCTTTCCGGCGACGGATCGATAGCGATCCGCGGCGTCAACGGCCTGCGGGAGGCCGGGCCGGGGGAGATCGCGTTCCTGGCCAACAAGAAATACGCGCCGCTTCTGGCCACCACGCGCGCGTCGGCCGTCATCGTGGGCGAGGGCGTCAAGACCGACCTGCCGGCGATCGTGGCGAAGAACCCCGATCTGGCCTTCGCCCGCGCGGCCGAACGCTTCAACGTGGCGCCGACCCGCCCGCCCCCCGGCATCCACCCCTCGGCGGCGGTCTCGCCAGGGGCATCAATCGGCAGGAACGTCCACGTGGGGGCCTTCGCCGTCGTCGAGAGCGGGGCCTCCATAGGAGACAACACCGTCATTTTCCCCCAGGTCTACGTGGGTCCGGGCGCCCGGATCGGCCCCGACTGCCTGCTCTACCCCCAGGTCATGGTGCGCGAGCGCTGCCAGATCGGCGGGCGGGTGATCCTCCACAGCGGGGCCGTCGTGGGATCGGACGGATTCGGCTACGTCACCGAGGAGGGGATCCACCGGAAGATACCGCAGACCGGCATCGTGGTCATAGAAGACGACGTGGAGATCGGCGCCAACGTCTCCATAGACCGGGCCAGGTTCGGCCGCACCGTCATCCAGAAGGGCACAAAGATCGACAATCTGGTCCAGATCGCCCACAACGTCGTCGTGGGCGAAGGATCGCTCATCGCCGCCCAGGCGGGGATCGCCGGCAGCACCAGGCTCGGCAAGTACGTCATGCTGGGGGGCCAGGCGGGCGTGACGGGCCACGTCAACGTAGGCGACCGTGCGGCCGTCACCGCCCAGGCGGGCGTCAGCAAGGACGTGCCGCCCGGTAAGGTCGTCTCCGGCGAGCACGCGGTGGACATGAAGACCCACCTGCGCCAACTGGCGGCGCTGGCAAAGCTACCGGCCATGATGGACGAGCTCAAGAAGCTGCGCAAGGAGATCCAGGATCTCAGGAAAAGGCTGGGGAACCGCTGAAAGGGGCGCGGGGCGCCCCACTGATCAATCTTCTCTGTTCCCGCCGGCCCCGGCGTGGTAAAACATTATCCGCGGCGGCCGGAACGGGCGCGAGGCATGAAGAAGAACCAGAGAACCATACAGAAGGAGGTCGAGATCGAGGGCGACGGCCTCTTCGGGGGCCAGCACGCCAAGGTCCGCATACTCCCCGCCCCGCCCAACTCGGGGATAGCCTTCGTCCGCGTCGACCTCCCCGGCAGGCCGCGCATCCAGGTCACGCCGGAGAACGTCTCGACGAAATTCCGCCGCTGCGCCGTATCCGGCCAGGACGCCGAGGTGGAGACGATCGAGCACCTCATGTCCGCCGTCGGAGGCCTGGAGATAGACAACGTCGACATCGAGATCGACGCGCCCGAGGTCCCGAACATGGACGGATCCAGCCTCCCATTCGTGGAGGCGCTCCGCGGCGCCGGCATCGCCGAGCAGCAGGAACCGAAGAAGATACACGTGGTGAGGGAACCCATCGCCGTGATCGAGGGCGACGCTTCCATCGCGGCCCTGCCGGCGGAAAATGGCCTGACGCTCTCCTACACCTTGAGCTACCCGAACACCCCGATAGGCAGGCAGCACTTCACCCTCGAGGCCGGCGAGGAGACCTACGCGGGCATGGTCTCACCGGCCAGGACGTTCTGCCTCCAGAGCGAGGCGGAGGCCTTCATACAGCAGGGCCTCGGCAAGGGCGCCAACTACCAGAACACCCTGGTCGTGGGCCCCGACGGTCCAGTGGAGAACAATTTCCGCTTCCCGGACGAGCCGGTGCGCCACAAGATACTGGACCTGGTCGGCGACCTGACCACCCTCGGGGCGGGCCTCCGGGCCCACGTGGTGGCGGTCCGCTCTGGCCACACGGCCAACATCAAGCTCGTCAAGAAGATCGCCGCGGCCTTCGAAGAGGGCGAACAGGCGCCGGCCAAGCCCGGCGGCACGCTCCTGGACGTGCGCGAGATCACCAAGATCATCCCGCACCGTTTCCCGTTCCTGCTGATCGACAAGGTGATAGAGCTTGAGGGGTACAGGCGGGCGGTGGGCATCAAGAACGTGACGTACAACGAACCGTTCTTCCAGGGCCACTTTCCTGACCAGCCGATAATGCCGGGCGTCCTCCAGATCGAGGCGATGGCACAGCTGGCGGGCGCCCTGCTGATGCGGAAGAGCGACAACCAGGGAAAGGTCGCGGTCCTCCTCTCCCTCGACGGCGTCAAGCTCCGCAAGAGTGTGGTGCCCGGCGACCAGCTCCGCATAGAGGTCGAGACCCTGAAGGTCAAGGCGCGCACCGGCGAGGTCTACACCCGCGCCACCGTGGACGGGGCACTCGTGGCGGAAGCCAACATGAAATTCATGCTGATGGACGGCGAGTGATGGCGGTCCACCCCACCGCGGTAGTGGAATCCGGCGCGGTAGTGGATCCGTCCGCCGAAATCGGGCCATACTGCCTCGTGGGCCCCAACGTCCGCATAGGGCCCGGCACGCGGCTCATCCACAGCGTCACCGTCACAGGACGGACCACCATCGGCGCCCGCAACACCTTCCACCCGTACTGCGCCGTGGGAGGCGACCCGCAGGATCTCAAGTTCCGCGGCGAGGACTCCTTCACCATCATAGGCGACGACAACATCTTCCGCGAGGGAGTCACGGTAAACAAGGGCACATGGCACGGCGGAAACCGGACCGTGATCGGCAACAAGAACTACATCATGGCGGGGGCCCACGTGGCCCACGACTCGATAATAGAGGACAACTGCATAATGGCCAACGCCGTCATGCTGGCGGGCCACGTCAAGGTGGAATCCTTCGCGATCCTCAGCGGGATGGTCGCGGTACACCACTTCGTGACCGTCGGTCGGCACGCCTTCGTCGGAGGCGTCTCGCGGATCAACCAGGACTGCCCCCCCTTCATGATCACGCAGGGATTCGCCGGGGAGGTGCGAGGGATCAACAGCGTGGGTCTCAGGCGCCGCGGATTCGCACCCAATGTCATCAACGCATTGCGGGAAGCACACCGCACGATCTGGAGATCCGGCCTTCCAAAGCCCGAGGCCCTCGCCGAGGTGGAAAAACGTCACGGCAACGTCAGGGAAATACAAACGCTACTGGCCTTCTTGCGGGCATCGGACTTGGGACGAATGGGCCGGGCAAGGGAATCCCTGCGGACCACCCCGGTCACCCCCGAGCCGGAGGCGGAGCTTCTGGAGTGAAGATCCATCCCACGGCGACAGTGGATCCGTCCGCGGTCCTCTCCGACGACGTCGTGATAGGTCCCTTCTGCGTGGTGGGCCCCGGCGCGAGCCTGGGACCCGGCTGCCGCCTCCTGGCGCGCGTGTCCATCACCGGGCCCGTCCGGGTGGGCCGGGACAACGTCTTTCACCCGAACGTCTCGATCGGCGGGCCCCCGCAGGATCTCCAGCCGGCGGCCCCAGACGGCCGCATCGAGATCGGCGACGGCAACATATTCAGGGAGTCGGTCACCGTGAACCTGCCGAAGCTGCGGGGGAACGTCACCCGCATCGGATCGCGGAACCGATTCCACTTCCTGTCCCACGTGGGACACGACAGCACGGTCGGCAACGACGTGGTGCTGGCCACTTACGCCGTCCTCGGGGGGCACTCCGTCGTCCAGGACGGCGCCTGGATCGAGGGACTCGGCGGCACCCACCAGTTCGTCACGGTGGGCCGCCTCAGCTGGATCCGCAGCCACATCCCCGTCACAGAGGACGTGCCCCCGTTCATGTGGGTGGACGGGAACCATTTCGAGGTCAAGGGCGTGCGGCCGCGATGCCGGACCGAGGCGCTGGAGCGGGCTTACGCGACGATATGGAGATCCGGCCTCCCGCGCCCCGAGGCTCTGGAGAGGCTCGCCAACGACCCCGACCCCATGGTGGCCGAGATGGTGGCGTTCATGCGCCGGAGCGCCGCGGGCCGTTTCGGCCGCGCCGGCGAGGCGCAGAGAATGCCCGGGGTATGAGCGGAATCACATGAGCCCGCCAATCCGCGTAGGCGTCGTCGGGGTGGGACATCTGGGCCGCCACCACGCCCGTATATACAAGTCCATGGGAGTCCTGGCGGCCGTGGCGGACATCGACCATGCCCGCCGCGCCGCGGTCGCCGGCCAGTGCGGGGTGCCCCACTACGCCGACTTCCGCGAACTGTTCGGCCGCGTGGACGCCGTGAGCGTGGCCGTCCCCACCGCCGCCCACTTCGAGGTGGCAAGGGAGTTCCTCCAGCGCGGGATCCCGGCGCTCGTGGAAAAACCCCTCGCCAAGACCGCCGAGGAGGGCGAGGAGCTCTGCCGCCTGGCCCGCGCCCGCGGCGTCCCCCTGATGGTGGGCCACGTGGAAAGGTTCAACCCGGCAGTCACCGCGATCCTGGAGGTCATCCGCAAGCCGCGCTTCATCGAGGTCCACCGCCTCTCCCCCTTCAGGTTCCGGTCGAGCGACGTCGACGTGGTGATGGACCTCATGATCCACGACCTGGACATAGTGCTCCACCTCAACCCGTCGCCCATAGCGCGCATCGACGCCGTGGGGACCTCCCTGCTGTTCGGCAAGGAGGATATAGCCAACGCGCGGATCGAGTTCGAGGACGGCTGCGTCGCCAACCTGACCGCCAGCAGGATATCCGACAAGACGATGCGCAAGACGAGGATATTCGCCGAGGACTGCTACGTGACGGTGGACACCCTGGCGAAGGAGGCCTGGATATACCGCACGACGCCTCAACTGGCGGGGGCGCTGGAGAGGCTCCCCAAGGAGAGGGAACCGTCGATGGAAGATCTCGCCCTCATCCCCAAGGAGTTCTACTCGATCAGCAAGGTTGACCTGCCGGACGAGGAGCCGCTGGCGAAGGAGCTGGAGAGTTTCCTGAGCTGCGTGGCCGAGCGGCGCGAGCCGGTCGTGCCGGGCGAACACGGGGTGCGCGCGATCCGCACCGCCGAGCGGGTCTTGGCGGAGATGCGCGCCCACAAATGGCGATAGGCGGGCCGCCGATGGGACGGCCCGCACTACAGGCGGCGGCGCTGATCGCCTCGTTTTCCTGACCGCCACGAAACTCTATGACGGCAATACCGCGCGCCTCCCCGCTTTCCTCGTCGCCTTGGCCCCCCTCACCTTCGCCTTCGGGGCCACCGCGTGCTGCGACGCGCCCACATCAGGAAGTGTGGTCCGTCCGGGGCCGCCGCAGTAGAATCGGCGGTTCCATATGCACCCGGCACAGGAGGGAAGGTCCCTGCTCGTCGTGGCGGGGGAAACCTCGGGGGACATCCACGGGGCGAACCTCGCCCGCGCCCTCAGGCAGCTGGCCCCGGACATCAGGCTGGCCGGCGCAGGTGGCGTCCACATGCGGCGGGCGGGCGTCGAGATCGTGGCGGATCCCACGGGCCACGCCTCGATCGGAATAGTCGAGGCCTTCCGCAACATGCACGACTACGCCAGGCTCTACCGGCTGCTCCAGAGCGCGCTGAGGAAACTCCGCCCCTCCGCGGCCGTGCTGATCGACTCGCCGGATTTCAACCTCCGGTTCGCCGAGCGGGTCGTCGACGCCGGCGTCCCCGTGATCTACTACATCTCGCCACAGATATGGGCATGGCGGCCGGGCCGTGTCAGGACCATCAAGAGACTGGTCACGAAGATGCTCGTGATCCTGGACTTCGAGGAGAAGATATACCGCGACGCCGGGGTGAACGTGACCTACGTGGGCCATCCGCTCCTGGACGCCGCGCGGGAGGTCGACCGGGAGGCGGTCCGGCGGGAGTTCGGGAACCCCAGGCTTCTCATCGGCCTCCTCCCAGGCAGCCGGCGGAAGCAGTTCGAGCTGCTGTTCCCCGTGCTGAAGGAGGCCTCAGAGCTGATATCCCGCGAACTCCCCGAGGCCCGGTTCCGGGTGGCCTGCGCGCCGGCGATCGATCCCCGCCTGGCGATGGGGCGCGGCCTCGACGTGGTCTGGGACCGTACCGCCGAGGTCATCGCCGCCAGCGACCTCCTGATCGCCGCCTCCGGAACCGCCACGCTGGAGGCGGCCATCTACGGGACGCCGATGATCGTCACCTACAAGCTCAACCCCGTCGCCGCGCTGGCGCTCGGGCCTCTGGTGCGGCTGAAGGACTACTCGCTGGTCAACCTGGTGGCCGGCCGGAGGATAATGCCGGAGTTCTACCAGTTCAAGGCTCGGCCGCGCCTGATAGCCCGTGAGGCCGTCTCCATCATCAAGGAGGGGCGGCTGCCGGAAATGCGCCGGTCCCTGGCGGAGGTGCGCCGCAAGCTCGGGGAGCCCGGAGCATCCCGCCGCGCGGCCGAGGAGATACTCAAGGTCATTTCGACGAAGGCCGATCACGCCGGCCGGGCAGCGCGATGACACCGTCATTCTGGAGGCACCTGGGACCCTACCTACGGCGCCACCGCGCCGCGTTCATCAAGGGTCTGGTCCTGGTGATCCTGGCGGCTTCATGCGGGATATCGACCCCGCTCTTGATCCGCGCGGCGATAGACCGGCTCGAGCGGGGGGCCACAAGGGAATTCATACTGCTGGCGGCCATGGCCATAGTGCTGTTCGCCATGGTCCGCGGCATACTCGTCTTCTCCGGCCGCATCCTCATCCTGGGCGCCGCCCGCCGGATCGAGCGCGACATCCGAAACGACCTGTACGCCCGCCTCGAATCGCTCTCGGCGCGGTACTTCGACACGCACCCCACCGGCGACATAACCTCGCGCGTGATCAACGACGCGGAGGGCGTCCGCATGATGATCGGGCTGGGGCTGACCTGGTGCGTCTCCACGGGACTGCTGCTGGCCGGCGCCCTCGCGCTCATGGCCGCCATAAACCCCGCGCTCGCCGCGCTATGCACGGCACCCCTGGCGACGATCACCGCCCTGCTGGTCCTCGCCGGCCGGCGCATCCAGGAGCTCTCGGCCCGCGTCCAGGACCGCCTCGGCGCCCTCTCCACCATCGCCCAGGAAAACTTCTCGGGGGCGCGCCTGGTCCGGGCGTTCGCCCGGGAGGAAACCGAGATCTCCCGCTTCGCCGCCGCCGCCGCCGAATACCGCCGCTGCAACCTGCTCTTGGCCCGATGGCGGGCGTTCGCGTGGGCGGGGGTGATCTTCCTTGCTGAAGCGACGATCGCGGCGACGCTGGCCGTGGGCGGCCGGATGATGATGTCCGGATCCATGACCAAGGGCGATTTCGCCGCATTCGCCGCATGCGGACTGATCCTCCTGTGGCCGATGATCGCCATCGGATGGGTCATACCCATACTGCAAAGGGGCGCGGCCTGCGCCGGCCGGCTGGGCGAGATATTCGACGCCAGGCGCGAAGTGGACGACTCGGCCGCAAGGCCGCTTGGGGGCCCCATAGAGGGCCGGATCGAGGCGCGCGGCCTTACATTCTCGTACGCCCCGGACCGGCCACCCGCCCTGGCGGATCTGCGGATCGCCGTGGAGCCGGGGGAGCGGATCGCCGTAGTGGGCCGCACCGGATCAGGCAAGAGCACCCTGGCGCACCTGCTGCTGCGCCTCTACCGGGTCCCGGACGGGACCCTCTTCATCGACGGCCGCGACATCAACACGATACCGCTAGCGGATCTCCGGCGCGCCGTCGCGATGGTGCCTCAGGATCCGTTCATGTTCTCCGACCGCCTGCGCGAGAACATCGCGTTCGGCGGCCGGGAGGGCGTCGCCGGCGAGCAGATCGCCCGGGCCGCTGAGATATCGAGGCTCTCCGCCGACGCGGAATTCCTCGCCGACCGGTTCGACCGGGCCGCAGGCGAGCGCGGGGCGGCGCTCTCCGGGGGCCAGAGGCAGCGCGCGGCGCTGGCCCGCGCCCTCGTGCGGGAGCCGCGGATACTGATCCTCGACGACGCCTTCTCCAACGTGGACGCCGACACGGAGCGGGAGATCCGCGACCGCCTTCGCGAATACATGCGGGGCCGGACCACGATTTTCATCACGCACAGGCTCCTCTCGGCTTCCGACGCCGACAGGATCCTCGTCCTGGAGGAGGGTCGCCTGGCGGAGGAGGGCCGCCACGAGGAGCTACTGGCGCGCGGCGGCCTTTACGCCGGCCTGTGGGAGAGCCAGAGGCTCGCGGAGGAGCTTTCCAAGTCATGATCAAGGACGCCGAAGAGGAGACGCTCTCGGGGGCGTACGACGCGCGCCTCATGAGGCGCTTCCTGGAATCGCTCCGCCCGCACGCGGCCGGGCTGGTCGTGATATTCGCCCTGGTGGCGTTCCGGATCGCGGCCGACCTCGCCCTGCCGCTCATACTCCGCCGCGCGGTGGACGGCCCGGTGGCCCGCGGGGACTTCTCCGGCCTGATGGGGTGTGCCGGCGTCTTCGCGGCCGCCGCATGCGCCGCGGCGGTCGCCGAATACCTCTACGTCTCCGCCACCAGCGCCGTCGGCCAGGACGTCCTGTACGCCCTCCGCACGAGGATATTCGGCCACATCCAACGCCTCCCCATCTCCTTCTTCGACCGGAACCCCGTCGGGCGCCTCGTCGTCAGGGTCACCAACGACGTCGAGAACCTCAACGAGCTTTTCACCAGCGGCCTGGTCGAGCTGACCGCCGACCTGCTGATGATAGCGGGCGTGACGGCCGTCATGTTCCTCATCGACTGGAGGCTCGCCCTGGCCACCATGACGATCGCGCCGCTGATCGCGGGCGCCGCCCTCGCCTTCCGGCGGGCCGCCCGGGAAAAATACCGCCTGATGCGCTCGCGAATCGGCCGCCTCAATTCCTATCTCAACGAAAGCATCAACGGCATCAGGACCATCCAGATATTCGGGCGCGAGAAGCCGTGCCTCGAGCGGTTCCGGCGCCGCAACGAGGAGTTTTACCGGAGCGCCATCGCCGCCATCCTGGTATATTCCTTGTTCTACCCGGCGGTCGAGCTGCTGTCGGCGCTGGCGTCGGCTGTCTTGGTCTGGTACGGAGGCGTGAAGATACTGGAAGGATCGCTGACCTTCGGCTCCTTCGTCGCGTTCTGGTACTGCGCACAGAAGCTCTTCCAGCCGGTGCGCGAGGTGGCCGAGAAGTACAACGTTCTCCAGGCAGCCATGGCCTCGGCCGAGCGCATCTACAGGATAATCGACACGCCCCCGCAGGGCGCCGGGCGCGCCGCCCCGGCCGGATCCCCCCCGCTGCGCGGCGAAGTGGAGTTCCGCAACGTCAGCTTCGGCTACGACGGCAGGACGCCGGTCCTCCAGGATGTATCGTTCAGGGTGGAGGCGGGCCGCAGCCTGGCGATAGTGGGCCTGACGGGCGCGGGCAAGACCACGATAGCGAACCTGCTCCTCGGCTTCTACGAGCCGTCCTCCGGCGCCGTCCTCCTGGACGGACGCGACCTGAGGGACCTGGACGCCGCCGGAGTCCGCCGCCAGATGGGGCTGGTCCCGCAGGACGTCTTTCTCTTCTCGGGATCGGTGGCCGAGAACATCCGCCTGTGGGAGGCTTCCATCGCCCGCCGGCGGGTGGAGGAGGCCGCATGCGCGGCGAACGCGGACGCCTTCATCCGCAGGCTCCCCCTCGGCTACGACACCGACGTCATGGAACGCGGCGCGGTCCTCTCGGCGGGGGAACGTCAGCTGCTGTCGCTGGCCAGGGCCCTCGCCTTCGCCCCGCGCATAATAATAATGGACGAGGCGACCTCCAGCGTGGACGCGGAGAGCGAGAGGCTCATCAGGGGAGGTCTCAGGAGGCTACTCCAGGGGAGGACCTCCATCATAATAGCACATCGGCTCTCCACGGTACGGCACGCCGACCGCATCCTGGTGCTGCATCGCGGCCGCGTCCGCGAGGAAGGGACGCACGAGGAGCTCATGGAGAGGGACGGCTTCTACCGGAAACTGCACCGTCTCCAGTTCGGCGCGCCGCCGGCTGGCCGCGGCGCCGCGGCGGCGGAGGCGCCGGCGACATGATCCTGCAGAGATACATACTGAAGGAGCTCTCCGTCAATTTCGCCCTCGCCTTCGCGGTTGTCTTGGCGCTGGGGCTGGTGGGGATGACCCTCCAGGGGCTCCGCGCCTTCGAGGGTCTCGGCCTGGAGATGCTGGGGCGGGTGGCCCCCATCGCGGCCGGCCTGCTGGCCCCCTGGGCGCTCCTGCTGGCGTCCTGCGCCGCGACGACCCTCGCGTACGGCCGCATGGCCGCCGGCAACGAGATAGACGCCATGCGGACGAGCGGCCTCCACGCGAACCGCATCCTGGCGCCCGCGGTCCTCTTCGGCCTGCTGCTGGGCGCGGCCAGTTACCTCCTCAACGAATACGCGGCCCCGGCGGCGCACTACAGCCGCAGCCTGCTCAATCGGGAATCCATCATCTCCCTGTTGCGCCTCCCCCCCCCAGGCCGGCAGCGCTTCACGCTGGGGCGCTACACCCTCAGCTACGCGGATTACCGGGACGGCCGCATGGACCGCCCATACCTGCTGTCGCTGGGCCAGCAGGGCATCGAGGCGGAATACAGGGCCGTCAGCGGTGCCATCAGGATCGAGTCGGGCGGACCGCCCAGCATCATCCTCTCCCGCTGCTCCTACACCAGGCACGATCCCAAGGGCAACAAGACCGAGGCCACCGCCGAGAGCGACATCACGATCCCCCTGGAGATCGAGGACATCCTGCGCGCCGACAGGCGCGCGCCCGACATGAGCAGCCGCGAATTGCGGGAGACGGCGGAGCGGTCCGCGGATCCCAAGTACAGGGCCGTCGCCCTCACCGCCTTCCACACGCGTCGCGCGCGCGCGGCGGCCCCCCTTGCGCTGGTCCTGGTGGCCGCCCCCATCGGCATATTAGTGAAACGGGCCTCCAGGATGGCTGGCCTGGGTGCGGCGCTGCCGCCGCTCTTGATTTACTTCGTGACGTTCTTCGTCTCCCAGGGCATGGGCGAGAAGGGCCGGCTGGATCCGGCCGCGGCGGCATGGGCGCCGGACGCGGTCCTGCTGGCGCTGGCGGCCGTCCTCCTCTCCGGGGTATACCGGAAATGATCCGCATAATCGACCGCTACCTGCTGAACACCTTCTCGGCCGCCCTGCTGGTCTTCGCGCTCGCCTTCGGGACCCTCTTCCTCGTGGTGGACTTCGCCTCCAACCTGGGAAAGTTCCTCGAAATAAGATCGGTGCATCCGGTCACCTTCATGTTCAGGTACTACGCGGCCCGCCTGCCGATGATCCTGGATCTGATCCTCCCGACGGTCATCCTATTCGCCTCCATATTCACGGTCGCCAGGCTCGCCCGCAACAACGAGATACTCCCGGTGGCCGCCTCCGGCACCAGCCTCCGCCGGATGTCGCTGCCGTTTCTGGCCGCGGCGGCCGCCGCGGGGTTGGCCATGGCGGCCCTCGACGAGTTCGCGATGCCCAGGCTCGCCGACAGGATAGCCGAGACGGAGGACATACTGAACGCCAAGGAGGTCAGCTACGCCGTGGAAGATTGGGACGGCTGGACCAAGCTGTATGCGCGGGAGTACAACCATGCCAACAAGACGCTCAGCAACGTCCAGGTCACCCGGGTGGACGGGGACGCCAGGCCGGTGATGCGCGTAGTCGCCAAGACATGCAGGTGGGAGGGCGGACATTGGGTGGCCTACGACGGCAGCATAGAATATCCCAAGGAGTTCACCACCGGCTTAGGGGGCCGGCCCCAGGTCAGGGTGGAACCGATAGAGCCTTCAGGCTACACGATCAGGGCGAATTTCACCCCCAGGACGCTGCGGAGGAGGTCGTCGCTGATGAACATGTTTCCTTTCGCCACGATGAGCGCCCTCCTCGAACAGGCACGCCGCTTCCCCCACGTGCCATCCTACGTCATGAAGGTGCACGCGCGGTTCACGTTTCCCCTCTCCCCGCTGGTCCTGGTCCTGCTGGGCCTGCCGTTCGTGGTCGGCGCCCAATCCGGAGGCTTCCTCAAGAGCATATTCTTCTGCTTCCTGGTGGCCCTCGCGTACTACCTGGTCCAGTTCGCCTGCATGATGCTCGGCCACCAGGACCACATGGCGCCGGCGGCGGCCGCGTGGCTGCCGACGGCCCTCTTCGGGACCGCAGGCCTGGCGGCCTTCCTGCGGATGAAGACCTGACCAAACGCGGATGCCTTCCCGGCCGTACCCTTCTTTGGACGCTTTCACTGGCGGACGTACCCTGCTATATTGACGCCGGCATTCCTATGAAACCGGTGATGGCGGCGCTGCTGGCCCTGGCGGGCGGAACGCCGCCGGCGCAGGAGGCCGCCCCCCCGCCGGCCGGGGAGGGACGGCCCTTCCAGGAAATGACCCCGGAGATACGCTCCGCCATAGAGCGCGGCCTCGCCTGGCTCTCCCGCGCCCAGAGTCCCAGCGGCGCCTACGGCTCCGGCAACGCGCCGCTGGCCACCACCGCGATCGCGGGCATGGCCTTCCTGGCCGGCGGACACGTCCCCGGCCGCTCCAGGTACGGGGAAAACGTGAAACGGGCGCTCATGTTCATCCTCAAGAACGCCGGCCGGTCGGGGTACATAAACGAAGGGCAGATGCGAGGCGCCGGCGGCTCGGGCATGCACGGCCACGGCTACGCCACCCTGTTCCTGGCGGAATGCTATGGGATGACCGCGGAGGTCATGGACTTCGACCTCGAAACGCTGAAGGAGAAACTCGCCGACGCCGTGCACCTCATAGAGAGGGCCCAGTGCCATAACGGGGGCTGGAACTACGACCCCGATCCTGGCTTCGACGAGGGCTCCGTCACCGTGACCCAGGTGCAGGCCCTCCGCGCGGCCCGGAACGCCGGCATAAAGGTCAGGACCGACACGATAGCCAAGGCCATAAAGTACATAAATGACTCCACCGACTCCAACGGTCAGACCCGATACAGCCTCACCGGCGGGGGTCACACCTCCTTCGCGCTGACCTCGGCGGGCATGAGCGTCCTGAATTTCCTGGGAACCTACGACAACCCGAAGATCAAGAAGGGGCTGGATTCGATCGTGCGCAACCTCCCCGGAGGGGGAGGCAACAACCCCCAGATGGGCGCCTGGGGCGGCTGGTACTTTTACGGCAACTATTACGCGACGCTCGCCTGCTACCAGGCTGGGAATCCATATTGGCAGAAATGGTGGACCGCCATCAGCCGGGAACTGCTGCGGACACAGTCCCCCAACGGGTCTTGGAAAAACGGCGAGAGCGCCTCCTACGGCGAGGCCTTCGGCACCGGCTTCGCGCTCCAGATACTCCAGATACCCAACCGCTACTGCCCCATCTACCAGCGAGGATCCGATTGAGTCCCCCCGCGGCCGGGCCGGGCCCCGCCACGAATCCCCTGAGACTGGTGGTCTTCGACATGGACGGCACCATCACCCGCCCGCGCCTCGACTTCCGGCGGATCCGCGCGGAGATAGGCCTGCCGGAGCCGCTCCTCGAAAACATGATGGCACTCCCCCCGGGGCCGGAACGCGACCGCGCCTTCGAGATCCTCGAGCGCCACGAGGACGAAGCCGCGGAGAAGTCCGAGCTCAACGAGGGCGCCCGCGGAGTCCTGGAACTCCTGCGCGCGCGGGGAATGCGCACGGCGCTGGTGACCCGCAACTCGCGGAGATCGGCCATGCGCGTGCTGGAGAAACACGCGATCTCCTTCGACCTCGTGGTCACCCGCGAAGACGCGCCGGCCAAACCGCTGCCGGATCCCCTGTGGTTCGCCTGCGACCGCCTCGGCATCCCCCCCGCCGAGGCCATGATGGTGGGGGACTACAAGTACGACGTGATCGCCGGCCGGGCGGCCGGGCTGAGGACCGCCCTGCTGCTGCCGGCCGAGGCGCCCCCCCATAACGCCGACGAGGCCCGCCCGGATCACCTGCTGCGCCGGCTGGATGACCTGCTCTCGATCCTGCCGCAGGAAACGTAAGCCTGCGGCAGCGGCTCACAGGACGAAACGGCGGCACTCGAAGGCCTCCGCCGCCGCCACGCTGATCTCGCGCCCCCTCATCTCCGCCAGCAGCCGCAGCGCCCCGATGCCCCCCTGCGAGGGCTCGGGCCTCAGCTGCGACCGGTGGCATGCGAACGCCTTCAGCTTCAAATCCAGGAATCTGCCGCTGATGTCCACGTAGAAGTCCGGCTGGAACGCCGTCGGCCGGCCCCATGAAAGCTGGGGCGCGTCGGCCACCAGCACCATCCTCTGGAACGCCTTCTGGGAATGGAGGTGAGGCCGGCAGGCCGTGATCCCCGCGCGGTGCACCGCCTCATGGTCCTGGTTAAAGCTCGGGGCGGGCAGCACTATCATCGTCGGCCGCGTCTTCTCCGTCGCCAGCCTGCCCCGCCGCTCGATGGCGTCCACGAGCTCCCTCCTGGGCAGGGTCTCCAGGCGGAGGTGAAGCCCGTCGTCCTCGAAGACTATCTCCCAGTCGTCGACCCCCAGGACCTTCATCGCCGCGGCCAGCTCGCCGCGGCGCGTGACCTTCCTCGTCCTGCGCCCGTCGGCGCCGAAATGGAACACGTCCCCCGTCGACATGACCATCACGAAGACCCTGCCACCGGCCTCCTTGACGCGGGCCATGAGGCCCCCGGCCCCCGCGGTCTCGTCGTCCGCGTGCGGGGCCACCACCAGCAGACGCTGTTCGGAAAGGAACTTCCTCGCGAAGCCGTCCATGGGCGCCTCGAATCGACGGCCGATCATACCCGATCCGGCTCCGGATGGGCCAGCATCCGCAGCGATCTCAGGGCGGCGCTGGCCAGCCGGTTGAGCGCGCTCGACCGCCGCCCCCACAGCACCGTGTTGCCGCGAAGTATCTGGTCGCGCGCCTCCAGGGGCGTCGAGGCGGGCACGATCGTCCGCCCCAGGCCGACCTCGCGGCAGAAATGCGCGTCGCTGCCGGCGGTGAGCGCCAGGTCATGGCGCCGCGCGAACGCCGTGACCGCGGCCTCGCCCTCGGGCCCGTCGACCGACGTCACGCGCGCGTGGCGGGCGTTGAACCCCTCGCAGGCGTCCAGCTCCCGCGCCACCGCCTCGTCGATGGCCGGCACCTTGGCGAAGGGATGCGGCAGGACCGCGATACCACCCTGGTCGTGGATGGCCCGGACGACATCCGCGGCGTCTCCCCCCTCTATCCTCTCCTGCAGGAAAAGCCCCAGCAGCTCCCCCGCGGACGTCTCTATCTCCTCCGCGACGACGACCAAGAGATCCCCCCCGGCGGCCCTCCGCGCCTCGAGCGCCCCGCCGATCTCGCCGTGGTCGGCGACCGCTATCCCGTCGAGCCCCCGCGCCCGCGCCGTCCGGACAAGGCGGACCGGATCCATGAAGCCGTCGAAGGACCACCTCGTGTGGACGTGAAGATCCAGTATCACCGGCTTCCTCCCTCCCAGGCGCCAACGTAGGGCAGGTTCCGGTAGAGGCCCGCGTGGTCGAGGCCGTAACCCACGATGAACCTGTCGGGGATCTCGAACCCCAGGTAGTCCACGTCGAGCGATACGCGGGCGGACCCCGACTTCCGCAGCAGCGCGCACAGGCGCAGGCTGGCCGGCCCGCCGGCCCGGAGCCTCTCCATCACGGCAGACGCCGTGAGGCCCGTGTCTATTATGTCCTCCACCAGCAGGACGTGCCTCCCCCGCAGCGGCAGGTCGACATCGAATCCCACGCGCACCCTGCCGCTGGTCCGCGTCCCGCCGCCGTAGCTCGAGACGCGCAGAAAGCCGCAGGCCAGTGGAAGATCGATCTGCCGGATCAGGTCGGCCATGAAGACGAACGAACCGTTGAGGACTCCCACCAGGACGAGCCCCTTGCCGCGGTAGTCGCGCCGGATTTTTCGGCCGATGGCGCGCACCCGCGCCCGCAGGCGGCGCTCCGTGATGAGCGGCCGCACCGGCCTACTTCTTTTCATCCTTCTTTTCGTCCCTCCGGTGCTCTTCCTTCTTCGGACGCTTGTCGTGGTTCCAGATGTCCTCGTCGGGACCGGTGCCCCCCTCCGCCCCGTCCGCCCCCAGGCTGATGAGGTCGAACGGCTCCCCGCCGGTGCCCACCGGGTTGTAGCGGAGATACGCCCCGAAACCGTCCTTGGGCAGGGCCTGCAGGTAGCCCTTCTCGGGCCACTTCTTGATCGTATAGGCGGCGGGCCTGGTCACGAGGTCGCCGAGCTCGCGCGGGAGCGTGTCGTTGTCCGCCTTGAACTGCTGGATGGCCTTCGCGGTCTCCTCGATGGCCTTCCGCGTCTCGGCCTTCTTGACCTCGATCCACTTGTCGTGGTTCCAGATGTCGGCGTTGACCCCAGCACCCCACGGCTTCCCGTCCTTGCCGTGGCTGACGACGTCGAAGTCGCTCCCGGTCCCGGGGTCGCGGTAGACCAAAGGCCGTCCCCAGGCGTCCTTGAAGTCCCCCTCGTAGTAGCCCTCCTTCGGGTAGTTCTTCGCGTCGGTGGGCGCCTTCTGGAGGTATCCGAGTATCTCGGGATACCGCCCCTGATCCTTCTTGAAGGCCTCGACCGCCTGCGACACCTTCTCGATGACAGCCCTGGTCTCCGCGACGTCCTTCTTGTCCCTGCGCTCCTCCCACCACTTCCGCCACGCCTCCAACGCCTTGTCGTCCGCCGCCCGATCGCCAGTGAAGACCGCCGAGCGGCCGTCCTCCTTCTCCGTCTTGCCGCGCAGCTCGTGGTCCAGGATCCTCCGCAGGGCCCGGGCGGCGTGAAGCGCCAGGCTCGTGTCGGTCGCGGCGTTGACCTGGTTGTCCGACAGAAGCTTCCCGAGATCGTCGACGGCATCCTGGGCGCGCATGAGCCCGAGGGCGTCCGCCGCCGCCGCCGCTATCAATGGGGCCTTCTCGTCCTCCTCGCCCAAGGCGGCGGCCCTCTTGTCCTCCAGCGCCTTCCTGACCGTCTCGGCCGCCTCCCGCGCCCGCATGATCCCCAGCGCGCGTATGCACTCGACCTTCAGCAGGCGGTCGGTTTCCACCATCCTGGACTTAAGCGTCTCCAGGAGCGCCGCGGCGGCGCCGTCGTCCCCGATCGACGCCAATGCCCCGGCGGCCGCGGCCGCGATCGTCGTGCCGAACTCGTCCGTATCCTTGAGCCTCGCCACCAGGGCGGCCACCGCGTCCTTGTCCGCGTGGCGGATCCGGCCAAGGATCTCGCAGAGGGCGCGCTTGACCGCGGGGGCCGCGTCCTTCCTGTTGAGCTCCGCAACCACCGCGGGAACGGCATGGCGCCCCAACTCCACGAGCTCCACCCATGCCTCGTTGCTCTCGCTTCGCCGGTCGGATCCCAGCTTCCGGACGGCCTCCTCGACGTCGCGCCGGATTACGTCCTCCTTCGTCTGGGGAGGCCCCGGAGTATCCTGGAGGGCCCACAGCACGGCAACCACCGCGAGCGCCTTCATGCGCAGACCTCCGTTTGAGGTGCGACATTATACGGACGGTCCCGGCGAGGGGTCAAGCAGGCCCCTTCATTCCTTCAAAAATCGCGCGCGATCCTCTAGAATCCCCTCCACGGAGAACTTCGCCGACAGACTCGTCGACGTCGTGCGCGGGAAGGATTCGCGCGTCGTCGTTGGCCTGGACCCGCGCCCCGACATCCTGCCGGAAGAGTTCCGGCCGCATCCGCCGGGGGATCCCGAGCGCGTCGCGCGGGCGATCCTCGACTTCAACGGGGAGATACTCAAGATAGTGGCACCGCACGCGGCGGCCGTCAAACCCCAGATCGCGTTCTACGAGAGGCTGGGCCCCCCCGGGCTGGCGGCCTACTCGGAAACCTGCCGCACCGCCCGGGGACTGGGACTCCTGGTGATCGGCGACGTGAAGCGCGGTGACGTCCCGGAGACCGCCGCCGCCTACGCCGAGGCCCACCTGACCCGCATGCCGTGCGACGCGATCACCGTGAACCCCTTCTTCGGCACCGATGGGATCGAACCGTTCGTCAGGACCGCCGCCGCAAACGGCGCGGGGCTCTTCATCCTGGTGAAGACGTCGAACCCGAGGTCGTCGGAGATACAGGATCTGCCCGTGGACGGGAAACCCCTCTACCTCCGGCTGGCCTCGATGGTGGCCTCGTGGGGCGAGGGATGCCGGGGGCGGAGCGGCTATTCGTCAGTCGGGGCGGTGGTGGGGGCCACCCATCCGCGGCAGGCCGCGGAAATCCGCTCGGCGCTTCCGGGCGCCTTTTTGCTCGTGCCGGGCTACGGGGCCCAAGGCGCCACCGCGGCCGACATCGCCGCCTGCTTCAACCCGGACGGCCTGGGAGCGGTCGTCAACTCCTCGCGCGGGATAACCTTCGCCTGGGAGAGATGGCCTTGCGGGGGAATGCCGTGGCGCCGCGCGGTCGAGAAGGCCGTCGTCGAGATGAAGAACGAAATCAACCGGGCCCTGGGCCCAGCCGGGTAGCCGGAGCGGGATCCCGGGCCGGCCTCCTATGATCGCGCTGCTGGTCGCGCTGGCGCTCGCCTCCTTCCTGGCGACGGCGGATCTCGTCCCGTGGGTGATCCACATCGCCAGGAGCAGGGGGTTCCTGGACTTCCCCGGGCCGCGCAAGATACACGACGAGCCGGTGCCTTACGGCGGCGGCCTGGCGGTGGCGGCGGGCTTCCTGCTGGCCCTGTCGGCGGGCGTCCTGGGCGCCCACATGCACCTCCGGCACGGATGGTTCCAGTCGCTTCCGGAGACGGTCCGCACCGCCGCCGGGGCCATCCCCCCCAGGCTGCCCCTCCTGGCGGTCTACGCCATGGGATCGCTGGTGATCCTGACGCTCGGGCTGGCGGACGACCGCTTCAAGCTCTCCCCGGGACACAAGCTGGCCGTCGAGGCCGTGGTGGCGGCGGGCGTGGCGGCGGGGGGCGAGCGGCTGGAGCTCTTCGGCCTGGGTCACGTGCCGAGCATGGTCCTGACGGCGCTCTGGATCATGGCGGTGACCAACGCGTTCAACCTGCTGGATCACATGGACGGCATCTCCGGCGGCGTGGCGCTGATCGCCGGGCTGGGTTTCATCGTCGTGGCGATGCAGACCCAGCAGTTCCTTATCGCCTCGGCGGTCGCCTGCCTGGTCGGCGCATGCGCGGGCTTCCTCGCGTTCAACTTCCCCCCCGCCAGGATATTCCTCGGGGACGCCGGCAGCCTCTTCATCGGATTCTGGATGGCCTGCCTGACGGTTTCATTCACGTTCTACCAGAGCCCCTACCGCCTCTACACCTACTTAGTGCCCCTGGCGATCCTGGCCGTCCCGCTCTTCGACACGGCCGCCGTGGTCGCCCTGCGGATCCTGCGCCGGAGGCCGGTATTCAAGGGCGACACGAACCACCTGGCCCACCGGCTCACGGCCCTGGGCATGTCCCGCCGGCTGGCGGTGCTGACGGTCTACGCGCTGACGCTCTGCACGACCATCTCGGCGGTCCTCCTCTACCACGTCCACCGGACGTCGGGCGCGGTCATGATCCTGATACAGCTCCTGGTCACGTTTGGCATCATCACGATCCTGGAGGCCGCGGGGCGCGCCCATGAAGGACGCCGGCAATAGCTTCGGGACGTGCGCGGGATCGGCCGCGTGGCCCACCCGCGGCGCCGCGGCCCTACTGGACCGTCTTGCGGCCTTGATCGCCATCGCAGGCATCGTGCTGCGCCTGCTGTCGGCCGGGGCCACGGGGACCGGTACGAACCTGCTGATCGACCAGTTCGCGTGGGCCGCGCTGAGCGCGTGGTTCGCGTCGCGCGCGTTGACGCCCGGAGCCTGCTGGCGGCTGGCCGGCCCGGAGTTCGGCCTCCTGGCGTTTTCCATCGCGTGCCTGGCCTCCGTCCTCCGGGCCTCCTGCATGCCTGCCGCGATGGACCAGGCGATGGCATTCCTCACATGCGCCCTCCTTTACAACTTCGCGGTCAACGCGCTCGGGAGGGAGACCATCCTGGGCATCTTCTCCTCCACTACCTTCTCGCTGTGCGTCTACGCCGCCATCCAGTACTGTTTCATATTCCCCGAGACGCAGGCCGCTTTCCCCAGGCTGCCGGTCGACCTGTCGCGCCGCCTGGAGGCCCGCGAGGTACACGCGACCTTCTTTTACCCGAACACCTTCGGAGGCTACCTGGCGCTCGTCCTGCCCCTCCTTGTCGGGATGACGCTGGACGCCCGCAGGTCCGGCCGGCGATCCATACTGCCCCCCGCCGCCGCCGCGGCGGCCGCAGCCCTGGGAATGGCAATGACGGGCTCGGCCGGCGCATGGGCGGCGCTGGGGGTTGGCGCGGCGGCGTTCGCGGCGTTGTGGGCCACGCGGCGGCGCGGCCGCCGATGGGCGATCGCCGGCGGACTGGCCGCCGCGATCATCTGCTCGGCTGCGCTCGCCCTGGCCCTCCCCGGCCTCGCAGCGCGTTCCCAGTCGCTGCGCAACCGGCAGGCGTACTGGACGGCCGCGATCCGCATCTTCCGCACCGCGCCCGTCCTGGGGGTCGGACTGAACAACTACCAGGACTTCTACCCGGAGCACAAGCCCGACGTACCGCAGGAGACGCGCAAGGCCCACAACGACTACCTCCAGCTCTTGGCGGAGACCGGCCTCCTAGGGCTCGCGGCCTTTCTCTCTTTCATCCTCCTGGGGATGCGGCCGGCCCTTTCGGCCGCCCCGGAAGGCATCGGAACCGGGAACCGGACCGAGCCGCCCGCGGGGCATGCCGCGGCGGCGGCCTCCGCCGGGGTGGTCCTGGCCGTTCTCGTCGGCGACAGAATCACCGTGGGTCCGGCCCTCGCCGCGGGGGCCGCATGGCTGGCGCATTTCCTCCTGTGGCGGCCGCCGGCGGGAGAAACGCCGTTCACGCGGATCGGGCTTGCCGCGGGGATCGTTGCGATGCTGGCGCACATGGCGGTCGACTTCGACCTTGAGGATCGGGGCGCGGCGGCGGCCCTGTTCCTGGCGCTGGCGCTGGCGTCGGTCATGGGGGGCGGTTGGATGACGCTCCGCCTGCCGAGGGCGGCGGGAGCGGCCGCCGCCGGGACGCTGGCATTGATCAGCTTGTCCCTCGCGTCGCTGGCGATACCCAGGGCGCTCGCCGCCGAATGGGCGATCAAAGGGGCCTCTGCCGCCCTCGACCGGTTCGAGGTCGAGATCATCGGGGGCAAGCTGGGCACGTCGCTGGACGACGCCCTGAGGCTGGCCGAGAAGGCGCAGGGGGAGAACCCGTTCGCCACCGAAGGATACCTCCTTCACGCCAGGATACACTTCCACTGGTGGAACCTCCTGAGGCGGACGTCCCCTGAGGGCTCGGACCGGCTCGCGGAGCTCCAGGAGAAGGAGCAAATAACGCTCCTGGCGCTGGACAAGGCCCTGCGCATCCGCCCGCGCGACGTGGGGGCGGTGCGGGCGAAGGTAGACTGCCACCGGGAATTCCGGCGGTTCTACCTCGACGCCGCCGCCCGGCGGCCCTCCGACGCCGACCGTTTCCTGGCGCAGGCGGATTTCCATCTGGAGGAGGCCGTCGCGCACCAGCGGCGGGCGCTTGCGCTCTATCCGACGCTGGCCGCCAACCACTACGTCATGGCGCGGCTCCTGGATCTCCGCGACGGCGGCCAGGAGGCCCTGGAACACTATGGGCGGGCGCTTGAGCTGCACGGCACGGCGGCGGCCGAGAGGTGGTCCACGGGACGCCTGGAGCTGCCGCCTCTCCCGCTGGCGCGTACCCTCAATCGGCTGGGCCGTCCCTTCGACGCCGCGGAGGCGATCGCAGCCCATGCCAGGCGCGTGATCGAGGGATGCGACGCCCCCGAGGCGCGCGCCCGGCTCGAACGGTTGAGGGCGGCTCCCGAGGCGTTCGGCGGCGCCCCGGACGAGGCGGACGACCTCATGGGTCCCGTGATCGCCGACGCGGTCAACGGTATACTCAGGGGGCTCGACAAGTAGGGGGCGGAGGCCGCCGGGAAACGGCAATGGAATACGAGCTGGTGGCGGGGATAGAGACGCACGTCCAGCTGAAGACGCGGACGAAGCTCTTCTGCGGCTGTCCCGTCGCGTTCGGCGGGCCGCCCAACACGCACGTTTGTCCCGTCTGCCTGGGTCTGCCCGGCGCCCTGCCGTCCCTCAACCGGGCCGCCATGGATCTGGCGATCCGCGCGGCGGCGGTCCTCAACTGCGTGGTCGCCCCTTTGACCAAGTTCGACAGGAAGAACTACTTCTACCCCGATCTGCCGAAGAACTACCAGATATCCCAGTACGACCTCCCCCTGGCCCGCGACGGCTGGGTCGAGATCGGCGGCGGCCGGAGGATCGGCATCATACGGGTGCACCTCGAGGAGGACGCCGGCAAGCTGATCCACGAGGATGGCGGCGCCCGGAGCTTCGTGGACCTCAACCGCGCCGGAGTGCCGCTGGCGGAGATTGTATCCCGCCCGGATATGCGCTCTCCAGAGGACGCCTGGCAGTACATGACCGCGCTAAAATCCATGCTCCAGTACGCAGGGGTTTCCGACTGCGACATGGAGAAAGGCGAGCTTCGCTGCGACCTCAATCTTTCAGTCAGGCCGCGGGGGACCTCCGGCCTCGGCGTGAAGACCGAGATCAAGAACGTGAACTCCTTCAGGTTCGCCAAGGCGGCCATAGAGTACGAGGCCGCCAGGCAGATCCGCGCCCTGGAGTCCGGAGAACGAATAGTCCAGGAAACCCGTCTCTGGGACTCCGAACGGGGGGTCACCAGACCGATGCGCACCAAGGAGGAGGAGCACGACTACAGGTACTTCCCTGAACCCGACCTGCCCCCGGTCCGGATCGGCGACGAATGGATCGCCCGCGTCAAATCGGAGATACCGGAGATGCCCGGCGCCAAGCGCGCTCGGTTCATGAGGGAGTACGGCCTGGGCGAATACGACGCCAGGGTTCTGGCGGCCGACCGGGCGATGGCGGACTTCTTCGAGGAGACCGCCAGGCTCTCCGGCCGGCCGAAGGCGGCGGCGAACTGGTGCGCCAACGAGCTCAACAAGATACTCAACGAGCGGCGCCAGGCGCCGCGGGACGCCAAGGTTTCCCCGGTGGGCCTGGCGGGGCTGATCGGCCTGGTCGAGTCGGGGGCACTCACCGCGGCCAACGCCAAGGAGGCGCTGGCGGAGATGGCCGCATCTGGACGCGGCGCCGACGAGATCGTCCGGGAGAAGGGGCTCGGAAGGGTCGCCGATCCCGTGGCCATCGAGGCGGCCGCCAGGGCGGCGGTCGATGCGAATCCGAAGGCGGCCTCCGACTTCCGCGGCGGCAAGGAGGCGGCCCTGAAGGCGCTCATAGGAGGCGTCATGAAGCTGACGAAGGGCCGCGCCGACCCGCGCCTGGCGGAGGAGCTCCTAAGGAAATTCCTCTCCGGCTGACGCCCGCCGGCGCCCTCGAGACCTACCGCTCGGCCGCCGCCCCGATCCTCCGGAGCTCGGCGTCGAGCCACTCCGGATCGACCTCGCCCTGGACGCGCAGCCGCTGCACAAGTATGGAACCGTGCGCCATCATCAGGCCCACGTTGCCGCGATCGTACTGCGCGCTCTTCCCCTCGATCGATCCGCCGTCGAGCGCAAGACGCAGGCCCGGGCCCTCGCGGATCACCCGCGCGGTGTACGATGATCCTCGGGTCACCTCCAACCCCCGCCCGCCGTGGGCCAGGATGCTGTCGAGCCCCCGGATGGGCATCTTCAGTATCCCGTCTACCGGTCCAAGGCCCGGGAGATCCAGATCGACCACGAAGACGTAGCCGGCGCGGTCGCCATCGCCGTGAACCACCAGGCCCAGGGGGCTCTCGGTCTCCATCCTGAAGGAGACTTCCATGGCGACGTTGCCGCGCAGCGGGACGCGCCAGTACCACGTCCCGTTCCCGCTCAGGCGCACCCCGCCGGCGGCCAGTGCGGCGCCCAGGGCGCCGTGGCTCGCGAAAAGATTCAGCTCGCGGTCGTCCTTGAACTCATAGACCACATCGTAGCGGTTCCGCCCCAATTCCCTGACGTCAGCGGCCCCGAAGAGATCCCGCATCCTCCCGGCGGCGCCCTGCGGCTTGGGGGTCGCCCCGCCAATGCGCTCGATGATTAGTTCGATGCGGGTCTTGCCCACGCTGGTCCGGGCCTTCATGTACTCCGTGTGCGAGTATTTCTCCAGGCACTCGCGGAGCATCCGGGGATCCTTCTTCCTCACGTAGGCCTCCACCGCCTGCTCGTACAGCTTCCTGGCGGCCTCCTCGTCGGCCTCCGAGGCGATGCCCCTGAGCCTCTCCGCGTAACGTTCAGTCCCGAACCTCAGCTCGGGGGTGGACAGCTTGTCCCACCACGACTTGGCGGCCGCCATCTTGTTGGCGTGGTAGTACAGCAGGAAGAGCTTCAGCGGCATGAGGGCGTCCGAAGGGGCCGCCTCGCGCGCCAGGGCAGCTATGTCGTCCTCGGTGATCAGGGGGGACGTCGGCGCCAGCGACGCCGACTGCACGGCGGTGCCCCCGCCTTGGCGGATGGTCAGGTTCAGCGACGTCTGATCCGGACGCCGCGGCGCGGGCTCCACCGAGACGGCGCCGCGCAGCGCCTGGGAGAATCTCTTGAATTTCCCCGCCTCCCGGGCGGCCGCCTTCGCCCCCTGCAGGGCCTGCTCGACGAGCTCCTCCAGCAAGGCCGCGTCGCGCAGATCGAGGAAGAAATCCTTAACCGCCTCGCCGCCGGGCCTCCGGGCGGCGGACTCCGACAGCGCGATCACCTGCCTGATCTGCGGGAAGGCCTCCGCGCGGGCGGGATCCAGCCAGGCGCGCAGCACGGCGGCGTCCGCGCCCTCGGCCACGAAGGCCAACCTGTAGGCCGCGCTGTCGGGCCCGAAGAGCAGCGCGAAGGACGCCCTCCGCACCGCCGGCAGATCGCGGGTCCTCATCGCCTCCGCGTACTTGGGCTGGAAACCCACGTACGCCGCCGCGGCATGCGAAGCCGCGCTCGCGGCGATCTTCTGCTCGCGTTCGGTAATCTCCCTTGCCACGTCGTCCAGGAACTGGTTGACGGCCGCGTCGGAGGGGTGAAGCGCCTTGAGCTGGCGAATCCTTTCAAGGGCCTTCCTGAACCCGTCCTTTGCGGCCAGCCCGGAGCGTAGCTCTGCGACCTCCCGCTCCAGGTAGCCCCTCCTGGCGTTGTCGATCTCCAGCCTCTGTTCGGCCGTGGCCGAGGCCGCCAGGCCGTCCAGGAGGCGGTAGGCCTCGTCCCTGCGCCCCTCCTGGAAGGCCTGGGCCGCCAGTTTCTTCTGCTCGACGTACGTGTCGCGGGCGTCGCGGTTGATCCGCTCCAGCCACCTGGCGTGCGCCTTGCCGGCCTCCGTCATGACGGGGGAAGCGCCCCTGCGGAACCACTTGTAGACGTCCTCAAGGCGGCCGAGCTCCTCGAGCGCCTTGCCCGAGCGGCCCGCCTCGTAGTGCTGGCGCACCTTCTTCTCGATGTCCGACCATATGCGGGTGTTGATGAGGTTGTTGACCTCCTCCGTATACGACTCCAGTTCCATCTCCCAGGCCTTTTGCCCGGCAAATTTCGAAAGTTTCTTGTAGTGCTCTATCCTCTCAAGTATCTGGCTGTAGGGAGTCATGAAGCGGTCGGCTATCGTGGGATTCGCCATCCTCGATCCCACGTAGTCCCTGAACGCGGCGATCTCCCTCTGGACGTCCTCGAGGCCCCCCGGCTCCGGCTCGGGCTGGGGCTTGGGCTCCGGCTTCTTGGCGCCCCCAGGCGGGTGCCCGCCCCCTCCGGAGGACGACAGGCCGCCGGCCACGAAGAATATCGCCGCCACCGCCGCCAGGGAGCCAACGACGATGAAGATCGGCATGGAAGACGAGGCCGGGCGCAGCGAAGACGGCCTGACGACGCGGGTGACGGGTCTGGCGGGGATCTCCGTCCTGGGCCGAACCGCCGCCGGCCCTGGGGCGACGGCCTGCACCGCCGGCATGACCGCCTCCGCCCGGACCCCGCGGAGGATGCGCTCCATCTCGGCGACGACCGCATCCGGATCCTGGGGGCGGTCCTCCCTGCGCTTCTCCATCATCCTCAAGATCAGGTTGCTGAACGCCTCGGAGATGGCCGGGTTGCGCTTGCGCGGATTCTCGGGGAACTCCGTCACATGCTTGGTCATGACCACCATGGTGTTGGCGCCCGTGAAGGGCGTCGTGCCGGTGGCCATGTGGTAGAGCGACGCCCCCAGGGAATATATGTCGCTGCGTATGTCGATCTTTTCCTCGCCCCTGGCCTGTTCCGGGGATATGTAGTTGGGAGTCCCGACGCTCATGCCGTCCATGGTGGCGCCGGCCTCGTCCTTGGCCTGCTTGGCCAGGCCCAGGTCGCACAGCTTCGCGACGTTGTTCGCCGTGATCATTATGTTCTCCGGCTTCACGTCGCGGTGCACTATGCCGTTCCGGTAGGCGTGGGAGAGCGCGCGGGCGATCTGGATGCCTATCTCCAGGCAGCGCCGCTCGTCGAGGCGTCCCTCCCTGCGGAGGATGGTACTCACGGGAGTCCCTTCCACGTACTCCATGACGAAGTAGTGCACGCCGCCGGACTCTCCCACGTCGTAGCCGGAGATTATGTTCTCGTGGCTGAGCTTCGCGACGGCGCGCGCCTCGCGGAGGAAACGGTCCACGAAGGACTTGTCCTTGGAATACTTCGCCGACAGCACCTTTATCGCCACGATGCGGTCCATCGATATCTGCCTGGCCTTGTAGACCGATCCTATCGCGCCCTGCCCGATCCTGGAGATTATCTCGTAACCGGGGATGGATACGCGCTGGGTGGAGGCGCCCTGCGCCTGGATCCGGGCGATCTGCACCGCCTGCTCCGGCTTGAGGTAGCCCTTCTCAACGAGGATCTCCCCAAGCTTCTTGGGCTCGATCCCAATCGCGCGCAGCTTGTTCTGGATGTCCAGGCACTCCTTGACCTGATCGAAGCTGCAGATGCCTTCCTTTATGGCGATCTGGCCGAAGGAGTAATCGGCCTTGGCGTTGGCGCCCGGCGCATCCGTCATCGCGTGTTTCCAGTCATCAACGCGGCGGTTCCGCGCCGCGGCAAGCTACAATGCATGGACGATACGCATTTCCCATTATAATACGCGCGGGGGTCAATTCAATCGAAAGGGGCGCGGGCCAGGGATTGCTCGAGCCACCGGGGAAGGCGGCGCTGGCCGGTCAGCGGGACGCCGTGGGAGTGGTGATACACCAGCTCGGGACGAACCCTCAGCGCAGCCGCCCCGCGGCGGCAAGATGGACGACCCGTTCAGGCTCCCCCGTGAGCCCCCTCAGCCACCGGCCGAGAACGCCCCGGCAGCCGTCCGCAACGACACGATCCAGCACTCGACCAGGTACGCCAGGGTAACCCGCCGAAGCCGGAAGGCCCTCCAGAGGGCCTCGCGATCCAGATGGGCGTGGTAGGCCAGCACCAGGGTGAACGCCAGGAACATCATCAGCATCAGCACCTCGAAGGTCAGGGCGGCCTGTTCCCCCCGGGCCCACACGTGCTTGGAGTTCACCGCGGCATTGAGGGCCCGGAAGGCATGGTTCTCGATGGACCAGCGAAGATGAGCCAGCTCCCGCATCTGATCCGCCGAAAGGGTCAGGTCCGTGGTGATGATCCAGAACGTCTCGATCTTGCCCTTCCTGGGCCCCTTCAGCGGATGAGTGCGGACCCGCGCGACCTTAAGGGAATCGGCAAATCCCGTGTGATGAAATCCACTGGCGGCCCACACCTCGTAGCGGAATCCCCGCTCCGCGTCGGTTCCCCGGGCGGTCTCCACCTCCTTGGAGAACTCCCCTCCGGCCCGGAAGATCGCTTCGGCATCCTGAAGGATGCTCAGGGTGTCCAGCTCCGTCACAGGGTTCCAGGTCGATCAGCGTGGCATGGGCTCCCAGGATTTCGACCGCGCTGGCATAGCGTCCTGCCAACCCCGACCCATCCACAGCCACCATGTACCGGTCACTGCCGACCCACCGACGAATCTCCCTCTGGCGTCCCCACAGATCGATTTGGTGGAAGCTCTTCCGGCGGAGGGCCAGGCTTCCGATGAGGAACATGTACAGCATGGCCATGGGGATCACTGGACGCTGGCGGAAGTCCGGCAAACGGCGGGCCTTCTGGGGGAGATGAAAATGGTCGTTGCAGAAACGGGAAAAATCTGCCAGACTGAGCGTGTCTCCCTCCTTTCGATAGCCCGAGCCCGGGCAAAGAGAGAGAAAACTCCTCCGCCCGAGCCCGGACGGTTTGACAAACCCTAATCTACCGAACAGGAGGGAGTTTCGCCAGAGGGGGGATTGAACCTGCGGAGGGGCTGCGATCCCGATTTACTTTCTCTCTCTTTTATCCGCTCCTTCCTTCCCGGCCAGCGCCGCCTTCCCCGGTGGCTCGAGCAATCCCTGATCCGAAGCGATTTTGCTTGATCAGCAAGGGGGTAAATGATAATATTCGATCCCAAATTGAAGGTCGTGTCCCGAGTGCGGAAAGGGATCGGGGGTTCACCCCGGACCACATCCACGCCAGCGCGACACCAGGAGGTTCGGAGTCATGGCTGTCACCCAGGAGGGCAAGAAGGCCTTGGTGAGGGATTACGCCCGTCATCAAAACGACACGGGTTCACCGGAGGTCCAGGTGGCGATCATCACGGAGAAGATCAACCACCTGACGGAACACCTGAAGGTGCACAAGAAGGATTTCACCTCAAGACGGGGGCTGCTGATGATGGTCGGGCAGCGCGCCCGGCTGCTGAAATTCCTCCAGTCCACGGACCAGGAACGGTACCAGGCGCTCATCAAACGGCTGGGCATACGCAAGTAGAACTACCAACGTGTTGACTCCCGGCACCCATTGGGGCCCGACGGCCCGAAGGCGGGGCCGGTATTTTCTTGATCGCCCCGCGGAGGTCCGAAGGTCGAGGGCCTGACGAAAGACGAAAGCCCCGCGCGCCGGGGCTCCCGCCTTTCGTCGTTCCCGCCTTCCCGCAGGCCTCCGAGGAGCAGGTTCATTATGGAGGTTACATGACCCAGTGCTTTAAGACCGAGGCCGACCTCGGCGACGGCCGCCTCTTCACGTTCGAATCCGGACATCTTGCTCGACAGGCCAACGGCGCCTGCATGGCCAAGCTGGGCGAAACCCACGTGCTGGCCGCCAGCCTCTCCGGCAAGGAACGTACCGAACAGGATTTCTTTCCCCTCACCGTGGACTACCGCGAGAAGATGTCCTCGGCCGGCCGCTTCCCGGGAGGGTTCATAAAACGCGAAGGCCGCCCCACCACGAAGGAGATCCTTACCGCCCGCCTTTGCGACCGGCCTATCCGGCCGCTCTTCCCGGAGGGCTACTACCACGACACTCAGATCATCATCAACGTCTTCTCCGCCGACCAGGAAAACGACCCGGACATAGTGGCGATGAACGCCGCATCCGCCTCCCTTGTGGTCTCCGACATCCCGTTCCAAGGCCCCGTGGGCTCGGTGCGTGTTGGTCTCATCGCCGGCCGGTTCATAATCGACCCGACCTCCGCGGAACTGAAGGAGAGCGATCTCGACCTGGTGGTCTCCGGAACCAGGGAAGGGATCATCATGGTCGAGGCCGGCGCCCGAGAGGTCAGCGAGGAACAGATACTGGCGGCCCTCGAGGCCGCCAAGGCCCCGATACAGGCCCTCATCGACGCCCAAATACGCCTCAAGGAACTGGCGGGGCGCCCGCCCGGCAACTTCACCATCCACCCCTTTCCCGAAGAACTATACAAGCGGATCAAGGAACGATACGCCGATGAGATGAAGAAGGCCTTCTTCATCAGGGTCAAGCGCGACCGCAACATCGCCTTCAGCCAGATAGGCGAGAAGATCTTCGAAGAAATGATCCCCAAGGACGCCGGCGGCAATCCCCTCCCCGGCTCGCCCTCGATCGTAGACGTCAGCCGCGCGCACGAACGGGTGGTCGACGAGATCGTTCGCGCCTACGCCCTCGACGGCGTCCGCGCCGACGGCAGATCGCTCAAAGAGATACGCCCCATCGAAATGCAGCTGGGACTGCTGCCGCGTACGCACGGATCGGCCCTCTTCGCGCGCGGGGAAACCCAGGCGCTCTGCACCGTCACCCTGGGCACGGCCCGCGACGAACAAATCGTGGAGGGCCTGGAAGAGGAATACTCCGAGCGCTTCATGCTCCACTACAACTTCCCCAACTTCTCCGTGGGTGAGGTGAAGCCCATCCGCGGGCCGGGTCGGCGCGAGATAGGCCACGGCGCCCTGGCAAAACGGTCCCTCGAACCGGTGATGCCGCCCGCCGAGGTCTTCCCCTACACCGTCAGGGTCATGAGCGACATCCTCGAATCCAACGGTTCCTCCTCGATGGCGACCGTCTGCGGAGGCTGCCTGGCGCTGATGGACGCAGGGGTGCCCATCCGGGCCCATGTGGCGGGGATCGCCATGGGCCTGGTCCGCCAAGACGACCGCCTAGCGATCCTCACCGACATCCTCGGAAGCGAAGACGCCCACGGGGATATGGACTTCAAGGTCGCCGGGACGGAGAAAGGCATCACTGCGCTCCAGATGGATCTTAAGACCGCCGGCATACCAATGGACATCACTCACCGTGCCCTCGCCGAGGCCCGCGAGGCCCGCCTGTTCGTCCTGAGCAAGATGCGCGAGGCTATCGCGGGACCGAAGAAGGAGCTATCGCCCCACGCGCCGCGACTACTGCGGATCATGATCAACCCGGAGAAGATCGGCGCGCTGATAGGCCCGGGAGGCAAGATCATCCGCGAGCTGGAGACCCGCACCGGGTGCACGATCGAGATCAACGAAGACGACTCGGGGGAGGTCGTCATAGCCTCAAAGAACAAGGAAGCCCTGGAGGCGGCCAAGGCCCTCATCGAGGGCATAACGATGGAGCTCAAGCCCGGCAACATCTACCCGGCGAAGGTGGTCTCGCTCAAGGAATTCGGGGCCTTCTGCGAGATCGCCGGATCAGGGCAGGACGGCTTGGTGCACGTCACGGAGATCAGCGACGCGCGCGGCATCCGGGTGGAGGATTACCTGAAGGTGGGTATGGAGGTCGAGGTGAAGATGCTCTCCTCCGACCCCCAGGGGCGCAACCGCTTCTCCATAAAGGCGGCGCGGGCGGACAAGGGCCTGCCGCCCCTGGAACCTCTCCACGGGATCCAACCTCGTCCCTCGCCGCCGCCCGCCTCCGGCGGCGAACAGCGTTTCCGTGAATCCCGGCCGAAGCGGAGGGAAGGCGCCCAGCAGCGTGCCGCCCACGGCGGCGGGGGTCGACCCCACCACGGCGGCGGCCGCCCCCCGCACCCCAGGCCGCCCAACAGAGAAGAGTAACGCCAGCCTGGGCCTCCCCGGCGCGTATACTAGTTGATGACCATAAAGGCCGCGCCGGCGCCAAAAACTGCCGGGGCGCGGCCTGGATGGTTGCAGAAGATCATATGATCGCAGCATTGTGCGCCGCAATCTTGACTTCGGCCGCAGCCGCCGGCGCCCAGGAACCCCCTAAACAGCAGCCCCCCGTGCCGGCACAACAGGCGGGCCCGCAGCAGGCCCCCGGCCGGCCGAAACAGGAAACGCCCCAGAAGGCCCCCGAAGAACACCAGCACATGTGGCAGGACTTCTGCTGCTACGAAAAGGGCCGTGTGGAGCGGGACGGCCTGGTCACGGTGATCTACGAGCTCAGCCATACGCCGCGCGCCGCGGCCGCAGGCATCCCCGCGCACGAGTTGCAGGGCCTGGAAGAATACCAGAAGATGCTCACCCCACACATCACCCCGGGCAAGGGCCGCATCGAGGTGAGCAACCGGCTCAACACGCTGGCCATCACGGACACCAAAGAGAACATCAGTCACGTACAAAAGATACTTCATTTAATCCATTGCCCCGACGCCCCCATAATGATCGAGGCCAAGGTGGTGGAGCTCCGGTGGGACAAAGACCTCCAAGTAGGCCTCGAAGGGGACCTGACTGCCCAGGCGGCCGTCTGGACCCAGCACGCCGACTCCGGCGCCTTCCTGCGCGAGATACGCATGCGCTTCAACCCCCAGGCGGCGCTGGTGAGCCCTTTCCAGGGCTCCACGTTCCGCTTCAACTCCGTCAGCTCGCACCGCGGGACCATCGGCGGGCTCATCCAGATGTTCGTGGAACAGGGCCAGGCGCAGATTCTTTCCCGCCCGCGCATTCTTGTCCGGGCCGAGAAAACGGCCACCATATTCGCCGGCGACGAGGTGCCAACCCCGACGGGCATACAGGTGCAGCCCGCCGGCACCTTCACCAGCTTCAGTTACCGGCAGGCGGGCATCAAACTGGAGGTCTCGCCGCGCATCTCCTCCCCGGGCCAGGTGGCGATACGGTTCAAGCCCGAGGTCACGACCGTCTTCGGCTTCATCCAGGTCTCCCCCGGCCTCCAGGCCCCCCAGTTCATCGTCAGGAACGCCTCCACGGAGCTTTTGGTCCGCAGCGGCCAGGAGGTGGTCATAGGGGGGCTATACCGGAAGGAGAAGACCACGATCCGCCGCGGGCTGCCGTTCCTCTCCGACATACCGATACTGGGATACCTCTTCGGCAAGGTGGAGGACGCGGAGATACTCCAGGAGATAATCTTCTTCATCAAGCCCACCGTGATCCTCAGCGAGGCCGATCTGCCGGTGGAGCCCGCCGTCCCCGACTTCCTCAGGAAGTAAGCGCTCAATAACCGAGTTGGAGCCTTTCCCGCGGATCCGTCAGCGGTCCCCTCCGCGCCCGTTCCAGCGCGTCACGGGCCGCCTCGGACCGGCCGAGGCGCGATTCGCACTCGGCCAGCCTGAGCCAAACGCCGGGCACGTCCGCGCCCCCCTCTATCGCGGCCCGCAGCAGGCGCCCGGCCTCCCCGAAGCGCCCCTGCGTCATGAGCTTTCCCCCCAGCGCCGCATCCTCGTATGCCCGCCATTGTCTGCGTCCCTCCTCAGCCTTTCCTTGCCGGCAGGCCGCCAAGGCCGCCAAGCTGGCCGCGGCCGCCAAGAAGAATGCCACGCCCGCCCTCCTCAGCCGCCCGCAGGCGCGCTCGAACGAAAGGCCGCGCGCCGGATCTCCCACGGCCGACAGCAGCATGCGTATCCGGGACAGCAGGGTGAAATGGCGCCAGGACCACGCCGCCAGCGGCACGCGGTTCAGCCTCGCGAGGGCCACCAGCATGTCCGCCACCCGCCCGGCGCCCCCGAAGGGACGCCCTTCATCCCCGCCCACCAGGCGCGCCGCCTCGAGGTCGGCCTCGGTCTCGAACCGGCGCGACACGAACCCGAAAAGGAGGAACCAGAAGACAAAAAACAGGCCCAGCGCCGCCGCCAGCGCGGCCGCCGGGCTCGACCGCCCGACCAGATCCTCCCCAACGGCGGCCCAGAGGGCGAAGGCCGCGCCCAGAAGCACGTAATGCAGGATATGCCGCTTGCGGACGTGCGCGATCTCGTGGGCCAGGACGCACTCCATCTGACCGGCGGACATGCCCGACAGCAGCTTCCTCGTGAAGAAGACCCAACGGCTGAAAGGCGGCAGGCCCGCTATGAAGGCGTTGGCCGGTGGCACGGCCGGCCCTCCGACGACAAGCAGGGCGCCGCAGCGAAAGTCCGACGCCCGGGCCAGCCGCTCCAGGCGCTCCCGGAGGAGGCCCTTCTCGATCTGCCGGGCCCCCAGCGACAGCCTGAGGGCCGGCGGCAGGAGCGCGGCCAGTATCGCCGCCGTCCCCAGCACCATCACCCAAGCCGCCCACGGGTGGATGAAGGCAATCCTCTGGACGCATGGGACGCGCGTGAAGAGCGATGCAAGCCCCAGGACGGCGGCCACGGGGACCAGTGTCATCCCGGCGAAACCCCGTAAAGCGAATCGCAGATATTCCGGGGCGGTCCAATCCCCGTCCAGGCGGCGCCGCGACCAAGCGGCCGCCAGCGCCAGCACCCCGTACAGCCCCGCCAGCGGGGAGAGCGCCAGCAGCCCCCCTGCAAAGACGTCCTCTTCCAATCCGATGGACCACACCCACAGGGGCAGGTGAAAGACGAAAATGATCGCCGCAAAGAGGATGAGGGCCAGGATCCGCAGCCCCACGAGCGCCGCGCCCCCAAGCCCGCCCGGCCTCCTGTGCAAGATCCACGCCGCGGCGCCGTAGAGGGCCATGGCCGCGGCCGTCGCGGCCAGCGGGACTGGCACGCCGGCGACGGCGGGATCTCTCGCGAACGCGAGCGGCTCAAGGCCCGTCGGATAGGACAGGACCAGCACCAGTCCGGCGAGATAGTAGAGGGGGTTGCTCAAGAAATGACGTCTCCGGGGCTAATCCGTCGGTGCCGCAGGCGGCGGCGTCTCCCTGGCCTGCTCCCCGGGGACCTGCGGGGTTGGGGGATGTCCCGATCCGCCCTCGCCAGGTTTGGGCCCGGCCTCCAGCGGCGGGGCCGCGCCGGCCGCCTGCTCCCGCCGACGGCGCTCCTGGCGCATTCTATCGCGGATCGAGCCGGAACCGTACTTCCTGGACATGACCCCGGCCACCACCACGATCGCGGCGATCAGGACCCCGAGTCCCGCCACGACGAAGACGAAATAGCCGCGGGGATCGGATATCTCCGGTTTCGAGGCCAGCCGGAGACTCTTGACGAACATCGCCGCGGCCCTCGCATAAAGGGTCCTGCCATTCTCGTCCTCCATTTGAGACGGGTAGTCGAACCGTCGGAGGAAAATCCCGTCGACCTCGACCCAATCCGTTATGAACTCGTCTCCGCGCTTGCGGTAGCTGTGGAACTCGATGGGCTTGCCCGTGGCGGGATCCGCGGGCTTCTCCGCCATGTAGAAACGGACCGTTCGATTGGTGAGGTATTCCTGCATGATTCCCATGTAGACGAATCCCACGTTGTTCGGCGTCGTCGGCACGATCCGTTCCGTGTATATCTGGATCAGGGGGCCGTAGACCCGGAGGGCCGCCCCGCGGTGGCGGGCGGGATCCGCGTAGGCGGCCTCGGCCGTCAGCCGGGGGTCTATCCTGCGGGAGAGTCCCTCCCTGGTCACCGAATTGACGAAGACGTTCACGAGGTTGAGGAATTCCGGTGAATCCTTGTCGATCTGCTCCTCCCCGTCGTGGAATGGGGCGGCCAACTCGCGGAAGTTCAGGTGCTCCTCGCGGGGGGGAGAGGGCACCTGCACGGGCTTGCGGCCTTCATCCTGGGGGCTTTCCGGGGCGGTTTTCGCGCCGCGGATCGCCTCCTCGGAGGTATCCCGCACCTTGAAATCGACCTGTCCGGGTCCGGGGCGGTCCTTTCCCTTGGCGGCCGAGTCCACGATCTTCTTCATGTAGATCATGGTTCCCACGACGAGGACCAGGACGAATCCGCAGACGTAGAGCCTTGTCCAGTCGCGCGCCGATATGGGCGGCTGGGGTTGGGGCCGGGTCTCCTCCCGGTCCTTGCGGAATGGATTGTACAGTTCCATGCCTGGCGCCAGTCTATAATAAACCTTCCGTCATGACAAACGTTGGCCGGGGGCGGCGGTTCGGCCGCGCGGCGAAATCTCGAATTGACGGTGGGGGGCCGAGCTGTTATATTAGAGCAGTCGGCCCATCCGGAAAGCTATAGAGGGAACCATTTCCATGTTCGAGAAGTTCACCGAGCGCGCTCGCAAAGTGATGAGCCTGGCGCGGCAGGAAGCCCAGCGCCTCAACAGCGAGTTCATAGGGACCGAGCACGTCCTGCTGGGGATCATCCAGGAGGGCGGGGGCGTCGCCGCCAAGGTCCTCAAGAATCTCAACGTCGATCTCAAGCGCATCCGTCAGGAGATCGAGAAGCTCATCACGCCGTCGGGCACCCCGACGGTGACCCTGGGCCAGCTGCCCTTTTCCCCCCGGGCGAAGCGCGTCATCGAGCTGGCGGGGGAGGCCGCCAGCCAGCTGGGCCACGACGTCATAGGGACGGAGCACCTGCTGCTTGGTCTTCTCAAGGAGAACGAAGGGATCGCCGCGCAGGTGCTCACCAACCTGGGCATCAAGCTGGACGAGGTACGCGACATGGTGCTGGAGGTGCTCGGGGCCGACGTCCAGCAGGACGTGGACGACAAGCTGAACCAGAAGGCCACCAAGTCCAAGACGCCCGCGCTGGACGCATTCGGGCGCGACCTGATGGAGCTGGCGCGCGAGCGGAAGCTCGACCCGGTGATAGGCAGGCGCAAGGAGATCGAGCGCGTCATGCAGGTGCTCTCGCGCCGCACGAAGAACAACCCCGTGCTGCTTGGGGAGGCCGGGGTCGGCAAGACCGCCATCGTCGAGGGGCTCGCGCAGGACATCATCAACGGGAACGTCCCGGAGATCCTCAAGGACAAGCGGATGGTGGTGCTGGACCTGGCGCTGATGGTGGCGGGGACCAAGTACCGCGGGCAGTTCGAGGAGCGCATCAAGGCGGTCATGAACGAGGTCCGGCGGGCCAAGAACATCATCCTTTTCATAGACGAGCTGCATACTTTGGTCGGTGCCGGCGGCGCGGAGGGGGCCATCGACGCCGCCAACGTCCTGAAACCGTCGCTCTCTCGGGGCGAGATCCAGTGCATAGGCGCCACCACCCTGGACGAGTACCGCAAGCACATCGAGAAGGACGGGGCGCTCGAGCGCCGTTTCCAGACGATCATCGTGGAGCCCCCCAGCCGGGACGAGAGCCTGGACATCCTCAAGGGCCTGCGCGACAAGTACGAGGCCCACCACCGCGTGCGGTTCACCGACGAGGCGCTGGAGGCGTGCGTGGACCTGTCGATGCGCTACATAAACGGGCGCTTCCTCCCGGACAAGGCGATAGACGTGATGGACGAGGCCGGCGCCAGGGTGCGCCTCCAGTCGATGGTCTCGCCGCCGAACATCAAGGAGCTCGAGGAGGAGATAAAGAAGCTCGAGAAGGAGAAGGACGAGGCGATATCGCTCCAGGAGTTCGAGCGCGCCGCGCAGCTCCGCGACCGCGCCATGCAGCTCAAGAAGAACAAGGAGAAGATACTTCGCGAATGGCGCGATCAGAACAAGGAGTTCGACGGCGTCGTGGACGCGGAGGTGATCGCCCAGACGGTCTCGATGATGACCGGGATCCCCCTCACGAGAATCGAGAAGAAGGAGGCGGAGCGCCTGCTGCATCTCGAGGACGAGATGCACAAGATCGTGGTGAGCCAGGACGAGGCGGTCGGCGCGATCGCCCGGGCGATCCGGCGGTCCCGCGCCGGCCTGAAGGATCCGCGCCGCCCGATCGGCAGCTTCATCTTCCTGGGCCCCACCGGCGTCGGCAAGACCCTGATGGCCAAGGCGCTGGCGAGGATCATGTTCGGGGAGGAAAGCGCCCTCGTCACCATCGACATGAGCGAGTACATGGAGAAGCACAACGTCTCCAGGCTCATCGGCGCCCCACCCGGCTACGTGGGATACGAGGAGGGTGGACACCTGACGGAGCGGATCCGCAGGCGCCCGTACGCGGTCGTGCTCTTCGACGAGATCGAGAAGGCCCACAGCGACGTCTTCAACATGCTGCTGCAGATCATGGAGGAGGGCCGCCTAACCGACAGCTTCGGGAGGAACATCGACTTCAAGAACACGATCCTCATCATGACGTCCAACATCGGCGCGGAGGTGCTCAAGAACCAGACGACGCTGGGGTTCAAGAAGGTCACCGTGGACGCCAGCTACCAGGCCATGAAGGAGCTCCTCACCAAGGAGGTCGAGAAGCACTTCCGCCCGGAGTTCCTCAACCGCCTGGACGACATCATAGTCTTCCGTTCCCTGACGCGGGCCGACCTGGAGCAGATAATACACCTGGAGATGAGGTTCGTGGAGCAGAGGGTCGCCAAGAAGGGCGTCCGCATTACCCTGACCCAGGAGGCGGTGGCGTACCTGATCGACCAGGGCTACAATCCCGACTTCGGCGCGCGGCCGCTCAAGCGCGCCATCGAGAAGCTCGTGGAGGATCCGCTCTCCGAGGGCCTGCTGCGCGGCGAGTTCAAGGACGCCAAGGAGATCAGGATAAGCCTCAAGGACAAGCACCTCCTCTTCGAGCCCGTCGCCGGGTCGAAGGAGGTCGCCGCGGGCGCGGAGGGGAAGCCCTGAGCGGGACGGCCCCCCGGCGCCGCGCCGTTTTCCGATAGGCACATGGATTTCCCCACGCGCTTCGATCCGAAGGAGGCCGAGGGCCGCATCTACCGCATGTGGGAGGAAGGCGGCAGATTCGGCGCCGACCCCGATTCCGGCCGCGAGCCCTACACCATGGTCATACCGCCCCCCAACGTCACCGGCTCCCTCCACATGGGCCACGCCCTCAACAACACGCTCCAGGACATCCTCACCCGTATGAAGCGCATGGAGGGATACGAGGCGCTCTTCATCCCCGGCACCGACCACGCGGGGATCGCCACCCAGGTGGTCGTGGAAAGGCACCTCCGGCAGGAAGGTAAGACACGCGCGGACCTGGGACGCGAGGAGTTCCTCAAGCGCGTCTGGAAGTGGAAGGAGCAGTACGGCAACACCATCCTCTACCAGCTCCGGCGCCTCGGCTGCAGCTGCGACTGGACGCGCACCCGCTTCACGATGGACGACGGCTACTGCCGGGCCGTGCGCACCGTATTCGTCTCGCTCTTCAAGAAGGGCCTCATCTACCGCGGACTGGCCATAGTCAACTGGTGCCCCAGGGACCTCACGGCCCTCTCCGATTTGGAGGTCGTGGACCGCAAGGCCCCGGGAAAGCTCTGGTACATCCGCTACCCCCTCAAGGGTGCCGCCGGGAGGTTCGTCGTGGTGGCCACCACGCGCCCGGAGACGATGCTCGGCGACACCGCCGTGGCCGTACACCCCTCCGACGAGCGGTACAGGGAGACGATCGGCAGGACGCTGATCCTGCCCCTGATGAACCGCGAGATACCCGTGGTGGCGGACGCCTTCGTGGATCCCAAGTTCGGGACCGGCGCCGTCAAGGTCACCCCGGCCCACGACGCCAACGACTTCGAATGCGCCCGGCGGAACGACCTCAAGGCCCTGACCGTCATCGACCAGAAGGGGACGATGAACGAAAACGCGGGGGCCTACGCGGGCCTCGACCGGTTCGAATGCCGGAACCGCGTCGTGGCCGACCTGGAGTCGGCTGGACTGCTGGAGAAGACGGAAGACTACGAGGTCCCGCTCAAGCACTGCTACCGCTGCGACACGATCATAGAACCGCTCCTCTCGGAGCAGTGGTTCTGCAGAATGAAGAGCCTGGCCGCCCCCGCCATTGAGGCGGTCCGCGGCGGCGAGGTGAGATTCCGCCCGGAACGCTGGAGCAGGCTCTGCCTCGAATGGCTGGAGAACATCCGCGACTGGTGCATATCCCGGCAGATCTGGTGGGGCCATCGCATACCCGTGTGGTACTGCCGCCGGGGACACGCGATCTGCGCCATCGACAACCCGAACACCTGCCCCCAGTGCGGCGACCGCGAACTCCGACAGGACACCGACGTCCTGGACACGTGGTTCTCCAGCGCCCTCTGGCCGTTCGCCACCATGGGATGGCCCGACGAAACGCCCGACCTTGAGAGGTTCTACCCGACCCGCGTCCTCGTCACGGGCCGCGACATAATCAACCTTTGGGTCGCCAGGATGATCATGTCCGGCTACGAGTTCCGCGGGGAGAAGCCCTTCTCCGACGTCGTCATTCACGCCACGATCATGGACGACGCCGGGCAGCGCCAGTCGAAATCCAAGGGCACCGGCATCGACCCGCTGAAGCTGATCGACCAGTACGGCGCGGACGCCCTCAGGTTCGCCCTGGCGTGGCTTTCGACCGGCACCCAGGACATCAAGTTCGGCAACGTGCTGTCCATCCAGAGGGTGGAGATGTCCCGCAACTTCACCACCAAGCTCTGGAACGCCGCCCGATACGCGGCGCCGAAAATCGCCGGAGTGCCCCCGGGTCCGCCCTCCGAGGGCGCCCGCGACGAGGACCGGTGGATATTGAGCCGCGCCTCGACCACCGTGGAGGCGGTCACCGACGCCCTGAACAGGTACGAGTTCGGGGAGGCCGCCCAGCTCCTCTACAAGTTCGTGTGGAACGACTTCTGCGACTGGTACATCGAGCTGTCGAAGCGCCGCTCCGACGAACCCGCCGCCATGCGGACGCTGGCATACGTGCTCGACACGGCCCTCCGGCTCCTGCACCCATTCATCCCCTTCGTCACGGAGGAGATCTGGCAGAAGCTCGGCCGTGCGGGGCGGCTGGCCGGGGCCGGCGGCGAGGCGGCCGATCAGCCCCCAGGCGAAGGACCCACCCCGCTGATCTGCGCCGCCTGGCCCGAGGCCCGCCCGGGGCTCCGGTCGCCCGACCTCGAGGAGCGCATGGAGCGCGTCTTCGAGGCGGTGCGCCTGGTGCGCGAAATCCGCAGCCGCAACACGATCCAGCCCAAGGTGCCCCTGCGGGTGGCGCTCTCGGCAAAGGACGACCCGACAGCGCGAATGCTGAGGGAGGGCGCCGACATAATCCGGTCGCAGGCGAACGTCGAGGAACTGGAAGTCGGCGTCGGCATCCCCAAGCCGCCGTTTTCGGCCGCGGCCGTCACGGCCGATTTCTCGGCCTACGTGCCCCTGGAGGGGAAGATCGACCGCGCCGCCGAGGCCGCGCGCACCCGCAAGGAGATCGACCGTTCCAGGCGGCAGATCGCCGACATGGAACGACGACTGGCCGACGACGAATTCAGGCGGCACAGGCCCGATCTGGCCGAGGAGCTGGAAGGAAAACTTTCGACCCTCAGATCGAAGCTTGCCGACCTGTCCGCGCACCTGGCAGAGATTGAGGACGAGCGGTGAGGTTTTCGGATCTCCTCCGCGAAGGCACCGTCCTGACGGGATTCGCGGCCCGCCACAAGCGGGAGGCGCTGGAAAAGATGGTGGAGGCGCTGGCGTCCTCGGGCCTCCTGCCGGCGGGACTGCGCCGCGCCCTCCTGGATGCGCTTCTGGCCCGCGAGAAACTATCTTCCACAGGAATGGAGCACGGAGTGGCCCTGCCCCACGCGAGCCTGGACGGGATCGACAAGGCCGCCGCCGCCCTGGCGATATCGCCCGAAGGAATCCCCTTCGAGTCCACCGACGGGCGGCCCGCGCGCCTGATCGCGCTCCTGGCGATCCCCAGGCGCGCGGTCAGGTCGCACGTCAAGACTCTGGCCGGTATCGCCCGCCTGATGGGATCCGAAGAGACCCGGCTGGCGATCCTGGCGGCGGGATCCGCCGCCGAGGTCCTCCGGACGATCCGACGGGAGGAGGCCTGCGGCTCCTAGCCGGCGAACCGTGGGCTTCCTGACGCCCTACATGGCGGCTTTTATCCGGCGCTAGTTGGCGGAGGCGGGCCATAACATCCCGTGGGATGAAGTTATCCGCGATCTCAGCTCGGTGCGAGCGGTGACGGTGGAACTTCCCTGTTTGTACCACCGGTTATCGAACTTTGACAAATCAACCGCCATCCCCCATCATCGGCTCGAAGCGGGTTCCACCCGCGCAGGTGACACACAAACCCGCTATCGAACGCATACACCCGCGGCGCCGAGAGTATCTCGCGCGGTTTATGCGTGGCGAAGGGCCGCACGACATGCGCCACGAAGGTTGTCTCAAGTACCCTGAGATAGTTCATGTCGAAACAGTTCCTGAACATCCTTCGCCCAGAAGGCATCGAGCCAATCTTGGGAATCGTTCTCCGGGGGGGGTCACGGCAAGGTAAAAGAAAGGGAGCCCTCCGTGCAAAAAGCGCCGTTTGAGGTCGCCGCCGAACTGCGGCATGTCAGCCGACATGAGCGGCGTCAACCACAAGGTCCGCTTGCGGCCGGTCAGCGTATCGCGAAAGCGTGCGGAGGATATCAGGGCCGCTTGGCCGGTTTCATGCAGGTTTGCCGCTAGGACCCGGCGAACTGCGTCCGGTAGAGAGCGGCGTAGACGCCGCCGCGGGCCAGCAGCTCCTCGTGCGTGCCCTCCTCGACGAGCATGCCTTCGTCCAGCACGGCCACGCGGTCGGCGTTCTTGATCGTCGTGAGCCGGTGCGCGATGATCAGAGTGATGCGGTCCCTCGAACGGATCAGGTCGTCGAGAGCCGACTGGACCGCTTTTTCGCTCTCGGCGTCGAGGGCGCTGGTGGCCTCGTCGAGTATGAGGATGGCCGGATTCCGTAATATCGCGCGCGCTATGGCGATCCTCTGGCGCTGCCCCCCCGAGAGCTTCACCCCGCGCTCGCCCACGACCGTGTCGTAACCCTTCTCCAGGCCGGAAATGAAGTCGTGGATGTGCGCGGCCCTGGCGGCGGCCTCTATCTCCTCCCGCGCGGCGTCGCGCCTCCCGTAGCGTATGTTCTCCCCTATGGTGGCGTTGAAGAGAAACACGTCCTGCGTGACCACGGCGATGCGCGACAGGAGCGAAGACCTGCGCACCCGGCGCAGATCCATCCCGTTGACGAGGACCTGGCCCTTCTGGGGGTCGTAGAACCCGCACAGGAGATCCGCCAGGGTGGTCTTGCCGGCGCCGCTGCGCCCCACCACGGCGAGGACCTCGCCCGGGCGGATCCTGAGGCTCACGCCGCGCAGCACCGGATCCCCGTCGTACGAGAAGGTCACCCCGCGGAATTCGACCCCCTCCCCCGTCGCCGGCAGATCTTCGCCCGAATCGTGCTGCGGCTCGCGCGGCTGGTCGAGCAGCTCGAAAATCCTCTCGCAGCCAGTCGAAGCCTCCACCAGCTTGTTGTAGGACTTCGACAGCTCACGGGCGGAAGTGTTGATCATCGCCACGCCGAGGGCGAAGACGGCCAGCTCCCCAGCCTTCAGCATGTTCGCCGCCATCAGCCACCCGCCACCCACGAAGACCAGAGCGATCGCCAGCCCCAGGAAGAGCATCGACAGGTTCTCGCTCAAGGCCTTGCGGCGCAGCGCGGACATGAGCTTGCCCAGGTATCCCTCGTTGTGGCGGCGGAACTCCTCAACCTGCGCCGCCTCCATGTTGAAGGCCTTCACCACCTTGATGCCGCCGAAGGTCTGGATCATCGTGCCGGTCATGTCCCCGAGGCGCTCGAGGCTCCTCTTGCGCGCCTTGCGCATCCGCCGCCCCAGCAGCGTCATGGGAACGATGTAGAAGGGGAAAAAGACCACGGCCGCCAGGGCCAGGAGCCAATTGGCGGAAAAGACCATCACCAGGGCGCACGCGATCATTATCGAGTGCACGATCGCGTCGTCGAAGTAGAATCCGGCCGCCGGCTCCGTTGCCGCCACGTCGTTGGTCACGCGCGAGATCAGATCACCCGTCTTCCTGTCGTAGTGAAATCTCAAGGGCAGATACGCCAGGTGCTCCGCCACGTCCTGCCTGAAATCGGCCACCACGCGGTGCGTCAGGTACCACGTCATGGTGTCACGCAGGTAGCCGAAGACGAACATCACCACCGACAGGAGTATCGCCAGGATCCCCACCAGCCGGAGGTTCCATCTTACCGGCCCGAACATCTTCTTCAGGAGCCCCCCCGCGGGCCGCCCTCCGGCCGACTCGTCCGGCCCCCCAGGCGCCTCCTTCAAGGCCCCAGATCCGGACGCCTCCGCCCCCTTGAGCTCGTCGATCACGGGCTTGATGAGCCATCCCTGCATCGCCTTGGCGCCAGAGACGACGAAAATGACCAGGATCGTCAGGATAATCCGCGGCAGATACCGCCGGCCGCGCCTGAGGAACCGCCAGGTGACGGCCCACACGCGCGACCGCGACGACGCGCCGGCCGCGACCGGTCCCGGCACCTCTCCGCTCATCTGAAATAGGGCTCCAACCACCCCCGGTACGCCTCCCAGCGCTCGCGCGTCTCCACGAAGGTGTCCCCCCCGAGCTTCGCCAGGAAGGCCCGCGCCATCTCGAAGGCCACCACGGCCTGGCCGACCACGCTGGCGGCGGGTACCACGCACACGTCGGAGCGCTCCACGTGGGCCTCCGCCGTCTCGCCGGTCCTCATGTCCACGGTCCTGAGAGGCTTCATGAGCGTCGGAATGGGCTTGCAGGCCGCCCGCACGACCACCGGCTCCCCGTTGGTCAGGCCTCCCTCTATGCCCCCGGCGTTGTTGCCGGATCTCACCAGCGTCCCGCCGTCACCTTTGAGTATCTCGTCGTGAAACTCCGATCCGGTCCTGCGCGCCGACTCAAGCCCCAACCCCACCTCCACCGCCCTCACGGACTGGATGGACATGAGGGCGCGCGCCAAGGCGCCGTCGAGCCTCTCATCCCATGCCGCGTGCCCGCCCAGGCCGGGAGGCGCGCCGAAGACGCAGACCTCGAATATCCCGCCCAGGGTGTCGCCCGCCGCGCGCGCCTCGTCGACGCGCGCGCGCATACGGCCGTCCTCCGCAGGATCGGGGGTGTAAAACTGCGAGGCGTCGCGCGCGCGCGCCAGCTCGGCGGGATCCCCAACCCTCCTGCCGACGCGGATCCCGCCGACCTCCACCACGTAGCCGACGACCCTCACTCCGAATGCCGCGAGCATCTCGCCCGCCAACGCCCCCGCCGCGACGCGCGCGGCGGTTTCCCGGGCGCTCGACCGCTCCGCCACCCCCCTGGCGTCGCGGATGCCGAACTTCATCGCCCCCGCCAGATCCGCGTGCCCGGGACGGGGCCGCGTGATCGGTCCAAGCTCCTCCGAGTTCCTCACCCGGTTCTCGATCCGCAGCACCAGCGGGCTTCCGATGGACATACCCCCGCGGACGCCGGACAGCACCTCCACCGCGTCGCCCTCCAGCCCCATCCTCTCGCTGCGGCCGTACCCGCCCCGGCGCCGGGCCAGCTCCGCCTCGATCGCCCCGACCGAGACGGGCCATCCATAGGGAATGCCCTCTATCAAGACCAGGAGACATTTGCCGTGCGACTCCCCCGCCGTGATGTATCGCAGCATGCGACAATTATGCCGAAGGCGGCGGGCGATAGGCAATAGGCAACCGAAGGATCAGGCGCCCGCCTGTCAGGCCGGAGGGGCCTGTCTCCCCCCTACCTCCCCCTCTTTCTCGGGCTTTATGACGCTGGTATCCTCGCCCCCCTTGGTCATCTTGAAGACGTCACGCACCATCTTGACCAGCTGCTGGCGCGTGAAAGGCTTGGCAAGAAACCCGTACAGCCCGTAGAAGAAATCCTTCGGCGTATGCATGATGATGGCCTTCGCCGTCAGCATGATCACCGGTATGTCCCGCGTCCTGTCGTCCCTCTTGAGCGCGTCGTGCACCGCGTAACCGTCCATCCCGGGCATCATGATGTCGAGCAGGATGAGGTCGATCCCGCCCTCCTTGGCGATCCGCAACCCCTCCTGCGGATCCTCGGCCGTCTTGACGGCGTAACCCTCCTGCTCGAGGAAATACTTGATGATGTCGAGCACGCGCTTGGTGTCGTCGATCGCCAGGATGGTGAACGCCATACGCGAGCCCTCACTCCGAACGGCGCTCCAGCGCCCAACCGGCCGCGGCTAGGACAAGGGCCAAGGCCGCGGAGGCGCCGCCCAAGGGCCGCCTGCCCGGCACGCGTCCAGCCGGATCGGCGGGATCCCAGTCCAGCGGCCTCTCCGTCCCCGCCGTGTCCGATTCCCGCGGATCCAGCAGGCACGGCCTTATCTCCCCGCGCCCCCACGCGCCTCGCGCCTCGAGAACGCCCGCCGTGTGGACGATCAACACGCGCGAGGGAGATACCTCATAAACCGTCCCGGCGGACCGCGGCTCGATCCGCTCGACGTCCGGGGGCAATTCGAAAGGCCGGCCTGTGCGAACCACCGAGAAACCGCCGGCGCCCCTTCTAACATAGTCGATCACGTTTGTCCAGAAGACCGGGAATGAGATCGTGGCGGGCCAGCCCGACGGGGCCATGTCTATCGAGAGGCGCAGCGTGCGGTCCCACAGGGCGCCGAAGATCCGGCCGTCGGCGGAAAGCAGCGGCTCCGCCCCCGGCGGGAGATCGACCGCCCCCACCCGGGCCGAACCGAAGTCCTCACCGCGGAGGGCGGCCGTCAGCGGATGTGGGCGCACGGCCACCGCCGCCGGCCTGAATCCGGGCTCGGGCGAACGCACCATGACGCGCAGACCGGCCCTGCGCGACGGCTCCTCATCTATCCCCACGGCCACCTGACAATCCCCCTCCCCCCTCCTGAGCACCACGCCGCCGACGGCCTCCAGCGCGCGAACGAGGTCGGGGACGTGCCTCCCCGACAGCGCCGCCACGATCCGCCGCGGCCCCAGCCTCACCGCGTGCGCCTCGTCGTCCAGCGGAAACGAATCCCCAGCCGCCACGCGGAGCGACACCCCGGCAGCCCCGGAGAGATCCTCGGACCGGCTCCATGCCGTCTCGCCCGGAGACAGATCCACGCGTTCCCGCACTACGCGCCCGCCCGCCGCCAGCTCAATGTCCACACGCCGGGCGGGACCGTGGTTGACCACGCGCCCGAAGACGCCCGAATCCGAGGCCGAGAATTCCACGATTCCGACGTTTCCCCCCTTTCCGCCGAAAAGCGCCATGCGTATCCCGGCCCCCACGGCGCCTTCAGGCGGCCTGTCCGAGAAATAAACGACCTCATCCGCCTCCGCCCGCGCCGCCGCCAGCAAGGGACGGGTATCCACGTGGGCGTGGACGGCCCGAACTTCGTCGATCGAATCGAGCCTCCTCGGGGAAGGGACGGCCGCATAGATCGATATCCGGTCCGCCGGCCCGAGGCGCCCAAGAAGCCGGCGCGCCGTCCCGACGGCCCTCTCCAGCCGCCCGTTCTCGATCATCCTGGCGGACGTGTCGAACACCAGCGCGATCCTGCGCGGCTCCGGCTCCGAGCCGGCGGCGTACGGTCCCGCCGCGCCCCCCACCATCGACGCCAGCGCCGCGGCCTGGAGCAGCAGTGACAGCCGCCACCGCGGCCGGCGGAGCGCCCGCAGGGGAGGATTGCGCTCGGGTATCATCTTCCAGAGGAGCAGGCTCGGCACGACCGCCCGCACGGCGGCCTGACGCCACAGGCTGAATATCGCCAGCAGCAGGATCGACAGCAGGCCCCACAGGGCGGTCGGGGTTTCGAACCTCATTCCAGGATACCCGCCTCCCTCAGGTAGATCTGAACCACCTCCTCCAGGTGCCGGTCGCTCGTGGTGCGCAGGTAGTTTATCTCACGTTCGAAACACCACCGCTTCCATGAATCGCAGTATTCGGCAAGGAGCCTCGCGTACCGGGCGCGCTCCTCGTCACCGACGAACCGCACGCGCGTCTCGCCCGTCTCCGAATCCACCAGCCTCAGCTTGCCGGAGAGCGTGGGGACGGCCTCCTCGGGGGAGAGCACGTGGATCACCGCCTTTTCGGCGCGGACCGACAGGAGCTTCCCGCGCAGGCCCTCGTCCCAGAGGTCGCTCACCAGTACCAGCAGGCCGCGCTGCACCGGCGGCACGTCGAAGGGGTCGCCCAGCCTGAGCGACTCCATCCGCGCCAGCTGCGCCCCGGGCGACTCCTGGCTGGCCACCAGCGCCAAGGCCGCCCCAAGGCGGCGGGCGAAATCAAACTTCGGGGCCATCGACGGGGTGGTGTCCACCAGGAGACGGACCGGCAGCGCCTCCTCCTTGGTGAATTCCTTCACGTAGAGCATCCCCAACCGCCCGTAGAGGTTCCAGTCTATGGAGCGGAAGTCGTCCCCCTGGGAGTACGGGCGGTGCGACGCGAACTCAGCGGAGCCCCCGCGCTTGCGCGTTGGCCGGTCCCCCTCGCGCCTGCCGGCAATGGCCCTGCGCACCGCGAACCGCAGCGCTTCAAGCCTCCTCAGGAACGCCTCGTCGAAGAGCGCCGCCATCACGTCAACCGTTTGAGGCCGCGCGCCGCGGCGATGTCCCGCTCAATCTGCCCGCGGAGGGTCTCGGCGTCCTCGAACGTCTTCTCGTCCCGCATCCTGGCGAGGAAACGCACCTCGAGCGTCCTCCCGTACAGGTCGCCGCCCCCGTAGCCGAGCATGTGGACCTCCAGCATATCCTCCCCCTCCGACCGGAAAGTCGGGCGCACGCCGACGTTGGCCACCCCCCGGTAGGCGGCGCCGTCGAGCAGGGCCTCCACGACATAGACGCCGCGGCGGAGGACGCACCTGCCCCGCAGCTCCAGGTTGGCCGTCGGAAACCCCAGTCCCGATCCGCGCCTCCGCCCCGCCACCACGGCGCCCGTTATGGAAGGCGGCCTGCCGAGCATCCGGCGGGCCTCATCCAGGCGCCCCTCCGCCAATAATTCGCGGATGAGGGAACTTGAAACCGGCCGGCCGTCGAGCAACACGGGGTCGCAGCCGCACACATCCATTCCCAAGTCCCTCGCCAGGCCGATCAGCGTCCCGATGTCGCCGCCCCTGCCCCGCCCGAACCTGGAATCGTGGCCCAGGACCACCCCGGAGGCGCGCAACTTCCCCGCCACGACGGTCCGGATGAATTCGCCTGCGTCCATCCCGGAGAGCTCCCTGGTGAATCCCAGGACCACGCAGAAGTCGACGCCGATCTCGCCGATGAGCCGCAACCTCTCCCGAAGGGTGGTCAGAAGGGGGACGGACCGCCCGGAAACGACCTCCTCCGGATGGCGATCGAATGTGACGGCGACGGACGAAACCCCCTTCCGGCGCGCCAGGCCGGCCACCGTGTCGAGGACCTTCCGGTGGCCGACGTGAACGCCGTCGAAGACCCCCCAGGTGACGACGGGCGACCGCACGCGGGGATCAGGCAGCGCTTCGATTCCCGGAATGGTTTCCATCAGAGGGCAGATTCGGACCGCGCTCCGCGGCGGCGCCGCGCGCGCGCGTCGTATTCCCGTTCGAGCTCCTTGAGGAACTGGGCCCACTGCCTGCGGTCCGCCGGGGTCATCTTGTCTATGATGAGCACCCCGTCGAGGTGGTCGATCTCGTGCTCGAATAGCTTGGCCTCCAGCCCCTCCACGGACCGCCGGACTTCATTCCCTTCGAGATCCAGGTACCTGACGTCCACCGCGCACGCACGCGGGACAGCCACCGACATGCCGGGAAGCGAGAGGCATCCCTCCTCCTCGTGCCGCTCCCCCGAGCGCCCCAGGATCTCCGGGTTGACGAATACCCGCTCCTGGTCCTTCCTCAGCGGATCGCCGGAGAGGTTCGCCACGATCACGCGCTTGTCCAGTCCGACCTGCGTCGCGGCCAGACCGATCCCGCGCGCCTTGTACATGACCTCGAACATGCGGGGGACGGCCTCGACTATCGAGCCGTCGGCGCGTTCCACCCTCCGCGCCTGCATCCGCAGTTTCGGGTCGGGATAACGCAGCAGCCTCAACGCAACCACCCTCCGCCCGCGCCCGTGGCCTTGCGGCCACATTATACCACCGTCCTTAGCGCAGGCTCAACGTTGACATGCCGGCGGGCCGTGAGTACCATGGTGCCTGCTTCCACCCGGGCTTGGATAAATGTCGGACATCGACGGACTTTACAAGCGTGCGGAAGACGCCTTCCAGAAGCACAACTACGATTATTCGATAAACCTCTTCCTGCAGATCCTGCTGCTTAATCCCGACCACGCGCAGACGCGCAAGGCCCTAAGGGCGACCATACTGAAGAAGTTCCAGGAGCAGGGCGCCCCCGGCACCATAAAGATGAAGCTCCTCAGGGGCCAGATAGAGGTCCAGCTGCGCACCACCAAGGACATCTCCAAGAAGATCGAAATCTGCCAGAAATATCTCAACGACGACCCCGGCAACGCGAAGATCCGCACCATTCTCGCGGACATGCTCCTACAGAAGGGTTTCAACGAGGGCGCCGCGACGGAGGCGGAGATGGCCATGGCGGACGACCCATCCAACGTCACCGCCGCCAAGACCCTCGTGAACGCCAACATCAAGCTCAAGCGCATCAAGGAGGCGCAGGCGGTCCTGGAGCGCGTCCAGCCGCACATCCGTGAAGACCGCGACCTGGAACGTATGCAGCGCGACTTGGCGGCGATGCAGACCATGGACAAAGGCTTCTCCGACGCCCAGAGCTACCAGGACGTGCTCAAGGACAAGGACCTGGCCGCGAAGCTGGAGATACAGCACCACCTCATCCAGACGGACGAGCAGTTCCAGGCGGTCGTCAACGACCTCCAGCAGCAGTTGAACGATAATCCCACCGACGCGAGGATACCCAAGAAGATCGGCGACCTCTACTTCGAGAAGAAAAAGGACTACGCCACGGCCCGCGAATGGTACAGGAAATCGTCCCTCCTGTCGCCCCAGGACTCCGTGCTCAAGGACAAGGTCGAGGACTGCACGATCCGGATTTTCGACGGCCAGATCGATGAAGCGGCCAGGAACAACGACCCCAAACTGGGAGAGCTGAAGTCGCAGCGCCTCAAGTTCATAATACAGAGCTTTGAGCGCAGGGTGACCGACCGCCCCACCGACATGGCGCTCCGGTTCGATCTGGGAAGGGCCTACTACACGGCGGGCCCCTCGTTCCTCGACAAGGCCATAAGCGAATTCCAGCAGTCGGTGAAGGATCCCAAGAAGAAATCGGAATCGCACCTCTACCTGGGACTGGCCTTCCAGCAGAAGAAGATGTTCGACCTGGCGGAGAAGCAGCTGGAACAGGCGGAGGTCGGCGTCATCGACGACAAGCGCAGGCTCCTGATCACGTACTACCGCGCGAAGTGCTGCGCCGAGGCGGGCAAACTCCAGAAGGCCGTCGAACTCGGCAAGGTCATCATGGAAGTCGACATCAACTACAAGGACATCGCCAAGCTCCTGGAGAAGTGGCAGAACGAACAGAAGTAGCACCCCGCCAACCCTTGACGCCCCGCGCCCGCCCCGCTATCCTACCGCACTCTACAGGAGGTAGTCCGTGGCCCATACGATCAGCGCGCTGAAGGCCGCCAAGCAGGGAGAGAAGCGCAGGCTCCGCAACCGGGCGGTCAAGAGCGCGCTCCGGACGCAGTTCAAGAAGGTCCTGGCGGCGGTGGAGAAGAAAGATATCGATGCGTCCAGGAAGGCGCTGTCGGAGGCCTACAGGATGCTCGACCGCGCCGCCGCCAAGGGCGTGATACACAGGAACAAAGCCGATCGGCACAAGGCGCGCCTGGCCGCGAAGGTCAACGCGCTGGCGCCCGCCACGTGACCCGGGGCCGCGGCGCCTTCATATGCCGGCGCCCCGCCATACCATCGCGACCGCGCGCCCCATGCGGCCCCAGAATGTCCTGGACGAGAAGCCGTCGCTGGCGCCGCGCCCCGGCGCCAGGGACTCCCGGACGAAACGCGCCTTGGCGCCGGGTCCGGCGGCCATCGAAAGGAAACCTGCCGCCGACAGGCCGTCCCAGCGCCTCACGCGCGCCGCGGCCAGGAAGGCCCTCCCCGTCAACCCGAGCGACCTCACGCGCAGCCGGTCCAGCCCGGGCGACCATACCCCCATCAGATCCCGCAGCAAGACCAGCGCGTAATAGACCGCCTTCGAGAGCCCCCATCGCCGGGCGACATCCCCCACGAGCGCCCAGTCCGCGCCCCTGCCGGCCAGCTCCACGTCGGTCAGGTAAATCAGCGCGCTGAACGAATGCTTGAGCGCGTGCTCGCACAGCGTCACCACCAGATGGTGCCGCGCCATCTCCCCCGCGCGGGCCTCCCGCCATATCTCGTCCGCGTCGATGCGGTACATGAAGTGCGGCAGCGATCCGTTGGAGACGCCCCAGTGAAGGTGGACGGGCAGCGATCCATCCCTCCAGTACAACACGGAGTTGAGCGGGCTCACGGCCGGCCCCGCGGCGCGCGCGGCGTCACGCGCCGGGACGTAGCCCAGCGCCCTCAGCGCCGCGTCGGCCTCCCGCAGCCCGCCCCGCCTCACCAGCAGGTCTATGTCCCCCATGTCCCGCAGGGCCGGCGACGGATAGAGCCGATGCGCCAAGTAGAGGCCCTTGAGGGGCATCGCCTCGACCTTCGCGGCAATCTCGCCGGCCTGGCGCGCGGCCACAAGCTGCCTGGCCATGATCTCCGGCTCCAGCCCGCACCTGATCCCCAGATTGCGGCACACCACCGGCAGCGTCCTTTCAGCAGCCGCGCGCCTCAGCAATCCTTTCGGCCCAACAACACCGGGCGGGACCGGGGCCCCCACCACCGACAGCCTGCCCAAAAGACTCATGACCTGATGATAGACACCCCCATCGACGCGTTCAAGCCGCGCGCGGCATGGCCCGAAAGTTCCCAGCGGCCTTAATAAAGTCCTCCTACCAGTTCCCCACCCTCCATCAGGAAGGGGGGGAACTGGTATGGAGGAACAAGGAGGGAATAGGGGATTCTAATGGATGACACGCCGGGATCACGGCGAGCTCCCCATCCAGGCACAAACCCGATCCTTTCCCCGCCGGGATAGGAACGCTCGCCGTGACGATCCCGCACGTGACCCCCGCGGATAACCGGCATCCCATGCCGCCGCGGGACATCCAGGCCGTCCGCACCATGCGCACGGCCCCCACTTGAAATGGCCGCCCCGCCGTTTCCAAGAACCGAGAAATACCTGTCAATCTGTCCCGATATTCCAATCCGCAATCCCCATCAATCTCCTTCTTCATCAACATCAACATAGCGCAAATCAAAGGCCAAATCCCAGCACCAACCCCCAAGACACGAATACAAGCCTATGATAACAAACACATTAAACCCACAAAGAGACAAACTCCCCCAAAGCCACCAATTGATTTGCATTATGCAGATACAAACCGTGGTATTTGCGAATTGCAAAACGGTTAAGTGGCAGTCTTCTTGTGAATGGGCAACCCGTAACGCTTTAATTTTCTATACAGGGTGCTGCGATCTATGCCGAGGATCGCCGCCGCCTTGCCGGTATCGCCTCCGCACTCGCCCAACACCAGTTTTATGGCGTCGATCTCCATGTCCCGCAGGGATCTCCCGCCCATGACCCCGCAACTCTTGGACTTCACGGCGTCAAGTATGTCGCCGGATATATCCTCCAACCCTATCAGATCCCCTCGCCCCAGCGCACAGGCGCGCTCCACCGCGTTCTCCAGCTCCCGCACGTTACCCGGCCAGTCGTATCGCTGGAGGATGTGAAGCGCCTCGCGGGAGACGCCCGCGACCTTTCTGCCGCCCCGCTCCGCGCACCTCCTGATGAAATGCTCGACCAGGAGCGGTATGTCGTCCTTCCGCTCCCTCAACGGCGGGACGCGGATCGTGACGACGTTGAGGCGGTAAAAAAGGTCGCGCCGAAAACGCCCGCTGTCGACCATCTCCTCGAGAAGACGGTTCGTGGCGGCGATTATGCGCACATCCACCGGCTTGTATTCCGTTGATCCCACCGGTCTGACCTTCTTCTCCTCTATGGCGCGCAGCAGCACCGGCTGCAGTTCCAGGGGTATCTCCGCGATCTCGTCGAAGAAGGCCGTGCCGCCCGAGGCGATCTCCAGGAGCCCGGCCTTCCTGGCGTGGGCCCCCGTGAATGCCCCCTTCTCGTGCCCGAAGAGCTCGCTCTCGAAGAGGCTCGGCTGGATCGCGGCGCAATCGATCGGGACGAAGGGCCGATCACAGCGACTGCCGTCGTAATGTATGGCGCGCGCGATCAGCTCCTTCCCCGTCCCGCTCTCCCCCAGGATGAGCACGTTGCAATCCTCGCGCCGCACGCGGTCGACGAGCTCATGGCACCTCTCCATCGCCGGGGCGGCGCCCACCAGGTTCCGGACGCTGTAGCGCCCCTGAAGCTCCCGGCGGAGCCGCTCGTTCTCGGACTTCAACGCCTTGATCTTCTTCAGCCGCGACAAGATCAGGGTCACCTGATCCAGCTTGAAAGGCTTGGGCAGGTAATCGGAGGCGCCGAGCTTCATCGCCTGCACCGCGGACTCGACCGTGGCGTACGCCGTCACCATGACCATCTCCATCCCCGGCCGCTCCTGGCGCACGCGGACCAGGAGATCCATCCCCCCAAGGCCGGGCATCCGCACGTCCACGAAGGCCACGTCCACGGGCCGCCGGCGGAGGATCTCCAGCGCCTCCTCCCCCGAGGCCGCCTCGTGAACATCCACCGCCTCCCGCGCCGCCACGACCTCGGTGAAGAGCCGCCGTATCGCGGCGTCGTCGTCGACGACCAGGAGCGAAAGGGTCGCGTCAGCGCCCACACAAGCTTTATATCACATCCGATCTTCAGCCGGGCAAGTCGATTCACGCGCCGGCGCGATTCAAATTTTATTACTTGACACCGACGAAATGCAGAATTAATGTGTACTGGAGATAGGGGAAACGAAGGAGAAGTGAATGGGATCAGGGGCGAAAGCGGACGCGGGCGTCACCCTCGTCGAGATCCTCATCTCCGCGATGCTGATCGGGATCCTCCTCCTGGCGCTATTGAGCGTCATCCACAGCGCCAACATGCTGTCCGACTCCTCCAGGGAGGGCACCATCGCCTCACACGAGCTGCAGGCGGCACTGGAGGACACCTACGCGGTGCCCTTCTCCCAGTTCAAGACCGCCTTCCCCAACGGCAGCTACCTGCCCGAATACGACAACACCACGCTCCCCGACGACCAGAAACGGCCCCTCCGCGACGAGCGGATCAGGATCGACTACCTCCAGGAATCCCCCGACGCCGTCAGCTACGAGCTCACCATCGAATTCAAGAACCACAAGGGATTCACTCAAAAGGAACGATTGACGATGAGGAGGTCGAAATAGCCATGAAAGATATTCGACGGGGCTACACCCTCCTTGAAATCGTCATCGTGGTCATGCTGACCCTCTTCATACTGGCGACCGCCTACGCGGTACTGGCCGCGGCGGTCCGCGGCGACGAACACCTGCGGCCCCGAATAGAAATGCAGCTCCAGGCCGCCCGCGCGATGCACGAGATCATCCACCAACTCAAGTGCACCGGCCTCGTCTACAAGGACGGAGAGATTGATTACCCCTACATATTCCAGGACGGCCAGGCCACGGCCCCGGGCAAGTCGTTCCTGGCCCACGCCAAGCCCATCAAGAAAACAAAACCGGGCAAACCTGACCCCGGCCCATGCGACGAAGTCGCCTTCAAGATCCCCCGCGACACCGACGGCGACGGGCACCCGACGAAGACCGACGGCAGCATCGACTGGAGCGAGGAAACACTCGCGTTCGTCGTGGTGCCGAACGAAGAGGAGGACACCAACGAACTCCAGATGGTCACCTACGACGGCCATGGCAATGCCGTCGGACGCCGCCGGCTGGCCCGCGACGTGGAGCGCACAGAGATCCTGACGGAGGACCCCAACACGTACCGCATAAACATCTGGTTCAGCAGACCGGGACCGGACGGCAAGGAAATGACGTTCAGGGCCTCCTCCACGGCCAACATGAGGAGTCTGGAATAGGAGAGTCGCCATGAGAACCACCAGGCTAGCGGAGCGCGGCATCACCTTCATGGCCGCACTGGTCCTCTCGGTCCTTGTGGCCGGCATAGCGTCGGGGTTCCTGATCCTCAGCCACAGCGAGGCCAGGATGGCCGAGTCGTGGCGCTACAAGATGAAGGCCACGTACCTCGCCGAGGCCGGCTGCGAGGAGGCCGCCGCCCAGATACGCCGCCTCCAGGCCAACTACGTCGTCGTCCCCACGTACCCATCGAAGGTGGACATCAACAGCGCCGAATCCGATTTTTCCTTCTGGTACGACGGGTCCGGCGATCTCCAAGGCACCGGCACCCTCAGGCTCGGCGGCGTCAACATATCCTGCACCGTACAGCAGGTGGGAGAACCCCGCTCCGCTGAGGCGGGCGTCGGCCTGCGGTTCCTCCAGGCCTACAAGCTGGTGGCGGAGACGCGCTTCATGGGCGCACTCGGCCGTGTCACCCGGATGATCGACATAGCGGAAGATCCCCTTCCAGGTTTCTTCGCCTTCTACGGCCCGGACTTGGAGATCCAGCCCGGCCCCGCGGCCACATTTTCCGGACGCATACACTCAAACGGCAACCTGCACATCGGGTCGGGTGCCACACTCAGATTCAACAGCACCTTTATCCACGCCACCGGCGACATCTTCCGCCATAGAAAGGACGACGGAACAATCCAGGGGGGTACCGTTTCGGTAACGCCCATAGGAGTTGGTAGTTACGTGGACTGGCCGAGCACCATCGAAAGCACGGCCCCCGATTGGCTGGATCAATCTCAGAATAGGTGGAACGGCTCCGTCCAGGCACACGTGCCCACCATCGAAGCCCCCGAGGTGGGCTCGATCCAGCCCGGCGGCCACTTCGAACAGAATGCCGATCTGGTCATCCGTGACGGTCGCGCGTACGACCGCCATGGAACGGACATCACCAACTCGCTCCCATCCGGGACGCTCTCGAGCGGATCGCTCTACGACGCGCGTGAAGGGAAGAACGTACCGGTCACGGCCGTGGATATCGGGAAACTGGGATCCAGCGGCTATTATCCCGCCAACGGCATCATCTACGCATACCACACCAGCAACAGTTCATCCTCGCCGAAGGGCATAATGCTGACCAACGGCTCGAAACTCGCGGGTTCCCTCACCACCGTCTCAAACGCCCCGGTCTACATCAAGGGCGATTACAACACGCAGGACAAGAAACCTTCAATGGTGATGGCCGACGCCGTCAACCTCCTCTCCAACGCCTGGACGGGATCCAAAGTCAAAGGGAAGCTCCCGACGGCATCTAACACCACCTACAACCTCGCCGTCGTCACGGGAAACCTGGAGACGAAGTGGGGCCAATACAACGGCGGCCTCGAGAACCTCGTCCGGTTCCACGAGAACTGGGACGGTAAAAACTGCCGCATCCGCGGATCGTTCATCAACCTCTGGGAGAGCCAGATCGCCCGCGGCCGGTGGGTCTACGGCGGCGACAAGTATCAAGCCCCCATCCGCGACTGGAATTACGACACCGACTTCGACCGGTACGACAGCCAGCCCCCAGGCCGGCTCAGCGGCTGGAGCGTAGCCCGCACGACCTACCAGGAGGACTATCCCTAAAGGGCCCGGCGCCCAGTCGGACCACCGCCAATCTCAAGGTCCCCCTTCAGCCGACATTTCCTGAGGTCCGATAAGACTAAAGAGGCCTCGCGCCCCCTCGGGCGCGGCCCTCGGGAAGGGGAGATGATACAGCAGCTGGGACGCCACCTGCGCGCAGCCGCCAGGTGCTGGCCGGCGGCGGCAGCGGTCGCCGTCGTCGCCATCGTGCTTGGTGCCGCCCTGTCCCTTCGCGGCTCGACCACATACGCCGCCCAAGCCCGCATCTTCCTCCGCGACAACCCCTTCCATCTCTCAGTGAACGACCTCTCCGGCCAGCTGGCGGCCGCCTGGGCCCGCGCAACCGGCCATTCTACCCTGTTGAGCGACGCCGTCATAGCCCGGGCCATCAGGGAAGGCCTTCAGGACCATTTCCACTCCGCAACGCCTGAAGATCTAGCGGCCTCCGTCCTGGCCGTCCGCGACCGGCTCTCGGCAGGGGCCGACGAGGGGCCCAACCTTCTGGTCCTGACCTGCACCGACGACCGGCCGGGGCGGGCGGTCGCCGTCGCCAACGCCGTGGCGCGCGCCTTCGACAAGGAGGCCGCCGAGCAGCTGGATCAGGAGATAGGCAGGATCGAGGCCCTCCTGCAACAGGCCGCACAGGACCGCGACCGGGAGCGCCGCCGCCTGGCCGCCGAGACGGAAACCATTCGCCCCACGCCCGCGGAAACCGAATTCGAGCGCACCGAAAAGGCGCTCATGAGAGAGGTGGAAAACCTGGAGTCCGCGTTGTCGGCGGAGCGTCTGGAGGCGGCCTCGCTGGCCACGGAAACCGATCTCCTGATGGAGCGTATCGAGCGCGCCGACTTCGGCCCGGCGGGGCCGGCCGACACGTCGGAGTCTGAACGCATCAGCCGCGAACTCGAGTCGGCCAGGAGGGAACTCGATGAACTGCGCGCCTCCAGACCGGAAGACGCCGCGGGGATTGCCGCCGCATCCGAACGCGTGGACCGGCTCAGGCGACTCAGGGCGGAGGCGCTCGACAAGGAGATCCTGCGCTCCCGGTTCGCGCCGATGCGGTCGCTCCTAGACCAGCTGAGGGAGAAGACGGCCAGGAGGGAACGGCTGGTGGCCTCCGCGCGCGACACCCAGGTCAAGCTGGATAAGGCGCGCAGGCGGCTGCAGGAACACCGTGATTCCAGGACGGCGGATATCCAGTCCGAATCGCGCGAGAGGGCGGAACGCCGCCGTCGGCTGGAGGTCGCCCTCGCGGGCGCCGAAGGCTCGTTGAACGCCCTCAGGGGCCGACTTTCGCAGGTCGCCGCCGCGAAGGCGGTATTGGCGCCGCCAACGGGCCGGCTGGAGCCCGCCGGCGCCGCGGCGCCCCTAAGGAAGACGACATTATGGCCGCTTTTCCTTTGCTCGGCCGCCGGTATAACGCTCGGTTTCGCCGTCGCGGCGGCGCTGGGACGCGGGGCGTGGGCCGTCAGAACCGAGGCGGACGTGCGGCGCTGCGCGAACCTGCCGATCTTGGGGACCGTCCCCGCCGCCGGCGCCCAGGAACCGGTCATAGTGCGCGCTGATCCCGCCGCCGGCCTCTCCGAGACATGGCAATCCATCGGCGTAGTGGTCGAAAGCGCGGCCCGCCGCGCCGGCGCCAAGGCGTTGTTGGTGACAAGCCCCTGCGCGGGGGAGGGAAAGTCGACCGTCGCCTGCAACCTGGCGGTCGCGCTGGCGCGCTCCGGCGCGTCGACGCTGCTGGCCGATTGCGACCTCCGCCGCCCGACCCAGCATCAGATATTCGCCCTGCCCGCGGAATGGAGCAACGCGGGGCTCTCCGCCTTCATCCAGAACGTCATAGAGACGGTGAACCCGGCGATCGCCGCCACCGAAATCGAGAACCTGGGGCTCCTCCCAGCCGGCCCCTTCCCCGGGCCCACAACCACCTTCTTCCGTTCCGAACGCTTCGCCGCGATGCTCGAGGGGCTCAGGGAGAAGCACGAATACGTCGTCCTGGATGGGCCGCCGGTGACGGGGACCGCCGACGGCCTCCTGCTGGCGTCGCGCGCCGACGCCGTGGTGCTGGTGCTGGCCGCCGGGGAGACCCAGAAGGACGACGTCGCGCGCGCCAAGCGCCTGCTGGCGGCGGCGGGCGGCGGGATCATCGGATGCGTGCTCAACAAGGTCGCCCTGGCGAGCAGGGAATACTACTCCTACAGCCCCTGCTTGTACGCCGAAGTCGAGGAATGACCGCTTGACGGAGGTTTCAATGAGCCGTTTGTCGTGGACGATCCTCGCGCTGGCCGCCGCCGGATGCGGCACGCCGCCCAACCACGGGATCCTGACCCGCGCGCCCAGCTACTTGGCTGCTCTCAGCCTCACGCACGCGGCAGGGCACCCACTGGACATAAAGGAGCTGGAACGGAAGTTTCCGGAGCTCAAGGGTATCGTGATCACAGCCGCGCAGTGGGTCGAGGAATACGAGAAGCTCCGCGAGGAGGCCGAGAAGCGCGGGAAGTCCGTCCACGACTTCCGCATCCCCTTCGGCGCGCACGTGACAATCGAGGTGATGGGCGAGCCAGGCCTGAGCAGGTCGTACCTGGTCCCGCCGTCGGGTTTCGTCTACTACCCGTACATACAGAAGCTCAAGGTGGCGGGCCTGACGATGGAGGAGCTGAAGGAAAACCTGGAAAGGGATCTCTCGGTGTACCTGAAGGAACCGCAGGTCCTGGTCCACGTCAGCACCGGCCTGTATCAGCTGAACCCCCAGACCGGGCAGCCGCTCTTCCAGCAGGCTTACGGCGGCGCCTCCATAGTGGTCATGGGCGTCGCGAAAACTCCGTTCTACTCGAACGTCGTCTTCACCGGGAAAGAGACCCTCGTAAGCGTCCTCGGTTCGACGAACCTGCCGGACAACGCCGAGTGGCGCCAGATACGCGTCATCCGCCGCGACGCGCGCGATCCGCTCCGCAAGAGCCGCGTGATCGTCTGCGACCTGTGGGACTACTTCGCCAAGGCGGACGTGCGTCAGGACATACCCCTGCTGCCCGGCGACGTGGTCTTCGTGCCGATGCGCTGGAGCGTGGACGACCAGTTCTGGGAGGACTGGGGATACGTGAAGCGCATCATCAACGACGTGTTCTTCCTAGACGAATTCCGCGACAACCTCAAGAAGGGCGGTGACCTGCGCAAGTAGCTAGGGTGCCAGCAGTCTGGCGGCCTCCTCATCCTTCTCGGCGAGCAGCTTCAGCGGCACCGAATCGCCGCCGAGAAACCTAACCCATGCCGCCGCCAGCGCCCCGTCTCCCGACACCCTGGCAAGCGCCCCCATGACGCGGTCGCGCTCCCTGGCATCCCTGAAAAGCCCCTTCAGATCGATCTTCTCGAAGGGCGCGCGGGCCGCGGCGGATCTAAGGGCCTTCTCGGCGTTCCTGCAATCCCCCGCCGCCGCCAATCCCAGGGCGAACCACGCCGACGCCGACGCGCTCGACGTATCCGCCGCCACCGCTTCCCTGAAGGCGTCCACCGCCCCGCGGTAGTCCGCCGCCCGGAACCGCCGCTTTCCCTCCTCGATCCACCTGGCCACGACGAACTCGGGCGTAGTGCGCGGGGCCTCCCGCGCGAAGGCTGGGGCGGTGTCGACGACGGTGAACGGCGCGTGCCAATAATATGGCGATACCGGGCCGTAATAGTACGAGTAGTGATCCCAATAGGGCCGTTCCCACCCGGTATAAACCGCGTATCCGTAAAGCCCGCCATGACCGTAGGGCAGGTAGTGCCGCGTCCCGAGGTACAACGACCCGCCGCCCCAGGGGGCCGCCAACCCCGGGCCGAACGGCCCCCGGCATTCCCAGCCGCCGGCCCACCAGCCGCCGCCCCAGGTCACCCGGACCGACCTGTCTCCATGCCGCCTGCCGTACTCGACGTACACCTGGGCCTCTGCGGCCACCGCCATCAGCGCAAGGAGAGCACCGGCCAGAAAGATCTTTCTCACGACTTCACCTCTGCTCGTCCAGCTTCCTGGGATCCCGCCTCAGCCGGAACGGCCCCAGCCACACGTTCAGGTTCTTCGGCCCCCCGACGTAATGATAATAGTATATCCCGTCCTTGCGACAGTAGTGAATGGACTCCTCGACCCGATGCAGCGGATCCTCCATCTTGTCCGGGAAGACGTAGAACTCCATTTCCTCCCGGTCGTTGACGCACCTGGCGATCCCCCCGTCGAAGTATATGCCCGCGCAGACGGGGCTGCCCTCCCCCAGCCTCTTGTCAAGCTCCCGGTTCACGCGGACGTCGTACAGGAAGGCCCCCATCATCTGGCTGTAGGACGGCGGGGCCTCCAGCTCCTCCCGGCTGTATCCCCTGATCTCGTGCTCCTCCGGCATGCTCCTGCAGGAGGCCAGCGCAGCCGCCAGGACGATCGCGCACTTCCTCATACCCTCACCTCGGATTTCATCCCCAGGAGCTTCCCGTGCCGGGCCAGCCGGGGTCTCACCTCGTCCCTCAAGAACTCGCGCACCTGGGAAGGCGCCCGGCCCACGTACTCCTCGGGCCTCAGCATCGACCGGAGGCGCCCCCGCACCGCCTTGAACGCCCCGTCATTCTCAAGACGCTCCAGGAGACCGGCCCCCTTGCCTTCCATCGCGTGACGGCGGATCCTCTCATGCAGCTCCTGGCGGTCCCCCCCGGCCTTGACGGCCTCCATAAGGATGTTTTCCGTGGCGATCGCCGGCAGCTCGCGCTCGACGTGCTCCCGCACCGCGCCCTCGTTCACCACGAGGCCCGATGCCAGATCAAGGTAAAGCTGCAGGATCGCGTCGGCGGCCAAGAACGCCTCTGGCGTCGCTATGCGCTTGCCCGCCGAGTCGTCCAGCGTCCGCTCGAACCACTGGGACGCGGCCGTGAAGGCCGCGTTCTGCGAAAGGACGATTACCAGGCGGGCCAGCGAGGTCATCCGCTCGCTCTTCATGGGGTTCCTCTTGTACGCCATGGCGCTCGAACCGACCTGCTCCTTGCCGAAAGGCTCCAGCACCTCCCCGAGGTGCTGGAGGAGCCTGAGGTCGTTGGCGAACTTGTGCGCGGAGATCGCCATGCCCGCGAGGGCCGCGTGGGCTTGGGCGTCGACCTTGCGAGGATATGTCTGTCCGGTCGCTGAGTAGGAGCGCTCGAATCCCATCGCCCTGGTCACGGCGTCGTCGAGCCTCTTGACCTTCTCCTCGTCGCCGTTGAAGAGGGCCAGGAAGCTGGCCTGCGTGCCGGTGGTCCCCTTGACTCCCAGGAACCGGAGGGATCGGCGCCGCTCCTGGAGCTCTTCGAGATCCAGCAGCAGATCCTGGATCCAGAGGCAGGCGCGCTTCCCCAGGGTCGTGAACTGCGCTGGCTGGAAATGGGTGAAGGCCACGGTGGGCATCGACGCGTGCCGCCCGGCGAACCGCGCCAGGACCGCGATCACGTTTACCAGCTCCCGCAGCAGTATGTCGTACGCATCCCTCATCAAGATCAGGTCAGTGTTGTCCACGACGTACATGCTGGTGGCCCCGAGGTGGATGATCCCCCTGGCCTTCGGCGCCTGGTCTTCGTACGCCCTTATGTGGGCCATGACGTCGTGTTTGAGCCTTTCCTCGTAGCGGCGGGCGGCCTCGTAGTCTATCTCCTCGGCCTTGGACTCCATGTCCCTGACGGCCCCGGCCGAGATCCTGGCTAGCCCCAGCCGGCGCTCCTCCCGCGCCAGCGCGATCCACAAACGCCTCCACGTCCTGTACCTCTTCTCCGGCGAGAAGTTGTACAGCATCTCCTTCGACGAATAACGTTCCGCGAAGGGGCTGACGTATATCCGCGTCATCGAAGCTCCCTCCTCGATCACTTGACGGCGGCGGCGCACCCGCCCCGATCCCGGCGGCGGGCGATGCATCCGAGGTTGATCATATTGACCACCGCATGTGCCGCCGCCGGGGCCACCAGCGAGCCGGTCCAGTCGCGCATCCAGCCGAGGAAAGCACCCGCAGCCGCCGCCACGAAAGGCCACGGCAGGAGCCCCCGCCGCAAGGGCCAATGGACCGCGCCGAATACGGCGGCCGCCGCCCAGATGCCGAAGGCCTCCTGCAGGGCGCCCCGGAAGAAATACTCCTCGCCGATCCCTGAAACCAGGGCCAGGATGACGATCTCCCACCCCCGCTGGTCGCCCACCAGATCCCTGAACTCCTCCTCCATCCCGCGCGCCCAACCGAAGATCCGCACGGACAGGCGCGCCAGCACCGCCATGGCGAGGCCCGCGGCGGCGCCCACCGCCGCGTCCGACGCCCAGTCGGGCGGGGCCCACAGCTCCAGGGAGCGGCCTGGGCTGCTCCACCGCAGCCAGGCCCACGCGACCGCGGCGGGCACCGCGTAGAACGCCGCAGCATAGGCGACCGGCAGCCTCCTCTCCTCCGCCGCGGGGGGCGGCAGGGGAGCATCTTCATCCCCGCCCGCAGCTGGTGGCCCGGTCATGACGGACGGCGGCGCTCATAGGCGTCCACGATCTTCTGCACCAGCGGGTGGCGCACGATGTCGGCGCCGGTCAGGCGGCTGAACGCGATCCCCTGGATGCCCGCCAGAAGATCCACCACCTCCACCAGGCCGCTCGGCTTCCCCGCCGGCAGATCTATCTGGGTGATGTCCCCCGTCACCACGATCTTGGACTGCCGCCCCATCCGCGTCAGGAACATCTTCATCTGGTCACCGGTGGTGTTCTGGGCCTCGTCGAGGATGATGAACGCCTGATCCAGGGTCCGCCCGCGCATGAACGCCAGGGGGCATATCTCCACGACGTCCGCGTCGATGAGGCGCCTCAGCTGGCCGAACTCCAGGAAGGCGTTCAGGGAATCGTATATCGGCCGCAGGTAGGGATTGACCTTCGCCTGTATGTCGCCGGGGAGGAAGCCCAGCCTCTCGCCCGCCTCCACCGCGGGTCTCACCAGGACGATCCGGCGCGCCTTCCCCGTCCTGAGCGCCTCGACCGCTTTGGCCACCGCGATGAAGGTCTTGCCGGTGCCCGCCGGTCCGATCGAGAAGACTATGTCGTTCCGCTCGATGTCCTGGAGATACCTTCTCTGGCCCTCCGACTGCGGCACGACCTCCACGTTGCGGCGGAACACGTCCCCCGGCACGGGGTGGCGGCGCCGTTCGGGCGGCCGTTCGAAGACCGCCTGAACGTCCTCGGGCCCGGGATCCTCGATCTTCTTGAGGCGCTGGAAGGCCTCGCAGGCGCGTTCTACTCCCGCGCGGGGCCCCTTCACGCGTATCTCGCCGTTCCTGACGGTGACCTCGACGCCGGTGGCCTTCCTGATCTCCTTGAGGTTTCGATCGTAGGTGCCGAAGAGACGCGCTATCTCGCCGCGGTCCGACACCTGAATGCTACGTTCCATCGCGCTCCCCGCTACGCCACCAGCGCCAGCGTCAAGACGTGGGCCACCGGCGCGCTGATGATGAAACCGTCCACCATGTCCAGCATCCCGCCGAATTCCGGCATGAGGCTCCCGGAGTCCTTCACACCGGCCCACCGCTTCAGCGCCGACTCCGCCAGGTCGCCCACCTGTGAGGCGATTGTAACGACAAGGGCGAGGCACAGCAACAGCGGGGCCTGGATCCCCGCGAAATGATCCCGCAGCGGCGTGGCCAGCAGGACCGCCCCGCCGGCGGCGGTGCCGGCCGCCGCCCCCGCTGCGGCGCCCTCCCAGGTCTTGTTCGGGCTCAGGACCGGCGCCATCTTGTGCCGGCCCGCCGACTTCCCCGCCACGTAGGCGGCCATGTCCGACCCCTTGTTGGCGGCCAGTAGGAAGACGAGAAAATACCAGTCGCCCGGCCACATCAGCGGAGGGTGGATCAGGAACCTCAGCAGCCCCACGTAGGCGAAGCCCGCGACGGTGAAGGCGGCTCCCTCGACCGTGAACGCCCCGCGCCGGAAGGTGAGCTTCAGGAAGACGTACACCACCAGGAAGGCCGGGACGAGGGCGGCTGCGGTCGCCACGTCGGCCCTTATCCCGCCGAGCCCCGCCTTCTGGGCCAGCCACGTCCACGGCGCCATGACGGCGGCCGCGCATGCGGCGCCCGCGGCGCGCGCCGTCCCGATGCCCTTCGCCGCGCAGAGACCGTAGAATTCCAGCGCCGAAAGCGCCGCCACGCCGGCCAGGAGGAGGCGAAGCGCGACGTTCGTCCTGTACGCGTAGTCCGCGTAAAGAATCAAGCCCAGCGCCGCCAGCAGCAGGGGCGCGCCGATCACGCGGATGAGGACCTTCCGGGACCCGCCGACCATCGGCCCTAACCCGCGGCCGTCCCCGCCGGCGGCCCGGCCCGCCGGAGCCGGCCGCTAGTCCTCATGGATACCTCCGAACCGGCGGTCGCGCCTGGAATAATCCCGGATCGCCTCGTGAAGATGCTCCTTGTGGAAATCGGGCCACTTGACCTGCGTCACCCACAGCTCGGCGTATGAGATCTGCCAGATGAGGAAGTTCGAGATGCGCAGGTCGCCTCCCGTCCGTATCAACAGGTCGGGATCCGGCGCCTCGGGATCGTAGAGGCACCTGGCGATGGAAGTCTCGTCGATCGATTCCGGCGCACAGCGCCCCTCCCTCACGTCCCGCGCCAGCCTGCGGACCGCGTCGACGATCTCGTGACGCCCCCCGTAGGCCAAGGCCAGGCACAGGACCATCCCCTTGTTGGCCGCGCTCATCTCCGTCGTGCGGGCCAGCTCCACGCGCACGTCCTCCGGCAGCTCATGGAGGCGCCCGATCGCCTTGAATCTAATGTCGTTGTCCATGATCTCGCGGCGCTCGCTGATCAGGTACTGCTTGAGGAGCCTCATCAGCGCGTCTACCTCGGACTGCGGCCGCCTCCAGTTCTCGGCGCTGAAGGCATAAAGCGTCAACCGGCCGACGCCCAGGCGCGCGCACTCGCGGGTGATCTCCCGCACGTTCTCGGCGCCCGTCTCGTGCCCCAGGATGCGCCGCAGGCCCTGCTGGCGCGCCCACCGGCCGTTCCCGTCCATGATGACGGCGATATGGCGCGGTATCTTCAACTCCGCCGGCCCGTCCTGGCCCATCTCCGGAAGGCCTCCACGCCAACGAATCCGCTCAACCCCTGACGATCGTCTTCTCCCTATCCCTGCCCACCGAAACCATCGAGATCCTGACGTTAAGGTAGCGTTCGACGAATTTCAAATAGATTTTCGCCTCGCGCGGCAGATCGTCGAAAGACCGTATCCTCGACAGATCACCCTTCCACCCGCGGAACGTCTCGTAGACGGGCTCGCACCTGGCAAGCGCCTCGGCGTCGGGCGGCATACTCTCGGTCTTCTTCCCGTCCAGCCGGTACGAGGTCGCGAAGCGGACCTCATCAATGTCGCTGAGGACGTCGAGCTTGGTGACGGCGAGCTCCCTGATCCCGTTGACCCTCACGGCGTAACGGGAGGCGACCCCGTCGAACCAGCCGCAGCGCCGCGGCCTGCCGGTGGTGGCGCCGTATTCCCCGCCGGTCCGGCGGATGCGGTCGGCGGCCGGCCCGGCCAGCTCGGTCGGGAAAGGGCCCTCCCCCACGCGGGTGCAGTACGCCTTGGCGACGCCCAGGATCGACCGTATCTTCCCGGGAGGCACGCCGGTCCCGGCGGATATGCCGCACGCATCGGAGTTCGACGACGTAACGTACGGATACGTGCCGAAATCGATGTCCAGAAGCGTCCCCTGCGCCGCCTCGAAGAGCACTCGCTTGCCCGCGTCCACGGCGCGGTTGACCAGCTCGACGGTATCGGCCACCCACTCCTTGATGCGCTCCGCGTAGCCGAGGTATTCCTCAGCGATCACGTCCGGATCCATGGGTTTAGCCCCGCAGAGGGCCGCCAGCACCCTGTTCTTCTCCTCGACGTGGGCGCGGAGCATTTCCCGGAACGCCGCGGGCGAAAAGAGCGAGGAAACCCTGATGCCCTTACGGCTCGCCTTGTCCGCGTAGCAGGGCCCGATGCCTCGCTGGGTGGTCCCTATCCTGAGACCGCCGCCCTCGTATGCGGCGTCGAGCGCCTTGTGGTAGGGCATCACGACGTGCGACCGATCGCTCAGGTGGAGGTTTCCTTCTATGCGCACGCCGCGCGACCTCAACTCGTCGACCTCCCTTATGAGCTGCGCCAGATCCACCACGACGCCGTTGGCGATCACGCACGTCCTGCGGTGGAGGATGCCCGAGGGGACCAGGTGCAGCACGAACTTCTCGCCGCCGACCACCACCGTGTGCCCGGCGTTGGCCCCGCCCTGGTAGCGGACCACCACCTCGGACTTCTTCGCCAGGAGATCGACGATCTTGCCCTTCCCCTCGTCGCCCCACTGGATACCGACCACGCAGATGGTCCTAGGGGCCTTCATTTCCTACGCTCCATGAGATCGACGAACAGGCGGAAGAGATACACGGCGTCATGCGGCCCGGGGGCCGCCTCCGGGTGATACTGCACCGAGAACGCCGGCGCGGACCGGTGGCGGAGCCCCTCCACCGTCCGGTCGTTGAGGTTGATATGCGTCACCTCGCCCCCCGCGGAGTGCAGCGATTTCTCGTCGACCGCGAATCCGTGGTTCTGGCTGGTGATCTCCACCCGGCCGCTCGCAAGTTCTTTCACGGGGTGGTTGGCGCCGTGGTGGCCGAATTTCAGCTTGTAGG
>FWPU01000578.1_pt1 | contig 118623 bp, 102 predicted proteins | sample 2228361 | NCBI WGS metagenome assembly FWPU01 (sample SAMEA103939777, study PRJEB20133) | metagenome | reverse complement strand
GTATCTGCGCGCGCATCCCGCAGTGCTCCAGGGTGTGACCGGGTTTGCGTGGCTGCCCAATACGTGACTATCTATCTAAAGTTGGTATAACAATTGCAGTCCGGGATAAATCCCCCATCATTCCGCGATCGAGATCGAGTATACTGCACATAGGCGTCAATGATGAGAGACAATAGTAAGTGTTCGATTGTCTCGTTCTCCACATAGTCAGAAAGAGTTGTCGTATGAACCAGAATCGCCCAACATATCCGACTCCCAGAATGCAGGCGTGGTCGATGTCCGCCCTGGCCGGGGCGATCATCCTTGTCATGGTTGTTGTCTTTCTGGTCAGCAACGCGGTGACCACCATCGAAGCCGGCACGCGCGGCGTGCTCAAGACCTTCGGCGAGATTACCGGCGTGCTCGATGAAGGCCTGCACTTTCGCATGCCCTTTATCACCTCGGTGACTATCGTCGAAGTTCGCACCCAGCGCTACGAATCCAATTCGAGCGCGGCCTCGCGTGACCTGCAGACGGTCACCACGCAGGTGGTGATCAACTACCGGCCTGATGCTTCGCGGGTCGATCGGCTGGTGCGCGAGATTGGCGTTGACTACGAACGGCGCGTCGTTGATCCGGCCATCCAGGAGGCGATCAAGGCAGCAACCGCCCGCTTCACGGCGGAAGAGCTGATCACCCGTCGACCGGAAGTCTCGGATCTGATTCTGAGCGTCTTGAGCGAGCGGCTTACGCCGCGTGATGTGATCGTTGAAAGTGTTTCGATCACCGATTTCAACTTCAGTCCGGAGTTTGCCCGCGCGATCGAAGCCAAGCAGGTCGCCGAGCAGGATGCGCTGCGCGCATCGCGCGAGCTGGAGCGGGCGCGAATCGAGGCCCAACAGCAGGTGGCGCGCGCCGAAGCGGAAGCCAAGGCCCGGCTGGAGATCGCGCGCGCTGAAGCCGAGTCGCTGCGTCTGCTGGGTGAAGTCGTCTCGCCTCAGTTGTTGCAGTTGCGCTTCATCGAGCGCTGGGATGGCGTCCTGCCCCGCTTCCTGGGCGGCGACAATGGCCTGGTGACGATGCTGAGCATTCCTTCCAACGATGTGCTGGGCGATCCGCCTGCCGCCAGTCGCACCCAACCCGCCGCGCCTGAGGGCGAAGTGAGCGCCAGCGGGCAGTAATGAATCTGATGGAGGAACGGCGATACGTCATGTCGCCGTTCGCATTCTTGACGGCTGCGTCGGCGCTCTTGAGCAGCCTCCAGTCGGTGAGCGCTTTCAGGCGAGACGTATACGCGGCGCAGCGCCTGTGCGCGATCGAAAATAGCTGAATCCAGGCCAGATCAAACCCTGTTGACAAACCGGCAAGGCTGTGGTATCCTCATCGCGGATTATCATTTAGGCAAAGTACACAAATCTATGGCCGTTCACTTTGTAAGCCTTATCCTCCTCGTACTCGCACTCCTCCTTAGCCTTATTGGCGGGTGGAGCAAACGCGCTTAGGGAGGGGAAGGACACAAAGCCCCGGCTCAGGATGTAAGACTGAACCTCCCGCCGCGCGGGAGGTTTTTCGTACTGTGTGAGGACAGGCGATGCGGCACATCCTTACCCTGATCAACCTGTGGCACCGTCAGCCGCGCTTCGCTTTGGCGCCAGTCATCGTGATCTGGCGACGTTAAACGCGCAACCTGTTCACCGCCGTCACGCCAGCGCACTGCCCCGCGTTGGCCTGCTCACATCGCCGTGAGCAGCGGCGTTCGCCCCACTGCTGTGGCCCGTTGGTTGGTTGAATCGGTCGCTCACGATGGTAGATCGCTGCCATCGGCTGGAGAGACTGTGCAGGCACATTGTTCAGATTCTTATTCACTGTCACAGGAGTACGTTCGATGACCAAACCACTTACCGGCGCCCAGATTATGTGTGAGGCCCTGATCCGCGAAGGGGTCGAAGTGATGTTCGGGATTCCCGGCGGCGCGATCATGCCCTTCTACTACGCGATGTGGGATTATCGCGACCGCCTGCGCCATGTGCTCTGTCGCCACGAGCAGGGCGCTGGCCACGCCGCCGAAGGGTACGCCCGCGCCACCGGCAAGATCGGCGTCTGTATCGGCACGAGCGGCCCCGGCGCCACCAACCTCGTTACCCCGATCGCCGATGCCATGATGGATAGCACCCCGCTGCTGGCGATCACCGGTCAGGTTGGCAGCCACGTGCTCGGCAAAGACGCCTTTCAAGAGACCGACATTACCGGCATTACCATGCCGATCACCAAGCACAACTATCTGGTAAAGAACGTTGATGAGCTGCCCTACGTCTTCAAAGAAGCGATCTACATCGCCACCACCGGTCGGCCTGGCCCGGTGCTGATCGACATCACCAAGGATGCAATGCAGAAGACAACGGTGCCGAATTGGGACATCAAACTCAATCTGCCCGGCTACAAACCAACCTATCAGGGCAATCGCCGCCAGATCCGCGAGGCGATCAAGCTGTTGATCAGCGCGAAAAAGCCGCTGATCATCGCCGGCCACGGCATCATTATGTCAGGCGCGCATCGCGAGCTGCAAGAGTTCGCCGAGCGGCTGCGCATCCCGGTAATCACGACCCTGCACGGCATCGGCGCTATCCCGGAAAATCACCCCCTCTGCATCGGCATGCCCGGCATGCACGGATGGGTGCATGTCAACCGCGCCATTCAAGAGTGTGACGTGCTCTTCAATATCGGTGGCCGCTTCGATGACCGGGTGACCGGCAAGGCCAGCACGTTCGCGCCGCACGCGCGCATCATCCACGTTGACATCGATCCATCCGAAATCGGCAAGAATGTGCGGGTTGATGTGCCGATCGTTGGCGATGCGCGGCTGGTGTTGCAGGCGCTGCTCGAAGATCTGCCGCCGCCCAGCGAGCTGGCCGAGCTGCACACCCATGCCTCCGACTGGATGGAGCATATTCGCGAGATGCAGGATAAGCATCAGGGTAAGCAGCAGTACAAGAATCGGGCAGCGACTGCCAACATGGCGCTGCCGCCGCACGATGTTTACGAGGCGCTCAGCCGCACGTTGAATGCGCGCGGCAACTATCGCGTAGTCACCGATGTTGGTCAGCATCAGATGTGGGCTGCGCAACTGATCGACTGGAATCACGGCCCGCGCACGCACATTACCTCAGGCGGCGCCGGCACGATGGGCTTTGCCGTGCCGGCGGCAATGGGGGTCGCCATTGCATGTCCCAACGAGACGGTCTGGGCGATCGTCGGCGATGGCGGCTTCCAGATGACCAACCAGGAGATGGCGACGATCGTGCAAGAGGGGCTGAAAAATGTCAAGGTGGCAGTGATTAACAATGGCTACCTGGGCATGGTGCGTCAGTGGCAAGAGCTGTTCGAGCACAAGCGCTACAGTGGCACGCCCCTGTCTGGGCCTGATTTCGCCAAACTGGCTGAAGCTTACGGCTGGAAGGGGATCACGGTTGAGCGCAGCGACGATGTGCAGGCGGCGATCGATGAGGCGCATGCCACCGATGGCCCGGTGCTGATCGATTTCCGGGTTGAGCGTGAGGTCAACGTCTTCCCGATGGTGCCGCAGAACAAGTCTATCGGCGAGATGATTCTGTCAGAGACGCAGGCGTAAGGGCGCAATCACTGATTCACTGAGGAGAAATCAACCATGAAGAAACATACTATCGTCGCCCTGTTGCAAGATCGGCCCGGCGTGCTGAGTCGTGTGATCGGGCTGATCCGCCGCCGCGGCTACAATATCGAGAGTCTGGCCGTCGGCCACAGCGAGACCCCTGGCGTCAGCCGAATTACCATCGTGGTCGAGTCGGAAGACGTTGAGCAGGTCGTCAAGCAGCTCTACCGCCTGATCGAGGTGCTCAAGGTGAGCGATGTCACCGATGATCCGACTGTCGAGCGTGAGATGACGATGATCAAGCTGCATGCGCCACCCGCAGCGCGCCACGAGATCATCTCGATGTGCAGCGTCTTCGGCGCGCGGATCGTCGATGTTGGCTCCAACACGATGATCATCGAGATGACCGGCACGCCGGGCAAGGTCGAGAATTTCATCGAGGTGGTGCGTCCCTACGGCATTAAAGAGATGATGCGCACTGGCCGCATTGCCATGGTACGCGGCGCGCGCGGTCACAACGCTGGCGAGTACGTGGAGAGCGCCGCCAACGGCGCCGTAGTACCGGTCTTGAATTAACGAGGAAACAGCGCTGAGACGCCCACACCGGGCGTCTCAGTGGTTTCAGCTATCGCCCGCGGCGAAAATCGCCGCATCAGAGTGAGGAATAACACTATCATGGCAGAGCTGTACTACGACAATCAGGCCGACCTCAACCGTTTGAAGGGCAAACCGATCGCAATCATCGGCTTCGGCAGCCAGGGCCATGCCCATGCCCGCAATCTTGCCGATAGCGGCCTCGATGTGCGGGTGGGTCTCTACCCTGGATCGAAGAGCTGGGCCAGGGTCGAAGCAGCCGGGTTGAAGGTGATGACGGTGGCCGAAGCGGCGCGTGAAGCCCAGATTGTGATGATCCTGACCCCTGACATCGGGCAGGCCGATCTCTACCGCGAGCACATTGCGCCTGCAATGGAACCGGGCAAGACCCTGATGTTCGCCCACGGCTTCAATATTCGCTTTGGCCAGATTGTGCCGCCTCAGGGGATCGATGTCAGCATGGTTGCTCCCAAAGCGCCCGGCCATCGAGTGCGCGAAGTCTTCGTGCAGGGTGGCGGTGTGCCGGCTCTGATCGCGGTCGAGCAAGACGCTTCCGGCGGCGCGTTTGAGGACGCCCTGGCTTATGCTAAGGGCCTCGGCTGCACCCGCGCCGGCGTGCTGCGCACCACCTTTGCCGAAGAGACCGAAACCGACCTGTTCGGCGAGCAGGTGGTGCTCTGCGGCGGCGTCAGTGCGCTGGTCAAGGCCGCGTTTGAAACTCTGGTCGAAGCCGGGTACCAGCCTGAAGTGGCCTACTTCGAGTGTATGCACGAGCTGAAGCTGATCGTTGATCTCTTCTACCAGGGTGGTCTGAACTACATGCGCTACTCGGTCAGCGATACCGCCGAGTGGGGCGACTATACCGCCGGGCCGAAGATCATCACCGATCAGACCCGCGCTGCAATGCGCCAGATCCTGGCCGATATTCAGAGCGGCGCCTTTGCCGAAGACTGGATCGACGAAAATCACAATGGCCGTCCGCGCTTCAATGCCTACCGTCAGGCTGACATCAACCATCCGATCGAGCAGATCGGTCGCGAACTGCGTCGCATGATGCCCTTCGTCAACCCGCGCGAGGTCAAGCCGGGCGAGGGCGGCGCATAAATCCGTTCGTTGCTCCGCCGGGGATACCGTCAGCACTCCCCGGCGGACGATACGTAGAGATCACTCTAGAGGAGAGAGAAGCTATGAGCCACACCACCGACCCCAGCGTAGAATACGTCCGGATCTTTGATACGACCCTGCGCGATGGCGAACAGGCGCCCGGCTGCACCATGACGCTGGAAGAGAAGCTGGAAGTGGCCCGCCAACTGGCGCGCCTGCGCGTCGATATTATCGAGGCGGGCTTCCCAGCGGCATCCCCCGGCGACTGGGCTGCCGTCCACGAAATTGCGCGCGAAATCGGCACGCCCGATGGCCCGATCATCGCGGCGCTGGCCCGCGCCAATCGCGATGATATTGATAAAGCCTGGAGCGCCATCCAGCCGGCGGCGAAAAAGCGCATTCACACTTTTATGTCAACTTCTGACATCCATCTTGAGTATCAGTTCCGCAAAACACGCGCCGAGGCGCTGGAACTGATCCACGAGATGGTAAGCTACGCGCGCTCGTTGTGTGATGATGTGGAGTTTTCGCCGATGGATGCAGGGCGCACCGATCCGCTCTTTCTGCGCGAGGCGGTGGCGGTAGCGGTGGCTGCCGGCGCAACTACGCTCAATATTCCCGATACGGTCGGCTATCTGACCCCGGATGAGTATGGCGCGATGATCCGCGATCTGCGCGAGAATGTGCCGGGAATCGAGAACTGTATCCTCTCGACCCACTGCCACGACGATCTGGGGATGGCGGTAGCCAATTCACTCGCCGGTGTGCGGGCTGGCGCGCGGCAGGTTGAGTGTACGATCAATGGCATTGGCGAACGAGCCGGCAATGCGTCGCTGGAAGAGGTGGTGATGGCGTTGCATACCCGCCAGCAGTATTACGGTCTGCGCACCCAGATCGAGACGCGCGAAATTGCCCGTACCTCGCGCCTGGTGAGCAGCTTCATCGGCGTCCCGGTGCCCCCCAATAAGGCGATTGTCGGCGCGAACGCCTTTGCCCACGAGTCGGGCATCCATCAGGATGGCGTCCTGAAGTATCGCCAGACGTATGAGATTATGAGCGCCGAGACGGTTGGTCTCGACAGCAATACGCTGGTGCTGGGCAAACACTCTGGTCGCCATGCGTTCCGCAAGTACCTCGAAGAGAAGGGGTACCGCCTGAACGATGAAGAGTTCCAGCACGTTTTCATGCGGTTCAAGGATCTGTGTGACCGCAAGAAGAAGGTGGATGATCGCGACATCGAGGCGCTGATCGCAGGCGAGATGCAGCACACGCCAGAGTTGTACAAACTCGATCACGTCCAGTACGCATCTGGGGTTGGCATGATCCCAACCGCCACGGTGCGCCTGATCGGGCCTGACGGTCAGGTCAAGGTAGACAGCGCGCAGGGTACCGGCCCGGTCGATGCCGTCTATCAGGCGATCAACCGGATTATCCAGCGCCCGAATGAGCTGATCGAATTCTCGATCAATGCGATTACCGAAGGGCTGGATGCTGTTGCCGAAGTGACGGTGCGTATCCGCGAACAGGGCGCGCCCGGGCGCCTGAGCGAGAGCAGCAGCACGATGACCAGTCTGACCGGACGACGGCAGGCGCAGCAGATCTTCAGCGGCTACGGCGTCAATACCGACACGATCATTGCCGCAGCCCAGGCATACATGGCAGCGCTGAACAAGATGCTGGCCGCCCGTCAGGAGCGGATCAAGGCCGAAGCCATGGCCTATTCAGCCGGCTACAGCGGCGAGACAGGGAACCTTCCGGTCGATATCTTTGGCGGCAGCACCCTGGGCTAGGTCGCGCTCGCGCAGAATGCGCCGGTGATCTCGCGCTGCGGCATCCATACTCCCGCGCAGAGACATGCGCCTTGCGGATCGCCAGCCGGTATGCCAGCATCCGCAAGGCGCAGTTGATGAGCCTGCGCCAGCCTGCGAGCCGATGACCTATCCGTCGAGCGTTGAGTGTGCGTTGCTCCGGCACATCGCGCTGAGATAGTTTTGGTTATGAAACACACGATTGCCTATCTTGGCCCACCCGGCACGTTCAGCGAAGAAGCGGCGCTGGCTTATGCGGCCCGTCGCGATCAGGATGCGTTGCTGCTGCCGCTGGCCAGCATCCCGGCGGTGGTAACCGCGATCGAGACCGAAGCCGCTACCGTTGGCGTGCTGCCGATCGAGAATCTCCTTGAAGGAAGCGTCAGTTATACCCTCGATCTGCTGATCCACGAAACCGATCTGCAAATCGCGGGCGAGATTGTCATACCGATTCGCCAGTATCTGCTGGCGCGTCCCGGCCTGCAACTGAGTGAGATCAAGGTGCTGTACGCGCATCCGCAGTCGCTGGCGCAATGCCGCCGCTTCGTCGAACGCTGCCTGCCCGGCGTGGCAACGGTGGCCTCGCTCAGCAACTCGGCAGCCCCTGCCGAAGCAATGGCCGACGAGCGTCCGGCGGCTGCGATCGGCACGTTGCGTTCTGCCGAGCTGGTGGGCGCAGCCGTGCTGGCCCGTGACATTGCCGATAGCCCGCACAACGTTACCCGCTTTATCGTGCTGGCGCGGGAAGATGCGCCACCCACCGGCGACGACAAAACGAGCTTTTGTTTTGGCTTTACCCGTGAAGATCGGCCTGGCAGTCTGGTCAGCGCCTTGCAAGAGCTGGCTGCCGAGAATATCAACATGACAAAGCTGGAATCGCGTCCGACGCGCGCGATCCTGGGTCAGTATATCTTTCTGGTTGACATCAACGGCCATCGGTGCGAGCTGCATGTGGTGCGCGCGATGGAGCGGATCCGCCAGCAAACCGGCATGCTCAAGATTTTTGGCAGTTATCCGCGCTGGAATGGCAACCATCACTCTGCGCAGCAAGGAGAGCAGAAATGAGCAAACCGCGAACATTGTTTGAAAAGGTGTGGGAAGACCATCTGGTGCGACCGGAAACCCCAGAAACGCCGGCAGTGCTCTACATTGACCTCCATCTGATCCACGAAGTAACCTCGCCGCAGGCGTTTACCGAGCTGCGCCAGCGCGGCCTGCGCGTGCGTCGCCCCGACAAGACGCTGGGCACGATGGATCACAGCACGCCAACCACGCCCCGCAATCATCTGGGTGTCATCCCGGTGATTGATCCGATGGCGATTAGCCAGCTCGATCAGTTGCGCAAAAACTGCGCCGAGTTTGGCATTCCACTCTTTGAACTCGGCCACGAGAATCAGGGTATCGTTCACGTGATCGGGCCGGAGCAGGGTCTTACCCAGCCGGGCATGACAATTGTGTGCGGCGATAGTCATACCAGCACCCACGGCGCCTTCGGCGCGCTGGCCTTTGGTATCGGCACCTCAGAGGTTGGTCACGTCCTGGCGACACAGTGTCTCTTGCAGCGCAAACCGAAGACGTGCGCGGTGCGGATCGATGGCCGCCTGGGGCCGGGAGTGACGGCCAAAGACATCATCCTGGCCCTGATTGCGAAATATGGGGTTGGCGGCGGTACCGGCTACGTCTTCGAGTATATGGGAGAAGCGATCCGCGCCCTCTCGATGGAAGAACGGATGACTATTTGCAATATGAGTATCGAGGGCGGCGCTCGCGCCGGCATGGTTGCTCCCGATGATACAACCTTTGAGTACATCGCCGGACGGCCATTCGCGCCGAAGGGCGCTGCATTCGAGGCCGCAGTGGCGCGCTGGCGAACGTTGCCCACCGATGAGGGAGCTGTATTCGACCACGAGTTGACCCTCTCGGCCAGCGAGTTGAAGCCGATGATTACCTACGGCACAAATCCGGGGATGGGCATTCCAATCGATGCGCCCGTACCGCGCCCGGAAGACATGCCCGATGCGCGCAGCCGCGCCGCGCTCGACAAAGCGCTGGCTTACATGGGGCTGGAGCCGGGCAAACCACTGCTGGGGCATCCGGTCGATGTTGTCTTTATTGGCTCATGCACCAACTCGCGCCTGTCGGATTTGCGTCAGGCCGCTCAGTTGTTCCGCGGGCGCAAAGTCGCGCCGGGCGTGCGGGTGATGGTGGTGCCCGGTTCACAGCAGGTGAAGCGCGCTGCTGAAGCCGAGGGTCTCGACCGCATCTTCAAAGAGGCTGGCGCTGAGTGGCGGGAAGCCGGATGCAGCGCCTGCCTGGGCATGAACGACGACAAGGTGCCGGCAGGGAAATATGCGGTCAGCACCTCAAACCGCAACTTCGAGGGTCGCCAGGGGCCGGGCGCGCGCACCATGCTGGCCAGTCCGCTCACGGCGGCTGCCGCTGCCGTAACCGGCGTGGTGACCGATCCGCGCGCGTTGCTGAACTAGCCTGAAAGCAGAAAAGGAGTGCGGCATGGAGCCAGTTTCAATCATTACCGGGAAGGCGGTTGCGCTACCGGTTGAGAATATCGACACCGATCAGATTATCCCGGCGCGCTTTCTGAAAGTGACCGACAAGAGCGGTCTCGCTGCCGGTCTTTTTGAGGCCTGGCGTTATCTGCCCGATGGAACGCTCAACCCCGATTTTCCGCTCAACCGGCCAGAAGCGGCTGGCGCGACTATTCTGATCAGTGGTCGCAACTTCGGCTGTGGCAGCTCGCGCGAGCATGCGCCGTGGGCGCTGCAAGACTACGGCTTCCGCGCCGTGATTGCGCCGTCGTTTGCCGACATCTTCCGCAGCAATGCGCTCAAGATTGGGCTGCTGCCGGTCACGGTCGATCAGGCCATCTACGACGAATTGGTGGCGCTGTGCGCCCATGATCCGCAGATGATGCTCACCATCGATCTGGCTGCACAGACCGTAACTCTGCCCGATGGTCGCCAGGCGCAGTTCCCGATCGATGCGTTCAGCAAATATTGCCTGCTGCACGGCGTCGATCAGCTCGGCTTCCTGCTCAATCAGGAAGCGGCTATCGCCGCTTACGAGGCCACTCATCCCCAACCGGTGAAGACGACTGCCTAGCCGCGCTGTTTGTCATGCACAGATCAGGGACAGGCGAAAAACCTGCCCCTGATCTTTTTCACAGCATATTTTTTCCGGGTTGCCGTGATGTACTGTCACTGCGAGGGCACGTCAGCACTCGAAGCAATCCCCCGCGAGCGCGGAACGAATCCCTTCCCGCCCGACAATGCCCGCGCAGCGCGCATAGAGGACGATGGTAGATCACACCTGCGGCGCCGGTTTCGCGCAACGGGGCAAGAGCAAAGCTACGGGTTCGCCTCCCTACACCCGCTGCTTCAAGCGCAGCGAATTCGTCACCACAAACACCGATGAGAACGCCATTGCTGCCGCTGCCAGCACCGGGCTGAGTTGCCAGCCAGTCAGCGGATAGAACACGCCAGCCGCCACCGGGATCAAGAGGACGTTGTAGGCAAACGCCCAAAAGAGATTCCAGCGAATGGTGCGCACCGTCGCCCGGCTCAAAACAATCGCCTGCGCCACACCGCGCGGATCGCTGCGCATCAATGTAATGTCAGCGGTCTCCAGCGCAACATCGGCGCCACTGCCCATGGCGATGCCCACATCGGCCTGCGCCAGCGCCGGCGCGTCGTTGATGCCATCGCCGACCATGGCGACACGCTGCCGCCCATGCCCATCCTGCCCTTGCTGCAAGCGCGCAATGATCGCTGCCTTTTCAATCGGTTTGACTCCGGCGAAGACTGCATCTGCAGGGATGCCCACTGCGGCAGCGATCGCCTGTGCCGTGCGCTGATTGTCGCCGGTCAGCAGCGCCACCCGTAGCCCGTCGCGCTGCAATGCAGCGACGGCGCTGGCTGCTGCGGGTTTCACGGTGTCGGCCAGCGCAATCACGCCTGCCGCTTCGCCATCGACGGCAACCGCGATGACCGTCTTGCCGCTGGCTTGCAGTTGATCAATGGTTGTCTCAAGGGCGGCTACCGCTACACCTCGTTCAGCCAGCCAGCCCGGTGCGCCAATCAAGACCTGCTGACCATTGATCTCGGCTTCTACCCCGGCCCCGCTGACGGCGCGAAACCGGGTTGGTCGCTCGATGGTCAGGCCGCGCGCCTGCGCTTCGCTCACAATTGCCGCGCCGAGCGGATGCTCGCTTCGACTCTCAGCAGCGGCAGCCAGTTGCAGGAGCGCCAGATCCGTCGGCAAGTCGGCAGTGCCGGTGCCAGCAGCTACCGGTTGCGCCACTGCGACCAGATCGGTCACGGCGGGACGGCCATGGGTAATGGTGCCCGTCTTATCGAAGACGACCATCTGCAAGGTGGCTGCGCGTTCGAGCGCCTCGGCGTTGCGGATCAAAATCCCGCGCGTCGCCCCAGCCCCCATGCCCACCATGATTGCAGCGGGCGTCGCTAAGCCGAGCGCGCATGGACAGGCAATGACCAGCACTGCCACCGCGAAGAGCAGGACCTGGGTGATCCCAACACCGGCCCAGAGCCAGCCGATAAAGGTGAGCAATGCAATGACCAGCACCACCGGCACGAAGACGGCTGAAATCCGATCGACCAGCGCCTGCACCGGCGCCTTCGATCCCTGAGCTTCCTGCACGAAGCGCACAATCTGCGCCAGCGCCGAATCCTTGCCGATGCGGGTTGCGCGCATCTGGAAACTCCCGCTCTGGTTGAGCGTCGCGCCAAAGACCGGATCGCCGGCGCGCTTCTCAACCGGTAGACTCTCACCGGTCAGCATGCTCTCGTCAACCGATGACTCGCCAGAGACAATCACGCCATCAACCGGAATCTTCTCGCCGGGGCGCACGATCACCATCTCGCCGACCCGCACCTCGGTCAGTGGAACATCAATCTCTTGCCCGGCGCGCAAAACGCGCGCCGTCTTCGGCTGTAAGCCGATCAGCGCCTTAATCGCTGCGCTGGTCTGGCTCTTGGCCCGCGCCTCAAGGTACTTGCCCAACAAGATCAGGGTGATGATCAGCGCTGCCGTCTCGAAGTAGACATGGCCGGGAGCGCCGCTGAAGAGGATGGCCACACTGTAGAAATAGGCCGCTGACGAACCGAGCGCGATCAGGGTATCCATTGTCGCTGTGCGCATGCGCAATGCCCGCCAGGCATAGCGGTAGAAGTCACGACCGGCATAAAATTGCACCGGAGTCGCCAGCGCCAGAAACAGCCAGTTGAGCAGATCGTCACGCGCGGCGATCATCGCCATCATCTCGGCCATTGACGCGCCGGCCATTGCGGTCATCATTGCCGCGCCTTCACCGATCAGCCACGGCGCGATCAGTCCGAAATCGCGTCCCATTGACAACACGAACAACGGCAGGCTCAAGATCACGCTGATCAGCAAACGTCGTCGTCGCGCTGCCATCTCTCGTTCGCGCGCGCGGGTTTCGCTATCGGTCGTTTCAATCTCATCGGCAGACGGCAGAATCACCCCATACCCGGCCTGCTCGATCGCAGCCACCAGGTCAGCCTGATCGACCATACCGGGCAGATAGCGCACCAGCGCCTGCTCGCTGGCCAGATTGACCTCTGCCGCCAGCACGCCCGGCAGCTTGCGCAGCGCCTTCTCGACCCGCGTCGAACAGCTCGCGCAGGTCATGCCGGTCACCGGGAGCAGCACTTCACGCTCGGCCATCACCAGCTCCTTCCCAGAAATCAAAGGCGGGGAACGGGCAAACAACCGGCAGCACTGCAAACAACCCATTCCCCGAACCACATGTTGCTAACAGGCAATCCCCAACGGCGTCACGTCATCGTAACCGGCGTCCTTGATCGCCATCACAATCTCGGTGATGTCAACATCATCGTCGTGCACAACCGTGACAATCTTCTGGCTCAGATCGACATCCACCTGCGACACGCCAGCCAGCGCGCCAACCTCTTTGCGCACTGCATTGACACAGTGCTGACACGACATCCCCGGAACGCGAAACTGCTCTGTCACCATACGGATTGCCTCCTCTCTTCGTTTTAACGATGCGTGCTCTCAAAGACCTGCAACAGCTCGGTGAGCACCCGCTCACGCTCACTGATATTATCACTTTGGATCACAGTTGTGACGCAACTGCGCAAATGCCCGGCCAGGATCACCGCATCGAGACGGGCCAGCGCCTGTTGAATGGCGCGCGTCTGATTGAGGATATCGATGCAGTAGGCATCCTGTTCAACCATCCGCTGCACGCCCCGGATATGACCCTCGATCGTCTTGAGCCGGTTGAGGATCTGCTGCTTGTGTTCGGGATCCATCACCTTCTCCTTTCTGGTACCCCTCCCCCAGGGGGAGGGGTATGGAAACAGTATACCACAGCCCGTGACCAGTTTGCAAGCGGTTTTTGATCATCGCAGGCAATGATCTGGCCTTGATTGCTCGTCAGCGTTCGTGATCGCCAGCGCGATGAGCGACGCGACGACCGGAGGGGCGAAGCCCGCATTCGCGCGCGCGTGGAGCCGTTGGATGCCCATCTGCTCAGCGTGACTGGAGATCGTCTCAATTGCGCGACGATAGGTTCGGATGGCCAGCTCGTCGCTCTCGTGATGCGGGCGCATCTTCTTGCGGCGGGCCGCGACGAGCCGAACGCCGGTGTCAGCCAGTAGGCTGGCGGCATCGGCGGCGCTGACGCAATCCTTGTCGCCGGTGCGCCGCGCCCCCGGCGGCAGGGCGACGGCCACCTCGTGGAGCGGCGTCAGGTCGTGAGAGGCCGCTGGAGGGGCGCAGCACTGCTGCGCCCCTCCCTGACCCGCGCGCCGTTCGGCGTGCAGATCAGATGCATGCGCCAGCCAAACAACCGTTCGTCGTTGGCTGCACCATAGCCGCACAACGCTCGCCCGCGCGCGTTGCGCCAGCGCCGCGCGCGAACACGATGGCAGACGGGCAGGGGCATGCGGTCGATGATAAACGCGTCCCCGCGCGCCCCCCTCAATCCCCCCCACTCCGTGTTCAAGGGCGGACAGAACGTATGATCGGTACGGCGTTCCATGGCTTGGGGACGCCTTAGACACCCTCACCGCCTGTCCCCCTCTCCACCGCAGGTGGAGAGGGGGAACGCAACCCCAAGCCTGTGCCGTTCCGATAAGGCAAAACGAGGCTGGCGCACATGTTTTCTGTCCGCCCATAAACCACTCCATGGGGGGACAGGGGTGCGCCGGCACTGCCGCCGGTTGCAGCGCGAGCCGCGCGGCGACCCGGACAGAGAGCGGAGCTGGCGCATCACGCGCGACGCCCGTTCGTGATGGTTCTGGAAGTAGTTCGCGGCGACCACGGCGACGGTGATCACGTCCACATCCGGCGCCTGCGCGTCGCTCCGATGGCCGAGCGGTTCTATCGTGTGGTCAATCACCAGCAACGCTGCGCTCATCCATTCGGCGTCCATCGTCTCCTCCGGTGTGATGCTGAGCGAACAACGACGATCATGCCGGAACAACTGATGGACATCAACGAGCAATCAAGGTATCTGGCATCTGCGCTGGCGCCCCCAGGTCAAAACCCTGCCATGCGTGTCTGTTAGCGAAAGCTATTTGAGGATGTGGTCATCATCGGCGCGCGCATTGTTGCTGAAACGCAACACCGCGCGCAGTTCGGCTACCAGCCGGTGCAGATGCTCATCATCGCGCAACTCGGCCCGTCGTGGTCGCGGCAAATCGATCGGCAATGAAGCCTGCACCCGTGCCGGTCGTCGGCTCAATACCACCACCCGATCGGCCAGCAATACCGCCTCGGCAAGGTTGTGCGTCACCAGCAACACGGCTGGTCGCGGAGTTGTGGTTGCCAGCAGATCGAGCAGCTCTTCCTGCAACTGCTCACGGGTCAGTTCATCGAGCGCGCTGAACGGTTCATCGAGCAACAAGACCGGCGGCGCCAGTGCCAGCGCGCGCGCCAGGGCTACTCGTTGCTGCATCCCGCCAGACAACTGTCGCGGTAGTCGCTGCGCAGCATCGCTCAGTCCCATTCGCGCCAGCAACTCTCCCACGCGCGCCTCGCGCGCTGCGGGCGGCCAGCCGGCCAGTTCCAGCGGCAGCGCGATATTTGCCGCCGCGTCGCGCCATTCGAGCAACGCTGCCGATTGAAAGGCGATGCCGAAACGATGTTCGCGCCGCGCCAGCGCCGGCGGCATCCCCAACAACTGCACGTCGCCGGCATCTGCCGTTTCCAGGCCGGCGATGATCCGCAACAGGGTGCTCTTGCCGCAACCGCTCGGCCCAACCAGCGCCACAACCTCGCCTGCTGCAACGGCGCAATCGACTCCAGCCAGCGTCGGCACGGCGCCTGCTTTCGTCTGATAACGCTTGACCACGCCGCGTACCACAATCGCAGGCGGCGTGGTCGAATCGAGTTCCTGAACCGGTTCGCTGTCTGGAATTGCTAACACCATGCGCGTTGAATACCCGATCCGATTATCGTTGCTCGGGCAGTAACGTGTAATCAGGGAAATTGCCGTACAATCGTTCACCGGGCGCGCCGACCGTCACCGACTCAACGAGATATTTACCGCCGACGAAGCAGCCCTTCCACGAGGCGCCCATGCCGCCAAAGACCTCTTCGCGGTCGCCGCGCGACCGCATCTTGTTGACGCCAACCTTGAAAGCGCGCAGTTCGCCTGCAATCATCTGACCCAGCCGCGCATCGTCGGTGGCAATTGATGATACCAGATTGCCATTCGAAATGTTCATCTCGCTGATCAACTCATCGACGCTATCGACGATGACGATGGTGTCAATCGGTCCAAACGGTTCATTGTGGTGCAAGCGACAGTTGCGCGGCACGTTCAGCAACGCAATCGGCGCCATGTAGGCTGAAATATCCTGATCAGGCAAAAACAGCTCTGGATTCAGATCGCCTTCATACAAACAGATCGCGCCTGCGCCCAGCGCCTCACTGTACAACACCCGCAGCTCTTCCACCTTCTTTGCGTTGATGAGCGGGCCAAAATCGAGTCGAGGAAGCGGATCGCCTGCGCGATCGACCAGCACCGGATTGCCGATTTGCAGACTCTTGAGCACTGGCAGATACATGTCGAGAAAGCGAGGGAAGAGGCGGCGCTGCACCACGTAGCGGATGTAGGCTGTGCAGCGTTGTTTGCCGTAGGCAAAGCCCTTTTTGATCTGCTGCGCCAGATTGGCCCAGTCAGAAAAATCCCAAATCCCGTAGCAATTGACCCCTTCCATCTCAAGCATATAGCGCTTATTGCGATCGTAAAGTGAAGCGGCAATATCGCGCCCATTCGTCTTGCCGCCGACAAAGGCCAGACAGGCGACATCGGCATTGCGCACCAGCGCATCGCTCAGCGTTCCGCCTGAACCGCTGACGAGCGACACCGGCAGCCCCGCCCGCCGCGCAATGGCAAAACCGAGGGTGAGCGCGAACAAACCGCCATCAGACGGAGTCTTCGCAATCACAGCATTGCCGGCCAGCGTCTGCACCAGCACAGCGTGCATCAATACCGAGTAGGGGTAGTTCCACGAAGCAATGTTTGAGATCAGACCAAGCGGACGCCGTCCCTGCATCATCCATTCGATCTGATCGATATACCACTCGACTCCGCTGATACAGCGATCGACATCGTCACAGGCCAGATGATACGGTTTGCCGATTTCCCACATCAGCAAATACGCAATCAGGTCGCGATGCTGGCGCAGACCGGCCAGCGCTTCACTGACTCGCCGCCGCCGCTCATCGAGATCGGTCTGCGCCCAGGTTTGATGCTCATGCGCTGCAAATCGGACAGCGCGCTTGGCGGTTTCCAAATCGATCATGGGCAGCCGCCCCAGTTCGCTGCCGTCAACTGCGGTGCTGTAATGTTTGCCGTGACCCGGCCACCCCCATGTGCCCTCAATCAGGTTCAAAACCTGACCTTCGCTGCTAAATGCTTCGGGCACTACAGCGCGCAACTGACTCATCAAATGTGGCCATTCACACTCTGGCGCAATAATCTTAGCCATTGCTTCTCCCCACTCGACACTGTGAGATTTGGAACGATCCCAGTATACCATGGCATTTTGCAACGTCGGTCACAGCAAGGTATATGAGCTGCCGCTGTGCTGAACGCTCAATCGAACTGTCGCCGTCCGCGTTTCATCTATGCTACACTATAAGGCACTATCTTCTGATCAAGAGAGTATCGAGTATGGATCGACGCACCAGCCTGCTCATCCGACCACGACGTATCGAGCGATCCGGCGAACGCGCTGCGCGCTACACTATCGAACTAGAACTTGGCGACGGCCGGCGCTTCGTCTCGGCTGAACCGGTGCAGTTCGACCTCGTGCCGCCGGTTACCGTTGATCCTGACACTATTCGCCAGTATGGCCAAGAGCTGTTTCGTCGCCTGTTCCCAGATCGCCTCAATCACGCATTTCAGGTCGCCCGAATCAATGCCACGACGAACCAGCAACCGCTGCGCCTGCGCCTCGCGCTCGATCCGTTCGATCCCATCCTCCACGCCATTCCATGGGAGTTACTCCATCTGCCCGCAACCGACGGGCTGAGTCGCCCTACGCCTCTGGCCACGAACGATCAGATCCTCTTCTCGCGCTACCTCGATAGCGAACGGTATCCGCTCACCGAGCCGCTCGACCATCGCCCGATTCGGATGTTGCTGGTGTTGAGCGAGCCAACCGATTTGCAAAGCTGGGGGCTCGCGCCGTTTGATCGTCAGGCTACCGAACGTGACCTGCTCCAGCGGTTCAAGCCATTTGTCGATAGCGGTCAGTTGGTCTGCGACGCGCTGCCGATAGCCGAGGCAAGCGCATGGCGCAGCGCGCTTGAGCGCGGCGCGCTCCGCAATGAACGCGACCGCGGTTACGACGCTGTGCTGTATATGGGTCATGCCCTCTTTCTTCCTCAACACGGCACCCGATTGCTGCTTGAACACGGGCTGCAGCGACGCGGTCGCCTCTTCGACGGCGCTGAATTCGTTCGTGTTTGTGAACAATTGCCGGTCAGCCACAAGCCGGCCTTGATCGCGCTGGTGGCCTGCAACAGCGCCACGGTTGACCTCCATGCCCCACTCAGTAATCTGGCTGCCAGCCTGGTGGCAGAGAGCGGTATCCCGGCAGTGATTGCGATGCAACGACTGGTGGCCATCGATCTGGCGCGGCACTTCACCCAGCATCTGACCGAAATGCTGCTCCGCAACGGCATGATCGATCTGGCGGCGACAACGGCTCGCCGCCGGATCTATCAGCCAGACTCGATCAGTTGGAGCACGCCGGTGCTCTACACCCGGCTGGCCAGCGGACGATTGTTTCAGCCCAGCATGCTGCTCAGTTATGTTGAGTGGGTCTTGCAACGTGATGAGATCAGGCGCTGGGCAGGCTCAGACTACATCGATGTCAGCGCGATTGTGGTGGCTCATAGCTACGACTGGCAACTGTTACAGCAACGGCCAGAAGATGCGCCCGGCGCCAGCTCCGCCCGCGACACCTTGCTCAGTCTGACTTCTTCGTCAGCCGCAATCAGCGCCAACCCCTTCATCGCGCTCACCGGCTCGCGCCAGTCCGGTCAGACGACGATCCTGCGTCGAGTCTGTCATGATCTGGCCCGGCAGGCACTGCACGATCCGATGGCGCCGATCGGTGTGTTCATTTCACTCGCCGGTTACGAACAGGCGCGCGGCGAACTGCGTCTCCATCAGCATATTGTCGATCAGGTTCGACAGCAGCATCCGGGTTTCGCCGATCTGCTTGAACGTCTCTTTCGCGGCTCGTTCAGCGGGAGCACCCGTCGCCCGCAGATGGTCTTTCTGCTCGATGATCTCGAACAACTTTCACCGGCCATCTGGAAAGATCTGGTGCGCGATATAACTGTGTCGCGCCAGCGCCTCCCCGATCAGAGCTTTGTGATTGCAGCCACCCAGACCTTTGCGCCGCTGGCCTTTGAGCATAACGCCCGCGTGCTCGTCTTGCAACCGCTCGACGAAGCGGAGATCGTTGCCTACATTCGGCAGCGTTACCACCGCCAGGCGCGCCGTATGATCGAGCAAATGCGCGAGAATCGTCTGCAATCGCTGGCCAGTGATCCAGGCATGTTACAACTGATCATCGAGCAGTTAGCAGATAGTGGTCAGCGTGAAATTACGCATCAGCAGGTGCTTGAGGAGTTTCTCGCTCGCGAGTTGCGCGATCTCGACAACCGCTATCACATGAGCGATATTGCGCGTGAGAGTCTGTATCAGATTGCCTGGCAGATGTGTCTGTGCATGCGCGACCAGCTTGCCATCAGCGATCTCTTCGCAGTTCTGGCGCAGGTGCGCGGCAATCGCGATTACAATCTCGAAGATCTCTTTCTCCGCCTGAGCAACACGCAGATCCTGACGATTGTCGGTCAGCGCGCGGTTCGTTTTAGTAATCAGGCAGTGTTTGCCTACTGCGCTGCCCAGGCCCTCTGTCGGGCGCCCGATCGCCAACAACAACTCTTGAATATCGTCGCTATGTGCGCCGATGCCCAACACCAACGCTGGTGGGAGCACATTCTCTACATTCTGGCCGGGTTGTTCGCCGATCCTGCCGAATTGCTCGACCAGCTTGCCCGCTCACTCCGCGCCGGCAACGAGCGGCTGGCGCTGCTGGCAGCGCGTTGCCTGGAGGGACTGCCGGCCCGAAAAGAACGGGCGCTGCCACTATCATTGCGCAACGAGATCATCGACACCTGTCTCATTCATCTCGATGAGCGGCGCGAACCGAGCGCCGAGCGACGCGAACAACTGATCAGCGCGTTGGGCAAACTTGACTACATCCAGGTGCGCCAGCACCTGCGGCATGTTCTGGTTAGCAAAGTGCGTCAGACCACCAACGGGCCACGCTACGAATACACCAACGTGCGCATTGCTGCCGCCCGCGCGCTCCGTGATTTGTACGCGCCGGATTTCCGCCGGGTCGCTACTTCCCGATCGCGCGCCGAGCCGTTCGATCGGGCGAGCATTTCGCTCAGGCAGCTTTGCGACGATCGACCGCTGATCGAATTGATGCGTCACTGGTTGAATGGCGAACAGGGTCGCTGCCACTTTCGCGAGCGCATAGTAACATCTCCCCTGCCTCCCGAACGAGCGCTCGCCGCGTTTGCGCTGGCGGACGTGAGCGCAACGCCCACCCACCAACTGCAAGATATTCGCTTTCTGTTGCGCGTTATTACCAGACCGCTTGACAACGCTCAAACCTGGCTCAGCGACGATTGGATTGACACGATGTGGGCGGCAGCCGATGCCCTCACTCTGTTCGATGCCGAGTATGTGACACCGTTGCTGGTGACGCTTATTCGCCACAAACGCAGCATGCCCAACGCGGCGGCGCAGCAACTGGCCTATCTGGCCGGGCGCTTGCGTATCGATCAACCGGTTGTAATCGATTGGCTCATTGCGTTGCTTATCACCAACCCTGCCCAAAGCGTTAAGGCGCGCGCCCTGCAATCACTGGCCTGGATCGGTCGCGAAGCATCCGGGCGAACGATTGCGCTTGCCGATAGCCCTAACGATGACTCGCTCACGATCAAACAGCTCATCGAAGAGATTGCGCTCTGGCGGCAGCCCTTCCCGCGCTTCACTATAGGCGAGTTCATGCTCGATGGCGCGAGCAATTTCTCGACACCTCTCTACCTGCGCCGCAAAGCGATCGAGGCGTTGGCATGGATTGGCGACCGATCGACCCTGCGCGAATTAGACACCGAATACGCTACCTGGCCGCTGGAATTGCGCGCGTATTGGTACACGACACGTGACACGATTCAGCAGCGCATCAATCATCGACCATCCGGGTGAGACCAGCCGATCCGGCGCGCCGCTGGCGCTGCTATGTCCGCCCGATAATCCGCCGCGCCAGCGCCAGCTCGTCGGCGCCAATAGCGCCGCTCAGCCACAACGCGATCAGATAGACAGGCGGGCCAATGACAATTGCTCCTACACTGCCCATCCACCCCGGCAGCCACAGGATCGGCGCCAGCATCGCGCCTACCATCGCCAGACATGCCAGCGCCGGCCTCACTATCAGCCGCGTTACACCCGGTGCCAGTCCTTCCTGATGCAAGGTCGGGCGGAAGACGGCATACAACACGACTTCTGAACCGATTGTGATCGCTGCCGCCGCAAGCAAGGCATCTTCAGGCCGCCCGATGCGCATCGCCAGCGGAATCGCAATCAGGTTGGCGGTCAGATTGAACGCTGCGCCCACGAGGAATGCGCGGGTGATAACCGTCTGCCGTTCGATCGCGATCAGCACATACTGCAAGAGACCATTCACGAACGAGAGCGGCAAAAACCAGGCCAGCGCCGCCAGCACGGTCACCGATGGCAGATACTCGGCAAACCGATGACGGGCAAAGATCCAGACCAGATCATCGGCCAGCAGACTCATGCCCATCGCCAGCGGAAAGGCGATCAGCACAAGCAGGTGCAACGTGCGCTGCTGGGCAGCGGCCAGCGCGCTCCGTTCGCCGCCAGCCCGGCGGGCCAGCAACGGGAAGACGGCAAATGTGACCGCAGGCGGCAACACCAGCGCGATGTTGAGCAACTGATACGGCAAAACGTATTGCTGCACAAGCAGATCGGCATTGCTGCCGCCGAACGCGCGAACAATAAACAGATCGAAGCGAAAAAAGATGGCGCTGAGCAGATTGTTGAGCATCAACGGCAGCGCCTGCGGCGCTATGGCGCGCATCGCGCTGCCATCGAAGGCAAGCGTTGGCGCGAAGAAGGCGCGCGTCTGCAAAACGAAAAAGATCATCGCCGTCAGCGAACTGACCAGCACCGCTGCCCAGGCCAGTCCGATCACGCCCAATCCCAACCAGAGCACACCGATCCGGGCCAGAAAGCTCAGCAGCGCCGTCACGACTTCAACTACTGCGGGCACTTCCATGCGTTCGCTGGCGTTGTACAGCGCGGTCACTGCGCCGCTGTACGCTGACGGCGCCAGCGTCAGCAACAGAATCCAGATCGCCAGTTGCCCTTCGGCAGTGAGCGGTTCACTCCATCCCAGCCCGCCAATCAGATGGTAGACCTGAATCACCAGCCAGGCGATCGGCGCCGCTGCCGCCACGATCAAGAGCAGACGCAACGCCAGCGTCACGCCGAATAAGCGCTGGGCCGCATCAGGGTGACGCGCCACTTCGCGCGTTAAGAAAACGCCCAGTCCAAACTCGGTAAACGTGGCCAGATACTGCGCCACCAGCAGCGCAGCAGTGTTGTATGCGCCGAGCGCAGCCGGATCAAGCGCCCCCACCAGTAAGAGCAGAATGATCGTGTCGAGTCCGCGCACGAACAGACGTAAGCCAAAGGTGATTGCGCTGTTTTTGAAGATTCGACGCGCGGCATTAGCAGGATCGTCGCGATAGAATCGTTGCCAAAACCACACGCCTGCGCCTAACGTCGCAAGCGCCGCGCCAATCAGGATCAACACCAGGATCAGACGTTCATTCATTGTGTTTGGGCACTTATGACGGCGCGCCGACCATCGCTGGTCAGGTGGATCGTGCCATCGATCTTCGGATGGTACAGGCGCGGCGCCAGCCGGCGTCGTTCATGAAAACTAGCAAGTTCTGGCGCAGCCGCCTCGTAGCCGTGGCTAAAGGCAACCGCCCCGACACGCAGCGCGCTGAGTGCAGGCAATCCAACCGGACGCTGCCAGGGATAGATCAGCAGGTCAATCCGTTGCCCGCCCAACGCGCTCAGCGCGCCATCGCCGGCGCTGCCGCCAGTGTGGATCAGCACGCGCACTGCCTGATGTTCGATGAGCAGGACAGCGCCGCCCTCTTTACCGTCACTGACTGCCAGTACGCGCAAACGGGCGCCGCCCAGATCAATCAGTTGACCTGCGCGAAGCTGGCGAACCACTGTGGCCTGGTCGCGCGTCAGATCGCGCCATTCGCCTTTAACCAGCGTCGGCGCAAGCGCCATGCGCGCCCGGTAACGGCGCAATACCCCTACCTGCCCCGGCAGGCGCTGGTCATCAACCCGCGTCAGCACTACTGCGGCCAGTTGCCGTTGCCAGAAAGGCATGCGCTGGCCTACTTCCACTGCCAGACCAATCGGATCGCGCCCGCCGTCGATCAGCGTAAACCTGCCGTTGGGCGCCTGGATGAGCAGCGCGTCACCGGCTACCGGCAACAGAAAGACATGCATACGACCATCAGGGCGCTGCCACCAGGCCAGCGTCAGCAACAGACCGATCACTGCGCCGATCAACCAGAAACGCTGTTGCATCGGTTCCTCCGCGATGAGAACGCCTCTTGCAGAATAAACCGCGCAACAGCGTCTGAAGATTCGCGCTAGGCCAGCGCAATCACTTCGATCTCGATCCGGGCATCGCGCGGCAACCGCGCCACCTGCACTGTCGAACGCGCTGGCGGCGCAGCGCCGAAATGCTCGGCGTAAGCGGCATTCATCGCCGCAAAATCGTTCAGATCAGCCAGAAACACGGTCGTCTTCACGATCCGATCGAGCGAACTTCCCGCTGCCTGCAAGATCGCCGCAATATTGGCGAAAATCTGCCGAGTCATCGCGCCAATATCGTCAGTAATCATCTCGCCGGTCGCCGGATTGATTGGCAACTGACCGGAGACAAAAATCAATCCGCCCGCCCGCACTGCTTGCGAATACGGGCCGATCGCCGCCGGAGCGGCATCGGTTGCTACAGGTGTTCGATCCATGCCTAGCTCCTCATCTCATTCAGCGCAGTAAAAAGAATCCAACCATCACCAGCATCTGCCAGAAGACCGGCAGCAGGCCGCCTAACACCGCCTGCGCGCCGTCCCACTCATACAGTTCAACCCACAACGCAGCGGTCGCCCAGTAGGCCAGCGCCAGCGCGATCAGCCAGCAGATCACTGCCAGCCAGGGGAGATTGACGATCAGGCTGATCAAGGCCAGAGTCATTGGCAACAGGCGCGAACGCTGCACCAGCGGGTAAAAAGCGAATGTCCGAATCTGTTCGTGTTCGCTATCGAGCGAACCGTGCAAGATCAGCGCAATCAGCACTATTAATGGCCACTCGATCAGGCCTGCCAGCCAAAAGCCGAGACCGCTCAACGCCATGGTCAAACTCGGCCAGCGATCGCCGTCGATCAACAGCGGCAGCGCAAACATCAGCCCCAATGGCGCTGCGGTCAGCATCATTGCCCGTCCTGCCTGCCAGAGCAGCGCGCGCTGCGGTTGATTGGCCAGCTCGAATGCCAGCGCGCCAGTCGTGGCCACCGGTTGCCCAATCAATTGCAGGTTGGGCATAAATGCCGCCGGCTGAAAGCGAGCGCCATCGGCCAATTCCGGCAGGTGGCTCAACCGCTCAGCGCAGCGCTCCAGCAGTTCAGACCATGACGTGAGGCTGTCAATTAGCACAACTGTTGGCCGCCAGCGCCCTTCTACGATCAGACCGGTCAACCCACACAGCCACGGTAACCGCGGTGATTGCACCAATGCCAGAGAACGACCAAATCCCAGATCAACCACCTTGAATGCGCTGATCTGCGCCCACGGGATAGTGATCCGATAGCCCCGAAAAAAATAGCGCAACACGATTTCATCGCGGTTGGCAGTCACGTTGAAGGGAAAGGTCAGCGTCAACGCCAGACAAAACCCGATCACCAGCAACAGCATCAGGTGCGCTGCAATCACTAACCAGACCGGCGCCGGCAGATCAGGCCGGCCAGCGATCCCGAAGAAGGGCACGCTAACGTCGCGATACGAAGCAAAGATCGCGCTGTACACCGGGATCTCGCTCACCCACAGCAACGACGGCTGCGCGCGGAGACCTGGCACAAGCAAGGCGAGCGCTCGTTCCCAAAAACTGCGATAGTAGAACAGGCCGGCAACCAGAAAGACCAGCGCCGTCCCCCAGGCGATAAGCCGAACGATCGAGAAGCGAGGCGCAGCGGCAATGACTGCTGGCCCGTCCATCGGCGGCAGAGCCGCTGATTCGGGCAGGCTCTCAGCGGCGCCCATCCCGCGCGTGAAGACACCGAACAGCCATGAACGGCGCTGCTCATCGACAACCACAGGAGATTGCCCCTCGATCCCCCTGATCGCGCGCGCGTTCTCCTGTAAGATGGTTGACAGCAGTTGGTCGAAGTCTTGAATAGCCGAGCTAATCAACAGCGTAGGCCGAACCGTCGTGCCGTACAGCAGCCCGTAGGCGCGATGCCAGCCGGTTAGGCGCTTTGCCTTGCGGCGGGGAACGAGCAGTAAGACAAAACGCAGACCTGCTTCATCGCCGGTTACATCGATGCGCTCGACCTCTTCCCAGGCGACCGGCAGCCATCCGCCTGCAAATGCCACCAGCATGCCCCGGTTGCTCACCCGAATCAGCGGGAAGGCATTGAAAACGAGCAGTGCCGCCATTAAACCGAGAGCGGCAACAAGACAGGTGATCAGCGCTTCCGGCGCCCACAATTCTAAGCGGGCAGGCAAAGGCCCCAACCAGTCTAGCAACGGGCGCAGCCACGGCACGCGGCGAAGAAACAACGCGACTGGTTCAATGAATGCCGCGACACCGCGCAGAATCTCGCGCCCTGCGCTGAGCAGGCTGAGCAGAACCAGAATACTCCCAATCGCCGATGAAACAAATCGCCAGCGCCATGGGTAGCGATAGACTTTTTCGGCTACCAGGATGCTCATGACTCTTCCTAATCTGCCAGATCGCCGGTGATCTGGCGGATGCGCAATTCGGCAGTATCGAGCAGGCGCTGGCATGCGGCTGCCAGTTCGGCGCCACGCTCATAGAGACGCAACGCTTCAGCCAGCGACAGTTCACCGCGATCCAGCCGTTCGACCACGCTCTGCAACTCGGCCAGCAATGTCTCGTATTGTTCAACGCTTGATTCATTGCTCATTGGCATGCTCCACAACCACCTGCACTGCGCCGCTCCGCAGCGTAAGCTGCAACGGCTCGCCAGGCTGCACCTGCGCCGGATCAGTGACTACCTGACCGTCCACCCGTTCGACAATCGCATACCCGCGCGCCAGCGTCGCCTGCGGATTGAGCGTCTCCAGGCGAGCATGCAGATGATGCAAATGAGTCTGAGCCAGTCGCAACCACTGCTCTATCATCCGTCCGCTGCGTTGCGCGAGCAGGTCAACCGTCTGGCGAGCATCATCCAGGCGCCGACGGGGATGATGGCGCCGAAGCAGCATCACCTGCTGAGCGACGGCCCGCCGTTGCTCGACCAGCCAACGGTCGATCGCTGTCTGTAACCGCGCGCGCGCATCTGCGATCTGCTGCTGAAGTTCGCTCAACGAGGGCGCGGCCAGCTCTGCCGCCGCCGAAGGCGTTGGCGCGCGCACGTCAGCCGCCGCATCAACCAGCGTTGTATCCGTCTCGTGGCCGACGCCGGTGATGATCGGCACGGGACTGGCAGCTACCGCGCGCACGACCTGCTCATCGTTGAAAGCGGCCAGATCTTCGCTGGCGCCGCCGCCGCGGGCCAGAATGACCAGATCGACCGGCTCGGCATAGATCCGGCGCAGAGCGGCCACAATGCTGGCTGGCGCCAGCTCGCCCTGCACCAGACAGGGCGAGAGCACAACTTCAACCAACGGGCAGCGCCGCCGCAGAATATGCAACATATCTTGCAGCGCAGCCGCCTGGATTGAGGTCACAATGCCGATCCGACGCGGCAATGCCGGCAACGGACGCTTACGCCGCGGATCGAACAGACCTTCGCTCTCCAGTTGCGCCCGCAACTGCTCGAGCCGGGCATTGAGCAGACCAGACCCTGCGGGAACGATCTGGTCAACCACGAACTGCACTTCGCCGCGCGCCTCGTAAAAACCAACTCGCCCGTGCGCCAGCACCGCCTCGCCGTTGACCGGCAGCATCGCCAGACGATCAGCCGCAGTGCGCCAGATGACGGCGCGAATACTGGCCTGATCATCCTTCAGCGTAAAGTAGCAGTGGCCGGAAGGGTAGCGGCGAAACTCGACCACTTCCGCCAGTACCCACAGGTCGAAAAAGAGACCTTCATCTTCCAGATGGGCGCGCAGCGCACTATTGAGATCGGCAACGGTAAACGCGCGCATCAGAGCGGTTCAATCACCATCAACGGCTGACCATATTCGACCGGCTGGCCATTCTTGACCAGAATCCGCGCCACCCGGCCCGCAACATCGCTTTCGATTTCGTTCATCATCTTCATCGCTTCGATGATGCCAACCGTATCGCCAGCGCGAATTTCGTCACCCTCCTGCACGAAGGGGCGATCTTTGGGTGAGGGCGCAGCGTAGAACGTGCCCACCATCGGCGCGGTAATCGTATGCCCGGCAGGCATCTCGACCGGCGGCCCTTCCGGCGCTGGCGGAGGCTGCACAAACGGCACGACCGGCGTGGTTGGCAACGGCGCAGCGATCGACGCTGGAGGGAGCGAAGCGGGCAGGATTACGCCGCCGGGCTGGCCGCGCTTGATATGCAGCTTGGCATCGCCTCGCTCGATAGTAATCTCGTACACGTCACTCTGGCCGAGCATTTGTAACAACTCGCGCACTGCCGCCAGTCCGAAGGGATCAGTCTGGTCAATGGGCATCTCTGTGGTTTCGTTTTTCATAGCACTCCACAGCATATCCTTGGCGAAACTGCCTTATTGTAGCATAAGAATCGGCTCCGTCTTCATCATCATCACACCGGTAACAATACTGGTTGCCTCACAATACTGATAAGCAATAATCACGATAGGTAGTCATCTCTTCACGAACAAATCGGCGCAAGATCGTTATGCTGAGCACGAGAAACAATTGCACACAAAGGGAGGATCGTGGCATGTTTTCACGCAATGTTGGCACACTCGACCGTGACATTCGCCTGGTCTTAACGATGACCTTTGGTTTGATTTCACTGTTTGGTCAGGTTTTCTGGCTTCAGGTGATCACCGGTTTTCTGGCGCTGATCATGTTCGCCACTGCCGCTTTTGCGGTTTGCCCGCTGTACTGGCTATTCCGGATTAACACCTGCAAGCGCGAGCAAAAATCGCCAGCCGAACAGAAGCCGCGGTGGCAGGCGTAACCGTCGTTTTGCGCAGATACTGTACTTCGCCGGGGCGTCCATTAGGGACGCCCCGCGTCGGTGTAGCCGCGTGTCTGTTCACCCATAGCGACGCGCAATCGCATCAACCGGCGCGCCATACCCTTCGCCAAACAGGTTGAGGTGATTGAGCAGATGGTAGAGATTGTAGAGATCGCGCCGTTCGGCGTAGCCGGGATCGAGCGGCCATGCTGCCTGATACGCAGCGTAGAAGCGCGCCGGGAAACCGCCGAAGAGTTCAGTGAAAGCCAGCTCCGCTTCGCGGTCGCTGTACGAAATCGCCGGATCGATCAGCGCCGGCGCGCCGTCAGCGCCGGCAACCACATTGCCGCTCCACAGATCGCCGTGAATCAGCGCCGGCCTCCGCGCCACACCGCCCAGCCACTGCTCCAGCCGACTCAGCACGCGCTCAAGCGCCTGCCGCCGGCGCGCGGGCAAGCGCCCATTCCGCGCTGCCAGCTCGATTTGCGGCGCGAGCCGGCGCTCGCGGAAGAAGGTAATCCAGTCCGCTTCCCAGCCATTGCGCTGCGGCGTGCCGCCGATGAAGTTGTCTTCAGCCAGGCCATAGGCGGGCGCAGTGCAGCGATGGAGGGCGGCCAGTTGCTCACCCAGTCGGGCTGCGTCATACGGACGTCCATCGCCCTCGATCCATTCGCTCACCACAAAGGCCGGTAGTCGCTCATCAGCCGCGCTTGCCAAAACCACCTGCGGTACGCGCACCGTGTTCGTTGCTGCCAGCGCCTGCAATCCGCGCGCTTCCGCAGCCACCATCGCCGCCGGCAGACCGCCCGCAGCCCACTTGAGGGCAAACTGCTGCCCGCCAATCGTCAGCCGGAGCAGCCGCGCGCCAAAACTTCCTCCGAACGACTCAACGCGCGTCACGGGCCGGCCCAACATCGTCGTCAAATGCTCGCGAAGCGCTAATGGCAACGCATGTTCCATCGATTCCTCCAGCAGCATGCTCTAAAGCGGCAAACTACAAAACCGGAGATCGCAGTATGGCAATCTCCGGCTCTCGTCTGGCTACGTTGCTGTCAGCTCGCACTCAGCGCAGCTTCTGGCCCGTATACGGATCGTACTGCCACTCGCCGGTTGGATCGGCGGCTGGCGCAGTGGGCTGCGGCAGCTCTTCCTTCGGCATGATGATCCAGAGGATAATGTAGATCAGCGGGCTGAGACCGCTCAGCACAGCCAGCACAAACACCAGCCGCACGATAGTGCTGTCGATGCCGAAGTAGCGAGCAAGACCGCCGCACACTCCTCCGAGAATGCTGTCAGTCGCGCTGCGAGTTAATCGGTTCGTCGTCATCCCTCTCCTCCTGTTTGTCTTGCCAGGTGTTTCTTCACACTGCCTGTATGACGACAGCCGGCGTGGTTTGTTGCAGCCATCTCCACGATTTGCCCATCGCCTCTTCACAACTTCTTCAACATTTCACGCTAGGATACAGGTGCCGGTCACATATTCCGGCAGCGTCCTTGCTCCACGACACGTCAGGGAGGAATGTATGAAGAAACGAACACTCGCAACGGGGGTTGCCGGCGCAGCGCTGGCCCTGACCCTGCTCTGGAGTCAGCCGGCCAGCGTCAGCGCGGCCCAGGCGCCGACCACGTATACCACGCCGGTAGAACTGACGGTTGGGCGCGGCGGCGGCGGCTGGCGCGGGGTCGGGCATGTCAATCTCGGCACACTGGTGCAGACGTTGAGCCGCCTAACCGGCCTTGATGTGGCAACAATCCGCGCCGAACTACAGAGCGGTCGCAGTCTGGCCCAGATCGCTGCGGCGAACGGCAGCAGCGGCGATGCCCTGGTGCAGGCAGTGGTTGACGCCATCAAGAGCCGGCTTGACCAGGCCGTCAGCAATGGGCGCCTGACTCAGGCGCAGGCCGACCAGATGTTGGCCAGCGCGCGCGAACGAGCCACTACTCTGGTCAATGACACGACGCTGGGCGCACAGGCAGCCGCGCAGGCAGCGAAGGCTGTCGAACGCGGAACGCTGCGCTGGCTGCTACAGGCAGCGGCTGACCAGACCGGCCTGGATGTAGGCACAATCCACACCCGCATGCGTAACGGTGAGACGTTACGCGCAATTGTGACTTCAGCCGGCGGCGATCCGCAGAAGGTGATTGATGCCGCCGTTGACGCTTTCCGGCAGGCGGCGACGAGCGCGATGCAGTAGACAACACCGAGGGCGGGGCCGGCTTGCCGCCGTGCCCCGCCCGTGGCATTGATCGACCTCGGTCACTCAAACCGCAGCTACCAGTCGCGGCAACACCTCGCCCGCTTTGCCGTTGATCGTAAACAGCGGCGGGCGCGCTGTAGTCACCTGTTCCAGATTGAGGATGAGCACGGTCGCATTCCGACTCAGCGCCACGCGCGGTAATGAAGCGGCTGGTTCAACCACGCCGGAGGTGCCGATCGACATGAAAACATCGCATTCGATCGCCGCGCTCCAGGCCGTCTCTAGCGCAGCGGGCGGCAGCATTTCGCCAAACCAGACCACATCCGGTCGCAGCAAAGCGCCGCAATCCGGACAATGCGGCAGCTCTGCATCGTAATCCCAGGTGTCGTGGATCGAACCGTCTGCCATACAGCGTGCCCGATGCAGGCTGCCGTGCAATTCGATCACGTCTGGACTGCCGGCGCGTTGATGCAGTCCATCAATATTCTGGGTAATCAGCGTCAATCGCGGCACGTGCCTCGCCAGCTCGGCCAGCGCATAGTGGCCGGGATTGGGCTGAGCCGCGCGGGCTTTAACCCGCCGCTCGGCATACCAGCGCCACACCAGCGCAGGGTTGCGCGCGAAGCCGGCAGGCGAGGCCAATGCTTCTGGATCGAAATGCGACCACAACCCCGTCTGCGCGTCGCGAAACGTCGGGATGCCACTCTCTGCCGAAATGCCGGCTCCGGTCAGCACTGCCACGTGCCGCGCCGCGCGCAACCGACCGGCCAGCGCCTGTAGTACCGCCTCCAGTGTCTCCATAGCATGCCCTCAAGCGATTGCGCGCCGGCAAATTATCGCCGGCGCGATCACATGCCCCCAGGATCAGGCCGGCTTGAAGACCAGATCAAACCGACAGGCTCGTCGTTCGTTGAAGACCACACGCCAGACACCGCACGTCGGCGCCGGATTGCCACCCTGATAGACGTGACGGCTCAGATCGATCTGATCATGACTCAGTTCGAGCAGCGCAGCCCGAATCGGTGAACCATGGGTAACAATTCCAACCCGCCGATATGGCGAGTCGGCCAGACCGTTTAGCAGCTCGCGCATGCGTTCGCGCACATGCTCGAAGCGCTCGCCCGGCGCATGCTCTTGCGCCAGCGCAGTAAAGGTAACCGGCACGCCAAGCGCATCAACCAGCACTTCAGCCGTCTGCGTGGTGCGGGCAAAAGGCGACACGAAGAGCATCTCCAGTTCTTTATCAGCCAGAAACGCGGCGACATGCCGCGCTTCCATCCGACCGCGTTCCGACAGATCAGGACCAGGCGGGAGCTGGTATGGAATGGACGGGTTGTGGACAGGTTGCCCGTGACGAATGAGATAAAGATCGGAAAGCACTGATTATCCTTACATCTTGATGCAGCAACGCAGATCACGTATCATTCTTGTATAGTGTATCATAGCTGATTGACGGGCTGCATTGCAACAGATACAATTTGTGCGGCGTCGCATCAATCAAGACAGGCGACTTCTCCCGCTCAACGACAGACAGGCAAAGGATGCATCATGCGGCTGATCCTCTATCTTGGCAAAGGTGGTGTCGGTAAGACAACAACCTCGGCAGCCACGGCGGTGCGCGCTGCCGAGCTGGGCTATCGCACGCTTGTCGTCAGTACCGATGTGGCTCACAGTCTCGCCGACGCGCTCGACACTCCGCTGGGGTCGCTGCCAACCCAGATTAGCGAGCGATTGTGGGGGCAAGAGATCAATGTGCTCGATGAAGTGCGCGAACACTGGGGCGAGTTGCGCGTTTATCTGAGCAATCTTCTCCGCCGCCGCGGCGTTGATGAAGTAGCCGCCGAAGAGCTGGCGATCATTCCCGGTATGGAAGAGGTGGTCAGTCTGCTGCACATTCGGCGACAGGCGCGCGATGGCAATTTCGATGTGGTGATCGTCGATGCTGCGCCCACCGGTGAGACGGTTCGCCTCCTGACTATGCCCGAAACGTTCCAGTGGTATGCCGCCCGGGTAATGGATTGGGAGCCGACCACGTTGAAAGTTGCCCGCCCGCTGGTCAAACAGTTGGTGCCGGCGACTGACGTCTTCGCTAAACTTGAGCGCCTGACCAAAGGCGTCGAGGCGCTCCGCGCCACCCTGACCGATCCGCAGATCAGTTCGTACCGCCTGGTCGTGAATCCTGAACGCATGGTGATCAAAGAAGCGCAGCGCGCCTCAACATATCTGGCGCTGTTTGGCTATCCGGTTGATGGCGTCGTGCTCAATCGCGTGCTGCCGCCCGATCAGGTGGAAGGCGCGTTTATGCAGGAACTGGCCCGCATTCAGCAGGGCTATCGCCAGATGGTCTACGATCTCTTCCGCCCGCTGCCGATCTGGGAGAGTCCGTACTATGCCCGCGATCTGGCCGGCCTCAAGGATCTTTCGATGGTCGGGCAGAAGCTGTTCGGTGACGACGATCCGGTCAAGGTGCATTTTATCGGCAAAACGCAAGAGATTATTCACCAGGGCGACGAGTATATCCTCCGCTTGCCGCTGCCGCATGTCGAGATCGGTAAGGTGTCGATGACTAAACGCGGCGATGAGTTGTTCATCGAGATCGGCAACTTCCGCCGCGATATGCTGCTGCCCACCGTGCTCGCGGAACGACCAGCGCGCCGCGCCTACTTCCGCAATGGTGTGCTCGAGGTCTTTTTCGGTCCGCCGGAGACGCTGCCGTTGCAACCCAGAGAAGAGACCGAGGAGTCTACGTCTTCATGACAACACTGCCCACCATTGCCCTGCTCGGTGTTCCGATCGATCTGGGCGCAGGCCGGCGCGGCGTCGATATGGGGCCAAGCGCCATCCGCTACGCTGGCCTGAGCCGTCGCCTCAACGAGATGGGGCGGCAGGTGATCGACTATGGGAACCTGGAGACGCCCATGGTCGAGACATCACCCATACCGCCGGCTGACGCGCGTCTGCGCTACCTCGACCCGATCGCTGAGGTGTGCGCGCGTCTGGCCGGTCGAGTTGAGGAGCTGGCAATCCAGGGGATGCTCCCGCTCATTCTGGGCGGCGACCACAGTCTTGCCATCGGTTCGGCGAGCGGCAGCGCGCGACGCCGCCGCCTCGGCCTGATCTGGATCGACGCCCACGCCGACTTCAACGATGAGCGCACCACGCCAAGCGGGAATATCCACGGCATGCCGCTGGCGGCGCTCACCGGTCGCGGTCATCCGTCACTCACCCATCTCGCCGGACGGCGCCCGGCCTACGATCCGCGCAACGTCGCGCTGATTGCGGTGCGCGATCTCGATCCGCTCGAACGAGAGGCATTGCGCGAATCGGCGATCACCGTCTTCACCATGCACGACATCGACCGGCGCGGGATGGCAACGGTGATGGAAGCGGCGCTGACAGTGGCCATGCGCGATACCGCCGGGTTTCACCTCAGCTTTGATCTCGACGCGCTCGATCCGCGCGAGGCTCCTGGCGTCGGAACGCCGGTCAGCGGCGGGATTTCGGCGCGCGAAGCCCATCTGGCGCTGGAGCTGATCGCCGAGAGCGGCGGCCTGCGCAGCCTCGATGTCGTCGAGGTCAACCCGATCCTCGATGAGCGCAATGCGACAGCCTCGCTGGCCGTTGAGCTGGCTCTGTCGGCGTTGGGGAAACGGATTTTGTAGCGCTGTTGCGCTCACTATTCAGGCCTGAGCATTGCCCTGTGAGGTTTGTCTCTCGCCGAGGCAAGACAACAACGCGCTGGCAAAAGCGTGCCAGCGCGCGACGCGCATCGTCGCAACTTCAGCGCTGAGTTACTTCTCGGCCAGCGCGACCGGCGCTTCGAGGAAGAATCGTCCTTCTGCATCATCATACGCAAAGAGTTCCGCATACCGTCCCCACTCCAGCGCAATATCAAGCTGACGCCCGGCATCGGCAGGCGGAAACTCGCGTTCGAGCGCCGTGAGCAATACTTCCCAGCGCAGTGATTGATTGTCGGCTGCGGCAATCATGCGCACCATCCAGCGGAAGAAGGGCAAGCGCCGTAACCGTGAGGCAAAAATCTCCTTGCGGGCCTGAATGCTGGCTTCGGCAAATGCCTCGCCGAGCGGAGTCAGAATGAGATTGCCGCTCTCGACCCAGGCGAAACCAAGCAGCTCAGCCGCCTCGATCAACGGCAGCAACTGGTCGAGATCAAGGCCTAGCTCGTCTTGCAACTGCGCGATCGGATCGCGCTCGGCATCGGTAGCGTTTGCCTGTTCCAGCAGACCGGCCAGCGCTGTCACCGAGGCTGCCGGCAAGAGCCGGGTTTGCCCGCTTTGTCCTGGCTCGGTGCCATACTCCACCGCTTCTGATTGAGTCTGCCCGGCCAGCACCGCATAGACCCGCGCGACCAGCGCGGCAAAGGCGTCTGATTTGCGATCGCGCGGATGCGGTAAGTGTACCGGCACCTCAGCAATGATCCGGCCCGGATTTTTATCCATCACCACAATCCGGTCGGCCATAAAGACCGCCTCTTCGATGTTGTGACTGACCATCAGCACTGCCCGAATCTGCAACATCCCGCTTGTCCACAGCTCGAGCACTTCACCGCGCAGGGTTTCGGCGCTCAAGACATCGAGCGCGCTAAACGGCTCATCGAGACAGAGCAGCTCCGGATCAACCGCCAGCGCGCGGGCAATCCCCACCTTCTGCCGCATCCCGCCCGATAGCTCACGCGGGTAGGCTTGCTCAAACCCGTCCAGACCAACCAGGTCGATCAGCTCTACCGCGCGTTGATTGGCCTGATCGCTGGCTACACCGCGCGCCTTCAGCGCCACGGCAACATTTTCCTGCACGGTCAACCACGGAAAGAGGGCAAAGGTTTGAAACACGATCGTTGCCCGCGGATTGACGCCGGTCAGCGCCTGAGCACGATAGCGCATCAATCCCTCACTGGGGCGATTCAGGCCGGTGATAATCCGCAATAATGTGCTCTTGCCGCAACCCGACGGGCCGAGCAGCGCCACAAATTCACCTTCGCTGATGGTCAGATTGACATCCTGTATCGCGGTGAACTGGCGCTCACCGCGCCCGTAGCGCTGGGTCACGCCAATCACTTCGACCAACGGTCGTCCTTGCCGGTGCTGCATGATCGCGCTCCTTGCTGCCTATTCCATCCGATACTTCGTCTCGGCCAGCCGATACAGTCGGCGCCAGAACAGCCGGTTAATCCCTACCACTGCCACAATCATGGCCAGCGTCGCCGCAAACAGCGTCGCAAAGTCGCCCGATGCTGTCGCAGCAGCAATCAGTGAACCAATCCCGATGGTTTGATACGTCTGCTGATTGAACACCACATACTCAGCCACAATGCTGGCATTCCATGCGCCGCCGCTCGCAGTAATCAACCCGGTGACCAGATACGGGAACAGTCCCGGTAAAATCAGCGTGCGCCAGCGTGCCCATCCCCGAAGTTGCAACAGATCGCTGCTGAAGACAAGATCGCGCGGAATCGCGGCAGCGCCGGCAATCACATTGAACAGAATGTACCATTGCGTTCCCAGCACCATCAAACCGATTGCGGCCAGATTGAGGCCGCCGGGCAAGGCTAGAAAGGCGAGGATGAGCACAGGAAAGAGGGCGGTCGCCGGGATTGAGGCGGCAATCTGCACAATCGGCTGCAAGACGGCTGCCGCGCGTGGCCGAGTGCCAATGTAGACGCCGAACGGCACTGTCCAGAGCAATGCCAGCGCCATGGCAACCGTGACGCGCAGCAATGTTGCCCCCACGCCCAGCCCAATCGCGCCCCATTGCGCTGGCGGCACCTGGAGTAACAGCGCGCCGCCAGCCCAACCACCCCAGCCGATCAGCCCGATCCCAATCATCAGCGTGACCCACCACCAGCGACCGCCCTGCGACGCGCCAAGGATGTACGGATCAGGCGCTGGCTGACGCCCCATCCAGCGCATCATTCCCTGATTGATCAGTTCGGCCAGCGCGTGAAGCCAGCGCGCCAGCGCCGACCGCCGTAGCAAATCGTACAGCCACGACGATTGTTCATCGTCACGCTCAACCATCTCTAGCCGAAATTGACTCGCCCAGGCCAGCAGCGGACGCCAGATCAGTTGGTCGAGCAAGACGATCACCAGCAGCAAAGTTAGCAATCCCCAGCCGATCGCCGCCAGATCGCCGGCATCAGCCGCCGTTTGCAAGAAAGCGCCCAGGCCCGGCAGACGAAAATCGCGCTCGCCCAGGGTGAAGATTTCGGCAGCCATGAGGAAAAACCAGCCGCCAGCCCAACTCATCATGCTATTCCAGACCAGCGCCAGTGCGCCAAAGGGAAACTCCAGCGTGGTAAAACGCTGCCAGCGCGAAAAGCGAAAGATGCTGCTCGCTTCACGTAGCTCGCGCGGGATGGTGGTCAACGACTGATACCAGGCAAAGGTCATATTCCAGACCTGACTGGTAAAGATCAGCACAATGGCGGTCAGCTCTACGGCCAGCGCTTCGGGCAGAATTGCGCTGAGACTGAGCAACACAACCGGCAGAAACGACAGGATCGGCACACTCTGCAACACATCGAGCAATGGGATGAGCAATCGCTCGGCGCGCGCGTTGTAAGCGGCAACGTAACCGTACACCATCGTAAAGAGAAACGATAGGGTATATGCCAGTGCCATGCGACCTACCGAACGCAGGGCGTAGAACGGCAACGCCGTCAGCGACAGAGTGATGTCCGGCCCCTGCATCACTGCCGGGGCGCTCTCTGCCGCGCCGATAGCCAGCGCCAGCACTCCGATCAAGACGAGCAGCAGCCCCAGATCGGCGCGGGTGAAGATCGATTGCGCTGGCGGCGCTGGCGTGAACGAGCGTGGCTTGAACATGAGACCCTCCGTTTCGAGCACTGCGCAGAACGTGCTTCATGACAGACCAAGCAGCCATGTTGCCAGCGAGAAATAGATCAACACGCCGCCGATATCTGAAAGCGAGGTGACCAGCGGCCCGCTGGCGGTTGCCGGATCAAGCCCAAATCGGCGCAGCAGAAAGGGCAGCGACATCCCGATCAGGCTTCCCATCAGCACCAGCACCGTCATAGTCAGCGCAACGACGCCGGCTACCTGCCAGCCAACCCGGATCACACCTAGAAAGCCGACCGCCAGCGCCATTGCCCCACCCAGCAACAGCGCGACCAGCAACTCTTTCGCCAGTAACCGCCACCAGTCACTGGCTTCGATGTCGCCGGTCGCCAGCGCGCGCACCGTCAGCGTCGCCGACTGCGAGCCGGCATTGCCTGCGCTGCCAATCAAGAGTGGCAGGAAGAAGACCAGCGCCACGACGGCGGCGATCGTCTCTTCAAAGGCGGCGATAGCAGCGCCCGAAAAGACATTGACAAAGACCAGCGCCACCAGCCACGGCACTCGCTTCCGCACCAGTTCGAGAATAGGCGTTTCAAGGTAACTTCCGCGCAGCGGCTCAACGGCAGCGCTGCGGTGGAAGTCTTCCGTAACCTCTTCCTCTGCCACATCAATCAGGTCATCGAAGGTAACAATTCCCACCAGCACCCCGTCAGAATCGACCACAGGCAGCGCCGGCAGACTGTAGCGACGCAACGCCTCAACCGCGCGCTCGCGATCATCAAACGCCGAGAGCACCACATAACTCTCGTCCATCAGACTGCGCACTGTCTGATTGGGATCGGCAAGAATGAAGCGTCGCAGCTCGATCGCATCGAGCAACCGCCATTTCTCATCGGTGACATAGATGATGTCAATCGTCTCGCTGCGCTTGCCGCGAATCCGAATATGTTCCAGCGCCCGCGCGATTGTCCAGTCTGGCCGCACTGCCACGTAGTCAGGAGTCATCAGCCGGCCAACGCTCTCTTCAGGATAACCGAGCAACTGCCGCGCCTCGCGCAGATCCTCGGCGCTGAGCAGATTGAGCAGCTTCTGCGTGACCTGACCGGGCAGCTCTTCAAACAGTTGGGTGCGATCGTCAGGGCTGAGATTAGCCAGCAGCAGGCGCGTCTCTTCCAGATTCAGGCTCGCCAGCAGCTCATACTGATCGTCGTGTTCGAGGTAAGAGAAGACGTCACCGGCCAGTGCGCGCGGCAGCACGCGGAAGACCACCACCCGCTCGGCGGCAGATAACTCGCGCAATAGATCGGCAATTTCCGGCGCTGGCCAGCGTGAAAGCAGCAGGCGCAGATCGAGCCAGCGCTGCTCGGCGATCAGTTCCTGAATCTCATCGAGGCGGGGAACTGGAAACGTGGTCATTGTCACCCCCTGTCCATCTTGACAGCGGCACAGAGGTGACGACCGCGAGGCAGGCATAAAAAAACCCGGTGAGGCCAACCTCACCGGGAGACGCAGCTCTGTTTAGACCAGAGGCCTATGCATTGCGGCGCAACGAACCGATGAGGCCGATGCTTGCGCAGGTTGTCATCACAACACTATGCCGCTGACGAGAATGACTACTGTCCATAGCGGTGCTGTTCCTCATCGTCATCGTTGCGTTCGATGGTCAAGAAATGTCACAGATAAAAGAGGGCGTAGCCTGCCCTCATGACCATCCACGCGCCAGACATTGTTTATCACTCATTTCATCGCCGCAAAGGCGTCATTACTATACTCCTGAAGCGGTATTTTGTCAATCCCGGAAAGTGAGTGTTGCTTTGAGTGCCAGCGCGTATGCTATGGAGTGCTGAAGCAAGGCTTCAGCACTCCATACCGTAGAATGCAATTGTCTTCGCACAGCGGAACTTTCGGCTCACCAGTTCTGCATCCGGCAGGCGCCGCCTGGGTAAGCGGCGCTCAGCGCTCGACCCATCCGTGCCGCAGGGCATAAATCGCTGCCTGTGTGCGGTGCGCCAGACCAAGTTTGCGCAAGATGCTGGCTACATGCGTCTTAACCGTCTCTTCGCTGACCGCTAAACGTCCTGCAATTTCAGCATTGGTTAAACCCTCGGCCAGCAACCGCAACACATCTCCCTCGCGCTCGGTCAACACATCGCTGTGCGCCATCGTCTGGGCCTGCACGACCCGTCGCATCAGCTCCGGTTCAAACACCGCCGTGCTTTGAGCTGCGCCGCGAATTGCGGCCAGCAACTGTTCGGGCTGACTGTCTTTTTCAACATAGGTAATCGCGCCGGCGCGGAGCGCGCCGATGATCCGGGCATCATCGGCGTATCCGCTCAGCACGACGATCTGAGTCTGCGGCAAGAGTCGTTTCAACCGTCGCGTGGTTTCGATGCCATTAATCCCGCCCGGCATCAGCACATCCATTACGATCACATCAGCCTGCCACTGACTCGCATGGTTCAATGCCTCTTCGCCGCTCGACGCTTCGCCCACGATGATAATGCCCGGTTGAGCGGCAAGATAGGCGCTTAGTCCACGACGCACGATGCTGTGATCATCAACCAGAGCGACACGAATCGGATTCATACGCACACTTTCTGTTTTTAGACCCGCCGGTCAGGGCGACGCGCTGCGTCGCCCGCTCGAATACGCTGGCAATGCAGTCGGTTGTGCGCCAAGACGAGGCGCGCGCAGCTCAACCCTCAGTCGCCGACAACGACAGGCGCTTAAGGATACGAATACGTTGGATTGTCACTGCGATCTGCATCCCCAGATAGAACATGGCGCCAAACCACCACGACCCAAAACCGGCGATGACCCAGATCATTACAGTTGGCGCTGCCGTGTCAGAAAACGTCTCTGCTCCGCCCAGCGCGAGCAGAAAGCCCACAATGCCGCCAATAATGCCGCTGACCATCAGAACCAGAAACAGGCTATACAACGACAGCGCCGATTGCTGATCCTGAAGCGATGTCCATTCAGCGATCCGTTCGCTCAGTCTGCGCTCAACACGCGACTTGACGACCAGCGCGGCAGCGGCGGCGATGGCAGCGATCAGAGCGCCGAGCGGTGGACTTACGCCTGCCAGAGCGCCAATCGCGACACAGAGCAGGTGGTACCCCACCGTGAGAGCTGTGGCTGCCCGGCGAGCCTGGCGCAGGCGCTCATCGTACATGGGCCTGGCGACCGGCTGCGTTCCTTCCAGCGTCTCTAATCGGCGGAGGTGCCCGTAGTGCAGAAACGTTACCAGCGCGCCGAGCAAAGTCAGGAACGGGTAGACGATAGCCAAAAACGAAACGAACCATGCCTGATCAAAGGTATCGTGGAATAATCGCACAGATGCCAGCGGGCCGAAGAGACCTGCGTAGACCATGATCACAAACACAATCCCGATCCCGGTGAATATCACTTGTTCACGCAAGCGGGCACGCAGCATTGATACGGTTGCCCACTTCTGGATCCGCGCCGCCAGCAGACGGTATAAACGCAGGTGGAATATGGCCGCCATGATGACCCCGATCAGCACTACCGTCGCCAGCAGAAACATGCGGAACGAGATTGCCGTCCAGACAATCACCGTCAGAATGGTAACTGCGGTGCCGGTATCGTAGTAGTACATCACGTATTTCCAGATCGAGTCGAAAGGTTGTTGGTTCAATGCGTGACGACGCCAGTTCAGGCTGGCGAAAACGAGCGGAACGCCAACGATGGCGCCAACCACGCCAGCTCCTGCCAGATAGGCCCAGACGCGCGACTCGCCCGTCTGCGATTGCATCAGCGCTGGCGCGATCAAGACGCTGGCTACCAGCAAAGCTGTCGCGGCCAGGCTGGTTAATCCGCTCGCGCCGTAGACCTGTTGAAATTGTTCCTCTTTCATCCGTCGCTCCTGTTCTTGCTGGGCTTCAGGCCGGATCAGCGGCACGCGACAGCGCACTGTGGCGCCTTTTCCATGCTGCGATTCCACTTCCATCCGACCACCGAGCGCCTCGACCCGCGCGCGCATATTGGTTAGGCCCATACCGGCAGGCACGGTCACCGGATCAAACCCCTGTCCATCATCTTCGATACATACCAGCAGCCAATCCCGGTCTGCTCCCGTTTCCTGCGTGATGCTCACGCGCGCATGGCGGGCGCGCGCGTGACGGGCGATGTTCGAGAGCGCTTCCTGGACAATGCGGAAGATCGTCTCCTGCGCGCGGGGTGGCAGACGTTCTTCGTCGGGGAGCGGATCGTGTTGCAATTCGGTGACTAGCTCGGCCCGAAAGCGCAACGCTTCCAGTTGTTCGCGGATCGCGTCGATCAATCCGACGGCAACCAGCGGTTGTGGATGGAGGTGGGTCAGCAACGCTTTCATCTCGGCCATCGCCGCCTGCGCTAGATCGCGCACATGCTGGAGATGGTGCGCTGCCCCTTCTGGATCGCGCTCGCGCAGACTCTGGGCGGTTGCCGCCGCGACATTGATGCTGAACAACTGCTGTTTAATCGTGTCGTGCAGATCGCGCGCCAGCCGGTTTCGCTCTTCTTGCGCCGCCGATTCGCGCAACTGTAAGAGCACCGTCGCTTGCTGCTCGCTCAACAGTTTCGCTCGCGCCTCAACATCCTGCCGCAAGCGACGGATGACCAGCCGTTGCATCAACCACCAGGTCAACAGCAGCGTTATCGCCTGTATTGCCACAACTGCCGCTGCAATGGACAGGATCGCCGGATCCGCGCTGCCCTGCCCCAGGTTGGCAGCGCCGACGATCAGGAGGACGGCGATGATGGCGGCTAAGCCAAAACCGGCAGTCAGGATCAGGGCGGCAAGTGCGTCGATTGAGATGCGTCGGGCTGGCGATTTGTGCATAGATTGATTCCCACCTTAAATACCGGTAAGCGTTCGTAATCACGAGGGCAATGAGCGATGCAACGACCCTATACCCTCCGGGGTTTCTGTAATCTCATCGCGCGATTGGCGCGTTGGAGTGCAATACCTATAGCCCCACCCCGCCACGTATGCGATGGTCGTTGGATAAACAACCTACCATTACCGTCGATCCACCGAACCACATAGTGCTCGGAGAATTCCAGCAAACCTAATCCAACCAGAATCCAGTGTAAAACATCCCCGAATGAACTGAATAGTGACCAGAACGCTACAGTCACTGTAACGATACACGCTGCCTGTCCAATTCGGTAGAGCATAAAGAGCATCTTTTGCCGACACTGAGAAACATGCGGAAATGATGAAAAGAAGGCGCTCCAGAAGAAGAGGGTCGTCCCATACCCAATCAGGGAAACATAGGCGATCACGCTGGTCGGAAAAGGCTCTTCTGCGGCGAGCGTAATCAGGGCAAGGCTTACTCCTACCGTCTGGGGCAGGGCAATGCTTACGTAGCGTTTGCGGAAAGCGGCCAGAATCATGCTTCGTGTCCGACCGACAGGCCATATAGGCCGCCGGATAAAATGCCAAGGATGGCTGCGACCACACTTCCGATAATCGTCCAGATGCCAGACAACACTGTCAACGACAGCGTGAGCAATAGTGTGCATCCAATGAGGAAGAGAAATGCTACGAACGCAAGCCTTTTGTTCATGAGATCAATCCGTTCTGCTCATCGATTATCCCTGATCGACAGCCCATACAATCCAACCGACAGCAATCCCAAGAGCACTGCAATCCCCGTTCCGATCGACTCCCAATCGCCGCTGAATGTTGTCTGCGATAGCGTGGTGAACAGCAGGCATCCCATGAGGCAGACAAAAGCCGGATTCGCCCACGTCTCATTCATCGTCAGACCTCCCGTTCAATCAATGCTGTACAGCGCCGAGACGGTTGCCCATCGCGCCTGACAACCATCTTCAGCAGAGGCTGCCAACCGCCTTGTCGCGTCTGATATCCTGTAATCACAGGATACCGGAGCACAGACGGTAATACCACCCCCGTTACAGGCATTTGATCTCACTCGTTTGGGGGAAGAATGCGGGAACGCCGCGGGAAAGGCTTCGCCCGGTTAGAACAACACCAATCTTTAGCGCATGAAGAGAGAGTCAACCGAAACCGGATCGGATCGCCGGCAGATCATGGCAACAATTGCGCTTGCCGGAAACGACAGCAGCACCCAGAACAAGCGCGGGGTTACAGATCTAGCCCGTAAAGCCCAGGCGCTTTAGCCTTGGAATAGAAGGGCTTCATTTGCTTGAGCGGCTTTAGCCCCCGCCCCCCATGGAGTGGAGGGCTGGAGGGGTGGCATTTTTTCTGAGATTGGGGCTGCAATCTCTGGGTATCCAATCCCTTTGAGGGTTGGGAGCAGTCACCGTATGATCAACGGCACAAAATACCGATGCGATGCGGCACTCAGATCATTCAGGAAGATTGAATCACTCGACTGATACACCGTCGCGCCGCGTCGCACTTCGGCAAAGACCGCGCGTTCGCCCGTGCCGGGCAGCAATGTCCAGGAGATGGTCGCAGTATAGGGCATCCAGTCCGTCCAGGCGTGGCCATCATTGCTCAACCGCATCTGCTCGGCCCACCCTGTACCGTACATGTAGAGCGTGACCTCACGCGACGTAGTGCTGGCAGCTTCGTTGTTGATCACAACCGGATAGGTATTCCAGCGACAACCGAAGTTTTGTGACCAGAAATGACCATACATCGTGCCGCTCTGGTAGATGTACCCGGCGCCGATTTCACAGATATTGTCGCGAAGAATGTTGGCTCGATGCCCTGTGCTGTTCATCCATCCATCAAGTACTGCCTCCGGCGAGAAGTAGCCAGCGGCCAGATTTTCCGCTGCGATGCTGTACGCATAGCCAAAATCAGTCAATCGCGCCCCGATGTTGCGGCCAAGCGCATCGGTATGCGAGGGGGTATCGCGACTGGCGTTATCCTGCACGATCCAGTCGGCGGCAGCCTGCAGGGTGTCGTTGCGCTTCAGCGGCGGCAGGTTATTGGCAACCCGAATCTGGTTGGTAAGTTCGATCACCCGCTGGCGCGCGTCAGTCTGAGCAGACAGTTGCGCCGCTGGCGAAGTCGGAAACAACCAGAGGAGACATAGGCCAATCAGGGCAAAGAGAGCTGCGGGAAATGGGCGATGCATACGACAGTTTCCCAACCAGACGATACCCAGCGCTGTCGTTAGCATATCAAACCCGCAAAGGCCGGGCAAGAGAGCCAAAAGTACTGTCTCGTCATAGGCAATCGCCATCGATTACGGAATATTCTTCGCGCCAGCCATCAGTTGAAGGCAAAGGAAGGAACGACCCGATGGATCATCCCTCCCGTCCTGCGCAGCGCACTGTTCGGTTTTATCGGCATCCTGATCGGCCAAATCCGCAGCAACGACGCGCGGCAACGACACGCGCGGCAGACCCATCGCGTCCACCGGCAACACTGTCGGCGCCCTCTCTGTCATTGCGTACCGCGCGATGTGGCGATGACGATCTCCTGATCGCCCTCAACCCCGACCCCTCTGGAAGAGGGTGAGCAGAAGCGGGCAATGAGGCATGGCTTCCGCTAAAGCAGGGGATTGCTGCGGGCGCATTCGCGCCCTCGCAATGACATAGATTGGGGCGGCGTGGCCATCCCCCACGTTCCTCATATCATTGCGCGCCGCGCGCGCGGCGTAGCGCGGCAATCTCCTGCTGCAGCGCACGGATCACCCACACCTAACAGAGACAGGCGACGCAGCGCGCCGCCCGTCTCTGTGAACTGAGCTACAGCCGGGTATGCTTACCGGAAGAGCAGCAATCGCAATCCGTTCAACACCACGATGATCGTGCTGCCCTCGTGACCAATCACACCGAGCGGCAATGGCACTCCGATGGTCAGGGTTGTCAGCACCAGCACAACCACAACCGCCAGCGCAAAGCTGATATTCTGCCAGATAACCCGCTGAGTGCGCTGGCTCAGCCGCAAGGCATAGGTGATTGCGCTCAGATCATCGCGCATCAGCACCAGATCGGCGGTTTCCAGCGCAACGTCGGTGCCGGCAGCACCCATCGCGATGCCTACCGTCGCTGCGGCCAGCGCAGGCGCATCATTGACGCCATCGCCGACCATAGCGACCGCGCCGTGCCGCTCGCGCAGTTGCTCGACGATGCGCAGCTTGTCAGCAGGCAACAATCCGGCATGCACTTCATCGATCCCCAGCCGACGCGCCAGCGCCTCGGCCACCTGCGCATTATCGCCGGTCAGCATCACGATCCGTTCGATCCCGGCAGCGCGCAGATCGGCCAGATGCTGAGCCGCGTCAGGCCGTTCGCGATCCATCACCGTTACCAGACCCAGCCAGCGCTCGCCCCGACGCGCCAGTAACACGCTCCCGCGCCCCTGCGCCATTACGTCATCGGCGCGCGCTTGCAGCTCGTCGGGAATGGTCAGGCCGGCAGCGGCAAACAGGCGCGGCGAGCCAACCAGCGTCTCGACGCCATCCCATTCGGCACGCACCCCCATACCGGTCACCGCAGTGAAATGATCAGGGGCAGCCACCACCAGCCCCCGCTCCTCGGCAGCGCGCAGAATAGCGCGCGCAATCGGGTGCTCAGACGGTTGCTCGGCGCGGGCTACTGTAGCCAGCAATGTCTCCTCGCTCACCCCATCGACCGGCGCCACATCCATCAGCTCTGGTTTGCCGAAGGTCAGCGTCCCAGTCTTGTCAAACGCAATCACCCGCACCTTGCTCAACTCTTCGAGATACATTCCGCCCTTGAAGAGCGCGCCCCGTCGCGCGCCGGAAGCGATTGCGCTCAGCAGGGCCGCCGGCACGCTGATCACCAGCGCACAGGGTGAAGCCACGGTAAGCAACACCATCCCGCGGTAAAAGGCATCGGCAAATGACGACCCAAATAGAGCCGGCGCCAGCAGAATGAACAGCGCTACCGCAGCAATCACACCGATCGCGTACCGTTGCTCGAAATATTCAAGGAAGCTCTGCGCGCGCGCCTTGCGCGCCTGCGCCTCGCTCACCATCGTGATGATCCGCGCCAGCGTACTTTCGCTCAACGGCTTCGTTACCCGCACCTCAAGCGCGCCGGTCTGGTTGAGCGTTCCAGCCAGCACCGACATGCCCGGCCCCTTCTGCACCGGCATCGACTCACCCGTCAACGCCGACTCGTCAAAAGCGCCGCTGCCGCGCTCGATCACCCCATCGAGCGGCACCCGATCGCCAGGACGGAGCAGAATCACATCGCCCACCTGCACCGTTTCGACCGACACCTCAAGCTGCCGTCCATCACGGTAGACTGTGACCGTATCAGGCCGCAACTCCATCAACGCCGATACCGCTTGCTCGGTGCGCCGCAGGGCATAAGCCTGCAAGACATTGCTCAGCGAGAAGAGAAAGAGCAGAATCGCGCCTTCGGTAAAATTGCCCAGATAGGCTGCGCCAGAAGCGGCCAGCACCATCAACAGATCGACTTCGATTGTCCAACGCTTGAGCGCTTCGATGATGGCGCGCACTGCGTAGAACGCGCCAAACACATACGTGGCGAGATGAACAGCCAGCGCGACCGCAGCCGGCGCGCCTGCGTTATCGAGCCAGATACCGGCGATAATACCAACCAGCGTCAGCCCAACAAACGTCGGTTCGAGGATCTCGTCATTGAGAATCAGGGTCAATGGCCGTCGTGAAGCCTGATGCGAAATCGTTGTCATGACAATCTCCTCTCTCACGCCGGGCGGCTGTTACCGGTTACGAGTGCAATACCTGCCGATCTTCAGGATCGAGGCGCGCCAGCAAATCTTCCCCCAACCGGGCAAAGATCCGCTGCGCAAACAGCTCCATCCAGATGAACTGCCGCGCGATTAAGACCATATTGCGGTTGGTCGTGACCGTTGCTGCCGTGACCAGATGCCCGGAGGCGATCAAAAACTCGCGCTCATCGGCCACCACAATCAGCGTCTCAACCATCCCGTGCAGCTCGGTCTCGCGCTTCGGGTGGCGCACAACCTGACCAAAGCTAAGCGGCGCTTCGCCGGTGAGGATAACGCCCAGCGCCACGCCGCGCCGATGAGCTGCTTCCAACGCCGGATAGAGCGCTTCAACGTCGTTATCGGTCAAGACCAGCATCAGTTCGCGTTGAGCGCCATCGATCAGATCGCGCGCCGCCGCCAGCGCTTCGCGCCGCCCGCTAAAGTTCCACAGCCGATCGCTCTCTTCCTGCCGAAAGAGCGGCATCAACTGATTGCGAAGCGCCTCTGCGCGCTCACGCGCTTCCCGCTCGTAGCGATCGAGCAGGATGGCCGGCGAGATCGGACGGTACAGCGTAGCCTTCTCTTCGACCGATTTCAGCACTGCTCCTCGCGCCTCAAGCCGCCCTAACGCCTCGTAAACCATCGATCGCGGCACGCCCGCCAGCTTGCTGATCTGGTAGCCAGTCGCCGGATATTCGGTCAGCAGCGCCAGATAGACGCGCGCTTCGTACTCGGTAAGCCCCAGCGCTGTCAGTTGTTCGATGAGTTGCGTATCTATCATAGTTGTTTGCTTTCAAACTACTAAAATTATACACCCACGCGCGACTTTTGTCAACACCAATGATCACACCAGGCAATCCGGCTGTCTGCGCGAGGATTACCGCACTCCTCCCGGCAACGCGCCCCTCCGACACAGGCCACAATCTTTCGCGCGCTGCGGTTACCATCCACACACGAAGCGATGGTGCAGCGCCCCGAAGAAGGTCACCGGCTGGACGATCGCAGGCTGGGCTGGCATGGGCAGCGAGGCTGGCCGATTGCCCTGCAACGCGGCAGCGAGAAACTCGCGCAGGAGCTGCCAGGCCGCTCCGGCAGCGCCACCGGCATTGATCGACTCCATCCCGCTGACGAAGGCATGCGGCTGATCGGGGAAAATCGCAAACTGCGTTTCAACCCCGGCAGCGCGCAGATTGCGCTCGAGCAGCTCGACCTCGCTGAGCGGAATCGAGGCGTCAGCCCCGCCAAAGATGCCGAGCACCGGCCCCCGAATCCGGCTCAGGGTCGCCGGATCGACCTGCGCCATCCCGTAGAAGATTCCGGTCGCGGCAATCGCCGGATTGTGCAGCGTATAAAGCAGCGAGGTGCGGCCACCGTAGCAGAAGCCTATCACGGCAATCTTATCGGCCAGCACATCGGAACGCGCCACCAACCATGCGAAGACAGCATCGAGATCGGCCTGCACCTGCTCAGGCGGCGTCGTCGAGACCTGGTAGATAGCGCGCGGGATCCACGTGGTGCTGGCGCCGCGAAATGTATCCGGCGCGATCACCAGATAGCCATCGGCAGCCAGAGCAGTTGCCTTCTCGATGATGTCGGGGCGCAATCCCCACCACTCGTGGATCATGATCACCGCTGGATGCGGGCCGGGCGTGGACGGCTCCGCCACAAACGCCCGAATCGGCCCCGCCGGGCCGGGGATCGCGACATTGGTGAGCGCCTCAACCCGACCAGCGCCGATCAGAGCGTCGAGCGGAATACTTAAGGCCAGCCCCAGCGTTGCCACCAGCGCGATCAGCCCCAACCAGCCCAAAAACCGCTTGATTCGTTGCACGCATGCCTCCTCTCCGGGATTGGTCTGTACCTGCGTCTACTGGGCGTCTCTGGCGCGGACATACCATCGCCAGCTACCGACATCGCCCGGCAATGACATTCACGCATTGAAAGCAATGTTTTCCCGGCAAACTCTCAGCTACAACCCGATTTATCACAATGGGAAACCGCAAAACGCGCTTTCCATCGCTCCTCTTCTGCGCAGCAGGAGCGAGACCGGGAGCGATGGCGCGTCAGCGCATTCCAGCCTGATCCATGCCCATCATGCCTCTCATTGCCCCTCCGTTCTGTCCGCTCCTAGACCTGCTCCACAAGGCTATCTCGGCTGCCACGTTGACAGCGCACCAACTATCAAGTATACTTTGGGGCGAAATGACTCCGTAGCTCAACTGGATAGAGCGTCAGCCTCCGGAGCTGAAGGTTGGTGGTTCGAGCCCACTCGGAGTCGCCAGTATGATAGCAAAAATGCCTGCTCGTCGCGGCGAGCAGGCATTGTTTTCTGGAACGCGCGCCGATCCTCTTCATCGGGCAGCGCCATCGCGCCAGATCGGTGATTTCCACACTTTCTATTGGATGCCGCGGAGAAGGACTCGTTCTACTGGCCGCAACACCGCCCCTACACCTCACGCAGCCGCGCCGCAGCCTGTTCGGGAGTCAGATCGCGCTGCGGCTGGCCCAGCATCTCGTAGCCCACCATAAACTTGCGCACCGTCGCTGAGCGCAGCAGCGGCGGGTAGAAATGCGCGTGCAGGTGCCAGCTCGCGTGCGGCAGACCATCGGTTGGGCGCTGATGAAAGCCCATACTATAGGGGAACGTAACCTGAAACAGCCGGTCATAGCGCGCGGTTAGCTCGCGCAAGATGGCAGCCAATCCTTCGCGTCCGTCGTCGGCGAGATCGCTGATCGCGCCCAGATGCGCGCGGGGCAAGATCAGCGTTTCAAACGGCCAGATCGCCCAGAACGGCACGACCGCCACCCAGGTATCATTGGCGCAGATGACGCGCTCGCCCAGTTCCAGCTCCAGCGCCAGATAATCGCACAGCAGACAGCGCTGATGTTCCTCCCAGTATGCCGTCTGGCTCGCCAGCTCCTTGCGCATCTCGTTAGGTAACTGCTCGTTAGCCCAAATCTGACCGTGCGGATGCGGATTGGACGCGCCCATCATTGCGCCGCGATTCTCGAAGATCAGCACCGATTGCACCCAGTCGATCGCGCCGAGTTCTGCATACTGCGCCGCCCACACATCGACTACCCGCCGCGCGTCTTCCTGGGTCATCTGCGCCAGCGTCAGATCGTGGCGTGGCGAAAAGCAGACCACCCGGCAGATCCCGCGCTCGGCTTCGGCGTGCAGCAAAATCGGCCCTGGCTCGCTCCCATCGGTTCCGACAGCCCGCTCGCTCGCCCGCTCAAGCGGTGTATCGGGCAACAAAGCGGCAAAATCGTTCTCGAAGACAAACGTTCCGGTGTATGGAGGATTCTGCGCGCCATTGGCGCGAGTATTGCCTGGACAGAGATAGCAGCCGGGATCATACATCGGCAGCGCGGCAGGCGGCAGCGTCTCAACCTGACCCAGCCACGGTCGCTGCGCGCGATGCGGCGAAACCAGCACCCACTCGCCGGTCAACATGTTGAGCCGACGATGCGGACGAGCGAAGAGTTCGGAATGGCGCACGGCAATCCTCCTTGCTCACCGTCCGGCCAGGCCAGAGGTGGCAATACCCTCGATGAAATAGCGCTGGGCAAAGAGAAACACGAGCAGCGTCGGCAACACAGCCAGCGTTGAACCGGCCATGATCAGATCGACGCGCGCGGCGTAGAGCGCCTGCAAATCGACCAGGCCCTGCGTCACCACCTTCCGCGATGGACTGCTGATGATGATCAGCGGCCAGAGAAAGCTGTTCCAGGCATAGAGAAAAGCAAACGTGGCCAGTGTGGCGATCGCGGGGCGCGCCAGCGGCAAAAAGATGCGAAACAGGATTCCCCAGTGTGACGCGCCATCGATCAGCGCGGCATCTTCCAGGTCTTTGGGCACACTGAGAAAAAATTGTCGCAAGAGGAAGGTGCCATACGCAGTAAACAACCACGGCACGATCAAAGCGGCCAGTTGATCAACCCAGCCAAACACCAGCATCAACCGGTACATCGGCACGATTAAGACGGCAAACGGCACCATCAGCGTGCCCAGATAGGCGCCAAAGAGCAGCTCACGTCCTGGAAACTCGAGCCGGGCAAACGCATAGCCGGCCAGCACCGAGGTCACCACCCAGCCCAGCACCACACATACCGTGACAATGATCGTATTGATCAGTTGCGTGCCCAGCGGGACGATATTCAACACTTCCAGATAGTTCGACCAGCGCACCTCGCTCGGCCACAGAGTCGGCGGCACCTGCACCACCTCTGCCGACGGCTTGAGCGACGAGAGCGCCATGTAGATGAAAGGAAAGACCATGATGAAGCCGGTAACGCTGAGCACCACATACGCCAGCAATCGTTCCCATGGCCGCCGCAAGATTGTCCCTGCCATGCTTCACCTCTGCTATTCGTAATGCACCCAGCGCCGGGATATGCGAAACTGGATCAGGGTCAGGATCAGAATCATCACAAACAACAACCAAGCCAGCGACGAAGCATAGCCCATGCGCCCGCCAATGAAGGCCTCGCGCCACAGCAACGGCACGATCGTCAGCATGGAATCGGCGGGACCAACCGTGTTCGAGCGGGTCAGACCGAGCGCCACCGGCACATCGAATACCTGCAAACAATTGATTAGGGTCGTAACCAGCACAAAGAACGTGGTCGGCGACAGCATCGGCACGGTAATGTGCAGAAACTGCTGCCAGCGGCTGGCGCCATCGAGACTGGCCGCTTCGTAGAGCTGCGGCGGCACTCCCTGCAAACCGGCCAGAAAGATCACCATATTGTAGCCGATCGTCTTCCATGAAAAGACCAGAATCACGCTGGCTAACCCCCACTCTGGCCGGGTCAGCCACGGAATCGGTTCAAACCCGAGGAGACGCAGGGCATAATTGACAAAGCCAAAATCGACATTGAGCAGATAGCGCCAGAGCAGGGTGACGCCAACAACCGACGCCACCACCGGAATAAAGAACACTGCCCGAAAGAACGTGCGCCCGGCGATCCGCTCATTCAAAATCACGGCCAGCAAGAGCGCCGGCACTGTTGAGACAATGAGCGTCACCAGCGAAAACGCCGCGGTATTCCACATTGCCCGGTAAAAGGTCGGGTCAGATAGAGCGCGTTGATAATTGCTCAAACCCACCAAATTCGGGTCTCCGAACAGCCGGGCATCGGTAAAACTCAGATAGAACGAGATACCCAGCGGCACGAGAAAGAAGATCAGAACGCCGAGGATGGTCGGCAGCAGCATGCCGAAGGCATCGATCCATTGTCGCAACCGGCGACCGCTCAGACGGCGTGACACCGGGACAGAAACAGTAGCCGGCGCCTGATTGGCCATTCATCACCTCCGGGAAACATTGACGAGGCGGGCATGGCGCACGCCCGCCGCCCGCCTCACCATTAGGAGCCTACTTGTTGAACGTGCTGGCCGTCTGCTCGCAAGCGCGCTGACCAAACTCTTCCGGAGTGATCTGGCCAGCAATCATCTGATCCCACAGGCTCTGGACGATGCCGCTGAAATCGGCCCAGTTGCCATCCCACACCGGCGCCTCCAGCGCCGCATAGGGGATGCCATCCAGGAAGGCCTGATTGTTGGCCGGCGGCGTTGAAGAGAGGAACGCCTCGACAGCCGCCGGGTCACTGCGCGGCGGGATATTCGTGCCCAGCGCTGCCACTTTGCCGGTAGCCTCAGCGCTGGTCAGCACTTTCAGCACTTCCCAGGCAGCCTGCGGATTGGCGGTCTTCGCCGAGACCAGATACGGCCCCCAGAAGAGCCAGGTGCTCTTCACCTTGCCCTCCGGCATCACCGCAACATCCCAGGCAAACTGAGCATTGGTGCGCACTCCGGGCGTAAACCAGCGCCCATTGAAGTACATCGCCACCTTGCCGGCATTGAACAGCGCCTCGCCGTCGGCATCACCCGCCGGCAGGAGTTTTTCGTCGTAGAGCAGGCGCACCATCGCCGCGCCGGCGATCGCCTCCGGCGTATTCAACGCGCAGCCGCGCCGATCAGGCGTGAAGGGGCTGCCGCCAGCAGCGTTGATGAAATAACCCCAGCCCGGCCCCCACCAGTTGCCAAAGCCAAGCCCATACTGCTGGTTGGCCGGATCGGTTAGCTTGCGCGCCGCATCCAGCATCGTCTCCCAGTTCCAGTTCCCCTCAGCCGCCAGCTCCTTCGGCGTCTTCAGGCCGGCAGCTTTGAAGAGATCCTCGTTGTAGTAAACCACCATGGTCGAGATGTCGCGCGGCAAACCATAGATCTTGCCGTCGCGAGTCAACTGCTCGATCACGTTGGGATAGAAGTTACTCAACTGGAAGCTGCTGTCGGCATCGATCAACGGTTTGAGATCGAGAATCTGTCCGGTATTGACAAAATCCGCCAGCTCGACGCCGCCAATCCAGAAGATGTCAGGGGCATTTCCGGCAGCCAGTTCGGTCTTCAGCTTCTCGAAGTAACCCTGATTGGGCGCCGGATCGTAGACTGCGGTGATCCCCTTCTCCTTAAGCTTCTCATTCACCAGCGCATTCAATTCTTCGTAAACGCGCTGTTCCGCTGCGTCACCGGGGCGGGTGCGCCAGCGGATAGTCACCTGCTGTTCGCCGCTGCTACCGGCGCTACCAGTGCCGCCGCTGCCGCCGGTGGTGGGCTGAGCGCCGCCGCACGCTGCCAGCAGTGTGGCAAAGAGAGCCATCAGGGCGATCCACGACAGGGTTTGTTTCCGTAGCATCATTGCTATCCCTTTCTCAACAAAGCAAACTCCCTCCACGCACCACAAACCGCCTCCCCGCGCCGATCTCCGTGGGGCGTGCCATCGTTCAGCGCATCAATGCGTATGAAAGTGCAGTGCATGGTAGTCGCCATTATATGGTTGTCAGGCGAACTATGCAAGTGCTTAAGCGCGAGCAGAGCCGCCGCGAGCGCGTATCAGCGCCCGCAGCAACCCCCGGATCGACATAGCCGCTGCCAGACAGAGCGGCATTGGTGGCCGAGAAAGATAAGGGCGGCGGACAGGACAAAACGTGATCGGCGATCGATCAGCGGGGCCTTTGCGAACTTCGTGTCTTTGTGGCGCGATCCTGGTTCTGGCGGAACTTCCATCTATATGAACTATTCCGGCAGCGCTCCTTTTCTCAATGCTTGCTGCCGGCACACACTCGCCCAAAACGCGGTACAATGTGTCACATAGAGCTGTGTTGGCGCGCTGCGCCGGAAAGGAGTATCCATGCAACCCGAGTGGAGCGGCGATCCCGAAGTGAAACCAGTATTGTTCGCGATCACCCTGACCGGGGCAATCGCCTTTCTCCTGATGGTCTGGCTGTTCGCCTTCTACTGGTAGCCTGAAAGCAGAATCAACATCAACGCCCAATTACCGCATTGTTGGTGGTTGGGCGTCATCATTGCTTGCTCGATCGACAATTATCAGCTACAATTGTTGATAAAGCTATGGAGCGCCTATGCCAGAAATCAGCACCTGCGACTCAGCGCAAATCGAAGCCTACCGCCTGTTCCTGAAGCTACACCGCCGCTTTCAAGAACTCAATCGCGATGAGTTCCGGCCTTACGATCTCTCGACGCCGCAGTACGCCATTCTTTTCTATGCTACCGAAGAGGGCGTGCCGTTGAGTTATATCTGCAATGAAATGCTGGCCGACAATTCCAATCTGACCCGCCTGGTCGATCGTCTCGAGCGGCGCGGGCTGGTGCGGCGCGCAACCGATCCGCGCGATCGCCGGGTGACGCTGGTGCAACTCACCCCTGCCGGCAAGGCGCTGATCGATGAGCTGCGCCCGCGTCATCGCCGTTTTGTCGAACAACGCCTGAGTTATCTCTCGCCCGACGAGCTGGCCGCGTTTCATCAAGCCATGCAGCATCTGTACGATGCGCTGCAAACCCATCAGGATCGCGAAGACTAAGTGACTCCATCCGACTCTGGTTGCCGGTTGTTGGCGATGTTCACCGCGTTGCGAGGTTGAGCAACGCCCGCAGCAATCCCCTGCGACAGCGAGAACGGCCCTTCACCGAAAACCCCGTCGCCTGAGGCGGGGATGGATTACTGCGGTAAGCCCTGTCGCGCTCGAATCCATATCGTGAGCGCACTGCCTGCGCCTGATATGCCACTCTGCCGCCGTTCTCCAGATCGCTCCTGCGGCAACTGCTTCCTCTGGCGCTTTCCTGCGCCGCGCAATGCGTGGCTCGCGCTGACACAGATAGCAAGCAATCATGCGCGCATCGCCGCCGAAAGGCCATCACATCCTCATCTCCAGATGCGCAGAGCGGTCACCGGATCACATCCCGCCTGCGGCGCTATCGCTACTGAACCAATCGCAGGCCGCCTTCAGGTCACGGCTTGACCCACGGCACATCGCCTACCCCGGCCCGCGCGTTGGCGATCCGCGCCGCCACGAACAGAAAATCCGACAACCGGTTGAGATAGGTGATAATCTCAGCGCTGATCGGCTCCTCGGAGGCCAGCGTCACCACGACCCGCTCAGCGCGCCGACAGATCGTGCGCGCCAGATGCAACTGCGCAGCCAGCGCCGTTCCGCCGGGCAGAATAAACTGTTTCAGCGGCGGCAATTCCGCCTCAAGCGCGTCGATCTGCGCTTCGAGAAAAGCCGTCATCTCGGCGGTTACTCGCGGAATATACGGCGATTCGTCAGGGGAAGCCAGATCCGCGCCCACGACAAAGAGCTGGTTCTGCACCGTTGCCAGCATAGCATCGAGCGCCGGATCAGGGCCGCTGGCCCGCGCCACCCCGATAGCGGCATTGCATTCATCAGCCGTGCCATACGCCTGCACCCGCAGATCGTCTTTGCGCACACGCTGGCCGCCAAACAACCCCGTTTCACCAGCATCACCCTTTCGTTTGTAAATCTTGTTCATGAATACCGTCCTTCAAAGATCGATTACGTAACATTGCCCGTATGTAAGTATAACCGAGAATACCCCCGCCCGAATTGCTCTGGCATGCCAGATGGGCGATTTCGCAAGACCAAAATCGCCCATCTGTTCCACCCAAAACATGCCCCTCGATCTTGCCAAAATCGGCCATCCCGCGCTATCCTCGAAGCAGGGAAGGGAAGAGTATGGAGTATCGTTGTGACCGACCGACAGACGCTTACCCGCTACGCATGGCTCTCGATCGGCGCCGCTGTGGCAACAATCAGCCTAAAATTGTTTGCCTACTGGCTGACCGACTCGATCGGTCTGCTGGCCGATGCGCTCGAGTCGCTGGTGAATCTGGCTGCGGCGATCATGGCGCTCTGGATGCTTACCATCGCCGCGCGGCCCGCTGATGCCGATCATGCCTACGGTCATGGCAAGGCCGAATATTTTGCCGGCGCGATCGAGGGCATGTTGATCATTCTGGCCGCCGGCGGCATCGGCTGGACTGCCATCCAGCGCCTGATGGCGCCTCAACCGCTTGATCATACAGTCGCTGGTCTGGCAGTGGCCGGCATTGCCACCCTGATCAACGGCGCGGTCGCGCTGATCCTGCTCCGCGCCGGTCGCCGCCACGATTCGCTGACGCTCGAAGCCGATGGCCAACATCTGCTCACGGATGTCTGGACGTCGGTTGCCGTTGTGCTCGGGATTGGACTGGTTGCGCTGACTGGCTGGTATATGCTCGACCCGCTGATCGCGCTGGCTGTGGCAGTCAATATCGTCATCACGGGCATCATGTTGATCCGGCGCGCCGTGCTTGGGTTGATGGACACCGCCCTGCCTGCTGAAGAGCTGACAGCGATTCAGGCGGCGTTAGCCGATCTCGAGCAGCATGGTTGCGACTATCATGCGCTGCGCACTCGCCAGTCGGGAGCGCGCCGCTTCATCTCATTCCACCTGCTAGTGCCCGATACCTGGAATATTCAGCAGGCCCACGCTATGGCGGAACAGGTTGAAGCCGCAGTGCGTGAGGTAGTGCCCAATAGCACCGTCTTTACTCACCTCGAACCGCGTAACGATCCGGCAGCGCTGGCCGATATTACGCTTGATCGGTCGCGGTAGCGCCGGCGCGATCAGATCGCTACGTGGCATGATGATCTGCTCATTTTCTGGTCGAATCTTAGGTCAGCGCGCAGCGCGCTGACCGGTGACGGCAGGCATCCCTCACCCGATGCGCCGCGTGGCAACGCGCCGACAGACACCCCGCTCCCGCAACGCAGCAGTGGGGCGGGTTTGACGATGACAACGAGTGTCACGCAAACGCAAACAGCGCCACCTGCACCACTCCGAATACAATCAGAATGATCACGAAGATGCCAATCGCAACCCCCACAATCATTCCAGCGCTCACGCCTCGCCGGAGCTGGATCGGTTCGCCAACCAGCGCCTGCCGCACCGCATTGGCGATCTGCTCTGGGATGTCCGTCGCATCAAGCGCCTCCACCCCTAGCCACGACCAGCCCGGACTGGCCAGCGGCAAGAGCAGCTTGCGCGCCGGGCTGGCATGCAACCAGCGCAGATCGTCAGCCGGTTGCCATGTCCCCACGATCAGATCGACATTCGCCAGTTGCGCCGATGGATCAGCCGCGCGATCAACCACGGTAATTGCCAGTTGCGGAAAACGTCGTTGCAACACTGCGGCAATCGCGCTCGCCAAACCTCCCTCGGCCAGCACGGCGACGCGCGCCTGACTCAGGCGCGTCACTTCCGCTGCCTGTCGCACCCGCGTATCGGCTCGCAGCGCCAGCGCATGGGCAATCAGCACGCCAACGGCAATCAGCGCATAAGACACGGCCAGCGATAGTTCGGCCAGCAGATCGCCGCTAAACCGCTCACCGAGCAAGATGCTGATGATGCGGAAGAGAATGTAGATCAAGGCGGAAAGCAGGGTCAGCGACGCGACGAAGGCAAACCCAAACAGATAGATTCGGCGCGCAAGCGAGCTGCGTTCCGCCACGCCCGCCGGGCCGGGATCAGCCGCCGCCACTTGAATCTGCCGCCAGCACCAGCCCCAGATTGGCACACCAACCAGGAAGACCGCGCCAAACCACGCCAGCGGATCGCGCAGATCGGTCAACGCCTCGATCCCGAACAAACCGCGAATAATGACGTTGAGCAGACCGCCAGCGCCAGCCAGCGCCGCCAGTTGCCCGATCGCCGCCACCAGATACCATGCCAGCCGCCGCGCGCCAGCCTGTCGCGGCGCTTCGCCAATCGCTGCCACATCTGCCCGCAATACGCGCGTGTAGAAGATCGCCACCAAACCGCCCAGCAATATAGGCGCCAGCACATCAATCAACGCGCCCGATGTCTCCAATCCAAACGCCGCGCGGAAGAGCGCCGCCAGCAAGACCGTCGCATTCGTTACCACAACCAGCATGGCGCCCACAATCACCAGATAGAGGAAGAACTTGCGCAACGCTGAAGCTCGCTCATCTTCATTCGCGCTGGCAAAGAGACGCTGAGCGCGCCACCAGTGACCGATCCAGACAATCAGGCCAACGATCAGGCTGACTGCCGCATTCAAGAAGACAGCTCGCGCCGCAATCCCGCCAATCGGCCCAAAGATAAGCCGGACCAAATCGGTTGCGCCGCCCGTCCAGACGATCAGGCTAACGCCGGTCACCAGCAACAGGTAGATCCGGCGCACCAGCGCGCCGGCGCTGGTCAGCGGCGCCAGATGCGCGTCGTTGCGCGCGACCACGCTATGGTAAGCAAAGAGCGCGCCCAACACCGTTGACGCAATCAGCCCATACCAGAACCTGCTCGTCGGGTCATACATTTCCAGCCGCAGGAGCCAGCCGAGCAACGTCGTCACCAGATCATTCACGCTCCCGATCAGCGGCAAGAGCAATGCAGCCAGGTTTCCATAGAGATAGAGCTTGCGCACCGCCGATGACCGCTCATCGAGATCGCGGCGCGCCAGCCGCTCACTCCAGAGCCAGTGTATCAACCAGAGCGGCAAACAGATCATCAGCGCCGCCAGTTGAAATGCGGTCGTGCCGATTGAAATCTGATCACCGCCCACCATCACCCCGTAGAGCAGCCAGATCAGCGCCCAGGCAAAACCATGCAGCCCGATAGTGGCGCTGACGAAGAGATACCAGCGTCGCACTACTGCCATCAGCAGCCCTCCTTCTGCTCCCAGCACCACATCCAGAACTGCCAGCCTGAACCGCTCACCAGCCGCCAGCCCGCGTCAGTTCGCTGCAAATCCATTGTGAACGTCGAACTGAATTGCGAGCTGCCAAACAGGCCTCCCGGCGCGACGCGCGTTTCCCGCACGGTGACCGTCGCCTGATCGCCGCGCACCACGGTATCGATGATCGCGTAGCTGCTGTCCGTCTCACTGAAGCCGGAACGGCGCAAATCGGCCCGCATCGCCTGCGGATTGGCAGGATAGCCGGGCAGATCTGGCGAGAGATACCTGTAGGCGCGATCGAAATCGTCGCGCTGGATTGCCAGCAGATAGTTAAACACAATATCATCCGGCTCTGAGCCTTCGCGATATTCAGGCGCAGCGCGCGAGAGCGCCACCGCCAGCGCCACAACAACCAGCACCACCGCGCCGCCAACAATGCCCAGTAACCAGCGATCAACCGACTGGAGCTTCATAGCAATCCTTTCTCCGCTCAGCATTTGCCAGATCATGACCCGCATCAGCGCGATCGTGAACAACTGAGCGCTGCATCAGCATCATTATGCAGTGCATGATGACCCAAGAGCACATGCCCATACACCTGATTGTATGACGTTGCCGATGCCATAAAAGTTCATTATCGCCGCCGTTGTCGGCGTGGCACCCACTGATCGTGATTGCGATAACGCCGTTGCAGACGCTGACCGCGCCGGCCCAACAACCAGCTTCCCTTCGTGACCAGCCAATCGGCAATGGTGTGCGCTGCGCTGCCGGTGCAGAACCCAACTACAAACGCCCACACTTCAAGCGGATGTTCGCGAACCAGCGTCTGTGTCCACTGCAACAGCGCCAGATGGAAGGCTGGCGCCGTCAAACCCGCCAGTTGCGCCAGCCAGACCAATCCCAGACCCAGCCCATACACAACCGCGCCAAAGTACGCCAGGCGCAGCAATGGGGAAATCACCAGGCTGTGACTCCAGAACGCGCGATGTGGGATGAGCCACATATATGGTCGCCAGATCCAGAAGAAGATGCCCCAGCGATTATCAATCGCCGAGTCGATATCGAGGTCTGGCGAGAACATAATCCCCGATAGCAGATGGGCGCCGCCAAACCAGAGACTGCGCGAGAGCGCTGTTACCGGCGCTACACCGTCGCCGTTGAGCCAATACTGATACGCCAGCGGCATCAAAACTGCGCCACTGACCACCGTGATCACATCGTGTGTTCGCGCTGACGGCATACGACTCCTTCATCTCAAATAGATCGGCGTCAAAGCGGCAATGCGCTCGCTTGAGAAATGAACGAAATGACTCCAGCAGATGTATGCCGGCACCGATCACGGGTTGCGATACCGCGCGCCACTACCTGAGAAATGAATGAAAATTTACCGCCAGCGCCGAAAAACTGCAACCAGATGACACCTGCTTGCGTTATTATGGCAGATATAAAAAATCGTCGCGCCAGGCCCTGCATGGAAAGAGTCCTGTAACAAAATTGGAGTATGATACATGTAGGGATCAGGCAGGCGATCAACGCACACCGCAGTGCGCGCTACCTCATCTCAGGACTCTTGTATATGAGTGTCGAGGCGGGCCGGGAGCAGCGCCAGGCAGCGCTCGACCGGATCGACACTCCGAGAAAGGAAGCCGCAGTGACCGACATCGATCTGGAAAGTTTGAGCATTCCCGAGCTCGAACGACTGCGGGACGCAATCAACCAGCGCCTGCTCCAACTGCGCTACAGCACCCCGCGCTCACTGCCCGAGATGTTGCGCATGTTGGAAGAGGTAAAGATCGTCTTGTGCGATCAGGGCAAGGAATGGCGCTCACTTGAGCGCTGGCAATGGATGGATGGCCAGATTCGGTTCTGGCTCAACCCGGCAGACCAGGTTCGCTATCGCGCGGGATGGTACACCATCGATGAGCTGATACTCTGGTCGCAGGATCGCGGGCCGGTGCTCGTCCCGCAGGAAGACGACGACGAAGAGCTTGAGGGCTGGACCGAAATTGGCGGCGTGCGCATCCGCTGGTTGCCTGACGGCACCATGGAGCGCCAGTAACGGTTCGCGCAAGCCTTTGTTTATCCAGGAGCGGAGTCTGACGCAGATCCGCTCAGGAACAGAATCTATCTTTACGTCACGCCTATAGACCCAGCCAGCGCGCCAGCGCCGGGGCCAAAATCGAAGTCATCGCGCCGTTCAACCCCATCGCCAGCCCCGCCAGCGCGCCGGCCTCACTGCTCATCTGCAACGAACGCGCCGTGCCCAGGCCATGTGATGCCAACCCCAGCGCAAAGCCGCGCTCACCGTGATCGCGCACGCCGATCAATCCAAGCGCCTCCCAGCCGATCAACGCGCCGACCATGCCAGTGACAATGACGATCACCGCGGTCAGCGACGGCAGGCCGCCCAGTTGCTCGGCGACCCCCATGGCAATCGGCGTGGTGATCGACTTGGGCGCCAGCGAACGCAGCGTCACCTCAGATAACCCAGCCAGCCGGCCCACCAGCACTGCCGCGCTAATGCCGGTCGCCGAACCAATCACCAACCCCGCCAGGGCCGGCCAGAAGATCCGGCGCAGGGTGCGTTCCGCTTCGTAGAGCGGAATAGCCAGCGCCACCGTCGCCGGCCCCAACAGAAAATGCACAAACTGTGCGCCATCAAAGTAGGTGGAATACGGCGTTCCCGTGGCGAGCAAGATGCTCACAATGACGATCACCGACAGCAACACCGGATTCAACAGCGGCGGCGAACCAAACCGCTGACTGACCAGCGCCATCAGGCGATACACCGCAATTGTGGCGGTCAGCCAGAGCAGCGGCGTTTGCGCCAGATAAACCCAGATCGAGAAGATGCGATCTTCCATCGATGTTCAGCCCTCTTCCTTTCTGGATGGATCAAGGAACGCTGACGGAATATCCGTTCCGTCAGCGACCAGAGAACGATGTTCATGCGACAACCGGTGATCGCGGGGTGATCGCACTACCCAGACACGAAGTTCACAAAGGTCAAGCTGATAGATTACCTTGATTGCTAGTCAGCGTTCGTGATCGCTAGCGCGATGAGCGACGCGACGACCTTCAGCTCGAAGCCTGCGTTGGTGCGCGCATGGAGCCGTTGGATGCCCATCTGCTCAGCGTGACGGTGAACCGTCTCAATCGCGCGACGAGAGGTTCGGATGGCCAGCTCGTTGCACTCGTGCTGCGGACGCATGTTCTTGCGACGAGCCGCGACGAGCCGAACGCCAGTGTCAGCCAGCAGACTGGCGGCATCGGCGGCGCTGACGGAGGCCGTGTCGCCGATGAGCCGCGCCCCTGGCGGCAGGACGACGGACACCTCGTGGAGCGGCGTCAGGTCGTGATACGCTGCCGGCAGGAGCTGGAAGCTGACCCGCGCGCCGTTCGGCGCGCGGATCAGATGCAAGCGCCAGCCAACCAACCGCTCGTGGTTGGCCGCACCGTAGCCGCAAAACGCCCGCCCACGCGCATTGCGACAGCGCCGCGCGCGGACCCGACGACAGACGCGCGCGGGCATGCTGTCGATGATGAACACGTCCCCGCGCGCGAACCGCTCCCCCAGCGCGGTTGCCAGAACGGTGACCCAATCGGCAAGCCGGCGCAGCCGTCGGTTGCAGCGCGAGCTGTGCAGCGACCCGGACAGAGAGCGGAGCTGGCGCATCACGTGCGATGCCCGCTCGTGATGGTTCTGGACGTAGTTGGCGGCGACCACGGCGACCGTGATCACGTCCGAGTCTGGCGCCTGCGCCCGCGCGTCGCTCCGATGACCAAGCTGTTCCATCGTGTGGTCAATCACCAGAAACGCTGCTATCATCCATTCGACGTCCATCGTCTCCTCCGGTGTGATGGTTTGTTTTTCCATCGCAATCATGCCGGAACGACGGATGGACGTCAACGAGCAATCAAGGTTCAAATGTATGAGTGATGAACGCAGAACTGCTTTGATGCTGACATCTGTGTTAACTACCGGCAAACACTGTTGTTGTCGTTATTATTGCAAGGGGGGTATAACCGGTTGCGCAGGTAGATAAACTCCTCCCATTTCTTTGATTCGTTAACAGCTTGCCACGGAGGTATTACCAGATTGTAACCAGAGTGGCATCAAAACCATTGTTGCAGCAATGAAGTTTTTGGTCAAATATACAGCGTCAAATTATTCTGGCATTCCCTTTGCCTCTTTCGGCCACGAGTGAACAAAAAAATCACGCCACCGTCGCCAAATCGATCTCTCCGGCTTTGCCCGGCGAACACCACAGTACCCGTCCCTCTTCAGCAGATGGCGCTTATGGTTGGGTTGGTCGCGTTATCCACTATCACACTTGTCGAGGAGCGCGATGTGTGCTATGGTTGTGCCAGCAACGGTCATCGATCTGCGAGCATGGCATGGCATTGATTGAACGGCTACTGCCAATCATCACAACCGATGAAGCGTTGGTAGCGCAGCTCGGCGCGCAGCTCGGCCACGAGTGGCGCGTGATCCAGGTCACAGCGCCGGAGTCTGATCTGCCACACGGGATCGATCTCCGCGCTCAGATCCCAGATGACCTCGCTGCGCAGGCCGAGCGGATCCCGCTCATTGCGCTGGTCAACGATCCCTCTGATGCCGTGAACGCGTTGCTTGCCGGCGCTCACGAAGCATTGACTATCGCAGAAGCGCAGCCAGTGTGTGTCGCGCGCGCAGTGACGGCAGCGCAGACGCGCTGGCAAATCGAACATACTCGCCGCCAGCATCTGGCCGAAGCGCGCGCTCAGGTGCAGGCATTGACGACGCGCCTGCAGCAAGAGCAGATTCGCGATCCACTGACCGGCCTGTACACGCGCCGCTATTTGAATGAGACGCTGGAACGCGAGCTGCGCCGGGCTGATCGCGAGCAGATTGCCCTAAGCGTCGCGTTGATTGATATCGATCAGCTCGAGCAGGTGAACTGGCAGTTTGGGCGCGCGCTGGGTGATGTGGTTTTGCAGCACCTGACCGGTCTGATCAGCCGCCAGGTGCGCGGCGGTGACATCTTCTGCCGATATGGCGGTGATGAGCTGTTGTTGTTGCTGCCGCGGGTTGGGCCTGATACTGTGCTCCAGCGCGCCGAACAGTGGCGGTCGGCAGTGGCGCAGACGATTATTCGCCCCGGTACGCTTGATCTCCAGGTGACGATTTCAATTGGCGTAGCTGCCTTTCCTCGCGATGCGCGCAATGCCATCGAACTGCTTCATCGGGCCGGCGAAGCGCTGTTTGCCGCCAAGGCCGCTGGCGGCAATTGCGCGCGAGCATGGCCCGGCGCCAGCTATGTCTGAGTGTTGGATTGTCTGAACGTTGAACAGAACGAGGTGCCGCAATGCGATTGACCGGGAAGCGGATTGCCATTCTGGTGGCCGAGGGGGTTGAAGATCTTGAGTATTACGTTCCGCTGATGCGTTTGCAAGAGGAAGGCGCTGATGTGCTGGTGGCCGGCCTCGATCTGCAACCGGTGCGGGGCAAAAATGGATTGGCCGTCATTCCCACCACCACGATCGCCGAGCTGCGCGCTGATGATCTCTTCGGGCTGGTGTTGCCCGGTGGATGGGCGCCGGATAAGCTGCGCCGCTATCAGGTGGTGACCGACCTGGTGCGAGCGATGGATGCAGCCGAGAAGGTGATCGGTATCATCTGTCACGGTGGTTCGATCGCGATCTCGGCTGGGATTGTGCGCGGTCGTCCCGCAACCGGCTCCGTCGGCATTAAGGATGACCTGATCAATGCGGGCGCATTGTGGATTGATGAAGCCGCGTTCCGCGACGGGCATCTGGTCTGGGGGCGGGTTGTCGCCGATATTCCGGCGTTCTGCCGTGAATTGGTTGCAGCGTTGATCGAACGAGTATGACACCGCGCATTGCGTACTGCTCACCTGTCAATCCTGCTCCCTCCGGGATCGCCGATTATAGCGAAGAACTGCTGCCATACCTCGGTCAGTATGCCGAGATTACCCTCTTTGTTGAGGATGGGCTGCGCCCAACTAATCCACTCCTGCGCGCCCACCTGCCCGTGTTGCCGCTGCGCAAGCTGGAACGAATGGCGCGCCGGGGCGCATTCGATGCAATCGTGTATCACATGGGCAACAGTCCTGCTCACGCCGGCATCTGGCGCGTAGCGCAGCGGCTGCCGGGCGTCATCGTACTGCATGATTTTGTCTTGCACCACTTTATGCTCTGGTACGCCGCGAATGTGCAACACGACGCGCAACGGTACATCGCCATGATGCGCGCGCGCTATGGCAGTGAGGGCGAGCACGTGGCGCAGTTGATGATCCGTTCGCGCTTTAGCGCGGCAGCTTTCAATTTTCCTTGTAACGAAGATGTGCTGGCCGCCGCGCGCGCAGTGATTGGCCACAGCCGGTATCTGCTTGACCGGGTCGCGACTATCCGGCCTGAACTGGCGCGCGGGTATGTGCCGATGGGCGTGCCTCTTCCCCCGTTGATAGATCAGGCGGCGGCGCGTCAGCGGTTGGGCATTCCGCTCGACCGCCCGCTGCTGGCGACGTTTGGCCATATCAATGCCTGGAAACGGATTGAACCAACGCTCCGCGCGCTGGCCATCTTGCGGCAAGAGGGGATTGATGCCCACTGTGTCATGGTGGGGTCGGTGTCGCCTAATCATGATGTGCAGGGGATTATTCAGCGCCTCGGCTTGCGAGACGTGGTCGCCGTTACCGGATATGTCGAGCGTTCTCAGTTTGAAGACTATGTTGCGGCTGCGGATGTTTGCCTGAACCTGCGCTACCCAACAGCAGGAGAGACGAGCGCCAGTCTGCTGCGACTGCTGGGAGCGGGGAAGCCAACACTGGTCAGCGCCGTTGATGCGTTTACCGAACTGCCGCCTGATGTAGTGGCTCAGGTTGACGTTGACGAGAACGAGACCGATCTGATCGTAGCTTACTGTCGCCGCTTGCTTGGCGATCCGGCGCTGGCCGCAGCACTGGGAGCCAACGCGCGCGAGTATGTTGCAACTGAGCACACTCTCATCCAGGCAGCACGGGCGATGATCGACTTCCTGGCCAGGGTGTACGGCTGGCCCCTCCCTCAGCCGATCCGGGCGACGCCATTGTGGGATCCGGCGCCGCCTGCGTCACCGCCCGTAACCCTGCCTGCTCCTATCACGACCGTTGCTGCGCCGCCATCGTTGCTGGTGCAGGCAGCGGCGCAGGCAGCGGCGGAGATCGGATTGACTGAAGACGACACTGAAGCGCTTCATGCTGTTGCAACGCGCATCGCGGAATTAACAGATGAATAACGAGATTGCCTTTGTTTTGATCGCGCTGGCCGGCATGATCGCTCTCTTCATCAGCGATCGGGTGCGGCTTGATCTGGTCGCACTGCTGGGGTTGCTGGCGCTCCTGATCGGCGGTATTTTGACGCCAGCGGAAGCCACTGCTGGTTTCGGCGACACGACCGTGATCTTGATTGCTGCCCTCATGGTGGTGGGAGATGGTCTCTTTCAGACCGGCGTCGCCGCATGGGTTGGACAGCGACTCGGTCATCTGGCCGGGCAGAGTGAACGCCGCATCATCGTAACGCTGATGATCCCGGTTGCTATCCTGTCGGCGTTTATCAGCTCGACCGGCACCGTTGCTATTATGCTGCCCATTGCGGTCAATCTGGCCCGACGCGCCGGGATCAGCCCGTCCAGGCTCTTATTGCCGCTGGCCTACGCAGCGCTAACTGGGGGTATGCTGACTCTGATGAATGTGACGCAATGCCTAGAACGCTGTTGTCGCCAGTCAGCGTCGCGCTGACGTGCAGGGCGTCGGCAATCGACCCATACTGCGCGATCAATGGCAATTGGTATAATGCCCTCTTATCAATGGCAGCATTTAGTGGATGAATTGATAGGAACATCGTGGCGAAACGTTACATTCTCGCAATTGATCAGGGCGGCAGCGGCAGTCGGGCCGTCATTTACGACGAGGCAGGTCAGGTTTGCGGCTATGGCTACCGTCCAGTAGGCCGAGTCTACCCGCAACCGGGTTGGGTTGAACAACGACCAACCGCGATTGCGCGCAGTGTGGCCGAGGCGATCAGCGAAGCCTTGAGTCGAGCTGGTCTGCGCGGCGCCGATCTGCTGGCCTGCGGGATCACGTCACAGCGCGATACCGCGTTTGCCTGGCATGCGCGCAGCGGAAAGCCGATCGGCAACGCCATCACCTGGCAGGATTTGCGCACTGCGCCTATGGTGGCTGCGCTCGATGCTACTCCGCTCGGCCCACAGCGGCGCGCGCGGCTTGGGCAATTTCCCGGACCGTATGCGAGCGCAATGCATATGGCCTGGCGCATGCAACACGATCCAGCCTTTCGCCGCGCCGCTGAACGCGGTGTTTTGCGGGTCTCACTGGCTGCTGGCTGGATCGTGCAAGCCCTCGGCTGTCCTGCTGAGCATGCCCTCGATCACTCACTACTCCAGGCCATGACCGTCTACGATCCTCGTCGGCGCGCGTTATGGGAAGAGTGGATCGCAGCTCTTAACATCCCGCGCGCGGCGCTGCCAATTGCCCGCCCGACCATTCACCACTTCGGCGAGCTACGGATCGACGGCGCGACAGTGCCGGTGCTGGCGATGATCACTGACCAGCAAGCAGCCCTGTTCGGCTACGATTGCCGCGCGCCGGGGCAGGCCGTCGCTACCCATGGCACAGCTTCGTTCGTCAATGCTGTCGCGGGTGCAATCCCGCCAGCGCAGGGCATCTGCAAAACCTACCTGGCCTGGGAGATCGCAGGCGTCCCCACCTATGCGCTGGAAGCCGATATGACCGTGACCGGCGCAGCAGCCAACTGGTTGCGCGAGCTGGGCTTGGTGCGGCGGGTGACCGATCTTGACCGGCTGGCTGGCAGTGTCGTTGACAGCGGAGGCGTCGTCTTCGTGCCGGCGCTGAATGGTCTGGGCGTGCCGGATGAAGACCGCAGCGCGCGCGGCGCTCTCTTCGGCCTGGCAATGGGCGTGAAGGCCGGTCACATTGCCCGGGCCTTCTACGAGGCGATTGGGTTTCAGTTGGCCGACATTCTGAACACCATGCGCGCCGAAGCCGGTTTGACAATCAACGAACTCCGCGTCGGCGGCGGGTTAGCGGCCAGCAATCTGGCCTGCCAGCTTCAGGCTGATCTGAGCGGAGTGACGCTCACCCGCGCCCGCGACACCGAGACCACGGCGCGTGGCGTCGCTCTGCTGGCCGGGATTGGAGCCGGAGTCTGGTCGATCGACCGCCTGCCTGCCCTGGTCGATGAACAGGCCCAGCGTTTTCTGCCGCGCCTGAACGCAGACGAACGCGCAGCTCGCCATGCGCAGTGGCGGAAAGCAGTGGAACGGTCACGCGGTTGGATTCGCTCGTAAAAACTACCTGCGTTCGCACAGGTATTTGCGGTTGCCGAAGCCGGTTTGACCTTCTATAATAAAAGGCAATATGAGCCTAATCTATGCAATACGCAACGGTCAGATGAGGTGAGGCATGGGATTAATCAAACGGGTTGGCACCAAAGCGGTTAACCCGCAACCTGACAGCGCAAGCGCGCCGCCGGAAGAAGGGACGCGCCAGATCCATGCCTCGACGCCAGAAGAAGAGGGAACGCGCCAGATTCGCGCCTCTGCGCCCGCCGATGAAGGCACCCGTCAGATAGACGGACAACCGGGTCGGGCTGCGCCGGCTATGCTTAGCCCAGGCACGATCCTGCAAGGCCGCTACCACGTCGAAACAACGATCGGTATCGGCGGAATGAGTATTGTCTATCGCGGGCGCGACCTGCGGTTCAAGGATGTGGCGCGTTATTGCGCAATCAAAGAGATGGCGCAGAGCGCCCCCGACTCGCAGACACGCCTGCTCAACCTGAAAAACTTCCAGCGCGAAGCCGGCTTGCTGGCGACACTCCAGCATCCGGCCATTCCCAAGGTGTACGATTTTTTTGAGGAAGGCGGCAAAGTCTATCTCGTGCTGGAATTCATTCCCGGCAAAGACCTGGAAACGGTGCTGGAAGAGGCGGGCAAACCGCTGCCGGAAGAGCGCGTCGCCCGCTGGGCCTTGCAGATCTGTGACGTGCTCGATTATCTCCACAACCACAAGCCCGAACCGATCGTCTTCCGCGATATGAAGCCATCAAACATCATGGTGGTAGATGACGACCGGATCGTGCTGATCGACTTCGGGATCGCCCGCAACCTCAACCGCAGCGATCGCAAAGGAACGATGATCGGCACGGAGGGCTATTCGCCACCGGAACAATACCGCGGCGTCGCCGAACCGGTCGGCGATATTTATGCGCTCGGCGCTACGCTGCATCACCTCCTCACCAATACCGATCCCCGCCTGGAGACGCCTTTCACGTTCCAGGATCGACCGATTCGTCAGATCAATCCCAGTGTCTCCGCCGAGATGGAGGCAGTGATCGCCCGCACGCTCGAATACGATATGGCGGGGCGCTGGCAAAGCGCTGCCGAGATGCGGCAGGCCCTGCTGAGCGTTCCCGCGCTGGCCGGTCGCGCTGCCAGCAAAGCTCCCGCAGTTGCGCCAGCGCTGGTCAAGAGCGCGCAGACCACCGAACTGGTCTGGCGCTTTAAGTGTGAAGACGAAGTGCGTTCCTCACCATACGTCAGTGGCGGGCTGGTCTTTGTCGGCTGCTACGACACCAACCTCTACGCCATCGATGCCGCCCGCGGCGAATTCCGCTGGAAGTACGCTACCGAGGGCGGCATCAGCTCGTCGCCCTCCGTCTGGCAGGATATGGTCTTCATCGGTTCTGAAGATGGCAACCTCTACGCGCTCGACATGCGGCGCGGCAGCGCGCGCTGGACGTTTCGCACCGGCAAGCCGATCCGGTCGTCGCCGCGCATCGAAGACCGCGTCGTGTTCATCGGCTCCGATGACCAGCACATCTACGCCATCGATGGCCTGCGCGGCACCCAAATCTGGAAATATCGCACCTGGAATCCCATCCGTTCATCGGCCTGCATTGCCGGTTCTTCGATCTTCATCGGCGGCGATGACGGCAACGTCTATTGTCTCGACGCGCGCAACGGCTCGGTCAAGTGGAAACAACGCACCCAACAACCGGTGCGATCATCGCCAGCGTATAGCGATGGCCTGGTCTTCGTTGGTTCACTCGACCAGAACCTCTATGCGCTCGACGCCGAAGGCGGCTGGCCGGCCTGGCGTTTCCGCACCGGTCACTACATCAACTCGTCGCCGTGCGTGGTCGGCACCCGCGTCTTTGTTGGCGGCGTCGATGGCTTTGTCTACGCGCTCGACACCAAGAATGGGCGATTGGTCTGGAAGCACGAGATCGGCAGCCAGATCACCTCATCACCACGGGTTGAAGGCAGTCGCCTCTACGTGGGCGCCGTCGATCAGTTTGTCTACTGTATCGATGCCGGGAGCGGGCAATTGATCTGGAAATATCAGACTGACGGCCCAATCGTCTCTTCACCGATGATCGTGAACGGCATTGTCTACATCGGGTCGATGGATCAGCATCTCTACGCCCTGAAGGCATAGATTGGGCTAAAGGGGAAGATATCGTGACAACAGAAGAGACGCCACTGCCTACCGATGATACGCCGACCGAGCCGATGAGTCTGGTCGATATCGAACAGCAACGGCGCCAGATGAATCAGACACCGCCTGAAGAGGATGGCACGCGCCAGATTGGGCAGGATTATCAACCGGCGCTGACCATTCATCGTTCCGCGCAGGGATTTGCGGCGGCGGCCATGCGCGATATTGGCCGCGTGCGCGAGACCAATCAGGATTGCGCGCTGGCGCTGGTGACTACCCTACCGCGCGAGGGTAGCGACGTGACGGTTGGATTGTTCATCGTTGCCGATGGCATGGGCGGTCATCAGGGCGGTGAAATCGCCAGCCGTCTGGCTGTGCAAACGGTGCTGACCAGCGTGCTCGAACGACTGGTGTTGCCGGTTATCGAAGACGGCATCATCGAAGCGCTGCAACCACTGATGATCGAGGCGGTGCAAGAGGCCAACGCGGCCATCTGGCGCACTGCGCAGAGTATTGGCTCCGATATGGGCACCACCTGCACTGCTGCGCTGGTGATCGGCCATGGCCTGTACGTGGCGCATGTTGGCGACTCACGTTGTTATGTCAATGAACCTGGCGGGTTACGCCTGCTCACGACCGACCACTCGACGGTAGGGCGCCTAATCGCGCTTGGTCAGCTCGATCCCGATGAAGCGCGCGAACACCCGCTCCGCAACCAGCTCTACCGCACTGTTGGCCAGCAGCCGCAGGTCGCCGTTGATTTCGTTTACCATCAACTCACCAACTGTACCCATCTTGTGTTATGCAGTGATGGCCTGTGGAGTCTGGTGGATGAACGAGCGATTGCGCAGGCGCTCCAGCACAGCCCCTGGCCGCGCGACGTGTGCCGAGAATTGATCGCGCTGGCTAATCTGGCCGGCGGCGATGATAACATTTCGGCAGTGGTTGTTTCATTGCCGCTCGATGGGGCATAAACCTATGAGCAAGGTCGATCTGCGCGTCACGCCAAGCCGAAGTATCGTTCCGGCTAGTTCGGAACCGCAACTGCTCTATGTGCTGCTGGAGATGGCAGCCCAGAGCAGCGCTACGAAAATGCCGCGCCTGCCGCTCAATTTATGTCTGGTGATCGACCGTAGCTCTTCGATGCGCGGTGAGCGCTTGCAGCAGGTCAAACAGGCCGCGATGCAGATTCTTGATCTGCTCGGAGACCACGAAAGTTTTGCGCTGGTCACCTTCAACGACCGCGCTGAGGTCGTGGTCTCTGCTCAGCTTGCCCGCGCGCGCGCTGAGATCAAGCGTCAGATCAGCGCGATTGAAGCGGCTGGCGGCACTGAGATGGCCACCGGCCTGGCGCTAGGAGTGCAGGAACTGCAACGGGCCATGATGCCGCGCGCCATTCACCGGCTGCTGCTCTTGACTGATGGCCGCACCTACGGCGATGAAGGGCGCTGTGTCGAGATCGCGCGCCGGGCGCAGGCGCGCGGCATCGGGATTACCGCCCTGGGCATCGGCAGCGAATGGAATGAAGACCTGCTTGAGACGATTGCGGCGCGCGAGAACAGTCGCACGCACTATATCACTTCCGCCAGCGAGATCACGAAGATTTTTACCGCTGAAGTCGAGCGTATGCACAGCATCTTTGCTCAAGATGTGCATCTGCGCACTGAGCTTTTGCCTAATGGCTTGCTTCGTTCTCTTGATCGAGTGCGGCCTTACATCGGGCCAACGACGGTGATGGAAGAGGCAGATCGGATATGGATGGCGGCCCTTGGCGATTGGCCGGAAACTGATATACAGGCTCTGCTCTTCGAGCTGGTCATCCCGCCGCTGCCGCCCGGTCGCCATACGCTGGCCCGTTTGACCCTGCGGTATCGTGTGCCTGGTCACGATGATGCACCCATCACCCACGAGCAGACGCTCCAGGTGAAGGTCCGCGATCCGGCTGACGTGAGCGACGATGTTGATGCAACCGTTAAACACTGGCTCGAACGTCTGGTAGCCTATCGCCTGCAATCGAGCGCATGGCAGGCAGTGGAAGAAGGTAAACTCGATGAAGCCACCCGACGACTGCAAATGGCCGGTACGCGGTTGTTTGAAGCTGGTGAAGTCGAGCTGGCGCGCACCGTGCAAGAGGAGGCGACACGCCTGCTGCGTTCGGGGCAGACCAGCGCAGAAGGGCGCAAGCGCATCAAATATGGCACTCGCGGCCTGATCGGGCGCGACGGGCAATCATAGCGGAGTTTCCTTTCTATGGTGATTTGCAGTTATTGTCAGGCGCAACAACTCGATGGCACCATCTTCTGTACAGTTTGCGGCGCGAGCCTGCTCAGCGCGCCACCGCAGCGTCAAACTACCGCATCGCTCAATCGCTCAGCAGAACAGGTTGATCCTGAGACCGATCAGGCCACTATCTTGCCTGCCCCTTCAGATTCAACCAGCGCCCCGGCGCCGACGCTGGTCGTGCTGAGTTCAGGTCGCCGTATCACATTGCCGGTTGCGCCTGAACTGCTCATTGGGCGCAAAGAACAGCAGCGCGGCTTCTTCCCCGATGTCGATTTCAGCCTCGATGGCGGCTACGATGCTGGTGTTTCTCGTCGTCATGCCCGTTTGCTCTTTGCGAATGGATTCTACGCGATTGAAGACCTGGGCAGTTCAAATGGCACCTTCCTCAACCGTCATCGCCTTGCGCCCGGTCAGCCAACGCCGCTCCGCGCTGGCGATGAGCTGCAATTTGGCATGTTGCTGGTTCGTTTTGAATTGAGTTAGCCCGACCACACACTTTGCGGAGGCTTCTGTATGCCGAAAACAATCATCCTGCATCTGACCGGCGAAGACCCCCTGCTGGCTGATATCGACCAGGATCCGCAACCAGGCGATCTGTTCATCAAAGTGACGAATATGCGCAAGCGTGATGGCAAACCGGTACCCTATCTGGCAGCAGGTGTGCAGGCCGTGATCTTTCCCTGGCATCGCATTACCTTCATCGAGCTGATGCCTAGCGAAGAAGAGCGCAGCCAGGTAATCGACTTCTTCCGTCAATGAACGCAGGCTTGATCGAATAGCGCTTTGGTGTATCATACTGCGAGCGCGGCCCGTCGCGGCACGACGGGCCATTTTGCTGGTTGCGTCAATTGCCCGATGATTGGGCAAGGAGAACACACTATGAAAACGCTTGCCGTTCCCCAGCGTCGCGCTTTGCAATTCATCCTGCTCATGGGGCTGGTCAGCCTGCTGGCCGACATGGTGTATGAAGGGGGACGCAGCATCAGCGGGCCGTATCTGGCTCTGCTGGGCGCCAGCGGCGCGATCGTCGGCATCACCGCCGGAGTCGGCGAATTGATTGGCTACGGTCTGCGGTTACTCTTCGGCTATCTCAGCGACCGCACCCGCCGTTACTGGCTGTTTACGATCCTCGGCTACAGTCTGACCATCATTGCCGTGCCAATGCTGGCGTTGGCCAATGCCTGGCCGCTGGCCGTCGGTTTGCTCATGGTCGAACGTCTCAGCAAAGCGCTGCGCAGCCCGGCCAAAGATACGCTGGTCTCGTATGCTGCCGATCGGGTCGGTTCGGGCAAGGGCTTTGGGTTGCACGAAGCGATCGACCAAATTGGCGCGATTGCAGCTCCGCTCATACTGGCCGCGATTCTGGCCAGCGGCAGCAGTTTTCAGCTCGCATTTGGCATTCTCATCATTCCAGGTCTTCTCTGTCTGGCGGTGTTGTTTACGGCCCGCGCAATCTTCCCGCAACCGGCTGACCTGGCCGGCAACACGCCATCGGTAACAACCACGGGCTTCAATCGCCGATTCTGGCTCTATCTGGTCAGTGTTGGGCTGTTTGCGGCGGCCAGTGTCGATTTCGCCCTGGCGGCCTTCCATCTGCAACGCGCCGCTATCATTCCAGCCGCTGCCATCCCCGCGCTCTATGCAATGGCCATGGTGGTCGATGCCGTTGCCGCGCTATTGTTTGGCGCGCTCTACGATCGAATCGGCCTGCAAGCGCTGGTTGGGGTCGTTGCGCTGGCAACGCTGAGCGCGCCCCTGATCTTCAGCGGCAGCATTGCGCTGATAGTGACCGGGGTGATCGTCTGGGGCATGGCGCTGGGCGCGCAAGAGTCGATCTTGCGGGCAGCCGTAGCGCAACTCACGCCAGCCAGTCGGCGCGGCTCGGCCTACGGCCTGTTCAATGCCGGTTTCGGCCTGAGTTGGTTTGTCGGGAGCGCCCTGCTTGGTGTGCTCTATGACTGGTCAATCGCCGCGCTGATTGGAGTAGCAGTGCTCCTGAATCTGGCCGCAGTCGTGGTTTTGTTGAGAGTGACTCGCGCGCCCGCCTCGTTGAATCAGGTATGACGACGCTCATCGTCGAAACTGCATTGATCGTGCTGACTACCAGCGCTCTCGCCCTCTGGAATGGGTGGGGGCTGGCTCGCCTGTCGCTGCCCGCTGCGTTGCAACCGTGGCGCGCGCTGCTGGCGCCGTTGCTGGGTTATGCGGTGACCATCCTGGTTGGATACTGGGTGGTGCGCACATTCGGCGGGCTGGATGTTGCGCTCTGGTTGCTCTTGCCGGTCACCGGTCTCATCAACTGGCTGGCCTGGCGGCAGAGCGGCCCGCCGCAGCTTCTGGCCGGATTGCGCCAGCACTGGCCGGCGTTGATTGTGCTGACGATCGGAATCGCCCTTGGCGTAGCGCCATTGTTCAGTTTCGGCTACGCAGCGCCAATCGGCGGCGGCTGGGATGTCGAGAACTACTGGCCAGCGGCGCGCTACCTCACGCGCGGCCCGGTCAGCGCGATTGCTGCCGCGCCCGACAATCCGTTACGCGACCTGAACGCCGATCCGCCCCGTATCGGGCTGACGCTTGGCTTCAGCGTCTGGCAGGGCAGCGTTGATCTGCTGGCCGCCAGCGAACCACTGGTCAGCTTTGCCCCCCTGCTGGCCTGGTTGCGCGCGCTCGGCGGGCTGGGCATCTACGTTTTGCTTCAGGCCACGTTCGGTTTGCGGCGCGCCGCAGCGTGCTTCGGTGCGCTCAGCGCTGTCTTGAACAGCCTGTTGCTCTGGGTGAGTTTCTTCAATTTCGGCATGCAATTGGCCGCCTGGCCACTCATCCCGCTGGCGCTCACGCTCGGGCTGGCCGTGGTGCAGGTAGCCCGCCCCGGTCGCGAACTGCTCGCCGCCGGGATTGGTCTGGCGGCGCTGCCGGTGGCCTACTACCCGGCGCTAGGGATCGTCGCGCCGATGGCGGCTGGCCTCGGCATTGTTACTCTCTGGCAGACACGACCGCGCTGGCCATTGCTCAGGCAGGCCGGTCTTGTTGTCTTGATCACGCTGGCGCTGGCAGCGCCGACTCTGCCCGATTACTTTGCCGGCTTCAACTATCGCTACAGCCTGCCGCTGACGACGCTGGGTCTGTTTCGCTTCATCTCGCCGGGAGAGATCATCGGCCTGAGCGCTTTTCGTCTGCGCGAACCGGCGCCGCCGCTTGATCCGCTGGCCCTGACCGCCGCTGTGATCTTGATCGGCCTGGCTGGCTACGGCTTGGGCGCTGGTCCCCATCGCGCCCGCTGGTTCGGTTTGCTGGTCGGCGCAGGAGGATTTCTCCTCTACCTGCGGTTTGGCTCTGGCTACCACTATGGCTATCTCAAGGCGGCAGCTTACATTGGCTGGATGGTCAGCGCCCTGGCGGCCAGCGGCGCGCAGGCCTGGCTCGACCGATCCGTCCATCACCTGCGCTGGATCAAGACAGTGCCCGTCAGTGCCATGGTCATGATCACCGGCGGCGCGCTGGCGCTGTCGAGCGGTCAGATCATTGCGCAGCACTGGGGCACGCCCGGTCTGTTTGCCGGTGAACTTCCTGCCCTGCGCGAATTGCGTCGGCTGGTTCCAGCCGGCAGCACTGTTACCCTCACCGGTGATCCGCGCGCGCAAGGCGTGACCAGTGCGCTGGCAGCGTACCTGCTCGACCACGCCATTGTCTGGGGCAACACGCGCACCGGCTATGCGACCGCCTCAGCAGGACTGCCGGACGCCATCGGCGAATACGGCCTGTTGCAGCGCGATGAAGACCCCACCATTTGGGGCTATACCGACCCGCCGATCTGGAGCGGCGGATCATACAGTCTCTACCGGCGACCAACCACTGTGCTGGCCCATCTGCGGCTGGAACAGCAACTGGAGCAGAATCAACCCTTCACCCTGCATCTTGCAGCCAACCGGCTGGCAACCAGCGCGCCGCTTCCCGACGCAGAGCAAGCAACGCGCTGGATCGCTCTGCAAACCGTCACCATGGCCCCCGGCGACCTCATCATCGATGGGCAATCCTACGCCATTCCTGCCGGACACGCCTGGCTGACAATCGGTCCGCTAACCACACCGCGCGCCCTCACCATACAATCGGTCAGCGCTGAGCCGATCGCGCTCCGCGCCGCCAGTCTCACCACGGCGCCCGGTTCCACGCTCCTGAACTCGTCACACAGTGTTGTGATCAGCGCAAGCAGTCAGGCGCAACAGCTTACCGTCACCACGACCATCGATGTCCTGACGCCGACCAGCGGGCCGATCGTGATCGCGCTTGAGCTGTGGGATCGGCGGCAAGGTCACTTCTTTGGCCGCTACGGCCTGCGGCTTGGACCGGATCGCATCGCGCAGCAGGTCAACATCACGCTCGACCTGAACAGTGGCGCAGCAAATGCGCAGAACGCGCCTGGCATGCCAATCCCGCTTGGCATCCAGACAGGAACGACCCTGCCCGGCGCCTACACCGCCCGCCTCTGGATCGGCACTGACCAGCGTATGCTGCTCAGTCCGGTCGATCTGTTTGCCTTCACGATTGACCAAACCGGCGCTCGCCAGATCGAATGGGTGGCGCAGCGGCCACTGCTCACTGCCTGCCTCGACCGGCCATTGCGCTCGCTGTCAGCCTCGTTTGGCGATGAGATGCGGCTCATCGGGTATGATCTGAACGCCTCACAACTCGTGGCAGGTGACACCCTGCTCATCACCCTGTGGTGGCAGATCCTGCGCGACCAGCTTGACGAGCGCAGCATTCTGCTGCACCTGCGCAACGCCGCTGACGAACGGATTGTCGGGGCCGATGGCCCGCCAGCCGATGGCGCGCGTCCGGCCAGCGCCTGGCGCGCCGGTGAACTGCTCATTGATGATCGCCGTCTCGTTCTACCATCTGACCTCACCCCTGGCCGCTACTGGCTGGTGATCGGCATGTATCGCTGGCCTTCACTCGAGCCAATTCCGCTGAACAGCGTAGAAGACGGGGTCATTCGCATCCCTATCGAAATTCGGTCAGCGCCGCGCGCTGCCCAACAACCGCGATAGGCCGATCATGCAGCGTTCGCGCGCAAGCCTGTGCAATCTGTAACAACTTTTGGTACAATAGCAGGTAGCGACACGCCATATCATACGCGCGCGACCACCAGGGTTCACAGGCGCTCTGCGCCCAGGCATATCAAGGACGATACCTGTCACAGAACGAAAGAGCACGGCTATGACAAAAAACACGCTCACTGTCATCGACAACCGCACCGGCAAGACGTATGAAATCCCGATCGAGAATAACACCATCCGTGCCACTGACCTGCGCCAGATCAAAGTAGACAGCGACGATTTTGGCTTGATGTCGTATGACCCGGCCTACCTGAACACCGCCTCGTGCAAGAGCAGTATCACCTACATCGATGGTGACAAAGGCATTCTGGAATACCGCGGTTATCCCATTGAGCAACTGGCTGAACGCAGCTCGTATCTCGAAGTCGCCTACCTGTTGCTTTACGGTGAGCTGCCGTCGAAAGAACGGCTGGAATGGTGGGAGTACCGCATCAGCCGCCATCTCTTCCTGCACAATAGCCTGGTTGAGTTGATTCAGGCCTTCCGCTATGATGCCCACCCGATGGGCATCCTGATCAGCTCAGTAGCGGCGATGTCTACGCTCTACCCCGAAGCGAAGAACATCAGCGATCCCGCGGTGCGCGAGAAACAGATCTGGCGCATCATCGGCCAGATTCCAACGATTGCCGCTTTTGCTTACCGCCATCGCATCGGGCGACCATTCAACCTGCCCGACAGCTCGCTCAGCTACACGGCCAACCTGCTGTACATGATGGACTACATGAACCAGCGTCAGTACGAAGTGAATCCAGTGCTGGCCAAAGCGCTCGACGTGCTGTTCATTTTGCACGCCGACCACGAACAGAACTGTTCAACATCTGTTATGCGCAGCGTCGGTTCCAGCCATGCCGATCCGTACAACGCGCTGGCTGCGGCGGCAGCGGCGCTCTATGGGCCGCTGCACGGCGGCGCCAACGAGGCGGTATTGCGCATGTTGCAGCAGATCGGCCATCCGAAGAACGTGCCGGCCTTCATCGAGCGAGTTAAGAAGGGCGAAACGCGCCTGATGGGATTTGGTCATCGCGTCTACAAGAACTACGACCCACGGGCCAAGATTATTCGCAAGATTGCCCACGAAGTCTTTGCCGCAACCAGCGCCAACCCATTGCTCGATGTAGCGATGGAATTGGAAAAGGTAGCGCTTGAAGACGACTATTTCATCTCGCGCAAGCTCTATCCCAATGTTGACTTCTATAGCGGCCTGATCTATCAGGCGCTCCGCTTCCCGATCGAATACTTCCCCTTCCTGTTTGCCATCCCGCGCGCGTCGGGCTGGCTGGCGCAGTGGCTGGAGATGCTCGACGATCCGGAGCAGAAAATCACCCGCCCGCGCCAGATATATATCGGACCGCAACGACGCGATTACGTGCCAGTTGATCAGCGTTAGACGAACCGTTCGAGCATCCTTTTGCGCGGGGCGAGCGATTGCTCGCCCCGTTGATTGTTGCTGCTGAGCGAAAGCTCATATACCTTTCTGTTTCATCCTTGCCCCACCCTCCAGACTGCTCCTCTGTCACTCACGACTGGGCAGAGATCACACTCACAGCACACCTCCCGCTATCGCAAGAGATTGCGGCGGGCGCTGGCGCGCAATGACCCGGCTCTCTCACCTCATCAGCGCAGCCTTTGTGTCTTCGTGCCTTTGTGGTGCACTCGTCGCGCGATCCTCAGCACGCTCAGTTGTCGGGTGATGCGGCATCCCGCTCGCGAAAGCGGAGAATTGCAGCGGGCGCTGGCGCGCAATGACCCGGCTCTCTCACCTCATCAGCGCAGCCTTTGTGTCTTCGTGTCTTTGTGGTGCACTCGTCGCGTGATCCTCAGCACGCTCAGTTGTCGGGCGATGCGGCATCCCGCTCGCGGCAGCGGAGAATTGCAGCGGGCGCTGGCGCGCAATGACACGGCTCTCTCACCTCATCAGCGCAGCCTTTGTGTCTTCGTGTCTTTGTGGTGCACTCGTCGCGTGATCCTCAGCACGCTCAGTTGTCGGGCGATGCGGCATCCCGCTCGCGGAAGCGGAGAATTGCGGCGGGCGCTGGCGCGCCCTCGCCATGCCGTTTCTAAAGGGAGGGATTTTTCGTGAACGTATATGAAAACCATTCCAGATCACGCTATAATTAGACATACCGCTCGACGCTGAGCTTTGCTTGCGAGGACGCTATGCCATCTTCCGATCCTGTTGTCAACGAGTTCGCGCTGATGGCTGCTACCGTCAATGGTTCAGGCAGCCAAACGGCAAACATGGTGCTGATGCGCTCCATCTTTAAGATGGGCATTCCCGTATCAGGCAAAAACCTCTTTCCCTCAAACATTCAGGGCGAACCAACCTGGTACACGTTACGAGTCAGTCAGGCCGGTTATACTGCCCGACCGGCGCACATCCACATTCTGGTTGCGTTCAATCCCCGCACTGCCCGCGAAGATCTGAAACAACTGGCGCCAAACGGACTCTGCCTCTATCCGGCTGATGGGCCATGGAAACCCGATCGGGACGATATTGTCCCCATTGCAGTGCCAGTGCGCCAGATACTCGATCAGACAGCCATCGAGCAGCGCTTGCGCTCCTACGCTGCCAATATGGTCTACGTGGGCGCGCTGGCCGCGTTACTCAAGATTGATGATGCAGCACTGGAAGCTGCGGTACAGCAGCAGTTTCGCGATCGCCCGACCGCAGCCGCCGCCAATCTGGCCGTGATTCGGGCAGCAAAATCCTGGATGGATGCTGAACCAGCAGCCGGGCACAATCGCTTTCGCGTTGTCCCAATGGATGCAACGCGCGGCATGCTCTTGATTGATGGCAATACGGCAGCGGCTATCGGCGCGCTGGTCGGCGGCGTTAGCGTTGTTGCATGGTACCCGATCACGCCATCGAGCAGCCTTATCGAAGCCATCACCTCTTATCTGCCTCGCTTGCGTCCGGCTCATCAGGGTTCCACCTGCGCAGTCGTGCAGGCCGAAGACGAAATTGCTGCGCTGGGCATAGTCATCGGCGCCGGTTGGGCGGGAGCGCGCGCCATGACGGCAACGTCAGGCCCTGGCATTTCGCTGATGACCGAATTCGCCGGATTGGGATTCTTTGCCGAGATTCCAGCCGTCATTTGGGATGTCCAGCGCGTCGGACCGTCTACCGGTCTCCCCACACGCACTGCGCAGAGCGATCTGCTTTCCGTGTACTACCTTGGACATGGTGATACCCGCCACGTCGTGCTCCTCCCCGGCACGATGGAAGAGTGTTTTAGCGACGCTGGCCTGGCCTTCGATCTGGCCGAACAATTACAAACCCCGGTCTTTGTGCTGAGCGATCTCGATTTAGGGATGAACATCTGGATGAGCCAACCATTCATCTATCCAAAACAGCCGCTCCAGCGCGGCAAGGTGTTGAGCGCCGAGGATTTGGCCCGCCTCACCAGCTACGCTCGCTTTGCCGATGTTGATGGTGACGGTATCGGATATCGCACTCTGCCCGGCAACCCACACCCGCTGGCATCAACCCTGAGTCGTGGCACCGGTCACAACGAACGCAATATCTACAGTGAACGCCCCGATGACTGGCAACGCAACATGGCTCGCCTCTGGCGCAAACACGACACAGCGCGGCGGCTGGCGCCGCGTCCGGTCATCGATGAGCATCCACATGCCACGATCGGGCTGATCGGATTCGGCTCAACGGCGCCAGCGATCGCCGAAGCGCGCGCGCTGCTGGCGGCTGTCGGCATCTCCACCAGCAGTATGCGGGTGCGCGCGCTCCCCCTCGGTCCAGAGGTCGCTGCATTTATCGCGCGTCACCAGTATTGTGTTGTGATCGAGCAAAACCACGATGGCCAGTTGCGCCAGCTCCTTCAGCTTCACTGTCCGCCGTATGCCGACCGACTCGGCTCGGTCGCCTGGTGTGATGGCCTTCCGCTGACCGCTCCGTTTGTTACTGAGCAGGTGTTGGCCTGCCTGGAACAGATGAGAGCGCGAGAATTGATGACCAGCAATGTATTCATACCGCAGGTGGAACGATGAGCCAACAAACCATCAATGCAATTGGCTTAAGCAAAGCTGACTATCGGGGCGCGCCTTCGACCCTCTGCGCTGGCTGCGGTCACGACTCTGTAGCCAGTCAGATTATTGCCGCCGCGTATGAGCTGGCGTTACCGCCGCACACGATTATTCGCATGAGCGGTATCGGTTGCTCGAGCAAGTCAGCCGCCTATTTTCTCGGTCGTTCCCATGGCTTCAATTCATTGCACGGGCGAATGCCATCGGTGACCACCGGCGCCCACCTCGCCAATCACACCCTGCGCCCGCTGGCCGTCAGCGGCGATGGCGATACCGCCAGTATCGGGCTGGGTCAATTTATTCATCTGCTGCGCCGCAATGTTCCTGTAGTCTACATTGTTGAAAATAATGGCGTGTACGGATTAACAAAGGGGCAGTTCTCAGCGACTGCTGACGAGGGGCAAACCCTCAAGCACGCCGGCGTGAACCATCTGCCGCCAATCGACATCTGCGCCGAAGCGATTCTTGCCGGATGCGGCTTTGTGGCCCGATCATTTGCGGGTGATGCCCGGCAGGTGCGTGAGCTGATCAAGGCTGCATTCAATGTGCATGGCGCAGCAGTGATCGATGTGATCAGCCCGTGCGTCAGCTTCAACAATCGCGAAGACTCGACGAAGAGCTACAGCTACGGCAAAGCGCGCGAAGCGCCGTTACACGATCTGAGCTTTATCCCTCACTACGACCCGATAACAATCGACTACGCGCCGGGTGAGGCGCGTGATGTGCAATTGCACGACGGAGCAGTGATCCGGTTACGTAAGCTACGCTACGACCATGATCCATCTGATCGCGCAGCAGCGCTATTGCTGCTTGAACAGGCGCGAGCTACCGGCGAATTCATCACCGGCCTCATCTATCTCAATGACCGGCGCCCAACACTGGCTGAAACGCTTGGCATCGGGCCGACGCCGCTTGTGGCGTTGTCAGAAGAACAATTACGCCCGTCACGCGAAGCATTTGCCGCAGTGATGGCAGAGCTGTGCGGTTGAGCGAAGAGATGAGTTTTGGCGATATACCTTCATGGAATATCCCTTCCGTCAGAAACCGGTCGAAAATGTTCATTCGACGGCAAACGATCGCGTGATGATCGCATCACAAAGGCGCGAAGTTCACCAACGTCACGCTGATCGTTCTCCGCCACCAGCGGGCACCCGTCTATGAACGGCTAGCAGAAGTATGGCGAAAGGATAGAACAGAAACGCACCTGCGATGATTAATAAACCAGGGCGACGTTGATCAGCAACGTCGCCCTGAACTGCCTATAAAAGGGTTGCTTCCGCAGAAGCGAAGACGCTAGACCTTAAACGCGCTCCGTCCGGCGTAACGGGCAGCGCTGCCCAATTCCTCCTCGATGCGCAAAAGCTGGTTGTACTTGGCGATACGGTCAGTGCGCGCTGGCGCGCCCGTCTTGATCTGGCCAGCATTGGTTGCCACTACCAGATCGGCGATCGTCACATCTTCGCTCTCGCCGGAACGGTGTGAGACTACTGCCGTCCAGCCGCTGCGCTGCGCTAATTGAATGGCGCTCAGCGTCTCGGTCAGCGAACCGATCTGGTTGAGCTTGATCAGGATGGAGTTGGCCGCTTTCAGCTCAATGGCGCGCTGCAAGCGCTGCACATTGGTGACGAGGAAATCATCGCCAACCAGTTGCACTTTATCGCCCAGTTTCGCGCGCAGCAGCGTCCAGCCTTCCCAGTCATCTTCGGCCAGACCATCCTCAAGCGAAATGATCGGGTAGCGAGTCACCAGATCAACCCAGTAATCAACCATCTCGGCGCTGGTCAGCGAACGTCCCTCGCGCTTAAGATGGTACTTGCCATCTTCATAGATTTCGGTAACGGCTGGATCGAGCGCAATAAAGACCTGCTCACCCGGTCGGTAGCCAGCCTTCTCGATCGCCTCCATAATGAGCTGCAACGGCGCATCATTGGTGGGCAGACTGGGCGCAAAACCACCCTCATCACCCACGGTCGTGCTGAAACCGCGATCGTGGATCACCTTTTTCAGGCTATGGTAGATCTCGGCGCCCCAGCGCAAACCCTCGCGGAAGCTCTCGGCGCCGACCGGCATAATCATAAACTCCTGAAAGTCGGTGCTGTTGGTCGCATGCTGCCCGCCATTCATAATGTTCATCATCGGCACGGGCAGCACATGGGCATAGACGCCGCCCAGATAGCGGTAGAGCGGCAGGCCGAAAGCCGCGGCGGCAGCCTTGGCCGCTGCCAACGAAACGCCCAGAATTGCGTTCGCGCCGAGCTTGCTTTTGTTGGGCGTGCCATCAAGCGCGATCAGTTCTTGATCGAGCGCGATCTGATCCGCAGCATCAAAACCAATCAGCGCCTCAGCGATGTCTTGATTGACCGCCTGTACCGCTTTCAGCACACCCTTGCCGCCATAACGCGATTTGTCGCCATCACGCAGCTCGAGCGCCTCGTGAGCGCCGGTTGAAGCGCCACTGGGCACGATTGCGCGTCCCACATCACCGCTCTCCAGCCGAACATCGACCTCGATCGTCGGGTTACCGCGCGAGTCAAGCACCTCACGCGCAATGATCGCTTCGATTAACGTTGACATACGTCCTCCGGGAGACAAAGCCCGAATCCAGGGCCAGGCCCAGATGGGTTCCTGGCCGCTGCTCAGTATAGCACGAAAGGCGGGAGTTATAGCGATTGATGGACGCGACACTTATGACATTGACCTGAGAGGATTGCTCCTGTCTCTGGCTTACTCTCGATCGATGCGTTGCATGAGCAGCGCGCGCAGCAACTCTTCATCAGAACGATGGGTTGGCATTCGGCGACGGCGCGCGGGCCGTGAGGGGCGCTGATTCGGCCAGAATTGCAGGCCAAGACCGCTCACCAGCAGCAACAATCCCAGCGCAAACCAGAACTGCGCGTTGAATGGAATTGGCGTTGCCGTGCGCGGCAGATACGCTGGTTGCTGACTGCTTTGCGCTGTCTCTTCAGCATCGACACCGGTAAAAGGCAGCTTTGGCGGTATGCTGACCGGAGCTTCGGGTAGAACCGGCAATACCACTGCTGTCGGCACTTCTTCGATTGTAGGCGGCGCAATCGTCTCAACCGCTGACGGGCTGGTGAAGAAGAGATGCGCTACCACAGTATCGCCGGGGCCAACCGCAATTGCGAGCGGCGGCTGTCCTGGAGCGCCCTGATCGGCAGTCAGTTGCAGCGTAACCGAGTAAAAACCGCTTTCCACCCATCGGTCATAATTGCCATTAGTGTCACTGTACACCACCGCATCGCCAATCTGCACCGCTATGCCTGGCGCTGGCGCTGAGGTGCGCAGGTCGATAATCGTCCCGGTCACGCGACCCATGGGTACCGGAGTGGGTTCGCTGGCGGGAAGAATCGTTACCGGCGGCAGCGTTGGCCGCGGCGATGGTTGCAATGCGGGCGCAGCCGTTGATGGCGAGGGCGATGGCAGAAGGCTAAAGCCAATCACCATTGCCAGCACGCCGCAGATCATCATACTGTAACTGATCATTCGACGTTGCATACGCAAATCCTTGTGCTACTGATTACGCTCTATCCTGAACTGAACACCATCGCCGTTGTTGAAATTCGTCGCGTAGAGACGTTGCTCGGCAACGTCTCTACGCAGGTGACTGCGACCGGCTACTCCGAAACGAAGATGGTCACTTCCGCCCGGTTATTATTCTCATTCACCTCTTCCACGGCGCCAAACGGGCTACGCGCGCCGCCATCGGGACTGCGGTTCCAGCTATCAACGTAGACGTAAATGATGTTGCGACCTGGCGGCAATCGGCCATTCCATGTCTGTGAGCTAGACCCAACATCGTACCCAAACGGGTTGGTCGGGCTGCGTGGCGTGCTGATCAGGGTGACACTCTCGCCCGGCTGGAGTGTGCCATCGAAGAACCAGGCCAGCCCCTGACGTGACAGTTCGTTCCACGGCTCGTTCACTTCCGGCGGACGTCGCGGATTGACGTAGAGATCAACCCAGAAGTTGCTGGCCGGTTCACGCCCGATGTTGGTCACCGTCACCCGGTATGTGACTGGCGTGTTCTTGTTCGGACTGGTTGGCGTCGCTTGCAGGCTGACGATCAGGTCTGGCGGGATTTGCACTACCGTCATCGGGAGGAAGAGCAGCACCCGTTGATAGTAGCCCATGTCGATCACGCCCTGCTGATCAGCCGCCAGGGTGAATGTTGCCACCGGCCCATCGCTGTCGGTAGCGTCGTCGCCAACGTTGGGCTGGGCGGGTAAATAGCCCAGGCGATTAACAAACTCCACCGTGACCGTGCCCGGCGGCAAGCCGGTGACACTGTACGAACCATCGGCTGCCGTCTGCGTCTGCACAATTTGCGGATTACCGGCAAGCAGAGTGGGCGTATAGGTAACGGTTACATGCACGCCGGCCAGTCTGCCGGTTTCCTCAGAATCACGCTGGTTGTTCTCGTTAACGTCAAACCAGGCGATGCCGCTCACGCCTCCCGTTCCCCGCAGACCGGCATCGACGCTCGCGATAGCCTGCCCGCTGAGAATAGTGAAGAGTGCGGTTGTGCCATCCGCGCGGAAATCGTTGTCATCATCAACCGTAATCGAACCGCTGCCGTTATTTGTTGTGGCATAGCCTGCGGGCAGCGTGATCCGCAATGAGTACGTTCCTGGCGTGACATCGTTGAATGCATAGCTGCCATCAGCCAGGGTTTGCGTCGTTGTCACGGTATTGCCGCTGCTATCACGCAGAGTCACCGTAACGCCCGGAATCCCCGGCTCACCCTCATCACGCGCGCCGTTGCCGTTGCTATCGAACCAGACCAGATTACCAATCGCTGTCGTGCGGTAGAGACCAAAGTCGATGTCGGCGCGGCTGGCAGTCAGGGTGAAGCTGTTGCCGACAGCGTTGCTGTCAAGCGCCGGATTGCCGCCCTGGTTCGCAGCGGTGAGCAGATAGCCAAAGCGACTGACCGATTGGATCGTCACGGTACTGCCCGGCGGGATGTTGCCGATCTGGTAGTTGGCGCTCAGCCCGCTTGCAGCGGTGGAGACCGCGCTGAAGGTGAACGACGGATTGGCGCTGTTGATCACGCCGCCAGCGGTCTGCACCTGCACCGTGATCGTCACGCCGTCCAGCGCCTGTTCACCGCTGTCCTGAATGCCGTTGCCGTTGGCGTCCTCCCACGCGAGATCGCCGATCGACAATGTGCCCACCATGCCGGCGTCGATGTAGGTGATGTTTGCATTGGAAGCCACCGTGAACGGCACGGTGCAACCAGAGGTTGGATTGACATCACTGTTGTTGTCATCCGTGAGAGTGGCTCCCTGGGTAGTAAAGCCAAACCCGGTCGGCGCGGTAACACAGAGCTGATACGTGGCGTTCGTCAATCCGGTCGGCTCGATGCCGCTGATGGTGAACGCGCCACTGCTGTTCGTCGTTACCGGAGTTCCTGGCCCGCTGCTGCTTCCCACCAGCCGAACGCTGACTCCCTCCATGCCCGGCTCGCCACTGTCGAAGATGCCGTTGCTGTTCACATCGAACCAGACTGTCCCATTGATCTGAGCCGGACGGTAGTAACCAAATGGAACCGGATCAGGCGTCGTTCCACTGAGTGCCAGACCGGTTGCAGCCGTACCCGTATTCCCCGGCGAGCGCAGGTAGCCGGTTGGATCAGCAGGCACGGTGAACGTGTATATCCCAGGCGGCCCACTGAAAGTAACGATACCGCTGAGATCGGTGGGCTGAGCGCTCGTAATAGGCCCGCTGACATTTACGGTCACCGCTCGCAAACCGGGTTCGCCGGTCTCAAAGCTGTTATTGATTGTGACGGTCTCGTTAAAGACCCGCGCGCGCACCGTGACATTCTGATAGTAACCCTGATCACGGCTGACCGTCGCCCCAGCCGGCAGAAGCTGATCGGTCAGTTCGGCAACCCCATCGCTGTCGGTGGCATTATCGCCGACATCAGCCAGGGTAACCTGATAGGGCGGGGTCGCGGCGGGCGGACTGAACGACAGAGTGAAGCTGGCTGCGCTGGTCGAGGAACCTCCGGGCAGGCCGCCGAAGTTATACTCGCCATCGCTGTTTGTGGTCGTCGAACGAGTGATCGTTGCGTTGAGGTTGGTCAGATTGATCGTAGCAGTAAGGTTGACTGTCACCCCTTGCAGACCAGGATCGCCGACACGCTGACCATCGTAAGCGCGGTCAACGAAAGCGATACCATTGACCGTGCTGTTGCCGATCACCGCTGCCCGGCGCGTCGTTATCTGACCATCGGTCACGGTAAAGGATTCTGTGCGGCCATTATTGCTGACAATAGTCGCGACACTATTGTCTCCGGCTGGGTCAGCAACGAAGCTAAAGTTGGCTGGATCAGGATTGACGAACTCAAGGACGTAGTTGCCACCTTCAACGTTGTTGATCGTGAAGTTGCCGCTGGCATCAGTCGTTGTCGAGGCAACCAAACTCAGCGTGCTGGCATTCAACAGACGCACGGTCGCCCCACTTATGCCGGGTTCGCCGGCGGCAACGTTATCTGGCGGCCCGCTTGCGCCGTCGAAGAAGACACGCCCGTTGACCGCGCCAAAGACATAGAAGCCGAAGACGTTGGTCGTGCCCGGAGGCGAAGTCTCGGTAAGTGAGCTGCCGCCGCTGGTCAATGGCGTGCCAGCAACCGGAAAAGCCGCAGTTGAACCCGATGACGGCAACAGGCCACTGAGCGCCGCCGAGCTTTCATCAACATTGAGCCGGTAGTCGCCTGGCCGCGCCGAGAACGTGACCAGACCGCCGACAGTGGTAGTCGCCGTCAACACGCGGGTGCTATCTGGACGTTCGAGGAACACGCGCACCCCGGTAATGCCATTCTCGCCGCTATCCCACTGATTATTGCGCCCGGCAGACGGCTCACGGAAGACGCGCGCAGTAATCGTGACATTGCGGAAGTAGCCCTGATCAAATGTCAGCGTGCCGCCTGCCAGCGGACCGGTAACCGTCACGACCGGGCCATCGCTGTCGATGGTGTCGTCAGAGCCGACATTGGCATCGCTGGCAACATAGCTCGCCGAGGGAGGCGCGAAGACGAGCGTGTACGTGATCGTTCCCGCACTGCCGCCGGGCAGAGCTGTGAACTGATAGTTGGGCGGCGAAGCGGACAGAGTGGCCTGATAGGTTGCCACGAGATTCGGCAGATTAGCCGTGACCGTCAGGGTTGCCGTCGCGCCGGACAGATCAACGTCGCCCGCATCTTGCAGGTTGTCGGCATTGTTATCCTCGAAGACGCGCCCGTTAACGGTGGTTCGACCGCGGAAGCCAGCATTGATGTCGGTAAGCGAACCATTATAAGGCACGGTCAACGTGTCGGTGCTGCTGGCAGCCACATTCCCGGGTGTGGTCACCGAACTATCACCACCGATGATAAACGTGTAGTTGGTGGTATCGGGGTTGGTGAAACGGACGGTATAACTGCCGGGAACGAGATTGGTAAAGCTGTACGAACCATTGGCAGCGGTTGTGGTAGTGGAAAGAACCGTCGTTCCAGCGAGCAATTCAACCGTCACATTGCGCATGCGCGGTTCGCTGCTGGCCAGGCTGTCACCGTTGGTGTCGAAGAAAGCGATGCCACTGATCCGACCGGGACGGAAGTAGCCGAACTCGACCCCCTCCACCGAACCGCTTGTCAGATTGGAATAGCTGACCGTGCCGGTGTGATTGAGCGAAGGCAGGTACCCAGATGGCGTGGTAACGGTGACCGTATACGAACCGGGCGGCAGCAAGAAGACAACATCGCCGCTGGTGGGATTCGTAGTCAGCGTGCGCGACTCCGTTCCAGTGACGGCAACAGTGACGTTGCCGATGCCGGGTTCGCCGCTCTCACGCACATTATTAATCGTTATTGTATCGGCAAACGTTGTCACGACGATGCGTACCGGTTGGTAGAAACCGGCATCAATTCCGGCGTGAGACTGACCCGGATCCGGCGTGAACGTATCGGTGCGCCAGATCCCGCTACTACCGATCTCCTCGATAAGATCACTGTAGTCAGGGTACAAACTTTCGTTGAGATCGAGAGTGGCAGTGACTGGCCGCAAACTGCCGACGTAGCCAATTGGCGCATCGAACGTCACGTAAATCGCTTCAGCAGGCAGACCAGAGATCGCATACACACCAGAACCATCGCTAACTGCCGTGCCGAGCAGCACATCATCGCTGGCCCGGTAGGCGCGTACCGTCACACCGCTGAGCGGGGTGTCGGTGCCAACCTCATAGATGCCGTTGCCGTTGACATCTTCAAAAACCAGATTGCCAATCCGCGCGCGGGTCAGGCCAAAATCAACCGTTGTATTTGCTGGGCTGCCAGCAGTGAGCGTTCCCGAGTCGAGGTAGAGGTAGCGATTGCCATTACTGTTGGTGGCTTCGGTGCCGGTTGAGTTGCCTAACCCAACCAGTGCGCCGCCGGGCAGGAAGTTGGCCTCATCGAGCACAATCCGGTAACCGGCGCCCAGCGGCAGATCGTCGAACAGATAGTAGCCTGGCTGACCGGTATTCGGGTTGTTCGTGGTGATGGTCACCAGCTCGCCGCCATCGCGGATACCGTTGCTGGCAATGCCGCCGCCGCGCCCATCGTCAACGAAGACGATGACGCCGTTGACGCCGACTTCGCCGCCATCCTGATTGCCGTCACCGTTATCATCGAGCCAGACGAAATCGCCGACCAGACCCTTGAAAAAGCCAAAACGCTGGTCTGAGCGGACATTGGTTGCGGCGCTGAGCGTAAGATCCGGCCCAGTAACATCACTAGTGGGAATACCGTCTGGCGAACCAACATCACCGCCAGACGCATTCGGCGAATTGGCCGCCCCGAACAGGAGAGCGCCCGACGCAAACTGACTGGATGGAATGACAACCCGATAGGTAGCGCCAAGCGGCACACCAGGGAAGACGAAGATACCGCCATCAGCCGGTTCGCTCGAGCCAATGCGCTGACGGGTAGTAGTGGTGGCAATCACTGCTGAAGTGCTGGCATTGACCAGTTGCACCTCAACCCCATTCAGACGCGGCTCGCCTGAGTCCCAGAGGCCGTCGCGATTGTTGTCGCGCCAGACAAAACCACTTACTGCACCCTGCGCAAACCCGATGTCGATCGAATCGATATTGGCGCCGCGTCCGGTATTGGGTAGCGTGGCGTCAGCATTGCCGCCAACCAGCACTGCATCCGAGTCGCGGATGCCGGGATTGGGCGCGCCATCATTCACAAATGACTGAGTGAGGATATAGCCGGCTGGAACATCAGCCGCCAGGATGCGAGCGCGATAGCCGGCGCCGGTCGGCGCGCTGTTAAAAATCGCCCGTCCCTGACTATCGGTATTCACCGGCCCAGCCACCGTATTGCCCAGACTGTCAACCAGACGAACCGGCAAACCGCTCAATCCCGGCTCGCCAGCGTCCTGAATGCCATCTGCGTCACGGTCATCCCACACCCGCACGGTAATGCTGCGCGTGCCGGGAGGCGCCACATTATCCACACCGCCGACGGCTGGGCGCAACCCAACCCGCTGCGTAACTGCGCCGCCCGCGATGGTCACAAACGACAGCAAGCCGGCATTCCCCGGCCCAGGGATGGAAACCACGCGCGCGCCGAGGTTACTGACTTCGACCCGGTAGTCGCCGTTGGGGAGAGCGGGAAAGACGACTTCACCATTGCTGTTGGTGGTGTTTAAGCCAACAATCACGCTGTCGGCAGTGTACACCGAAACCAGAATGCCCTCTACCCCAGGTTCAGCATCGTCGAAACCATCGCGATTTTCGTCGAGATAGACTCGCACGGTCAACGTGCCTGAAGCATAAGCGGTGAGGGTTGAGCTGAAGAGCGCGCCGAAGATGAGGGAGATGATCAGAAGGGGGAGCGTAACACTGCGCGCGCAACGCAGCCAGCCGTTGAACTGGTGGGTTTGATCCGCCATACAGAGTTCTCGCTTCAGCAAAAAAATTATTGCTCACAATACCACAAACTACATTATAGGGGCCTGCAATAGCTCAAACAATAGTCCGTTGATACGCCTTCTCGCTAGTACCCCTACTCGTCGCCGAGCAACGCCTTCTGTAAAGCGATCATTCGTCTGGTATACAGACCAATCGTAACACTTACATCAGGCGGGAGCAGTTTCCGGATGACCGCATCGTAGATCTCGAGTCGGCGAAGCATGTGCGCAGGCAGCACTCCGTCGTGCGGTTGGCGTTCGTTACTCCAGATGATCTGCTCATCGAGCAGTTCAGGCCGATTGGCGGCAAGCGCAGCTTCCAGCATCCGGGTAACAAAGTCATAGCCAGCGGCAATAATCTGCGGCGCGCGCGCGCCCAGCTCACGAATATCGGCTTGCAGATTCAGCGCCTGTTCGGTTGCGCGATCGATGATGCGACGCCGCTGCGATTGCAGCATGCGCAGGGCCTCTTCATTGGCGCCGTTGCCGGTTGACCCCAGAGCGCCAGCCGATACCTGGTTGGCCGCGACCACGGCGGCGGCAGCGTTGGGCGCGCTGTATTGAATGTTCAGGGCACGGTGCAAATCAGGCTGGCGAGCAAAGGGCAGGCCGCCAACCATCAGCGGAATGCCATCGAGGCCAGCCTTGTTCAGCGCGCGCGCGAGGTTGGTGAGGTGCGGCAGATTGAAGACCATCGCGGCAGAGACGCCAACCAGGTCAGGGTGCGTCGCGCGAATAGCATCAACCAGCGCTGGCACCGGCACGGCTGCGCCCAGATAGATCACTTCCCATCCTTCGGCCTCAAAGAAGTCTGCCACCATGCGCACACCCACTCGATGCCATTCGTCTGGCGCGCAGCCCAACACGATTCGGCGGTTGCGGCGGATGCGCGGTCGGAAGTAGGGGTGAAGCTCACCCATCTGCCGCTCGATGATCGCGGTCGCCAGATGTTCCTGGCCGACACCGATTCGGTTAATCTGCCAGAGCCGCCCGATTTCGTAGGCTGTTGGCTGAAAGATGTCGAGGTAGATGCGCGACGCCGGCAAACCTTGCGCAAGGGCCTGCTCAACGACGCGATCAGCTTCGCGCCCGCTGCCTTGCAGCATAGCATCGAGATAGCGACGTTGCAGTTCGAGCGGAATAAGTGTGCCCATAGCGAGTCAGTATTTCGTGTGCAGGTTAGGCGCTGATCCTTGACCTGATCCCTGTCGATTGCGTTCAGTGTAATGTATTTGCAATGCCTGAACAAGATGAGAAACGGCTACCATTGAGGTTTGTATCGCACTTGAGACCAATCCTGATTGGAACAACACCAACGCTTCACCAACGGCAACGCGCGGGTGATCACGCAGCCCGAGCCAGCGCCCACAGCAATCCTCAGCGCAAGCGAGCGCTACGCCGCAATCAAGATTGGATGACGGAGCGCATCAGTCAGCGTCTCACCCTGACGCAGGCGATACACATCGATCTGCAATCCGGCCAGGTAGTTGAGCAACGGCGCCGGATCATCGTTGCCACCGTAGCTGAGCGGATCGACAAAAATCACCACAGCGCGCGCGCCACGGTAGAGCTGGTGCTGGAGCGCCGTAACCCAGCGCGGGTCAAGGTCGGAGGTAATCAGGATCAGCGTGGTCTCTGGGCCAAACCGTTGCCCTTCAGCGATCAACAGTTCGGCCAGCGAGTGGCGTCCCACTGCGCGCAGCACAGCGAGCAGCTCAAGGATCTTCCATAACTGGCGCTCTTCCCGCTCAGCCGGGATGACATCGAGCCGTTCTCCCCAGGCGATCAGGCCAACCGGTCGATTCTGGCTGAGCAGGGTGCGAGCGAGCGATGCCGTCGCCGCAATGGCGTGTTCTGCGGTCGAGTCGATGAACTGGCGCTGCGGCGGCGCTGCTGGCTGGCGCTGCCACCATGGCCTGCTCAACCGTTCGTCTGCTGGCGCAGGCGACGGCGGCAAATGAACAATGGTTCGCTCGTTGATATCAAGCACCAGGTAGACGTCGGCGGCGGGATCGAGGTCGAACTCTTTCACCATCAGCCGCCCTTGCCGCGCCGTACTGCGCCAGTGGATGCGATTCAGACTATCGCCGGGCTGATAGTCGCGAATCGTGGCTACATTGGGGGTCACGCTGTAGGTTCGCGTCTGGCTGGTTGCGCCACCGCTCAGTTCAGCGCCGGGCAGACGAAAGGACGGCAGCATCTCGCTGGGCGGATAGACGATGATTTCACCCTTGCCGGCAATCCGACGCGAGAGGCGAAACAGGCCGAAGGGATCGCTGCTGATCACCCGGGTCGGCCCCAACCGGAACCGACCGCGCCGAGTGCAGAGGGTGCGCGTCGTCCAGCGTGTCGTTTCACGGCTGCCCAAATAGGTCACAAATCCCGGTTCGCGATCGGGCAGATCAGACTCATCTTGCAGTTCGAGCCACAACTTGGGGATCCACCAGCGATTGCAGATGCTGATCCGTTCACGAGTATACTCGCCGACCGTAGCGCGCAGACTGGCATGTTCGCGGTAGATGCTGAGACCGCGCAGGTTGAGCCATGCCCAGATAAAGGCCACGAGCGGCAAGCCAGCCAGAATGTAGCTCAGGTGGAAGAAGAGGCGCAGGCCGGTGCCTTGCGCGGCCAGATAACTCGCGCCAGCCAGCAACAAGACGAGCAGTGGCCGGGTGAAATTCATGCGCCTCCTCTCAGACGGTCTACTTGCCCTCGTTCAACGCTTCAGCCAGCAGACTGATCACAGCAGCGCGCGGCAACGATCGCTGCTGGCCGTCATGAAGATCTTTGAGCACTACTTCGTTGCGAGCCAGTTCATCAGGCCCAAGCACGAGGGCAAACCGCACCCCGCGCCGGTCGGCTTCTTTGAATTGCTTGCCGAGATTTCCGGCTTCAAGCGCCGTCAGCGTGTTGATACCTGCCGCGCGCAGTTCAGCGGCCAGCGCCAGACTCTCGCTCACCAGCTCTGTGCTGAAGAGAGTCACAAACGCCGCCGCAGTCGTCTGCGGGCGGGGGCCAAGATTGAGTTCCAGCATTACATCGTGCAGGCGATCGATCCCGAAGGCCAGGCCAACCGTGGGCAAACTGCGACCGGCAAACAGGCCGATCAGATCGTCGTAGCGTCCACCGCCCAGCAATGAACCTTCTGGCCAGTGAGGCGTGATCGCCTCGAAAACAACGCCGGTGTAATACGAGAGGCCGCGCGCCAGGCGCGGCGCGACCCGATAGCGCTCTTCGGCCACTCCCATTGCGGCGAGAGCGGACAGCACCGCGCGCAGGTTGGCAATTGCAGCCAGCGCGCGAGCGTCATCGGCCAGTCGCTGTTCGAGCGCATTCAACACCTCTGCCGATCCGCCATCAATCTGCACCAGTTCGAGGATACGATCTGCCGCATCCGCAGTCACCCCCGATTTCAACAGCTCTTCGCGCACACCATCCGCGCCGATCTTGTCGAACTTGTCGATGGCCCGATAGACACCGCCAGCCGCTTCCTCTGTTAGACCGCTCACCCGCGCGATGCCGCCGATAATCTGGCGGTGATTCAAAAGGGTAACAAAGTCGGGAAAGCCTAATGCAGCCAGCGCTTCGCAGAGGATAGCGACAATCTCGGCATCGGCCAACGGCGAAGCGCTGCCGACAATGTCGAGGTCAAACTGGTAGAACTCACGGTAGCGTCCGCGCGCCGGACGCTCGCCGCGATAACTCGGCCCGCAGGCATAGCGCCGCCACGGGAGCGTGATCTGGCCAGCGTACTGAGCCGTCACCCGCGCCAGCGGCACGGTCTGGTCATAGCGCAGGGCCAGCCGCCGACCGCCCTGATCCTCGAACCGGTAAATCAACTTCTCTTCGTCGCCCAACTTGCCTTCCAGCGTCTCGGCGTACTCGATGATGGGCGTTTGTAGCGGCTCGAAGCCGTGCGCTTCACTGATCCGGGTCAGAGTACTGACAATGTGCTGCCGCAACATCATCGCCGGCGGCAGATGATCACGCATTCCTTTGACATTTTGCATCACGGCCATAGACACTCTCGACAGTATTCAGGATGTGGCAGGAGGATGATGGTTCGACGCGGCGCATGGGCGCTTCACGGTTGCGCCGTGACGAGCGTGACCGGTAGCTGCTGACCGGCCAATTGACCGCAGGCAGCGGCAATCTCAACCCCGCGCTCGACCCGCACCGTGCAGGGAATACCGTAGTCGATCAGAATCTGCTGAAAAGCGGTCACTCGTTCCCACTCCGAACGACCCAGCGGCGTGCCGGGAACCGGATTCCACGGGATAAGGTTGACGTGAAAGAGTTGCGGCCCGCGCGGCGCTTCGCGCCGCAGCAGGCGGGCCAGCGCCACGGCATGGCGCGGATGGTCGTTTTTACCCTGCAACAGCACATACTCAAACGAGACGCGCCGACGAGTCTTGACGATGTAGGCGCGCGTGGCGGCCAGCAGCGCGCTAATCGGGTACCGACGGTTGACCGGCATTAACTCACTGCGCAGGTCATCGTCCGGCGCGTGCAGTGAGATGGCGAGATTGATAGGCAGACGCTCGTTCGCCAGCCGTTCAATCCCTTTGACCAGCCCGACAGTCGAGACGGTCATACTGCGCGCGCCAAGATTGAATCCCTTTGGGTCGTGCAATCGCTCAACCGCCTGCCACCAGCGGTCGTAGTTGGCAAAAGGCTCACCCATGCCCATGAAGACGAGATTGCTCACCCGACCGGCTGCGCCAGCCATGCCCATCGCGCGCAGCTCTTGCGAGGCCCAGATCGCCTGCGCGACAATTTCGCCGCTGCTCAGGTTGCGCAACAAGCCGAGTTGACCGGTCGCGCAAAAGACACAGCCCATACCGCAACCAGCCTGGGTTGATACGCAGACGGTTGAACGATCGGGGTAGACCATTAATACCGTCTCGACCACCGCGCCATCGGACAGGCGGAAGAGCGCTTTCCGCGTTAAACCCTCATCACCGATCTGCACCCGCTCAAGACGCAGGGTTGAGAGCGGGATCGCAGCCAGGCGCTGACGGAGCGCCAGCGGGAGATCGCTCATGCGCTCAACCTGATCGACCAGCCTGACATACAGGTGTCGGTAGAGCTGACGAGCGCGAAACGCCGGTTCACCCCATTCCCGCAGCAGCTCGGTGAGTTCGTCCAGGTTGTAATCATACAGACAGCGTTGTTCCATAACGAGTTTATTGTACCACTTTTCCCGCTCACTGCGCCGCTGGCACGGCGAAGCGCTGCGTTCCGTCGTGGAACCAACCATGCCGGTCTGGCGTCTTTCTGGTGATTACAGATTCCGGGTTGCCGGCAGATCTGAAGCGACCGGCGCCACTGTTCAGGAGAGAGATTATGCGACACCGGTTCTGGTTACTTGCCATCATCGCGCTCATGCTTGTGCTCACGGCCTGTTCCACCGCCGCTCCAACCACCCGTCCCGGCGTGGTTACCATCGAACGGGTGGATCTGCTGCTTTTGGAATCGCAACCACCGCAGGTGCAGGCTCACATTATCGGTTATCTGGGCGATGGTTGCACTTCATTGAGCGGAATCACACAACAACGCGACGGAACGACCATCACGATCACAGTACACGCCATCCACAGCGGCGCACAGATCTGCACAGCCATTGCGCCGCTCGTCGATCAACGAGTAATGCTGGAAGGGCCATTTGCGTCGGGTCAGTACACGGTGATTGTCAACGGCGTTGCCTACGAGTTGGTGATATAGGGCGGTATGGCGCGAGCAGAGACGTTGCATTGCAACGTCTCTGCTGTCTGCGGCAGGCAATGCCGCGCATGGCGCGCCTCAGTTCTCCAGCTCCCAACTCTTCAGTTCGGCCATCCAGCGATGACTGGTCAGATCCATCTGCACCGGGGTCAGGCTGGCATACCCGGTGCTGATCGCAGCGATATCGGTACCCTCTTCGTAGTGATCTTCGGGTTCCGCGCCATCGATCCAGTAGTACGGTCGGCCACGCGGATCATAGCGCAGCACCAGCTCATCGCGGTAGACGCGGCGGCCAAGGCGCCCGATTTTGATCCCGCGCAGTTCGCTCAGCGCGACAGCAGGAATATTCAGGTTCAGCATCACTTCGGGCGGCAGACCGCGCGCGCGGATGACCTCGACCAGCCGACTGACCGCTTTCTGCGCCGCGCGAAAATCCCACTGACCGTCTTTTGGGCGCACCTGTGATACGGCCAGGCCGGGAATACCGAAGACCAACCCCTCCATCGCCGCTGCGACCGTCCCAGAGTAGAGCAGATCAGTGCCCAGGTTGGCACCCAGATTGATCCCGGAGACAACCAGATCGGGCTTGCGATCGAGCAAGCCCATTACCGCCAGCGCGACACAGTCTGCCGGAGTTCCATCACAGATCAGCGCTGGCGAACCGTCGCTGAGCGTGCCTTCCCATGCCCGCAGCGGATCAAACAGCTTGCGGTAGTGGCCGGCAGCGCTCCAGTTGCGATCGGGCGCCACGACGGCAATCTCGCCCAGATCGCTCAGGGCTGCGCGCAGAGCCGCCAGGCCCGGACTTTGATAGCCATCGTCGTTGGTCAGCAGAATGTACATATCACTCCTTCGGCAATTCAATATCGGTTAAACGAACCGTCTTCCGGCCCTGGAACTTGATCGTCTTCTGCCCTTCGCTCGACATCTGGCCCTGTTGTTCGAGATTGGCAATCTCTTGCTGCATGGTGGCGGCCAGCTCCACCTCGCCCTGATTGAGCAGCCGGGTGACTGCACTCTTCAGCTTCTGGGTAGCGCCGCTCACGTCACCGGCGGCCAGGTCTTGGAGCGCGCGCGTCTGGAGCTTGAACGCGCTGACCTTCTCGACGATGTTCATAACCGCGGGATTGACCTGCTGAAGCTGGGCTGGATCGGCAGTGAAGGTGAGCATGATATCGATGCGAGCTTTCTCGCCGCTCAGTTGCAACGCCGGCACGTCGTAGCTCAGCTCAGCCTGACCGATTCGGTAGGTGCCGATTGGCCGCGGATCCACCAGCAGTTCGATCAACAGCGCGCGACCCTGCCCGCTTTCCAGTTCACCAAGTATGACGCTCACCGCCCGATCACTGATCGGCTGGTAACCGAGATTCTCGATCAGAGGCGTTACCTGCCAGACGGCGCGCGGTGTCACCCCCTGCACCAGGCGAAGAATGAGCACACTCTGCTGAATGACGGTCTGCTGAGCGCGCTGCACCGTATGCTGAAAATAGTTCACAATCTCACTGGCGCTGGCGATGTAGTCAGCGACGCCCTGTGAGCGATTGGCCATCTCGATCAACAGATCCTCGTTCCAATCTTTGCCGATGCCAAGCGCCGTAATCGGGATGCCAAGCCGACCAGCATCGTCAGCGCGCAGCAGACACTCTTTTTCATGCTCGGTCTGGCCATCGGTCAACAGGATCAGACGGCGGACACCGCGCGGTTGTTTTTGCAGCTCTTGCAGCCCTTTTTCGATCGCTGGGGCGATGCGCGTGCCGCCGGCATCGCGGATACGATGCACCAGATCGAGAATAGCGGCGCGATTGCGCACCGGTTGAGCCGGCGCCAGCACCTCGGCGCGATGATCGAAGATCACGATCGAGATGGTGTCCTGCGCATCAAGCTGCTCGATAGCGCGCGCCACCGCCTGCCGCAATCGCTCGATCTTCTCGCCTTTCATCGAACCGCTGCGATCGAGCACGAAACAGACATTGACCGGCATCCGCACATTGACCATCTGAGCTGTCGGTTGCGCTTCGAGCAGCGCATATACCACCTGAGGCGTGGTCGTAGCAGCCAAAAATGGTCGCGCCAGCGTAGCGCGCAGGGTGACTTCTCCCGCCATAAGGGCCTCCTCGTCTCAATGCGCTCGCCCATCACCGCAGAGCGCTAACCCATGCGACGCCGCCGCAATGTCGGTAGTTGCAGCGGTCAGGCGCAGAACCTGCCAGATCAGGGCAACGTATCAGTATTGTACTGCACGATGGGGAATGACGGAAAGCCTCAGCGCCAGAAGCGAGGGAATCGATCATTGAGCAGCGAATTGAGCAGCAAACGGTCGATCAATGGATCGCGTTGCATCAACAGATCGATTTCCGCGCTGCAATAGGGGCAGAGGGTAACATGACGGGAAATCAATGCATGCTGCGCAGGATCGAGCAATCCCTGGCAATAGTCCACAAGCTGATCGGTTGCAGGGCACAAAGCGCGGTAGAGATGGCGACGCAGAGCCTGCTGCCAGGCGCGCAATGCGGCGACGCGCTGACGGCAGCGCGCGCAATGATGGAGATGTTGCAGGGTCGCTTCTGAACCTTCGCCATCAGCGGCGGCAATCAATTCGAGACTGGTAAGATGGCTGACGCCGTCACTGAGTTGCTCATTATCCATACCGGCGCGTCTCCGCGATCAATCAGCAAAACTTCTCGTAGAAAGAAACGAAAACGAGGACGTTTTTTACGCCCTCGTTACAATTGATCGGCAGATTGATCGGCGGCCTGGGGAATTATGCCTGACACGCCAGCGCGCGCAGATGGTTATTGCGGCTGAGCCGACTCAGCACGTTGCGTTTAATGTTGTAGACATCGTGGATGCTATCAAACAGCGCGGCATAGCGCTCGAAGATGGCGCGCGGGGTTAGCCCCAAGACAAACGAACCAAAGACGACCACTCGCTCACGCTCACTGTGCAACTGACTATCGATAAACCGCCAGAACTCTTGTCGATCGACCCGCTGCATTGCCTCTTCGTCAGGAGAAGTGCGGGGAGCGTGGCTGGCGTCAATTCGCTCTTCCGGCATCATTTCGGCCCAGGACTGGGCGCGCACGGTATCAATCACGACGCTGGAAGCGCAGAGTTGCAGGTATTGCAGCAGCGCAGCCAGATTGGGGAAGGAAGCGAAACGCTCAGGCGTAATAGCGCGCCAGAATTTGGTAAAGGCGCCAACTACGAAATACTCGCTGCTCTCGCCGCTGTTGGTGAAGGCGCTGCTGCGGCGGATCCAGCTCTCGACCAGGCTGCTATACTGCTGGAAGAGATAATTCCAGGCCACTTCGTCGCGATCAACCAGCGCGCGCCGAAACAATTCATAGCTGTACCGCGAGTCGTGGGATTGCCCACGGTAAAACCGTTCGCTTTCGATTGCGCAACGCTGAACAAGCTCTTCAATCACAATGTTCTCGATCTCGCTTGCTGGGTCATCGCCGGGCGACGATGCGAGGGCAACGATGAAGGGATTGGCAGTGGTTGAAGCAGGCGCGATCATGGTAACCTCGCTTGGTGTTTATTTATCAATCGTGCTATCATCGATTGTAGAAGGCGCCTGCGCCAGCGGACAAGATGCTGAGATGAGCGATAGATGACAAAAGTTACAATCTGTGCCGGGTTGGAATACGATCGCGCGCGCGCGATTGTTGATCCGGATGTCTGGCAGAGACATCGCAGCCACCCGCGCTTTCAGCCGGAGTTTTGTCTACTGGCGCTCGCGGAAGATAAGCCGGTCGGCGCAGCGTTGATCAATCATACGCGCTGGCGGCGGCAGCGCGCCCGGTTTGAGGTGGCTGATGTCACTATCATCGACCGCGGCGATCCAGCGATCATCGAGGCATTGCTGGCGGCGGCTGCCGATGCCGCCGCGATGGCTGGCTTGGCCTGGCTCCGCTGCCATCTCGCGCCAGGCGTCGCTCAACAATGGGGCATGGTTCCGGCCACGTTGATCGGACAGGTCGCCTGGGCGGGTGGGACTAACCGGGTTGCGCCGGCAACCAGCGCTGACCTGGCCGATCTGCTCGCTCTTGGACTCGACGCTCCGGCGCCGCAGAGCGTGAGTCGGTTGCGCTATGAACCAGACTGGCGCTGGCAACTGGTCTACAATCCCCCGCTCGCCCTGCGGGATCGGCGTGAGCAGGTGATCGGATATGTTGAGCTTACCGGCAATCGCGTGCTCGATGGGCGCGCGGTCGATGCCGCGGCAGCGCGCGCGTTACTAGAAGCGTTGCCAGCCACCGCGCACGAACTCTGGGTAGCGCCCGACCATCCGCTAGCGCAAACGGCGGTCGAGCTGGGAGCGACACTGACCGCGCGCCGCGCAGACAATGACAGTATCATTCCGCTCTGGAGCGTCATCCACCCGCTCGCAGCGCTGGCAGCGCATCAGGATGCGCTCACGGCCCGACTGGCCGCCTCAGCATATTTAGGATGGAATGGCAGTGTGACCCTGGAGGGCGAGTGGGGAACGGTCAGCCTGATCTGTGCTGCCGACGGCGTCAAGGCGCGCTTAGAGGCTACAGACAGCGACATTACGCTGCATCATGTCAGCAGCAGCGGTCTGGCTGAACTACTGCTTGGCCGGCGCAGCGCCAGCGACCTCTCGGCAACCGGCGATCTGCGCTGCGCTCGTTCAGAACTAGCCCTGCTCGACATCTTGTTTCCGGCGGCGCGGTAATCACAGCGTCCCGGTTAGAACGATCTCGACCTCAGTCGGATCGGGATCGGTTGCCGGCTCAACCGTGAGCATCACCTCGGTAAAGGCATTGACCTCGCGCGGCGCAGACACGATGAGCGTAGCGAGTCCGCCGGCATCGACCTGAACGGCGCCGGCATCAATATGGTGCGACCCATCACTCAGCCAGAAGCGGTAGACATAGCCGGACGGCAGTGGCGGCAATCCGCTGAACACAACGACTGCCTGCGACTCGCCGGGATACATATACATTTCGCCGCGAGCAGCAAGACCGGCGCGCGCCGGGCGCAGCTCGCGCGTCGCCACGCCGGGCGCGCTGACAAACGAGACCAGCAAGCGTTCCTGGGCGACCTGTTCATTAAGATGAGCAATCTGGCGTTCGTAATCGGCTAATTGCGCGGTCAACCGCGCCTGCTGCGCCTCATTGCTGGCGACTGCATCACGCAGATCTGTCACAGCGGCGAGCAATTGTTGATTCGTCGCAGTGAGATCGGCTACCTGACGCTGGAGCGAGAGCGTCAATCCGCCGAACAACAACACCAGCAGGGTCAACAGAGCAGCAGCAACAGGCATCAGCCATGAATTGCGCCGGGCTGGTTTTGGCTGAGCTGGCAACGGCTGGCGCGCCTGATCGGCGGCAATCCGTTCGAGCAAGCGCGCGCGCGTCCGCGCGGGGGGGATTGCCGGCGCGGCGGCATACGGCAGCATAGCCACGATTTCGCGCAACTGTTGCAGTTCAGCGCGCGCGGTAGGAGAAGTTGCCAGCAGATGCTCAAGCGCCGGCAGATCAGATGGATCCAGCGCGCCGAGGGCAGCCGCGGCCAGAAGAGATTGTTCGTGCGCCTGGTCAAATTCGTGCATTGCTGAAAGCTCTTCTAGTGGTCAGTTGCGTCAATGCCGTGATGAAGCAAAGTTTGTTTGAGTTTCTGTAGTCCCAATCGAATGCGCGTTTTAATCGTGCCCAGCGGACTTTGCAGATGATCGGCAATCTCACGTTGCGACAGACCGCCGAAATATGCCAGTTCGATCACTTCTCGTTGATCGGAAGGAAGATCAGCCAGGGCGCTGGTGATCAGGCGACGGCGCTCAGTCTCAATCGTTGATTGTTCGACATTTTGCTGCTGATCAGGAAGGCTGGTCAACAGTTCATCGTTATTTCCTGCGGTTACCGGTCGGGCCTGGCGGCGACGCAATTCGTCGATGCACAGGTTGCGGGCAATCCCAAACATCCAGGGCAGAAACGCGCTGTTGGCTTGAAACGTTGCCGCGCGCTTCCAGATGCGCCAGAACGTCTCTTGAACAACTTCCTCGGCTGGCTCAGCGCTGGCCAGCATGCGCAGCGCCAGACCATACACCGTCCGCGAATGTCTATCGTACAGTTGAGCTAGAGCGCTGCTATCACCGGCAGCCACCAGTTCCATGAGCGCTTCATCGCTTAATTGCGTCAGATGAGCCACACTGCGTGGTTGGGCCACTGCCAACCTCTCGTACAATATACGTACAGGAGGGACTGCTGGATGTCTTTGCAGCGCCTCGTGTACGAAGATTCCCAGCACTTATTATACACGGCTCGCTGCCCTAACGTGGAAAGCGGCCAGCACGGTCAACAGGAATGCGATTGCTTGCAGGCATTGCGCTGACGCTATCGCTGCTCTGCGCGCGCATCCATGATTACCGGCAGGAATCAGCCAAAAAAGTGATGCATGAACCGTGTCAGCCCGGCTGAATTATGGTAGAGTTATATTGCAACCACCAAGACGCTTGACAGTCTTTTGAGATATGTTATAGTTTCGATTGTGGCGAATATCACAAGGTGATTAAGGATCACCTACTCTCTGGCAAGGAACGCCACAGTCGCCGGATCGTTGTCGCCTCCGGCGCCAGACCGGCATGGCGATGCTAGGAAGGATCAGCCGCATGGCTGGCTACCAACCACAGGTCAATCCGTCAGGGCCGGTCACGATGCCCGAGACGTTGTCAACATCAACCAATGGAAATGGCCATCACCGCAGTGATGAGCTGACAGCATTGTCGGCCAATGGGCTGGCTGGCATCTTTGCCCGCGCCGGCTTGATCGCCGATTTGCAGGCGATTGAGCAGCGTCTGCTCGAGCGCACCCATGCCCGATCAGCCCTCATCAGCGCGGCTGGCGCGCACACGGTTCGCTCTGGCGGAAAGCGACTGCGGGCTGCGCTGGCCATCCTGGCGGCGCGGCTTGGTCAGTATCAGCTCGAGCGAGTCTTGCACCCGGCTGCCGCCGCCGAGTTGATCCATGCCGCCTCTCTGGTACACGATGATCTGGTCGATCAGGCAACGCGCCGGCGCGGCCAGATAACCGTGCATGCCCGTTGGGACAATGATGTTGCGCTGATGGTAGGCGATTACTTCTTCGCGCTGGCCGCTTACGAAATGGCGCTCAGCCCCGATCCGCGCATCATTACCTTCTACGCCGAAGCAGTGCAAACCATTTGTGAAGGTGAACTCAGTCCGGTGACAGCAGCCGAACCATTTGAGCGCGCGCTGCGCCAGTACCTGTACAAAACCGGGGCAAAGACTGCCGTCTTGTTTGAAGCGGCATGCAAGGCCGGGATGGTCGCCGGCGGCGGCAGTGACGAGCAGATCGCGGCGATAGGGCGTTACGGTTACGATCTCGGCATTGCCTTCCAGATCATTGATGACGTACTCGATTTTATCGGCGACGAACAGACTCTTGGCAAGCCAGCGGGCAATGATCTCCGTCAGGGAACGATCACGCTCCCCCTGATCTACGCCACAGCGGTTTCGGCTGATCCGGCGCTGCGTGAAGTGCTGGTTCAACCCAATCCATCCGACACGCTGGTGCGCGAGGTCATCCATACCGTGATCAACACGGGCGGCATTGCCGCGGCGAAGGCTGACGCGAAACGCTACATCGATCAGGCGGTTGGGCATCTCGCCATCTTCCCGCCATCGCCGACCAGGCAGGCGCTGGCAGATATTGCCCACTTCGTGCTGGAACGCATGGCGTGATAGAGCGACGTTGCTTTGCAACGTCGCTCCGTTCAATCAGCCCGTTTGAGCGCATAGCGAATACCATCGCGCAGATCAGCTCTGGTCGTGATGGCCTGCAAATCTACGCCGAGCACGACCAGGGTTTGGGCGACATCGGGGCGGATACCGGTGATCACCAACTGCGCGCCGAGCAGATGGATCGACTGCGCGCATTGCAAGATGGCATGGGCAACCTGGGTGTCAATGACCGGCACGCCTGTGACATCGAGCACCACAATGCGCGCCCGGCGTTGCTGCACGGCTGCCAGCAGCTCCTCTATGAAACGGGCCATACGCGCGCTATCGAACGAGCCGACCATTGGCGCTAACAAGACATGGTTGGCGATAGCGAGCAACGGCGTCGAGATTTCCGCCAGCAGCGCTGCCTGATTGGCAATCACCTGCTCCTGGATAGCCAGTTGACGGCGCATCTCCTCAGCCTGTTTCAGCTCCGTAATATCGATCCGTAAACCAACTGCGCCGCCATCGGCAGTACGTCGTTCGACAATCCGAATCCAGCGCCCATCGCTGAGACGTTGTTCGATTGGCGCCAGTTGGGCGTGCAACCGGAGACACTCAGCCACCCACTCGTCAACCCGACCAATGGCATCGGCGTATTGCCCACGCTCGGCGCCGACGCGAATAAATTCGGCAAAAGGTCGGCCTGGAGTGATCAGATCAGCGCTGATCGCGTAGAGTTCACGGTAACGCCGGTTGCAGAAGACGATCCGATCGTCGGCGTCAAGAAGCAAAAAACCTTCTTCGAGACTATCGAGCGCGCTAAGGATTGTCTCGAGGCGCTGCTCGGCATTGCGCTGCGCAGTCAACAGCGCGGTCACTTCCATCATCTGTGCGATTAAGCCGGTCTGACTGCGATAGATTGCGACCTGCGCGTGTCGGGTCTGATCGCATCTGAGCGGGGCGGCTAACTGAAGCGGCGGATTGTCTGCGGTGAGGGCGGCAATCCACGACCGCGCGGCGGCAATGTCGCGTTCGCTCCAGGCCAGAACCTGAGCGCAGGCTGCAATCAGATCGGTTGGCGCCTCGGCGTCAACACTCCACTCGCGCCAGAGACGATTGCACTGAACAGGCCCATCAACCGGCGCATACGCTGTTGGCAGAGGTAGAGCATCGAGCATAGCAAGCTCACGTTCGTGGTCGAGCGGTATCAAAACCGACGTGAAGGAAGCTATGGCAATTATAGCGTAGAAACGGAGCATTGTCGTTGGAAGATGCAAGCGCTAAATCACGCAGATCGAGCGCGCGTAACGGCTGCTGGGTTGCTGAGCAGCTTCTCATTTAGCGCCAGACCAACATGTGGTATAACCATGCATGAAGGTGTGCAAAAGATGTGCAAAGGAAGATGAACGATGAGTGCAACACTGGCAGGAGTTCATGCGCTGGTTACCGGTGGCGGTCGCGGATTGGGGCGCGCCAGCGCGCTGGCACTGGCCCGCGCAGGCGCAGCGGTGAGCGTCCTGGCGCGCAGCGCCGACGAAGTGGCGGAAACGGCGTGGTTGATCGAAGAGAGTGGTCACACCGCGCTCGCGCTGACCGCCGACGCGCGTGACAGCGGGCAGCTTGCCGAAGCCGTGGCAGCCGCTCGCGCCCGGTTTGGCCCGATCAATACGCTGGTGGCAGCGACAGGCATCGGTCTGCGCGCGCCGATCTACGAAACGAGTGAAGCGCAATGGGATGCCGTGATCGACACCCTGCTCAAAGGCGTCTTTCTGAGCGTGCAGGCTGTGCTGCCCCACATGATCGAAGCCGGTCGCGGCAACATCATCGTGATTGGCGCGCCGCTCGATCGGATCGCTGTGCCGGGATTTGCAGCGTATTATGCAGCCAAAGCTGGGGTTGACGGCCTGGTTCGGGTGATGGCGAAAGATCTGCGACGCTTTGGGATTAACGTCAATATCGTTCATCCGGGCGGCTTTGCTGATACGCGCATGGTGCGAACAACGGTGCCTGAAGTGCGGACTGGGCTGCTCAGTCCTGATGAAATTGGCCCGGCAGTGGTTGAGCTGGCCGCATTACCGCCGCGGAGTCAAACTGGCCAGACAATCGACGCCCATGCCCGCAAACTCGCCCAAAATTAGTCTGTTCAGGGTCTTGACAAAACCTGTGCAAAGAGTGAAAATATACACATCCAAAATGTTTGAGGCAACGTATTTCTAGACAGAGAAGTAAATGGTCAGCCTCGAACAACAATCCGGCCACCGCGCTGCAACGCGATTTGGAGTACCGCTAAGGAGTATTGCCGTGAAAGCCTTCCCCCAGAAGTCCGCTGATGAAAGTGAAATCGAACCGGAACTGACCGCTGATGGCTCCGAACTCGATGCTGAGTGGGATGGCGAGGTTGAGCTTGAGCTTGACGCTGAGGATCTGATCGAGGAAGCCGACGATCTCAGTGAGGTAGCCGACATCGAGCCAGTTGAAGACTCGGTTCAGCTCTACCTGCAAGAGATCGGTCAGGTACCTTTGCTTACTGCAGAGGAAGAAGTTGAGCTATCGCGGCAATACCAGCGCGGCAAAGAGGTGCGGCAGCGGTTGCAGAATGAGCAGTATGCCAGCGCGCGCGAGCGTATGCGACTCGAAATGGAACTGGCGCGCGGCGAAGAGGCGCGTCGGCGGCTGATTCAGGCCAATCTGCGGCTGGTGGTCAGCGTGGCGAAGAAGTACATCGGCAGCCCAATGGCCTTCATGGATCTGGTGCAAGAGGGCAATATTGGTCTCATGCGCGCGGTCGAAAAGTTTGACTATACGAAAGGCAATCGTTTCAGCACCTACGCAACCTGGTGGATTCGGCAGGCCGTGACGCGCGCGATTGCCGAGCAGAGCCGCCTGATCCGGCTGCCGGTGCATCTGAGTGAGTCGATTGTGCATCTGCGGCGAGCGATCTACCGGCTCGAGCAAGAACTTGAGCGCGAGCCGACCGCAGAGGAACTTGCTCATGCGCTGAATATGAGTCTGCGCAAGGTGAAGCGGTTGCTGCGCGCTTCGACGCAACCGATCTCGCTCGAACAGCCGCTCAACAACGAGCAGGAGGGGCGAGTCGGCGAGACACTGGCCGATGAAGCCTCTGCCTCGCCCATGGAAATTGCCGAGCAGAATATGCTGCAGGCCGAGCTGAATGCAGCGCTCAACGAGCTGCCGGAGCGAGAACGCAAAATCCTCTTGCTGCGTTATGGCCTGCTCGACGGGCAGCGGCGCACGCTTGAAGAGGTGGGAGCCACCTTCGGCATCACACGCGAGCGCACCCGGCAGATTGAAGCGGAAGCCCTGCGTCGCCTTCGCCATCCCAGCGTTGGCAACCGTCTGCACGGGTATCTTGATTAACCGATCGCTAGAAGCCATTCCTCTGCGCAACGGGCCGTTGCAGTGCAACGGCCCATCTGTTTTCGGAAGGCTATCGCTTTCACATACCTTCCTCCGTCAACAATCAGGGATCGCCTCACAAAGACTCGAAGGTCGCCAGGGCTGCGCTACTAGCGCCAATGTGATCCCTGTCATTGCGAAGGTGCGCATCACCCGCAGCCATCCCCCGCGAGCGCGGGAATGATCATGGCGCAGACCGTTGTTCATGATTGCCTGTCATCAGCCATCCCCTGCGAGCGCGAGAATGATGCCGTGAGCGTGATCCGTGCGCCTGAGCAGGAGGTTGCCGCGCCGCGCGGAGCGCGGCGCGCAGTGACACGGGGGAAGCGGGAGGTTGCCGCGCCGCACAATGACACGTGGGATGGTAAAAAGCGCGCGCCGCTGCCGCTCCCCGTGCGCATGCTTGCTTGCAATCCTGCAAGGAACTCTTCATCACATCGTTCATTTGGTTAGTGTACAATGAGCGACGCAACGTGCCCACAACACTCCCGACCCCTAAGAGCGGGAAGAGCGGAGCGCAGACATGGGATCGCTTCCATTTGTCATGATCTATCTGATACCCGGCATTCTGGCGGCTGGGCTGGCGATTGTGATGTGGCGAAACCGATACTACCGCGGTGGCCGACCATTTACGCTGTTGTTAGCGGCCATCGCCTGGTGGAATCTGTGCCATGCGCTGAGCATCGCTGATCCAACGTTTGAAGGCACGCTCTTCTGGTCATTGTTGCAAAATGTGGGGATTGTTCTGATCGGCCCATGCTGGCTGTTGATTGCGCTGGCCTACTCAGGAGAATGGTGGCGGGTGCCGCGCTGGCTGCGGCGCGGGATCTTCGTGCCCGAACTGGTGTTGCTTGTCTTTGCGCTGACCAATAATCTCCATTATTTTTGGTGGTCAACCGTGGTTGCTGACACCTCGCGACCATTTCTCTGGCTTTCGGTGACCCGCGGCCCGGCGTTCTGGATTCACACAACATACGCTTATGTTTGCCTCGCGATCGGCATTGTCATTCTGGCCCGCGCTTCGTGGCAGGCGCCGCCGGTGCATCGCTACCACGCTCGTTTGATGCTGAGCGCGGCGTTAATTCCGGCGGTCGGCAATCTGGCTTTTCTCGGCGGGGTGCGGGTGCCGTGGAACGACGATCCGACACCAGGATTGCTGTTTATCTCGGCGGCGCTCGGCATGTATACCACAATGCGCTATCGCCTGTTCGATCTGGCGCCGCTGGCCGAGCAAGAGGTGATCGCCGGACTGCCTGATGGCCTGATTGTGCTCGATAGTCGAGGGTTGGTGGCCGAGATCAACCAGCACGCGCCGCGGCTGTTGGGAGTGACAACCGAACGCTGGATTGGGCGTTCTCTGGCGCAGATTGTGGCCACCTCGCCATTTGCGCAGGAACTCCAATCGTTTCTCAACGCCAACCCAATGACGCCTTCACGTCCGGTGATTTTTGATAACGGCATCCAGGCGATCGAGGTGCGGTTGCGACCCCTGCAATCCACGGCAGGCATTGCCACCGGTTCATTGCTGCTGATCCGTGATGTCAGTGAACGGATGCGGATCGAGCAGGAACGCGCGCGCCATATTGCAGCGCTACGCCTGATCAATACGATCGCTCGCAGCGCCAATACCGCGCAGGACACCAATAAACTACTGAATACCATTGCCCAGATTATCGTCAAAGAGACCCAATGGGAGCGCGTTGCTATCGGGATTGTTGATGAAGATCGCCAGCGCATTGAAGTGATGGTCGATTACTCGGCCCAGGGGAATGGGCGATTGCACAATCAGGTGATTGTCGGCACGGCAGCGATATCGTTGATTGAACGGGCGCGACAGGAGCATCCCGAAGTGATTGATCTGGCGGAGCTATCAGTTGACGATCCGCTGACAACCAGCTTTCAGCAAGAAGGGATCCAGTCGCTGCTGCTGGTGCCATTGCGCCACGAACAGCATGCCACCGGTTTGCTGGGATTGGCCAGCAGAGCATCGATCGCGCTGACACCAACGTTAACCGAGCTGGTCACCGTCGTCGGCGAGTTGATCACCGACGCGATGATTCGCATTCGGCTCTACGAGCAGGTGCAACGCGCCGATCGGTTGAAGACCGGCTTTCTAGCGACGGTCAGCCACGAATTGCGCACGCCGCTGACATCGATCATTGGCTACACTGATATGCTCCAGCGCGGCGTGCTTGGTCCGCTCAGCCCTGAAGTGCAGGAAACGCTTGGCTACATGCGGCAATCGAGCCTCTCGTTGTTGCGGTTGATCAACGACATTCTGGAATTTTCACGCATGGAGGCCGGCAAGCTGGAGATGGAGATCGAACCGGTCGATCTTGCCGCGCTGGCGCAAAGTGTTGCCGGACAGATGTTGCCGCAGGCGCGTGATCGTCAGCTTACCCTGACAACAACTATACCGCCTGAGGTGCCTCTTGTGTCGGCAAATGCAGGTCGGCTCGAGCAAGTGCTGATCAATCTGGTCAGTAATGCGATCAAATTCAACCGTCCGCATGGCACGGTTGAGATCAGCGTCGAACCTGGAGAAGCCTGGGTGCGCGTGAACGTGCGCGATACCGGGATTGGGATCGCGCCCGAGGATCAAGAACGGATCTTCGAGGAGTTCCAGCGGGTCAAGGCGACGGGCGCGTATAAAGCGCAGGGCGTTGGCCTTGGCCTGGCGATCTGCCGCCGCCTGATCACCTACATGGGCGGCAAGATAGGGGTCAAGAGCACATCGGGTGAAGGGTCAGTATTCTTCTGTGACCTGCCGGTCGCTGCTGTGCCGCGAGAAATAAGCAAGCAAGCCAGCGCATGACCGTACCCCCGATTCTGTTGGTAGCCGCCATCTCTCTCGCTGCCTGGCAGCGGCCGCTCCTGGCGCTCCGGGCGTTACCCGGTTAACCGTCGCGGCGGCGATGCGAGCGAGCGGGGTGGTATCGCGAGCGCGCGATCAAGCGCACTCTCCCACCGATCAGCCCGCCCCACGCACCTTGCTCCCCATCGATCGGCGCAGTCGCCTAGCCGCCAGCATTACTGCTGACGCTGGCCGGCTCTTACCCGGCCGTTTCACCCCTTACCGGTTGCCCGGCGGGACTATTCTCTGTTGCCGTCTTGCGTCACCGACAGCTTGCGCCATCGGCGCCCTCGCTTGCTGTTTCGCGAGGCGATCTTCCGCCTTGCGGCGGGCGAGGAGTCGGGAAGTTCCTCTGGGAATAACCCAGCGGCGGCTCGTCATGCGCTGGCGTTACTTCCATTATACCAGACCCGCCAAGCCGATCACCAGCCAGCGAATCGCAGCGCCATAGCTATCACTTTCCAGAGTCGCTCTGCCGCCGCCCGCATGTCAGTGCGCGCCGCCCGCGGCGTGGTCAGCTCCTGCTCAGAGACGCCACCCTGCCGATGCGCAAGCTCGGATGGTGACGGTAGCGCTAGGCTTTCTGGCGCGCTTCCCTGAGCGCAGCTCTGCCGCTTCACAAACCCGGCCTCGGTTGAGGTGTAGCGCTAGGCTTTCTGGCGCGCTTCCCTGAGCGCAGCGGTTAACACCCGCCCCAGTCGCAGAGCGCCTTCGATCAACTCGTCGGCGGGAAGCAGGGAAAAGGCCAGCCGGAAATGATGACGCCCGCCGCGCCCGGCGAAGAATCGCTCACCAGGCACATACGCGACACCGGCTGCCTCTGCCTGGGCCAGGAGCGCAGTGGTATCGAGCACCGATGGAGTCTGAACCCAGACAAAGAAGCCGCCAAGAGGCGGCTGCCAGGTGACGCCAGCCGGCATGGCGCGAGCCAGCGCCGTCAGTAAGATATCGCGTCGCTCGCGCAGCTCGGCGCGCAGCCGCTGAAGGTGCGGCTCAAAAGCGCCCTGCTGGAGCAATGCCAACACCACATGGGCGGTGAAATGGTTGAGACCGCCGCCGCTGTCGAGCATTCCCCAATGCATACAGCGCTGGATCACATCGGGCGGCGCTTGCATCCAGCCCAGGCGCAACCCTGGCGCGAGCACTTTGGCGAAGCTGCCCAGCCGGATCAGCGAGCTGGTCGCGGCAAAACTGGCAATGGGCGGCGGCGGCGGCGCATCGTACCAGAGTTCGGCATACGCCTCATCCTCAATTATGGTAAGATCGAGCGCGCTGGCCAGACGCGCCAGTTCAGTTCGTCGTTCGGCGCTGAGCGTGACGCCGCTTGGGTTGTTGAAGGTTGGCACCAGGTAGAGAAACGCAATCCGTTTTCCGCGAACGCGCAGCAATCTGATCAGGGCGACTAGAGCAGCAATGTGGATTCCCTGCTGATCACCTGGAACTGCCACACAGCGAAGCTGATAATCGCGAAATATCCGCAACGCGAGATGGTAGGTTGGACGTTCCACCAGCACAATATCATCTGGCCGGGCATACAGTTTGCAGAGCATATCGAGGGCCTGCGAGGTGCCACCGGTGATCATCAGGCTGCTGATCGGCACGGAAAGTCGATTTGAGAGCAGACTCAAGAGACGTCCCGGCCCCTGCGCATAGCCATACGTGAGCGCGGCAACAGCATCGCGGGTCAGCGTCCATTCAGCGGCCTGCAATAGCTCCTCCCGTGGCAACAGTTCAGCGGCAAGATGCCCCCAGCCAAACTCGATCACTCCTGGGCGCTGGATAAATTGAATGTCTGGCAGCATGATCGGCGTTCCCTGATCATCAGGCTCGCAATAAATGATTTTCCTCAGCAAGCTCTCACGGTAAGCGCGTAAGGCTAATGGTATCATACTGGTGTGAGCATAATGCTACTGTTTTTACCACGTATTGCGTCAAGATTGTTTAGCCCTATCTGGAGTCTCTCACACGATGATGCGCTACTCACGCATTTTATTGACTATCGTCATCACGATTGCGATTGCCGGCTGCACGTTTCTCAATGAAGAAGAGACGTTACCCTTCACGGGATCAAGTCGTCCCGCAGCGCCGGCAACGCGCGTGCCCATAGCCACGGCAACCGTGACTCAGCCTGTCGGCGGCACGCTCAATGATCGAGCGTCAACTCCCTCGCCAGCGCCGCCGGTGGCAACGTTAGCGCCGACACCGACCCTCGCTCCGCTCAGCCGCGAGCAACGTCTCCGGCTTTTCCAGGAGGTATGGGAGAAGGTGCGCGACAACTATCTGTATGATGACTTTAATGGAGTCGATTGGAACGCCCTGCGGGTTGAATTGCAGCCGCAAATTGAGGCGGCAGCAACGCCAGAAGCGTTCTATGCCCTGATGCGCGAGATGATCGAGCGGCTGGGCGACGATCACTCGCGCTTCGAGTCGCCGCAGGAAGTAGCTGCACAGATCGCTGAGGCGCGCGGTCAGTTACAGTATGGCGGCATCGGCGTCAGTGTGCGCACCGTTGATGAGGGCGGTCTGATCACGCGCGTTGTGCCCGGCGGCCCTGCCGATCAGGTTGGGATTCAGCCACGCGATCTGATCGTGGCCGTGAACGGCATCCCGTTCAATGATCGCAATGCATTCGGCCCGGAAGGCGCTATCGGCGCAGTGCGCGGGCTGCCCGGCACGACGGTGCGCCTGACCATCCAGCGCGACGGCGAACAGCGCGTCGTTGGTGTGATGCGGGCGGTGATTGACATTGCAGTCTTTAATCAGGTAACCGCAGAGCGATTATCAGGTTCGATCGGCTTGCTGACCATTCCCAGCTTTTATGTGGATAATGCCGATGCGCAGGCCCGCGATGCGTTGAGTAATCTGCTCGCCGATGGCCCGTTGCGCGGGATCATTGTCGATGTGCGGAGCAATAGCGGCGGGTATATCCATGTGATGCGCAATATTATCGCGCTCTTCCACGATGGCGGCAGTATCGGCGCCTCGGTTGGCCGTCACGATCGCGAAGAGCAGCGCATCCCGCACGGGCGCGCGCTTGCCGGCTTAACTGACGTCCCAGTCGTGGTGCTGATCAGCGACGAGACCGCCAGCGCTGCCGAGATGTTTGCCGCCGGCATGCGAATCTTGCGCCAGGCCATCATTGTCGGCACGCCCTCCTCCGGCAACACCGAGAATCTCTACGGCTACGATTTTAGCGATGGCTCCCGCTTATTGCTGGCTGAAGTGGCGTATCAACTACCTGATGGCAGCCTGATTGAAGGGGTTGGCATCATCCCTGATGTCGAAGTGGATGTGGAGTGGTGGCGGTTTCCCATCGATCAGGATCCGCAGGTTCTGAAGGCAATCGAACTCTTGTCGTGAGCTGCTTTCATCCCAACTTTAGATGCATTGTCACGTATCGGTCAGTTACGCCAACGCTGTCTCAGTGAGCAGGATGCGGCGGGATCGCTCTGGAGAGCAGTTGCTGGGGCAGCGCAGAGCGCACACCGAACGTTGGTCTGACCGGGATGACGGCGGCGTGGTCATCTCCTCGCGCCCTCACTCCCGCCCCGCTCCCGCTGGGAGAGCGGAGACCCTCACCCCCGTCCCCTCTCCCGCTGGGAGAGGGGAGAGCAGCAGCGGGCGCTGAGGCACGACTCCCGCTGACGCGGGGGATTGCTGCGGGCGCTGACGCGCCCGCGCAATGACATGGATCGGGACGGCGCCACACGCTCCTGACCAGACCGAAGGATAGCACGGGCGCGCGGGAAGCGCCGCGCGCTGATTGGACACCTAAAGTTTGCATGAAATGTCCCGCATAGCCGTTCCCTGTCAATTCTACCGCACAATGAAGGGGTACAGCGCCAGGCTGTACCCCTGTCGTGAAGCGCGATCAGGCAAACATTACGGTTGGAATGGCTGGGGCGCCGGAATCGTTGCCTGGTCAACGTCACCGCTGACCGGATCGACACCGGTGGTCAGCTCGCCCTTCGTCAATGCTGCCAGAATCTCTTCCATCCGGCGCTTCACCGCATCAGGCACGACACTGGCGGTGTCGTGGTAATCGGCATAGCCGATACCGCCGTTGGCCGCCTCGTAGAGGGCGATGCCGTTGCCCTTGAAGGTGCCGTTCACCACGGCCTTGACCTGGTCGTAGACCGCGACATCGACCCGCTTGATCGCCGACGAGAGGATCTTGTCGGCGCCCGGCGCTGAACCGTTCGCGAAGGTGGTGACGTACTCGTCCTGGTCAACGCCGATCACGAACACGCCGCGCGCAGCCGCCTCTTTGATCGCGCCCGACCCGGTGGGGCCGCCCGCGCCGAAGATGACATCCGCGCCGTCGCCGATCATCTGCTGCGCCGTGCTCGCGCCCAGCGCCGGGTCGATGAACGTCGGCAGATAGACGCCGAGCAGGTTCACATTCGGGTTGACGTAGCGCGCGCCATTATCAAAGGCGTTCTTGAAGCGCTTGACCGGCGGGATCTCGACGCCCGCCACCACGCCGACGGTGCCGGTCTTGGTCATCATTCCCGCCAGCGCGCCGGCCAGGAAGCCGGCCTGGTCTTCGCGGAACTGCAAACCGACCAGATTGTCGGTGACGGTGCCCGGCTCGTAGAACTGGTCAACGCCGATGAAGATGATGTCGGGATGCGCCGCAGCGAACTTCTGCGTGGCATCGGCGATCAGGAAGCCGACCGTGATGATCACATCAAACCCTTCATCGACGAAGGTCTGAATGTTCTTCTCGTAGTCGGCCTGAGCCTGCGTCTCGATGTACTTGTACTCCAGCCCAAACTCTTGCGCTGCCCGCAACGCGCCGAGGTGGGCGAACTCGTTGAACGTGCCGTCATTCACCTTGCCCAGGTCGGTCACCAGCGCGATCCGGGGCTTTGAGGAATCTGAGGGCGCTGCCGTAGGCGCAGCGGTTGGCGCCGCAGTGGGCGCCGGAGTCGCTGTGGGTTGGGCTGCCGGCTGACCGCAGGCGGCCAGCGCGGGCAGGAGGAGCGCAACGAGCGCTACCAGCATGAGCAGAGTCTTTCGCATGTGATCTTCTCCTGTCTCAATCGACCGGATCCATCAGAGACACTGGCGGGCGACAGTGTTCTGAATCGTTGGCACGACGTGTTCGTGCTCAAGCGCTTGAATCAGCGCGATTATATCATACCTTCTGCAACTTCTTCGGCGGCATTGCGTATGCTATACTGAGCGTATCCAGCGATAATGGGTTTAGAACCGTTTGATGCGCGCTTGCCGCAGGACATGAATAGCGTCAGCCGGTCGGCAACGAGCATTATTAGTCGGGTCTTGTCTTACACCGAGGAGGTCGTATGGTCTCAGTCCCATTGGGGGTCGTCCTGGGTCTGCTCGCCTGGTTCATCGTTCGCTACATTGCTTTCAGCTTCTACACCGTGGATCAGAACGAACGAGCGGTTAAGACCATTTTTGGCCGGACTGAGCGTCTACCCGGCCCACCGGTCGAGGATCCGTTTGTCGAGTATCTGCGGCCCGAAGAACGGGAACGCTACCGCTACCCGCAGGTGCGGGTAATCCCACCCGGCGGCCCCTATTTCAAGTGGCCGTGGGAACGGATCTACAAAGTTTCAATTGCCACTCAAACCATCAACATGGCGCTTGATTTAGAGGATCCCAGCGCCAATCAGGGCGGTCGAGTACTGGAAGCGGTCACCAAAGATCAACTCAACGTCGGCCTGAAGGGACAGATCCGCTATCGCGTGTCGGAGCGCCATCTGTACGCCTTCTTCTTCGGGGTGAAAAACCCGGTCGTGCATGTGATGGGCTACTTCATCTCGATCTTGCGTGAACGGATCGCGAACTTCGCCGCTCCAACCGGCGAGACCGGCAAATTGAGCGCAATGGGGAGCGATGGCGCCGAAGTGAGCGGCGTATCGATTAACGATCTGCGCAAGAACCTGCGCGATCTCAACGAACTGATGGATCGCGAGTGTCTGTCGTCGGCAGCGCGCTACGGGATCATTCTCGATGCCTCGCTGATCACCGAAATCGATGCGCCGCCAGAGGTCGAGTCGGCGATGGCGGCGATCAATACCGCCCACAACCAGGTTTCATCAGATATCAGCCTGGCGCAGGCGTCAGCCGATCAGAAGATCGTCCAGTCTAAGCGAGCCGTTGAGATCGAGACATTGAAGGCGCAGGCGGAAGTTGAGCCGTTGCTGGCGCTGGCCGAGCAGTTGCGGGCGCTGAAAGCCAGTGGCGCCGACGCCTTGCCAGCGTATCTGCGCAATGTCCGGCTAGGGTTGTACCAGCAGGCCGATCGAGTGATTCTGGAGGTGGAGCAATGAGCACGCTGTTTTCAACCATCACCGTCGCAGCGATCACATTCGTGCTGGCATTCATTCTGGCGCCAACCTTCTTCGGCCTGCTGCGCCTGTTTGGTTTTTACACCATCGTGCAGGAAGGAACGGCGCACGTCTACACCCTCTTCGGCAGTGTGGTCGGCGTATTGCGCGAGCCAGGTCTCGTCATCCTGCCCCTGCACCTTGGCGTCAACGCCTTTCTGATCGGCCTCTTCGGTCGGCGCTACGTGATCGATATGCGACTCGATCAACGCTACCTGCGCAGCCAACCGGTGAACTCCGAAGAGGGCGCGCCCATGGGGATCGGCGTCTGGTACGAGATGTCGGTCAGTGATCCGGTTGCCTACCTGTTCAAGAACACCGATCCACAGGGATCGCTGGCGGCGAATGTGAGCAACGCTGTGGTGCGCACGCTGAGCAACATGCCGCTGGCGCAGATGCTGGAAAACCGCCACGCGATGAGCCAGGCGGTGCGCGCCGAAGTCTCGCCCAAAGCGGCAGAGTGGGGATATCGGCTGGGATCGGTCTATATCCGCAAAGTCCACTTCCGCGACATCAATATGATACGGCAAATCGAAGCCAAGGTCGTGAACCGACTGCGCCAGGTCACTTCGGCGATCCTGCAGGATGGCGCAAACCGGGTGAATATTATCACCAGCACTGCCGAGCGGCAGGCAGCAATTGAGTTTGCGCGCGCCAAGGCGGTGCGCCCGCGGATTCTGGGCCAGGCGCTGGCCCGCATCGGCGCCGATCCAGAGGTGCGCGAC